>WNFI01470003.1_pt2 | contig 10443 bp, 13 predicted proteins | sample 5400471 | NCBI WGS metagenome assembly WNFI01 (sample SAMN13153348, study PRJNA577476) | soil metagenome | isolation source: 100 cm saprolite on Douglas fir-dominated hillslope | place: USA:California | collected 2013-09-17 | reverse complement strand
CACCTGTTGGGCACGTAACCGCCGCGCCTCCTCGGCCTGGGCATGCAATTCTTCGTACACCTGCAGGCTCGTATCGATGGCCAGAGGAGTCAGTTGTGCGAGCAACAGGTCGGTGATCGCCGCATCCAGGCCCGCACCAAGCACCTGCTGACAGAGCTGGTCTCCAGCCTGCTCGATCTGCTCTTTCTGACACAGATATTCCGGATACAGGCGTGTTCCGTGCTTGCGCTGATAGTAGCGCAGCGTCATCCGATTCCCACACCGCCCACAGATGACCAGCCCCTGGAGCAGGGCGGGTCCTTCCCGGGCAGGACCGTGGCGGCGATCTTCTCCGTAGGCGGGACGATTCTGCTGCAACTGATGCAGATTCGCTTCGTACTCCTCCCAGGTGATATACCCAACGTGAGCACCTCGCAGGAGAAACTGCCATTGATCCTGTGGAACGGCCTGCGTATGGTGCGAACCGTCAAGCTGTTTCGTCGTGCGCGTGCGCCCAAAGCAGAATGCCCCAGCATAGCGAGGATTGCGAAGAACTTTGAGCGTCGTGCTGTGGAGCAACGGTCCCCAGTGGACCTCGCCTTTGTGCGAAAATACTTCACTGTGGCGGTAGCCGAGCCGGTGCGTTTGAAGGTCGCGAACAGCAACCCAACGGCTTGCTGAATTTGCGCGTCAGGATCAAGAATGACTGTTTCATCTTCTGCATAGGCCAGACCCATCGGTAACGGCAGTTTCAACGCCGCGCGACTGGCTTTGTTGAGAATCCCTCCCCGCAGACGGGCTCGCAAGACATGCAGCTCGGCTTCCGACATGGTCCCTTTCATTATGTATCATCTGGCTCGTCTTCCCGGAAAACTTCATCGGAATCGAGCACAGAAGATACATAATGACAGTTAGATACTCATCTTCCACTGCGTTCCAGATGATATCTAACATACAGGCCCAGCAGCAGACGGTCGTTGAAAGTCGCCGGATCGTAGAGCCCATCTTCATCCAGGATGAGAGATCCCGTCATAGCGCACATTTCCAGCAAGTGATGCCAATCGAGCGAACTGCGCGCCAGGCGGGAGACTTCCAAGCCCATCACCAGTCCGACACGACCAAGCCCAACCTCAGCGACTAAGCGTTGAAATCCCTCGCGATCAGCGGCAGAAGCTCCTGATTGTCCTAAATCTTGATCAATGACGACAATCTGCTCGGCAGGCCAGCCCAGGGCGATCGCTCGTTCTCGTAAAGCATATTGACGCGCCGTACTTTCAGTATTTTCGAACACCTGGTGTAAAGTACTTTGCCGCACATACAACATCGCCTGGCGCTGGAGATGCCCGGCAGCGACTTTTTGGAGAGACGGGATGCAAGGCCCATGTGCGTGCAGCCTCATAGGCTGCTTCCTGTCCTGAGAGCTTCATGATGAGCCCCCTTTTTTCGCCGTCCGCATGAGGGCGCGTTCAATGCTGCGAGGATGAACCGAAAGGCTCCGCTGCTCCCGCAACCAGACGGCAAGCTCGACGGCTGACATCGTTTTCGCCAGAGGCTGGAGCTCTGCGATGAGCTCATCGGTCAATTTGTGCCCATGGCGCGGACCGGTCGGCTCAGGCACCAATCCGAGCAGGCCGCTGCGTTCCCAAGCGGCTTGTGCCGCGTAAAAGGTAGGACGAGAGAGGGCAAACAGCGAGGTGGCATGGGAAACCGAATCCTCATCGACCCGCACCCGTCGCAAGAGCTCATATTTGACCTGCACCAGGTCGCGCGGGTCAAAGAAGGGGGATCCACTGGTGAAGAGCGGATCTCGTACCTGATCAGGATGGGGATGAAGGGCATGAGATTGACGTAAGGCCTTGAGTTTTTCGTCCGACATGATCGACTCCTGAGACGGAAACGTTCTTCTTGCTAGTATGCCCATTTTCTGACCGATTGTCAAGGCAAAATGAGACAGGATTCCCGAGAGAGATGCGCTCTTCGCAACATGAAAATGCCACATATTCTCGATATATCCGGCGTAATTTCCTTTACACTTACGGCAAAATTGGCTTAACACTCTGCCACCTCCTTGCGCCCCTCTTCGATGCGCCCAAGGAGGTGGGAAAGCTGCAGCAGATCCACTACCCGAAAGGCGGCGCGACCGGCGGCAAGGACCCGACTTCGATCAGGAGGCGCAAGGCTGGTCCATGCAGCCGGGAGTATCCGCACGTGATCAGCAGTCTCATAAAAGGTGACCCGATATTCTCCCCAACTGTGGCGGTAGTTGAGGATCTCGAACTGCTGGCCGTACAAGGGATGGAAGGGATGGGTAACCGTGAATAGTCCCTCCGCTAGCGATGGAGACGATGTAGTTGACGGCTTGGTCCAACGGCTTTGTGGAACGCTATCATCGCAGCTATCAAGAAGAATGCCTGGCGGTGCAGCGTCCGGCGACCTTGGAGCAGGTGCGGGCGGTGACCGAGCAGTTCAGCCAGCACTACAACTATGAGCGTCCGCATCAGGGACGCAGTTGTGGCAATCGTCCGCCACGCACGGCTTTTCCCACCCTGCCCGAGCTGCCACCGATGCCCGACGTCGTCAATCCTGATCGCTGGCTGCAGGTCAGCGACGGTTTGCATGTGGTGCGCACGGTCAACTGCAAGGGCATGGTGAGTATCGACCTGAAAGACTACTATGTGGGGCAGGCCTTGGCGGGCCAACGCGTGGCTTTGCACCTGTCGGCCAAGACGCGCTCGTGGCTCGTCATCCAGGGCACACAGCTTCTCAAATCTCTTCCGCTCAAAGGGCTCTACAGAGCGGCGCTGCCCTTCGAGCAGTTTGTGCAACTCATGATGCAGCAAGCGCGCGCTGAACAACGCTTGCGCACCGCCCAAGAACGGCGGGCTCGCCATGGCAGCTTCTCCTCTCCTTAGCAGGCTACGATGTCGGGAAACAGGAGCGGTTACGATGTGAGTCAGTCATACACGCAGTGGTGCCAGGATCCTATGGCTTTACTGCGTCGGCTGTTTGGCCTCCGCCTCGCATCTCGACGCCCAGTGGTTCGCTCTATCGGCAGCTCTTGCCGCAGTTGGATGTGCCAGCCATCAAGCGGGTGCTGGGGACCTGCGTCCAAGCCACCACGGCGGCTCCTGCCGACGAGCCGCTCGCGCTGGATGGCAGGGCCCTGCGAGGAGCCAGATCAGGCGAACAGACCGCCCCCCATCTACTGGTCTTCTGTACCCATCACAGCCAGGAAACCTTCTTCCACAGTGCGCGTCGACGAGCAAACCAACGAGATCCCGGCCGCCAAGCGGGCGCTGCCGATCTTGCCCAATCGAAAGCCGAGAGTGTACTGCCGATGCCTTGCACACCCACGCCGAGTTCCTGCGCCTCAAGCATGAGTTGGGAGCCGAGACCGTCTTGACCGTCAAAGGCAATCAGCCCACCCTATATGCCGATCTGGCAACTTATTTTGCCGATCCGCAGGCACGCTATCTGCAAGCCGAGACGGTTGATCGCCGACGGGGACGCACCGAAGTACACACCATCAAAGTCAGTACCGAGATGAATGCCGATCTTGCCCCAGCCTGGCCCTTTGTCGCGCAAGTCGCGCAACTCACCCGCACCGTGACCAAAGTCGGCCAAACGACCAACGAGGTAGTCTATCTGATCACCACCCTCTCGTCCTGCAAAGCGAGTCCCGCGTCCTTGCTCGATCTCAACTGAGGCCATTGGAGCATCGAGAACCGCTCCCATTCTGTGCGCGATGACACGCAGATCCACAATGAACTGGCGCATATCAGGCGGAAGGCTTCGTGCTGTTTCTTGAGGTGTTTGTGAGGTCTGGAAGCAGAGAGACTACTCAGCCCTTGGTCGTCAAAGAGATCGGTCTTGTGGTCAAGGTTGCCTTCTGCGGCTCCCGTCTCCTGGGCGCGTTTACCAGCAGGATCACCAAAAAGGACAAGAGGGCGCAATAACGCCTAGGCCGTATGTCAGGCCAGAATGCAGAGTGTTGAATCGTCTGCCAGCCTTCGGTGTGTTCTCGCAGGATGCATGTGCATTGAGGCACTCTGTTCCCCCAAACACGATGAAGTTCGATGGTCGTTCAATCGTACTCAGGTTCACAGCTTTTTTCAAGCTTTTCCGCCACGGGGACTGCCCAACCATGTCAACTCTGTTGCGGCTTCGTGTCTGTAACGCTGGCCCCTCCTACGCATGGAGCGAATGCACCACGTAGTTACGACAGCCTCACTTAGCCATTTTTCCTGGCTTCACAACAAGCGGAAGGCGTTTTACCTTGTTAAGAATTCTTCACCTCAGCTAGTACCTTTCAACCAAGGCTCAACCTCTACGTGCAGGAAGACGCGCGGCATATGCTACAACCTTCCTGAGAGATCCTTCGCACCGCTAGAAGTGGATGGAGGCTTCCAACGGATTGAGATGGGTTCTTGCGTTGCGAACGTTTTTTACACGTACTGACGTGTTGGAGTCCCTAGGTTCCAGAAAGGGAGCAGCTTATGCAGCACGGAATACCCTGGAGAATCGCTTGATAGGGCAAACGGACGCCAGCCTCAGTGTGGGGGGATCCTGTCAAGCAAGAACAGTGGGCGAGCGCCTTTCGAGAGAACCTCAAGAGGCAAGGGTGTCATCGCATCTTGAGCGTACGCGCTCCACCGCTCAGATGATCGCTCGTCACCATGCCTTTCCCGCGCAGGAGGGCAGTCCCTGGAGCCATGAGCAGAAGTGCACTCCCCGCTTCTCGCAAGGTGGGCAGGTTCAGCCCAGCGTGAACGCGTGCCTTACCGGGGATCAAGAAGAAAGCAAGCGTGTAAGAGAGAAGGAGAAACGATGTCCGCACACCTCCAGATGCAGACGCTGGCATCCCACCAGCTGCATGCAGATCGGCTCATTGTGGCCACCAATCGTGGTCCTGTCGAGTATGCTCTGAGCCAAGACAACGAACTCAAGCACCAGCGTGGCGTCGGTGGTCTGGTCACAGCACTTCTTGAGATCGGAAACCGTCTGTATGTGACCTGGGTGGCGATGGCCATGACCGAAGGAGATCGTGTGGCTCTGACCCAAGCCCGGCAGCACAGGGGCCTGCTTCTCTCCCCTTTGCTCAGTCAGCAGATGCAGCTACGCTATGTGGCGGTCCCCAAGAGCGTGTATGCCAAATACTATGAGCAGATCAGTAACCGCATCCTCTGGTTTTTACAGCACTATATGCACAACCCGGGCGCAGCTGCTCGCTGGCTGCACGACGCCTGGACCAACGGCTACACCCTCGCCAACCAGGCCATCGCCGAGGCGGTGGTCATGGTGCATGACTACCACCTGTACCTGGCGCCCCTGCTGATTCGACAGTGCCACCCGGAGGTGGTCATGCAGCAGTTCATCCATATCCCCTGGCCCGATGTGCGCTGCTGGCATTTTCTCTCCAGCACTATCATACGGGACATCTACCGAGGACTGGTCGGCAATGATCTGCTGGGTTTCCAGACCGAGCGCGACGCCCGCAACTTCCTCGAAGGCGCACGGACTCCGCTCGAAGAGGCCGACGTTGACTTTGAAGAGGGCACGGTGGCCTGGCAAGGACGCCTGACCTGTGCGCGGGCCTATCCTATTGCGATAGTGCAATGCTCACGTCCCTCCTGCAGTAGCCTGCCAACGCAGTTCGAGGGAGTGTAAATACTGATCGCGTTTGTGACGAAAGCGCCAGAGCTTGAGCTGTTCGCTGCGCTGGATCCGGCTGGTAGAGCGAGCGATACGCCATTGCTGATGACTGACCTGTTTGAGACGGTGCTCTAGAGCAGCATCTCCTGCTTGCTGCTTGGCCAAGCAGTCGTAGTAAGCGATGTAGCGCCCATAGCGCAGCAGATAGCTGTTCCAATTCTTGCGTCCACTCATGCGTCGAGCGCGTGTTTTGAGCGAGCGGATGTAGCGCTCCGTCGCGTTGTTGGTGCGTGGGAGGCCCTTCACCTCGTAGCAGAGGATCAGGTGGGGGCGGAAATTGCGGGTGGTCTGCAGAAAATGGTCCAGACACTGCCGTTCGTGATCAGAGAAGGGCTCAATCTGCCAGCTCACTGCCAGCTGGCCGAGCCACTGGTCGAAGCGCTGAGCAACAGTGGCATTGGTGAGGGCCTCCTCGGTTGGTGCCCAGTCGCCAGAGAGCAGGTGTTCTGCCGTCAACACCCATGCGCGCATGCGCCTGAGGGAGTTCACCTGCTCTTGCCATGCGGTGCGCCGACCGACGAGTGCTTGCAAGCGGGCCAGCTTCTCACGTGCGATGCGACTCAGACACGCCCCCCTTTTTGCAGCTCCTGCAAACTCCTCTCCAGGTCACTCAACGCTTCATAGCCCTCGATCCCAGGATAGACGAACGGCGCGGTGCCCTCGAAATTGAGTGCGCATTGGATGCCCAACGCATAATCGGCTAACACCGCCAACTGCTCCCGTTCGCGCTGCTGCTCCTCGGCAGGAGTCGCTGGCTCGGTTTGCAGATGACGAGCCAGCTGTTTTCTGGTCTCATGCACCTTACGCCCGATATCTTTGCGCATGGCGGTTCGGGTGCTTCGGTCGAATTCGTAGATGGGGTCAGCGGCATCACGTAGGTAGTGGAACTGGCAGAGCTGGTGGGGAACGTCAGGCCACAGCTCGGCGATGGCGTTGACCAGCGACTCCTGCGCATCACTGATCGCGCCCAGCACCGGCAGACCGAGCGCCACCACAGGCGCAAGCAGTGACTTGATTACCGCCGTCTCGCTGCTGGTGACATTTTCGGCCACCAGCACGCGCGCGGTGAGGACATCACGTACCAGGTAAATCGTTTCATTGCCCACGTCGGGCCGGATACCATCGATCGAGATGATCAGCCCTCCATTGGCCTGCACCTGCTCGCGAAACTCCGCGTCCTCCGTCACCGCTGTGCCTGCGCGCAAGAGTAGCGCGTAGGCATCAAACAGGTAGAGCACTTCTCGACGTGAGATGCTCACCCCAAAGGAGGCGAGCCGCTGCAAGAGCGTGAGATGCACCTCATCGAGCGTCTGATGCTGGGTCAGGCGCAGATGACCTACCAGGATCACGATGTCCAATCCAAACGTGAACCCCGGTAAAGCCAGGGCATCAGCCGCCACACTGCGATAGCTGCGCAGACGCGTCTCACAGGCAGCATTGGGACAACGATAGCCTCGATGGATCAGGCGAATCGGGCCATCCAGGGTGATCACGGTTCGCTGCGAAAGCGTCGCATAGCGTCGCAAGCGGGTCTGGCATGTCGGACACACGGTCAACTCCGCACGGAAAAAGCGTCGCATGGGGGGCGTGGCGTACTCTCTGCGTTGTTTGGGTTTGCGCATGGGACACCTCTTTTCTAGAAGAACGTCAATCTCTGCTCTCTTCAAGAGTTTACCATGTGCGATGGGACTTTGCTATTGCACCGACGCTCCTATTTCAGTCTCGGTAGAAGGCGAACGTAGACTGCTCCAGAGTGCTGCAGGGCGATGGGCTGCTGAGCAGCTACTGCACGATTTTACGAACGTATGCGAGGCATGCGAAAAAAGAGAAAGACCCCACCTCACCGAGAAGGTTTGAGGAAAGGAGAGGAAGTATGAAATGCTGGTCTCACCTCACCAGCCTATTCAAAGCATCCGTGCCACCAGCGCAAGAGGAGATTGAGCAGCACTTACGCAGGTTCAACGTGCTTCTCCTGGCCTACCAGCGGATCAAGACATTGACAGTGGCAGAGTGGAGAGCAACGGAAAGGGAGATGGAAATGGAAGTGCAGTGGTTCGACATGTACCTTCGGCTGATGCAATCGGCTTGAAAAGCCAACTCACTCTCACGCACAGTCCGAGCAGATGAGCTAAAAGGTATCCTCACGGTTTCAGCATGGCGTTTGCACCTATCCCAGGCACGATTGAAGTGGATGCATTCAGGGAAAGCGAGGAGGGGGACTTTTCAGGCAAAGCCTCTGCACGTGATGTGAGGGCACGCTCTTCACATGGCTAAGAAATCCTGTAGGCTGTACTGTCGCGCGGCCCTTTTTCAGGAAGCGTCAGAACTCAGACCGGTAGCGTATCTTTCTCTAAGGGTTGCTGTTCAGCAGATCAAGTGCGAGCCAGTGAGAAGCCTCCCACCAACTCGTCTTGGCCCGACTCCGCATTCAGACGGGTTACTTGAATGTACACGGCCACCTCGGCTCCTTTCGGACTGCTGAAACAGCCCACTTGCCGAAATTTGCGCCGCAATTCGCGGTCGGTGCGTTCCAACCGCGAAGTGGTGCGGACCACTTCGCGCACCATCCCCGCTAACGAATAGTAGCGGATCGTCTGCTCAAACTCCCGCTCAAAGGTGGCGACAGCCTGGGACTGCGTCGGCCGCCAGTGCTCGGCAAATGCCACGAGCCTCGCTCGCGCCTCTGGCGCGCTCGTGGCTTGATAGACGGCAGCCGCTTGCTCCAACAAGGACTTTTTCCCCTCACGATCCAAGCCGACACACTTGTCGCTGACATTGCGCAACGTGTGGAAGATGCAGCGCTGTTGCACCAAAGTGGAGCCATAGACGTAGTCCAAGGCTTGCTCTAACCCTTCACTGCCATCGCGCACATTGGCCTGGAGCCCGGTTTCCAACTTCACTCCGCGCTCCCACAAACGCTGGACCAGTCGTTCCCACGTGGCCTGCTCTTCCTTGTCGGCGACCTCCCAATCGAGAATGTGTCGTTTGCCGCTCCCATCGGTCCAGAGGCCAAGGGCGACCAGCACCACGATCCGTTTGCCGCTCTTGCGGTGACGCTTGCGCCTGCGGCTATCCTCATGGATCCGGTCTTGCTGGGTCTGCATGCTGAGCCAGATGCCATCGAACTGGACGACTGCAGGCACATCGCTGATCGGTTCGCGATGCACTTGAGCCAGCTTGGTTTCTCATTGATTAATCCGCTCATTGATGGTGCGCAGCCCCACATTGGCTCCCACGCTGGCTGCCCATTCCTGTGCTCTCGTTGGCGTAAACTCCGCGACAAGCCACTGCCCAAGATGGCGCGATGGGGCGCATCGAGCCAGTAGCGCTGATACTTCTCCAAGATGGCAAACTGCGCCACCACATCGTGCTCACAGCGCTGACATTCCAGCATCGGCACCCGCACCACGTCCAAATGCCCCCATCCGGTTTCCAGACTGCGGCGGTAATGACCATCGCGGGTGAACTGGTTAGCATCGCTGCAGCTACAGTGGGCGCACCGCCAGTCAACCGGACGAGCCTGGCTACTCATCTGACGTGGACGCGAGCTTGGGTCGTCCGAGTTTGGTGGTGACTTCCTGCTCCAGAAACTCCTGGAGTACTCTCGTCACCCCGTCGACGATGACTTGCTGCATCTGGGTTTGAATCGCCTGGAGAATCGCTCGACGCTCCTCTCCCTTTAGCTTTCCTTCAGAAAACGCTCTACTCATACTGCTGAAGACTCCTTGTGGTGAATGTGTTTGGGATGACGACTTCACACAAGGAAACTCTTCAGCTCTCTTTTTTGTTCCCCACCTTACTCCCAACCCTTAGAGATGGATACGCTATCCGTTGTAATTGGTGGTTGACACGAGCAAACCGGCGGAAGTATACTACCCGCAGGAAAATTCGTATTGTTCTCATCGGGTGGCCTCACAGAGAGGCAGAATAGGGAAGCCGGTGCAAGTCCGGCGCAGGCGCGCTACTGTAACTGGTGAGCAACTCATTCTCTCATGATCAGAGAGCAAGCCACTGTTCTACAATTGAACGGGAAGGCGAACTGAGAAGCGTTTGGAGCCAGGAGCCAGGAGACCTGCCCGATGAGGCACGCTCACCATCCTTCGCGTTAAGAGGAGCGAGCTGCCGGGACATCGTCGACCTCAGTGAAGTGATCCTTCACCGCTTGTGTCTCTGCGTGTTCTTGGTTGACCTCCATTTTCCGCAAGGTGACAGCGGGCGTTGAAATGAACTCGGAGGTTACGACCATATGCGCTCCCATTTCATCTCTTTTCGTCTCGCTCTCGTCCTGCTTCTGACTTGCTTCGTCCTGCTCACAGCGTGCGGGCAAAGTTCATCACCGGCGACCGGGGCAAAGCAGACTCCCACTCCCACTGTAGCGCTCGATGTGTATGGAACACCGATTGTCTTTCCGACAACTGCTCCGCAACGGATCGTCTCACTTGTCCCAAGCGTCAGTGAAATCCTTGGGGCGTTGCATCTCCAAAGCCGAGTGGTCGGTGTTGACCACTATACTGACTATCCTCCTGAGCTGGCATCGCTCCCGAAGGTTTCGAATGCCGATGGCAAGTTCAACATTGAGCAGATTGTGGCGCTCTCACCTGACCTGGTGCTGAGCTGGGGGGCGGAGACACAACAGGAGGATCAGCAGCTCAAAACCCTGGGCTTGCGTGTCGTCGATCTTCCATTCACGAATCTCTCAGGGGTCCTCCAGCAAATAGTGCTCGTTGGACGCCTGACGTTCACGGAGCACAC
>WNFI01379246.1_pt1 | contig 10443 bp, 7 predicted proteins | sample 5400471 | NCBI WGS metagenome assembly WNFI01 (sample SAMN13153348, study PRJNA577476) | soil metagenome | isolation source: 100 cm saprolite on Douglas fir-dominated hillslope | place: USA:California | collected 2013-09-17 | reverse complement strand
GGTCATTGGCCCGAGAACGATATCGGTGACGGCCGTAGTCATGAGCAATTCTATCGCTGTTAAATTCCGGGTTCCAGATACAGATTTGGTTGGAATTGACGCCCACAGATTGCCGGAGAGCGCTGGAAAGACAAGAGCCCTGTCAGGCGGCACGGGGCTTCTCAGTCAGCAAACTGTTTTCTTGCTTAGGCTTTGGCGGCCTGGGCAGCCGGCTCGATGATCACAAAGCGTCCGCTGCTGCCTTTGTCCACAAACTTGATCACGCCGGTGACTTTGGCGAAGAGCGTGTCGTCTTTTCCGCGGCCGACGTTTGCGCCCGGCTTAATGCGAGTGCCGCGCTGGCGCACGATGATGGTGCCGCCATGCACCAGCTGTCCGCCGAATGCTTTTACTCCCAGACGCTGTGCGTTGGAGTCGCGCCCGTTTCTTGAACTTCCTAGTCCTTTTTTATGTGCCATGACTTAAATCCTTTAGCTTTGATCTTTGATCGCGGCAAGCTGGTTACTTCTTCTTGCCCTTCGCGCCGCTCTTCTTGGCGGCTTTCTTGGCCGGCTTTGCGGCAGGCTTCTTGGCTGCGCTCTTTTTCGAAGCAGCAGACTTGGACTTCGACTCATCCTCGTGGTCTTCTGCCGCGGGCTTGGCCTTCTTGACCTTCTTAGGCAGCTCAGGCGCGGTAAAGCGCTGGCCGTCGAAGGCGATCTCGGTGATTCTCACCGCGCTGTAGGGCTGCCGATGGCCGTACATCTTCTTGTACTGCTTCTTGCGTTTGAAGTGGAAGACAAGGATCTTGTCGGCACGCGATTGCTCCACAATCTCACCGGTCACGACCGCGTCTTTTCCCGAGGTGATGGAGCCTTCCTCGGCCGACACCGCAAGCACGTCACTGAACTTGACGCTCTCGCCTTCGCCCGCAGGCAGCTTTTCAATCCTTACAACATCTCCCGGAGCGACACGATACTGCTTACTCCCGGCGCGAATGACCGCGTACATAACTCTCTCCAATGTCCAGTTCCAACCTGCTGGCGGAAAAGGACTTACGTGGACTTTAATAAGATTTGCAGAACGCTACGGTTTGCTCTGAACAGGCAGGAACCGAAAGTACCGGCAAACCTTGTAATTTTAACGTGATAGCAGGGCAACGGTCAAACCAGGACTGCCTCGGGGCTCACATTCCTCTCGTCTTCCAGAAAAAGTAAACCGTCATTAGGCTACCAATCGCGATCACCATATAACGCACAGCCTTGGGATTCAGCTTCTGGGCGTAGTAGGCTCCGGCGTAGCCGCCGATGATTGCTCCCACCATCATCAGGAGGCCCTGCCGCCAGTAGACCGCGTGAGCAAAGATGAACACCACGACCGCAACCGCGTTTCCGCAGGTAGCGAGCAGGGTCTTCAGGCCGTTCATGCTGTGAATGTTTTCCAGGCCCATCATGGAGAGCAGAGCCAGCATTACGATTCCCACTCCGGCGCCGAAGTATCCGATATAGATCGCCGCAATCGCTTGCAGCAGCGTGATTCCCACAACCGCCCATACGCTCGGACCATGCTGGGCATGGTGCCGGCTGACCCAGGCCGTGATCCTGCTGCCAAAACTGAACAACAGAGTCGCGCCCAACAGCAGCCATGGGACAATCTTCAGAAAAGTCTGCTGCGGCGTCTTCAGCAACAGAAAGGAGCCGGCGAAGCTTCCCAAAAAAGTAATGACGATCAACGGCATCACTCGCTTCAGCAGCGCAGGGCTCAACGCTCTGCGATAAGCGCCCGTGGAAGCCAGCGTGCCCGGCCACAGCGCGATGGTACTGGTGGCGTTGGCGTTGATCGGCGGCATGCCGGTGAATAGCAGAGACGGGAAAGCAATGAAGCCTCCGCCACCGGCCACCGAGTTGACTGCACCGCCCGCAACGGCGGCGCCGAACAGCAAAATAATCTCCGAAGTACCCATAAGTCAGTGCGAAGAAATCCGCTCATGGCCTGCTATTGCCAGGGCGAGCAGCGCCCGCTCCCAATGTTTCCCTTGAATCAGAATCCAGTCCGTATCGTATGTTGAGATCGCGAAGATCGGGACCGCAGCCTCCGCCAGCGGCCGCAAGAACGATTCGAGAATCCCAATTGCCTGAAAATCAAATGGCCCGACCAACTGCAGGCAATGAAAGCCACGCTCTGCCTTCACGTCACGCGGGACGGCCGCTTCTTCACAGATGATGGAGAGCTCGTCCGGGGTTCGTGTAATGGAAGACAAAGTTCCGCTCGTTGCCCACTCGGGGACAACGGCGTCCGGCTCAAGCCTGCAAATTGCAAATAGACCGTGGACCGTTTTGGACTTCATCCACTCTTCCCGGCGAACCGCAGCTTCATGGAGACAATCATCAATATCAAAGCGAGAGTCACGGCATTGGCCACGATGATGGGTGCTTCTCCGACCCACACTCCATAGACAATCCATAACAGGACGCCGTTTGCAAAACTCAGCAGCATGGCCCAGGAAAGATCGTCGCAGCGGCGGCTGCGCCATGTCTTTAGCACCTGTGGAACAAAGGAGAGCGTAGTCAGTCCTCCGGCAACAAAACCGAGCAGCGTAATCGCGTGCATTCCATCCTTTCTGTGACCAAAACAACTCCTAACGCCTCAGCTTATAATGCCCTGTTCGGAGGAACCATGAAGTTTCTGGCCGCCACTTTACTCTGTCTTACTACCCTCTCATTCATCGCGCTTCCAGCGCAACAGGTTGCGACCAAACCCGACTCAGCAGCGACGCTTGACGGCTTCTTTCCCACGTCGACTGCTGCGGAGCGAGATTGGGAGACAAAGTTTCGTGCGCTTCCGAGTCCTGATAACCAGCGCGAATACATGCGGATCTTGAGCGCGCGCCCGCATCATGTTGGATCCCCGTATGACAAGCAGAACGCCGAGTGGATGCTGGCCAAGTTTAAAGAGTGGGGCTGGGACGCTCACATTGAAAACTTTGACGTGTTGTTCCCTACACCGAAAGAGCGCCACTTGGAATTGCTTGGGATGCCGCACTTCATGGCCAAATTGCAGGAGCCGCCTGTACCTGGCGATCCCACTTCCAACCAGCAAGCCGAACAGCTTCCTCCCTACAACGCTTATTCGCTCGATGGCGACGTCACTGGCCCTCTCGTCTATGTGAATTACGGAACGCGCGACGACTTTGCTTATCTCGAGCGCATGGGTGTCTCCGTAAAAGGCGCGGTGGTGATTGTGCGTTACGGGGGATCATGGCGAGGGATCAAACCGAAAGTCGCGGCCGAGTATGGCGCCATCGGCTGCATCATCTATTCCGATCCTGCTGACGACGGCTACGCGCAGGGCGAGGTCTACCCGCAAGGCGCGTGGCGCAACAAAGACGCAGTCCAGCGCGGCGCGGTGACCGACACGTATTTCGCCGGCGACCCGCTGACGCCGGGCTGGGGATCGGTGCCCGGAGCCAAGCGGCTCGAGATCAAAGACTCTCCACAGATCACCAAGATTCCCGTCCTGCCTATTTCTTATGCTGACGCGCAGCCGCTGCTCAGCGCAATCCGCGGTCCTGTAGCTCCGGCGAATTGGCGCGGCGCTCTGGGCATCACGTATCACGTTGGACCATCGCTGACGAAAGTGCACCTGGTTGTGAAATCCAACTGGGACATCAAGCGGCTTTATGACGTAATCGCCGAACTGCCCGGCAAAGACGCCCCTGACCAGTGGGTGATTCGCGGCAATCATCATGACGCGTGGGTCAACGGCGCGAGTGACCCCCTCAGCGGCATGGTCGCGGAGCTTGAAGAAGCGCGCGCCATGGGCGAACTCTACAAGCAAGGCTGGCGGCCCAAACGGACGATCATCTACGCTGCCTGGGACGGCGAGGAGCCCGGCCTGCTCGGATCTACAGAGTGGCTGGAAACGCACATCGTTGATCTGCAGCAGCATGCGGTCGCATACATCAATTCAGATAATAATGCCCGCGGCTTCCTCCGCGCGTCGGGCTCGCACTCGCTCGAGCACTTTCTAAACGGAGTGGCGCGCGACGTCGACGATCCGGAGAAGCACATATCGGTCTGGCAGCGCTTTCACTTGCTTCAGATCTCGAATGCGGCGACCGCAGAAGCGCGAGAGGAAATTCGCAAGCGTCCTGACTCGCGTATTCGCGCGCTGGGCGATGGTTCCGACTATGCTTCATTCCTGGATCACGCCGGCATCGCCGCCATGGACATCCGCTTTGGCGGCGAAGGCGAAGACGGCCAGTACCACTCCATCTACGATGACTTCCATTGGTTCACGCATTTTTCCGATACCGACTTCGCTTACGGCCGCGTTCTCTCGCAGACCATTGGAACTGCAATCATGCGGCTCGCCGACTCCGATGTGCTGCCGTTCGACTTCACCGGTCAGGCAGAGACGATCAAGACGTACATCAAAGAATTGAGCCGACTCGCCAAGCAGCAGCAGGAAGAAGCTAAAGAACGCAACCTGGAGCTGGACGAAGGCGTGTACAGCGCCGTCTCCGATCCGCAAAAGCCGTTGCAGCCTCCGCCACGTCTGGATACGCCGCCATTCTTCAACTTCGCACCGCTCGAAAATGCCGCGGAAACGCTCTCTCAGGCCGCGCAACGCTATGACCGCGCGGCGAAGCGCTTGAACGACATGGGGTCTGCAGGCATCTCTGCTGCCGCTTTACACGCGCTGAATGAAAAGCTGTACCAGAGCGAGCGTGTCTTCCTCAGTGAAAAAGGTTTGCCTGACCGTCCGTGGTTCCGTCACCAGATCTATGCGCCTGGCGCGTATACCGGCTACGCCGTCAAGACCATTCCCGCGGTCCGCGAATCACTGGAGCAACGCAACTGGAGCCAGGCGGAGCACGGAATCAATCAAGTATCTGAAATCTTGAAGCGCGAAGCTGCACTGGTCAACGACGCCGCTGCGGACCTGGAGAAAGTCGGGCGCTAGAAAACACTGGGGCCAGATCGAATGTTTAAGGATTTGTCATTCCGCCCGCCGCCTTTTGGCGTGAGGAATCTGATTTGGATAGTCGGTAACAGAAAAGCAGATTCCTCGCTCCGCTCGGAATGACAAAGACTCATCTCTATTTCGCGGTAGTAGACCGGCGTGTCATCGCTTCTCTCGCCCCAGCCACTTTTCAACATGCGCAGGCGGAGTCCACTCCACCAGTCTTTCCAACATACTCTCTGGGCTAGTCGCCACCAGAATTAGCTGGCTGTTCTCCGGACGCACGAACTGCTCGTCCACCGCGTGATCCAGGAACTTCAGCAGTCCATCCCAATAGCCTTCAACGTTCAATAGACCGCAGGGCTTGACCTGAATTCCGAGCTGCGACCACGTCACGACTTCGGCAAACTCTTCGAGCGTGCCGTAACCGCCGGGCAGTGCAATGAAAGCATCAGATAAGTCGGCCATCAGCGCCTTGCGTTCATGCATGCTCTTGACCACGTGCAGCTTGGTCACGCCGCGATGTCCAATTTCGCGGCGCAGGAGCGAATCGGGAATCACGCCGATGACCTCGCCGCCCTTGGCCAATGCTGCGTCGGCGGCGGCGCCCATCAGGCCAACACAGCCTCCGCCAAAGACCATGCCAATCTTGCGCTCGGCCAGCAGTTCGCCGAGACGCTGTGCGGCTTGGAGATATGCGGGACGAGCTCCAGGTGAGGAGCCGCAGAAGACACAGATTCGTTTCATAGTTGAAAGCGAGGAACCACTAATGCCAGTAACCGACTATAGAGATTCCTCGCCGTGCTTCGGAATAAAAACTGTGAATCTATGCCGTCATGGCGAAGAACTGGTCCACATCAGCGTCCACAGTCGGCAGCTTCAGCGCTTCCTGGCGAAGCTGATCAAAGATGATGCTGGTCAAGTAGCGTTCGCCGAAGTCGGGCACAATCACCACAATCAGTTTGCCCGCATTCTCCGGACGCGCGGCAACTTTGAGCGCCTGCGCCACCGCTGCACCGCCGGAAATCCCGATGAAGATGCCTTCTTCTTTCACCAACCGTTTGGCCATCTCGACCGATTCATCGATCGTCGCGGTCATGACTTCATCAATCAAGTCTCTGCGCAGCACGTCCGGCACAAATCCGGTGCCGATGCCCTGGATCTTATGCGGTCCCGGCTTTCCTCCGGAGAGAATGGGCGAGTCCGCCGGCTCGACCGCAACGATTTTGAATGACGGTTTCTTCGGCTTGATGAATTCGCCCACACCGGTCAACGTTCCGCCGGTGCCAACGCCGGTGATCAGGATATCTACTTTGCCGTCAGTATCGTTCCAGATCTCAGGTCCCGTGGTCTCGCGATGGATCTTGGGATTGGCGGGATTGGCGAATTGCTGCAGGATCACCGAGTTCGGGGTCTGTTTGGCCAGTTCGTTCGCCTTGGCGATGGCGCCCTTCATGCCTTTGGGCCCAGGCGTCAAGACAATCTCGGCGCCGAAAGCCAGCAGGATCACGCGGCGCTCCAGCGTCATGGTCTCCGGCATGACCAGAATCAGACGGTACCCGCGCGAAGCCGCGGCAAAAGCAATGCCGATCCCGGTGTTGCCGCTGGTCGGCTCAATCAACACGGTCTTTCCCGGTATGACTCTGCCTGACTTTTCCGCCTCCACCAGCATGCTAACGCCAATGCGGTCTTTCACGCTGTGGCACGGATTAAAGCTCTCAAGCTTGGCAACCACTGTTGCCTTAAGCCCCTGAGTGACTTTGTTGAGCTGCACCAACGGCGTGCGGCCGATGGTCTGAGTAATGTCCTTGTAGATGTTCATCTCTCCACCTTTCCTTTGAGTTGGAAATCAGGCGTCCCGCGAGAGTCGTAGAAAGTCTATAGGATTCAACGGAGGGGGGGAAGAAGCGGAAATTTCTGCTGGGGTTGCTCAACAAAGAGCGGTGGCTCGCGAATTCCAAAGCAAAACCGCGGGGCAACGCTGGCGCGGACCATTTGGCGCCAGAGTAACCCGCCCGGTGATTTTGCAGCGGGAGCAGTCGCGAAGAGGTTCTGCTCCCGCATTTGGCTAGAGGACTGTCAGAGTGAAGGTTTGCGAATGGCTTGCAGTGCCCGACGTTCCTGTTACTGTAACCGGGAAGCTCCCGACCGAGGTCCGTCCTGACCCGCTCCCGCAACCCGCAAGCAGCACCAGCGTCATGAGGGAAAACGCAATCAGCAGTGCCGCAGAGCGGCGGCGCTTCGGTGCAGCAAAAAGCAGAAAGCCTATCAGGCAGAGGCCACCCGCTGGCGTCCATGATGAGTAAAACATTTTCGGCGGCATCAATGACGAGCTAGAGGCCGTGGTTGTGATTGTCAAAGCTATGTCCGTCTGCGGACTGCCGGCAGCCACAGAATTTGGAGAGAATGAACAAGTTGCGCCATTCGGCAACCCGGAACAACTGAACGTGAGCGGGGCCCCAATGCCAGGATTGGGAGTAAAGGTGATGTGCTCGGTGCCACTTTGTCCAGCCGCTACAGTCAGCGAAGACAATGTGAGGGCGAGGCCGAAATCGGAATTGACCACAGTCGCTGTGGCATTGGCCTGAGCTGTTGCACCTTTCGAATCAACCACAGTCAGAATGACATTGTTAGTGCCCACGGGATATGGCCCCGGAGGAATCTGCGAGATGGTAATCGGATCGCCATCGGGATCGAAAGAACCATTGTCCACATTTGCGTTTGCGGTGCCGCCCGCGCCTGAAAGCACCGAGACGTTCTGAGCTATGGCCACAGGCAAGTGGTTGACATTGCAATTAAACGCGCACGAGGGAATCTGGATCGTATACGTATTTGGCGGGGCCGGAGGTGGTGGCGGATTCCCGGCGACGTCATTCACCACAATGGTATAGGGTGTTCCCGCAGTCGTACTGATGCCGAACGACTGGATGTTGGTGCTCAGGCCCGCATCTCCGGCGTAATTAGTCCCAATGCTGTTGGGAACATACGAAGGCGTGTACGCGGACTCGAACAGATTGAAGCCTGCAGCTCCAGTACTCAGCACCGGCTGCATACAGAACGACTGGCACGCTGCAAAGGTATACGAATCGAACGTGTGACTGCCGACAATCGCGCCCGGAAAAGCCTTGGCAGCGCCGCAGGCGCTGATCACACCATTGCGGCTGATTCTGTTGACCTGCGTACCGGTGGCGGTCGTCAACCCCAGCAACGCAGGCGGTGTAGTTCCTAAAGTGTTCGTGATGGACAGCAGTCCCGTAGGAACGCTGAAGTTCAGAACTCGCGTTCCTCCGGTAAAGTTAACCGTTAAAGTGAAATCAGCGGTCTGGCCGCAGGGATAACTGGACGCCAGCGTAAAGGTAAAGGGGCTCAGATTGGTGCCGCCAACGGCGCCTATCCCCATGTCAGCATAAGCGCTGGTGCCTGGCTGGGTGACGATCACGCCTGGAGTCGAAGCTGTCAGCGTGGCGGTCACTCCAGTGGCGGCTTTCACGCCTCCGGTGTTTTTGAGTTGAATGCTCAGGCTGGCGCCTTCCCCTCGTTCGATAATGCCGTTGCCGTTGCCGGGGTTCTCGTTGGCAGTTATGGTGGCCAAAGCGGGGTTGGCATTTCCGGGAATGCCCAGCGACTGCACGGCTGGAAGCGCCATCACAATACCGCTGCCGGCATCCCGGTCAAATCCTGGGGCCATAATGTCGATTGCGGTGCTAGTCAGGGCCGTGCGCATCTGCGCAGCAGTCAAACCCGGCTTGGCCGACAGCACCAATGCCGCCACGGAGGCTGCCGTAGGCGCGGCAGCCGATGTGCCATAGAACGGGCTACCGAATCCTCCAACCCCGGTTACCGAGACTCCATCTGCTGCCGTGACGTCAGGCTTGTTCAAGGTAGTTCCACCAGACGCTGAGAAATTACCCGGCGTAATTGCGGTTGAATCTCCGTTGAAAAAAATATGGCGAAGTCCGTCCGAACTGAAGAATTCGGTCTGGTTGGCAGATGTAAAAGGGCCCGGAAAGGGGCCGTTGGGAGTTGGTGAACCGGCAGATTGAGCCGCAGGCGTTGCAGCCACGGTATATGCGCCCGACGCCGCGGAGTGGCCGTGTGTTTCCCCGGTAGTGGCTACAGCCAACCCGCCGCGGAAGAGAGTCAGATGAAAAAAGCGGTTGGCTGCTCCAGTGTTTTGGAACACCACGAGGCGATTATTGTTGATGACGTTGGCGCTGCCGATCAATTCCACAGGGTCCTGGGTCCCGTTCTGGATGTTGGTGGAAGCCCCCAGAATGGATGCGCCATTACCGTTGAGAAGGTAGAGATCATAGTCATTGCCGGACCCGCCGAGAGGGTCTGCCCACCACAGGCCGACCACCTGAAATCCCGCCGCAGTGATGGTGTCAAAGCCGTTGCCACTGCCGAAATTGTGCACGTTCCCGGTCGGCAATGGTGCGGCAGCGGCTTGGGGGACGAAATCTCCTTCGTAAGTGCCCGCCGTACCGGCATCCAGGCTCCCCTCGTTTCCAGCGGAAGAGAAATAGAAGACGCCTTGCGCCACAACATCGTTCACTGCCTGTATAACCACGCCGCCCTGGCTGGTTGAAACCACGGCCGCGGTTTGCCCATCCTGAAATGGAGTCTCTACGAAGTAAAACACGTCATCAACGATGATTTGGCAACCCGCCGCTTGCAGTGCCTTGATGTTAGCGGCGAAGCTGGTAATGCTGTTGTCCGCCGTGGCGAACTCGAGGCTTGCTCCCGGCACCATGTCATGGATGATTTCCATCATGGCTGTACCTTCATCGCCAAACCCGGCCTGACCAGCGAGGACGGTGAGACAAGGCGGCGTGCCGCAGGTCGGAGGCAGATCGCCGGTTGCCTGGCTTAGCGCACGACTGGTGACGCCGTCCGAGAGGACGCCGATCTTCAAGCCGGCTCCGTTTACGCCGAAGGCGCCGCGCGCGTCCAGCGCCTGGTGCGTCAAATCGCCCTCCGTTCCAACGCTGCCCTGCCAGGTGATGGGGGTCCCCGGCGTGGACATCAGCATCGCCAATTGCCGGCGAACATTTGCCGCCCTTGTGGCAAAGCCGGGCGACAAGGCCCAGCGCGCCAAGGGGGTTCCAAACGACGGAAGATGGACAGTCGCAGTTGCATAATTCTGTTTGGGCGAAATGAAGATAACGTCAGGCGAAGCAGCAATGCCTTCGATCTGGCTGGGCGGAATAATGGCGCGAATGCTGCGCAGCGATACATTCTTGTAGAGCACTGTGGCGTCAGCGGCTGTCAACTGTTGCAGCAGTTTATCGGTAACATTTGCAACCATGTCGACGACCAGGTTGTCGTTCTCATCGAGCTCGACTCCGGTGTTGAGGAAAGGCACTCCATTCGCGACTGGTTTTCCGGCGAGCATGCGCATGGTGTAAATGAGATTGGAGTCGATCTTTTTTTGCGCCGGGGTTCGCGCTGCTTTGTCCTGCTGCAATGCCAGGATCTGCTGTGCCGCCGTCTGTCCTA
>WNFI01283959.1_pt1 | contig 10443 bp, 10 predicted proteins | sample 5400471 | NCBI WGS metagenome assembly WNFI01 (sample SAMN13153348, study PRJNA577476) | soil metagenome | isolation source: 100 cm saprolite on Douglas fir-dominated hillslope | place: USA:California | collected 2013-09-17 | reverse complement strand
CTTGCGGTTGAGACGGCTGTCCGGTTTGTGCACGCCGGGCGTATCAATGAAGACGATCTGTCCCGCGGAGCGCTTGCGCTGCGCTTTGATGTTGAGAATGCCCTGGATACACATGCGCGTGGTCTGGGGCTTCTCCGTGACAATGGCGATCTTCTCGCCCACCAGGGCGTTGAGCAACGTGCTCTTGCCGGCATTCGGGCGGCCGATAATGGAAACGAATCCTGAGTGAAAGGCCATGGCTTAATCTTTAGGATATCTCAGACCATGGGCTACCTCAGGCCGTGACCTGCTGGGCCGGCGTTCCCGGCTGCAATCGGCTGACGCGCACTTTTTCCACTTTGCGGTCGGTGGATTCCAGAATTTCAAAGCGGAGCCCATCTTCTTCCATCACTTCTCCTGGCTGCGGGATGCGCCCCATCAGCGCGCTCACCAGCCCGCCGACGGTGGCCGTGTCTTTGGGTTCAAAGTGCGTGTCAAACAAGTCCTGAAGGCGGCCAATATCAACGCTGCCCAACATTACGTATGCGTGGTCACCTTCACGAACGATATCATGCGTGTGATCGTGCTCGTCCCGTATTTCGCCCACAATCTCTTCCACCAGGTCTTCCATGGTGACAATGCCCGCCACGGTGCCGTACTCGTCGATCACAATCGCCATGTGGATGTTGTCTTTCTGCATTTCCCGCAGAAGCTGTGAAGTCATTTTGGTTTCAGGAACAAAAAGTACCGGGCGCACCAGTTTGCCGACGGTGGTGGCCATAGCTTGATCATCAGGAATCTGGATCAGATCATGGGCCAGCACCATACCCTGTATGTGATCGATGTTGGAGACATAGACGGGCACGCGCGAATACGGTTTGTCTCGCAACATGGCGGTAAATGTCTCGATCGTGGCTTCCGCCGGAACGGCGAAGATGTCCGGTCGAGGAGTCATGACCTCACGTACCGTCTTATCGCCGAACTCCACTACGGACTGTATGAGCTGCCGGTCACTCTCTTCCAGAATCCCTTCTTCCCGCCCGGCTTCAATCAGAGCATCCACCGCTTCTGAAGGATGCTCCGGCACTTCCGGTTCATGCGGCTCAGCCAGCGCGGCTACGGAAAGCCCGAAACCAAGCACAACCGTTACCGGCATCATCAGGTAGATCAGCACTTTGAGCAGCGGAATGAAAGCAGGGCGTAGGGGAGCCAGCGGTTGCAGACAATCACCACCAGAATGATGCCGACCGCCGCTTGTGCGATCTCCGGCATGGTCCATTTCTGGTCCTGGAAGACCAGGTAGCCGATCAACAGCGCGATGGCCGCGGTGCACAATTGCGCCAGCACCGCAATGGCCAGAGCAGCCCGGCTGCTGGCGGAGACCAACCGCGGTTCCACCAGCTCTTCAAACGCGTCAATATTTTCCTGGAATTCTCGGCTGAGAAATTTCCCGCTCTCGGTGTAAAGCCGTTCCACGTAAGAGACCAGCGTCAGCAGCCCGCACAAAAGCAGAATAATGATGTACACCAGAACGTTCATCGCTGTCACTTGCTCCTGCGGCGTGTCACGGCGCCCGCCGAACCTGCGCGATCAATCAGCGAGGCCGGCAGCTTAAGCCGCGCACGCAGCCGGGCTTCCGCCTTCGCCATCCGCCCGTTGTCGGCTTCGTGATCATAACCGGCCAGGTGCAACATGCCATGCAGGACCAGAATCTTCAATTCTTCTGCCGCCGCGTGGCCGTAGCGGCTGGCATTCTCCAGGGCGATATCGGCGGAAAAGGCAATGTCCCCGCCTTCGGGTCGCGGGAAGGAAAGCACGTCAGTAGGTTTGTCTTTCCTGCGGAAGCGCCGGTTTAATTCCTGGAGCCGGCGGTTGCCGGCAATCAGGATGTCCACCTCACCGGGAACGCCTGCCATTTCCTGCGCCCGCTGGGCGAAGCGCTGGAGATCCTTCTGGCTAACGTTGTTCACGGCTGTTTCAAATACGACCATGCGCTCCTAAAACAAATTGGGAGGGCCCCTGACCGCCCTCCCGCTTAAGATTCTACTTGATTCTTACTGCTGGAGCGGGGGTTCAGGCGGCTCCTGCTCTTCTTGGACCTCGCGCGGCATCTCCAACGACATCTGCTGGCTGCGCGACCGCTCATCATAGGCATGTACGATCCGTTGCACCAGATGATGGCGTACTACGTCCTCCTCAGCGAAATAGTTGAATGCGATTCCCTCCACATTCTTCAGAACGTCTGCCGCCTCCAGCAGTCCGCTCCTGCGCGCGTTGGGCAAGTCGATCTGGGTAACGTCGCCGGTGATTACCGCTTTGGAGTTGAACCCCATGCGCGTTACAAACATCTTCATCTGCTCCGGCGTAGTATTCTGCGCTTCGTCCAGGATGATGAATGAATCATTCAGCGTGCGGCCACGCATAAACGCAATAGGCGCAATCTCAATGACATTCTTTTCCAGATGCCGGTCTACGCGTTCCTGCTCCATCAGGTCATAGAGCGCGTCATACAGCGGACGAAGATAGGGATCAACTTTCTCCTGCAGCGTTCCCGGAAGAAAGCCCAGCCTCTCTCCAGCTTCCACCGCGGGACGGGCCAGAATGATGCGGCTCACCTTCTTGCTGTTCAACGCGGACACCGCCATGGCCACGGCCAGATAGGTCTTGCCCGTGCCGGCCGGCCCGATGCCAAAGACCATGTCGTATTTCTCAATGGCGTCGATATAGCGGCGCTGGTTCATGCTCTTGGGCTGGACCTGGCGCTTGCCGAACGACCGCTGCTTGCCCGCTTCCGCCAAGCCGCGCAGGGTGGTGGCCGGGTCTCCCATGACCACGCGCAACATGGAGCCGAGATCGCCGTTGCCGAACTCGTGACCGGCGCGGCTCAGATGATCGAAATCCGTGAAGACCTGTTCCGCACGGGCCACATCACGGGCCGCGCCTTCAATCTGCACCGAGTCGGACTTCAGCTCAATGTTGACGTTGAGCCCGCTCTCCATGATCTGGAGGTTCTCGTCGCGGGTGCCGAATAGTTTCTGCAGGTTGGGGACGATTTCAATATTCTTCTTCATCTAGCTCTTCTGGCCTTCGCTGTTTATGCTCATGGCCGCGCACAGTTGCGCGGGCTCCAGCGCATGCGCGCAGAGAACATAAAAGTTGCTTTGTGCACGGAGAAGCAGAGTAGCTGGCCCACCAAAGCGCGGAGGTAATACCATTGGGCTGAGATTACCGCTGTTAACGGGCCAAGTCAACAGCCTTCGGTGCGGCTTTCACACCGCTTTAATGTTAAGTGCGGGCGCGGCAAGAAGATGCAGTGCAGACCGCATATCGCCAATTCTCACCGCAGGGGAGCAGGCATGGACCGGGTCAAGCCCGATGATAAGCCATGCTCGATAGTTTCTCGTTTCTTGCCTGCCTTCATGCTCATTTTGTATCGACCGGCGACTGGGAGAGCCGTGTACAGCCGCCCCTTAGAATTAGTGCGTCCGTTCACATGGATCTTGGAACGCTTGTTCTCCAGACTCACCTCGACACCCGTGATTGCCTCGCGTTTCAGGTTGACGATTGTTAGGTCAACGGCGGCTTCGCTTTGCGGACCGGCCTGCGATGCAATTCGCTTCTTATGGGTACGGCTTTGTGTTGACACCTTGGACCCACAGTCTGCCTTGGCATACGCGACCATGAGACCAATATACATCGTGGCCAACAGAGCTGCTCTAGCCAGCCGTGAAACCCGCGCCTTGCACGTGAAATTGGCTGAGGACAACCAAATCAGACTCATTTTCGTACCTCTCGCTTGTGATTCATTCCTAGAACGGCCGAAAGCGAAAAACTTGCGAGCAAAAGCCACCTACAAGACCACGCAGGAATAATTCTCAAAAACCGGGGTCTACCGACCTGGCGCCGCCATTGACCAAACCCGCCAAACCCAAGTAAAATAGGCCTTCGGGTTACTTCCGAAAAACTTCCTTTAGAGGGACACACCAGCACAATGGCAAATCATTTTTCCGCGCTGAAACGCGCCCGGCAGACCACCAAGCGTACTGAGAACAATCGTTCCGCCACCTCGCGTCTGCGCACCGCGTTGCGGAAGTTCCGCCAGGCCCTTGAGTCCAAGGACGCGGCCCAGGCCAAGGCAGCGTTCTCCGGCACCGTGTCGATGATCGACAAAGCGGTCAAGACCGGAGTAATCCACAAGAATACCGCAAGCCGTTATAAGTCACGCCTGAGCGCTCGCTTGGCCAAAGTGAAGTAGCTTCCAGTCTTTTATAAGTGAGAGCCCGGTTGAAGCCGGGCTTTTTTCTTGCCTGTTACGTTCGTAATGCTGCATGCAGTTTTCAGTGCGGATGGCGCAGCGCTAAGATTGGGACAGTGTTCAATCACACGATGCGCTCGGTGCCCCGAATGTTTCCTGGCTACCTAAAACTCGCCGCCTGCCTCCTCCTCCTCGGCTGCTCTGCTGCGGGGCAGGAATCTAGCTTGTTGCTGCGCGGTCACGAAGGTAAAACCACGTTCCTTGTTGGAGAACCTGTCAAATTAGAGATAGCCTGCGTGGACGCAAGCGGCAGTTATCTAAGCTTTTGCGGTGCTACCCTGCGAGTTGAGCCACGGGCAGGAGGCAAGCTCGCGCTCGATCCGGTCAATTCCACCATGCTCCAAGATGTGCTCTGCGCCCAATATCAAGTTGCGTTTTGCGGGACTCCGGTTGACCTGCCCAAAGCCCAGCAATCCTCCCAGCCAAAATGGCACGAAGTGACACTCGATGAAAATTTTCCCGTGTCCGCTGGGCGCTACTCGGTTACGGCCAGTGCAGAAAGCTCCTCAGATAGCCCGTCTGAATCATTTCCAAGGAAGTCCCAACCGCTGGAGATTACCATTGCGGATGATCCTGACTGGGAAACGAAAGTCCTACGCTTTGAAAACTGCAAGTACGACGAGGCTCTTACCGTGCTTCCTGATGCGCGGAACGCTATCGCCGCTCTGCGCGATCATCTTGGCGATTGCGCCAAACAAAGCGACTATGCCCTCAAGAGCGCGATCGCTGCGATCGTCTCGATCGACCTGCAGTCCAACCATGCCGAGATCTACCGGCGCATTCGGGAATTCCATAGCGTCCATAGCTCCGATAGCATCCATCCGCCGTACAGGCAAGAACGTGCGCGTATACGCCGGTGGGTACGCGCGCGCTATCGCGCACTGGTTCTGGAAACCGCAAACCAACTGGTTCGCGAATATCAATCACATCCTGAAAAACGCGGCGACGCCGACTACAGCAATGAATTCGATGATGGATTCGCAAATTGGCAAAAATCCATCACTGTTGGGTGTCAGCCATTCTTAAGCGCTGCCGAAATTCAACGGCTGCTTAAGGCCGCAGGCCGCAGCGACGAGTACATCCGCGATTTTCTTCACGATCTTGATGGTTATTTCTAAAACAACGGCCGTGACTGGCAGCAAGATTCGCTTGAAGTTGCCATTCCGAATTCCGTGCGCGTTGTCAGCCGCTCGGGAGGCTATGGTTCGCTGGACTTGGTCGTAACGCCCCACGGTAACTAGTCGTTGGCTTTCCCAAGCACGATGCCGTGTTGCTCGGCGATGGCCCGCATACGTTCATAAAATGCCTCTTGTTTTGCCATGGTCACGGGTGGAGCGATTTGACCTGGTTGCCAGAATTGCCATAGCACTTGCGTGCCGCGTGGAAACTGTGCCAGCTTCGCGCGCAATTGTTCTTCCGTCAGTGGGGCATATTGCAGCACCGAAAATGTCGGGCTATCTTCCGGGGACCAACTGGGGTTGATCAGTGCTGGGCCTTGTTCCCATTGCCTCGTCCAGCTTTCGATCTGCTGGCGTTGGCTGTTGGTCCAGACAAGGGCTGCAAGGCGAGCAAGCTTTTCGGGCGGGCAAATCCAGTTGCTGCCGCCGGCAATGGCGAACACGAGCCCTTGCTCCAGCGCCGCTCCGCGCGAACCGGAACTTCTGTAGTCGGGAGTCATGCTGAGCTCGCCTTCGCGCCCGGCCCACTCCCGGTGGAAGCGCTGCAACCGCGCCCACAATGCGGCTTCAGCATCGGGCGACCCCCAGCGTCCCAATGCCAGAACGGCATCCTGCACCAGTTCAGGATCAGGATCATCAAGTGCTTCGATCGCGCTCTCCAAGATGCTCTTCAAACACCGCTTGCACAGGGGACAAAGCCCTGGCATCGGCATAGTGATCAAGCAGCTCATAGTCCAGATCTCGGGCTTTGTTGTGACTGATCCGTTCAAGCGCGGGCTGCATTGCAATCACGATGTCCGCCGGCGAGAGAAGCTTGACGATCTTCAGGCTGGGCTGGGCGTTCACATTCTGAAGATCGCGCAGGATCAATGCACAACCCGCCACAGGATCAAGCTCATGGATGTGCAGCAGTGCGGCATCACGTGCCATGGCAGGATTGGTACGGTTCTGCGGTGGCGGCTCCGCAACCATGCGGTTCAGGATCGGCAGCATCTCCGGATCCGCAATCAACGACCATCGGTACTGGATCAATTCCATCTGCGTATTGCCCGGCAAATCCTTCCACGCTGCGATCAACGCCGGGCGAATCACCTGAGCCAACGCGGGATCGTCGCCGCCAGCGTTCAGCAACCCGTTGAGCGTGAGTGCACGGGCAGCGCCGGTCTTGCGGGATAGAACAGAGACCAGGCGCTGTATCTCGGCCTTTAACAACTCCGCCGTGTGCGCCTGCCGATGTTGCCAGAATTCCTGTGCCGGCTCAGGATGCGCTGGATCAAAGGAAGGCGGGTCCCACGAAGGATCAGAGTTGACTTGCAGCCCGACTAGAGTATGCAAGAACTCAGCTGTGATCGCGTGCCCCGGCACTGCGAATTCGCTACGCATTGAATCGAGCGCCAGTTGGCGATAGGGTGACCCATAGAGTCCAAACATGAGGTCCCAGCCAGCGGGCTGTTGCTCATTGAGTCCCCAAAATAGCTTTGCAAGTTGTCTGGTTGAATCCCTGGTTCTTAGATAGCGAAGTATGCGTGCCGCGCGCCGCGCATCTTCAGGCGAAGACTGGCCTGCCAATGTTTGTGCCGCGCTTTTAACTTGCTCACTCTGCCATGTTCCGGCCGCGGATTGCACTTCAAACTCTACGGTATTTGAGCGGACTGTCTCATAGATCTGACCATAGGCCGTCTGCTCATTTGCATCAGGCGGACGATAAATCCGGGAGCTGACCACGTAGACCCGATAGTGTCCCGGCCCGGGACTCCGCCACTCATTCAGTTCCGCTTGTACGACAAACGGGGTTGCATCGAGCGCATGGGCGCCTCCAAGACCACCGCCAATGAACATCCCAAACTTGAAGTACGAGGCGAGTGGGTCGGGAGCCTCCGGTTCCACGCAGTAGCGATCGGTGTCAAGGCGACCGCTGCGGTCGTAATTACGGGTGTCTGCCCAGTAGCGATTCTTCGCAGTCGAGGTAAAGGACAGTACCAACGGAATGATCTCACCTTCCTGGAAAACAGCGCGCTTGTCCTTAAGAGCAAGCAAGAGACGCACGTCGGAAGCGGAGGAAGCCGCAGCACATGGATCGTTCTCTGCAGCCCAGATCGGCTTAGCCAGAAGTAGCACGATGAATGCAACGGTTCGTAACACTTGCAACTCCCATTCGACTTTGACCAAAGAACGCCTGATCCTCGTCGTTTTTGCACTGATAATTCTCAATAACTCCAGATTACAGAATACGCTGCGATGCCAATCGAGCCTTCGTTAGCGGCCTAGCGGCTGCTGGTTGAGTGGATCCAACATCCCCTTTTGTGAGGGTTTCATTCCCGCCGAATCTGTGTCAGAATCTCTTGCTTCTAAATCACTCCCTGAGGTGGCCCTTGAAACACCAACGTCTGTCTCCCTGGTTTTGCGTCCTGGTCTTTGTTACTGCTTCGCTGGTCTGTGCTTCGCTGGCCGCCGCGCAAACCAAACTTCCTAAGGTTGACTTTACTGACACCACACTGGACAACGGGCTGCGGGTCATCATCGCGCCTGACCACACCGCGCCGGTGGTGGCCGTCTCTGTCACCTACAACACCGGTTCCCGCAATGAAAAGCCGGGGCGCACCGGCTTTGCCCACCTCTTTGAGCACATGATGTTTGAAGGCTCGGCCAACGTGGGCAAGGGCGAACACATGCTGCTGGTGCAGAATTATGGCGGCACCATGAACGGCACCACCAACAACGACCGCACCAACTATTTTGAAGAGCTGCCGCGCAACCAGTTGGATCTGGCGTTGTTTCTGGAGTCGGACCGCATGAAGGCCTTGAACATCACCCAGGCCAACCTGGACAACCAGCGCAATGCCGTCCAGGAAGAACGCCGCCTGCGGGTGGACAACCAGCCTTACGGCAGGTCCGGGGAAGCGCTTGAGTCTATGGCCTATGACAGTTTTCCCTACCATCACTCGGTCATCGGCTCCATGGAAGACCTGAATGCGGCCAGCGTCAGCGACGTGAAAGATTTCTTCGTCATCTACTACGCCCCCAATAATGCGGTGCTGGTTCTGGTCGGCGATCTCGACCCCAAAGAAACTCTGGTCAAGGTGAAGAAATTCTTTGGTGGGATTCCCCGTCAGGCCGCGCCTCCGGCGGTTGACACCACGGAACCAGCCCATGAAAAAGAGCGCCGCGCCAGCATGGACGATCCGCTGGCCCGGCTTCCGCAAGTACAGGCCGCCTACATCGCGCCCGCAGGCAACACACCGGATTTTTACGCGCTGCAAATCCTGGCCAACGTGCTTTCGGCCGGCAGAAGCTCGCGGTTCTACCAGCACCTGGTCCATGACAAGCAGCTCGCCGTCAATTCCTTCTGTGGCGTTCAGGAGCGCCGGGGACCATCCATATTTCGCATGGTGGCCGTGCCCCGGCCCGGCGTAAAGGTGGAAGACCTGGAGAAAGCGGTGTACGACGAATTTGAAGCCGTCAAAAAGGACGGAATCACAGCCCAGGAGCTGGAAAAAGCCCGCATCCAGATTCTGCGCGGCGATATCCAGGGCCGCATCAATGACCTGAACCTCGCCAATCGAATCGGGTTTTTGACCGTTTATTACAATGATCCTGACCTCATCAACTCCGGCTATGAAAAAATCGCTGCCGTGACTGCCGATCAAGTAAAACTAGCGGCGCAAAAATATCTGGTTCCGGAACATCGCTCGGTAGTGGTGACCACGCCCGCTGGGCGGCCCGCCGGCGGCCGGCCCGGACAGCAATAAAGGAGACGCCATGCAAAAAAAATCTATCGTGTTCATGCTCGCTTTACTCTGGTGTGCCGCATCGGCGCGCGCTCAGCAGCCCCAATCCCCAGATGACAAGCCGCTGCCGGGAAAGGTCCAGCGCCTAAACAAGGCGCCAGTCAATCCGGAGATTCTCAAGGTAACGCTGCCGCACGTTAAGGAAGCTGCCTTGCCCAATGGTCTGTCCATCCTGGTACTGGAGCGGCACAAGGTGCCCACCGTAAATTTCACTTTATGGATTAAGTCGGGAGCACTCTCTGACCCTGCGGACCAGCCTGGACTGGCTTCCTTTACCGCCGACACACTGCGCGACGGCACCGTCAAGCGCTCCAGCACCCAAATTGCTTCTGATCTGGATGACCTGGGCGCAACTTTTAATGCCGGCTCCCCCTTCGGCGCCAACGTCACTGCTATTCAGGCTTCCGGTCTGAGCGGTTCCTCCGACAAGTTGATGGAACTGATGAGTGACGTGGTCCTGAATCCCATCTTCCCGGCCGATGAGCTGGAACGGTTCCGGCGGCAGGAAAAGACCCGCCTGGTCCAGATGCGTTCCAATCCTGCATTCCTGGCGCATGAGCGCTTCGCTCAGGCTGTCTATGGCAGCTTCCCGGCGGCCATCCAGTCGCCCACCAGTGACTCCGTGCAGAAAGTCACGCCGGAAGCGCTCAAGGGCTTTCATGACAAGTACTACACTCCCGGCAATGCCATCCTGGCCATCTCCGGAGACGTGACCATGGAACAGGCCACCGCGCTGGCCAAAAAATATTTTGGAGCATGGAAGGGCGCTCCGCCGCTGGCGTCGAAGCCCGCAGAAGTGCCTCCGCCCACTGCCGCCAAGGTCTATCTGGTGGACCGTCCCGGTTCGGCCCAGAGCAACATCCTGGCGGGAGGCCTTTCCCTACGCCGCTCTGATCCGGATTACATTGCTTTGTCGGTGATGAACCGGGTTCTCGGTGGAGGGTCCGCGGCACGGCTTTTCTCCAACCTGCGCGAAGACAAAGGTTATACCTACGGCGCTTATAGCCGCGTCACCAGTGACGTGTACCCAGGAACGCTGGTGGCCAACACCGAGGTCCGCAACGCCGTCACCGATGGCTCCTTGCACGAACTCATATACGAACTGAAGCGGCTGCGCGATGAGAAGGTGCCCGTTGCGGAACTGGAAGAATGCAAGCGCTCCATCGTTTCCCGCTTCGCTTTG
>WNFI01217507.1_pt1 | contig 10443 bp, 15 predicted proteins | sample 5400471 | NCBI WGS metagenome assembly WNFI01 (sample SAMN13153348, study PRJNA577476) | soil metagenome | isolation source: 100 cm saprolite on Douglas fir-dominated hillslope | place: USA:California | collected 2013-09-17 | reverse complement strand
CCGTGCCATTCAAATTTATTTTGCATAAAGCTTACGCCTTTACCCGGAATAGTATGGGCAATTATTACAGTTGGTTTTTCATAAACAGTTTTGGCTTCTCCGACTGCATTAGTTATTTCTTCAAAATTATGGCCATCGATATGTAATACATTCCAATTAAAAGCTTTATATTTATCTTCTAATGGTTCAAGGGGCATTACGTTTTCTGTAAATCCATCAATTTGAATATTATTTCTATCTACAATTACAGTTAGGTTTGAAAGTTTGTATTTTCCGGCAAAGAAAACTGCCTCCCAATGGTTTCCTTCATCATGCTCTCCGTCGCTACAAATTGCGTATACTCTAAATCGTTTTTCATCCATACGACTTGCATATGCATAGCCTGAAGCCTGAGCTAAACCGGACCCAAGCGGACCAGAGGTTGTTTCAACTCCGGGAAATTTTAGCCTTTCCGGATGACCTTGAAGTCTGCTTCCCAATTTTCTTAGAGTTTTCAATTCTTCGACAGGGAAGTATCCTGCTTCTGCCATTGTGGCATATCGAACGGGGCAAATATGACCATTACTTAGAATTAATCTATCACGCTCTTCCCAAAATGGATCCTTAGGGTCATGGTTCATAATCTCAAAGTAAAGAGCAGTAAAGATGTCAGCCATTCCAAGCGGACCGGCAGAATGACCTGATCCTGCAGCGACTAACATTTTAATGATATCCTGGCGGATTTTATTTGCAATTAATTCTAGCTCTGGCTTGTTGTGTTTCATATTAAAGCTCAAATGCTCTTTCTTCATCGCTTCTATTACTCTTTTCTTTAATTATTGTTTCAAATTCTTTGATCGCTGAAAGGGCTTCTTCTGGCGCACCTACTATGCTATAAACCTTTAGGTCTTCTGGGCGAATTCGCATGTTATCTACAAAAGCTTTTATTATTTCATTCCAAAATTTTCCATATAAAATTAATGGTTTATGGTGACCATAGTAAAGACGGGCAAGTCCCCATGCCATACCAAATTCTGAAATTGTACCCGTTCCCCCTGCGAAAAAAACATATACATCTCCTAATTCGAGAAGCTTAAGTGTCCTTTCTAGATAATTATTTGTGACAATTTCCTGATCGATTGGATTGTTGGGATCTCGTCCTTCAAAATTACTTATGTCTTTTGGATAGAAAGTTACGCCAATAACAGTTCCTCCAGCGGCTTTTGCTCCTTCTGAGACTGCACGCATTGAGCCTGGTCCGCCACCGTTTATTGTTACATAACCTTTGCTTGCCAAAAACTTGGCACAGTCAACAGCTTCTTTATATAAAGGATCAGCAGGACTTGTGTCTGCAAAACAAAAATATGATATATGTTTTATCTTGACCATAATAAATTATGCAATAATTTTTACTGGTTATGACAAGCTTTGCTTATTTTTACCATCTGCAAATAATTTTAAGTTCTCTTTTAGGTCGGGTTCAAAAATTCTTTTTCCTACTGCTACTTCGTCAACTCCCTGACTTTCCATTTGGTTAATGAGCTCTTTTGTTATTCCTCCATCGATACAAACTTTAAATTCTAAATTTGAATCTTTTCTAATTTTTATTATTTGGCTAATTTTTGTCCAAACGTCAAGGTTAAATTCCTGACCGGCAAATCCAGCAGGAACACTCATCAATAAAATTACATCTATTTTTGACAACACTTCTTTATCTAATTTATCTACAGGAGTAGGAAGATCTAATGCTAGTCCTGGAAGACTTTTAGAATTTAAAACAGTATCTATGAATTCATTTTGGTTTGCCATGTATTCTATTTGGCCAATGATTCTATTTTTTTCTCCAGCCACGCAGTGCTCAATCCATTCAATGGGATCTTTTACCATTAAATGAAAATCTAAATTTAAAATTGTATTAATGTTTTTAAGAACTGCAGGATCGATTGTGCTATTTGGAGCAAATTTCGCATCAATTACATCAATTTGAATTCTATCTACTGCTCCTTCTGCAATATTCTCTAAAGAAGTTAATTCACCAAGATCATTTGTAAGAATGGCAGGAATAATTTTCATTTGTACAGGTTAATTCTAACATATGATTTTACAGTTGGAGTTATAATTTATAATAGTACTGTGGAAAACAAAGAAAAACCTGATCCGTGGGAAGTTACGCTAGAATTAAAAGCTCAACTTGCCCATACAATGAAACGAATCAGGGAGAAAAAGGCAAATTGGATAAATGAACAAATGAGTCTAGTTCTAGTACATTTGTCTACTAAAGAAACTGGAACTTTTGCAGGACTATTTGGTTACTTAAGCGGTGAAGGGGTTAAAACATTTGCATACTATGTTACAGATAGTGGCATTTATTTTTATGAGAACTACGATATGAAGGGAGAAAATAAGCAAACCTTTGATTTTCATCCAGAGAAACTAACATATGATGGTAATCCAAGGCTTGTTGCAATCGAGCATTTTCTAGAATAGAAAACATTAATTACTGCTTGAAAGTCAAGGTTAACGGGTCGGTTGGAGCTATCTTTGACGTGAGGGTTCTACCTACTCTAATTACCTGTTCAACTAAACGATTTGTGTATCCCCATTCGTTATCATACCAAACAAAAACTTTTATTAAATTTCCGCCAATAACTTGCGTTAATCCTAAATCTACTATTGCTGACTCAGTTCTGCCAATGATATCAGCTGATACTAAAGGTTCCTCGGAAACTGCTAAAATTCCCTTATATATGGCATTTTGACTCGCGTCTTTAAATGCCTGATTTACTTCTTCTTTTGTAACATCTTTTTTCAAAACTATTGCAAAGTCTGTTATAGAACCTGTTATTGTAGGGACACGGAGCGACATTCCATCAAACAATCCTTTTAGCTCCGGAATGGTTTCCGTTGTGGAAATAGCAGCTCCTGTTGATGTTGGAATAATATTCATTGCAGCAGCGCGAGCTCTTCTTAAATCTTTATGTGAGCTATCTTGCAAAACTTGATCATCTGTATAGCTATGAATAGTTGTCATTGCTGCTTTGTCGATTCCGAATTTAGCATGCATTACTGCTGCAACTGGAGCAACGCAATTTGTGGTGCAACTTGCGTTTGATATAACTTCTGCTTTGCCGTCATATTCATTTACTGACAAAACATAAGTTGAGACATTACCGCCTTTTGGTGGAGCTGAAATAATAACTCTCTTTGCTCCTCCTTTGGCATGTTTTAAAGCATCTTCTTCAGTTGTAAACCGCCCAGTAGACTCTATTACAATATCTACTCCGTATTTACTCCATGGAATTTTTTCAGGGTCTTTTTGTGCAAGGACAGGAATTTTAGTTCCATCAATTATTAGGTTTCCAATTTGGGGATCTTCGTCAGTTGCTTCTTCCGGCTTTTTAAGCTCTTCTGAAGTAATTTCTTTTGCAAATTTTCTGTATGTTGTATCGTCCATTGATTCCAACTTTTACCATATGAGCAGTATAAGTTCATTGTAACAAAGCTTCGATACCAGGTAAAGTGCTTTTGGCAAGAAATTCCAACATTGCTCCTCCTCCTACACTTATCCAATTAAATTTATCTTTTAGTCCTAATAAACTTATTGCACTTTCTGTATCTCCGCCTCCCGCAATTTTAAAGGCTTTAGAGTCAGCTACAGCATCAAATATTGCTTTTGTGCCTTGGCGATGGCCTTCTTCCTCGAATTTCCCTAATGGTCCGCTAACTACAATTGTTCCTGCTTTTTCTATAATTGGAAGAAATTTTTCAATTGAATGAATTGTAATGTCTTCCTTATCTGGTAGAAGATTTGTTACAAATACTTTATCGTCCTTTCTTAGTGGACTTGTGTCATGAATATAATCAGGAAGACGGCCTCCAATTAAAATTTTATCTGCAAACTTCATGAAATCTTCCACAAACCTAAGCTTGTCATCTTTAAGGCCGCTTATTATTATTATAATTGGTCGATACGGATTGTTAAATACATCAGAAAGATTTTTTACTTCTTCCGCAAACCTGATACCTGCAGCATGTGGTAAGAGCTTGGGAAGACCAACTATTGAGGCATGTTTTCTGTGAGATACTCCAAAAGCTTCGTTAATGAAGAAATCCTGACCACTCGCAAGTTCCTTTGCAAACTCTTCATTGTTACTTTCTTCACCGGGATTAAATCTTAAATTTTCCAGGACTTTTGCGTTCCATTTTTTAAAATAATCTTCAAAAGGTTTTAAGCTTAAGCTTTCGTCAACTTTACCGTTAGGACGACCTCTGTGGCCTATTATTGTAATGGTTGCATTTTGTGCTTTTAGATAATCGAGTGTTCCTGTTAAAGTAACTAGTCTTCAATTTTTTTTATATCATTAAGTCTTTTATTAAATCTTTCAAGATTTGCAAACTTGGTTTCCAAAAATGTTTTTATCATTTCTTTTGCTTCCTTATCTTTTGTAAAATCTGCTGCAAGCACTAAAATATTCATGTCATCGTCGTGCCTGCCTGCATATACCTGGTCTTTTGATTTCCCAATTGAGCTTCGTACTCCATCAAATTTATTTGCTACAACATCTACCCCTACTCCACTTCCGCAAATTAATATTCCGAAAGAATTTGTATTCACCTCAATTTTCTTTGCAACCGCTTCAGCATAAACTGTATAATCATCTTTTGGGTTTAAAGATAATGCTCCAAGATCTTCAACTTGATAATCCCACTCGTGAAGCCATGTTAAAACTTTTTCTTTTAAAGGAAATCCTCGATGGTCGGAACCAAGATATATCATTTGTATCCTTCAACCAATTCCAGAAGTTCTTTTTTGGGATCTTCAGCTTTGATTATGCCGCTTGCTATAGCAAACCCAGCAGCTCCTAATTCTAATCCTTTTCTAATGTCTTCACTTGTTTTAATTCCAGCTCCTATTATTAGCGGGATGCCTGCATCTTTTGCAACTGCGGCGGCCTCAGCGATTATTTCAGGCTTTGCCTGAGAGACTGAAGTTTCAGTATTACCAACAAGCTCTGGAGGTTCGTATGAAATATAGTCAGGATTTACATCGAGGTTTCTTTTTAATTCATCGATGTCTCCAGCAAAAACTAGGGTTTTAAGACCGACTTCTTTGCATATAAGAACTGTATTTTTGAGAACTTCGAAGTCGTTAATCTTATTTTCTGAATGGTTTAGAAAAGTTCCTTTGGCTCCTGATTCAAGAACTTCTTTGGGGAGAACAGCTCCTGTATGAGCTCCAAAGTTAACTGCATCTACTGATTGAATCCACACCTCAAGTGACGTGCCTGCTACCACTTCTTTCAAATCAATTGTCTGTACAACTGGAATTATTTTAATCTGGGCAGTTCGACTAACTTCTTCGAGGATATTTGTAAATTCGAGAGCTTTATCCCCGCTTGTTTCTTCGTAGGTTTTATAATTTATAAAAATCATTTAGGCTCCTAGAATATTTTTTAATTTGCCCTGGTCAAAACCAATGATTTTTTCTTTTGTCCCATCGTCTTTTGTAATTGTAGTAAACGGAACGCCCAAGAATCCGTCAGATTCTCTCATCATTTCTTCCTTGGCTGGTTCATCTTGATCTACTAATTTTTTAGTGTAGGTTAGATTTTTTCCTTTTAAAAACTCTTCAAGCATTTGGCAATATGGACATGTGGTTGTTGTATATACAATTATTGTCATAATATCACTCTCCTTACTTATATCACGAAAACAAGAATCCGAAAACTTTTAGCCATGTGGGTTCATCTACTTTTAGAACTTCTCCTGTTGAAGCGGGCACATTAAGAATATTTATGTCTCTTTTTCCTCCTATTTGATACTGCAACTCCCCTGTTACATTTTCTGTGAGATCTATTTTATTTGAATTAACTTTATTTATAAATTTAGCCCGCGTAAGCGAGAGAATTGCTTCGTATGGCAAAACGCTAACCAAACGAGATCCAGAGGTGGTTGTTACTGATAATTCGTTTTTAATGGGATCTATTGTTATCGGGAATTTTGTCTCTGCGATTATTCCATTTTCTTCGATATTGAAGGCGTTTCCATTTGTTCCTATTTTTAGGTCGTTTGCCTCACCTCTCGCCTGAACCTCCACCAGACTATCTTTGAAATTTGTTACATCGATATTATTTAATTCAATTTTTCCGTTTGTATTATTTAAGGAAATTTGAGAATTAGTTGAAGTCAAATTTTCTGCAACTGATTTTACTTGTATTGTTGAATCTCCAAGAACCTGCCAGATTACCTGGCCTTTGGGATTTACTGTAACTAAAGCTGCGGACACGGAAGATACTGAGATGCTAGATATTAAGAGTAAAAGAAAAATCACAGAAAAAATTTTCTTCACAAGTCATTCTAGCAAAATTAACGGTGCATTAGAAGGAGCCTTCAAGAATGTGTTTTTCAGGAGAGCTAGCGGAGCGGGTTTGTAGAGTCACCAAGACATTTTTGTGATCAGAAAGATCCTTTGTGGAATTAAAATTAATAATCCAACCGCCTTTCCCTTGGCTTAATTGCCCCAATGAAACCACGTCATAATTTGCATCTCCTGTGATTCCTCTAATTAGCCAGCCTTGATAGAAAGAGCCAGAGGCCTGATCATCTAGATTTGCAATTACTGTGTAGTCGTTTTGGCCGTTTTGTTTATCTAAAGTTGCAAGTCCCATTTGATTTCCTCCGCTTACATCTTTTAGGTCAGTCTTAACTGCAGTACTTGGAACGGTAATGCCAAAATTATTTTGAAGTTCTTGCTGGTAACTTGAAATTGGAGTTGGTGTCGGGGTTACTACTACCAAAGCACTTTGGCGCTGCCTTATCAAAAAGATAATGACCAAAATTACAATTATTACTAAAACGACACCGACTAAAATGTTTCTTGATCTATTGGTGTACATTTAAGCCGATAGTAACAGAGAAAAAATATTATGTCAAATTACTCGCAGCAAGGATCTTTAAAACCACAATTTTCGCAATTAGCTTCTTTACTTCCAGCTATTACTCCAATTGCGTAGCCACAAACAGGACAGTTTTGTGACGGTCTCTTGACATCTTCTGAAACTGACATGTTATATTTAATATATATGGATTGGCTAGAAAAACAAAATAAATATTTTTCAAAATATCCGTTTTATAATTCAGTTGTGCATGCTTCTGGAGGGATTGCGCTTGGAATACTTATTGCAAGGCCGTTTGATGGAGGACATCCTTTGCAACTTGCTGCTATATTTGGAGTACTTGCAATTGTTGGGCACTTAGTGCCTTTAATGATGAAAAAGGTTAAATAAGTTTATTGTCTCTTATCAAAACCCGAGAGCTTCTTTTACTAGTATGATTGTTAGTCTTCCAGGTTTTACTTCTTTATTTATAATTAATAACTTGCTGACATTGCTTTTTAGATTTGGATCGTTGTATTGTTTACTTAACCTGACACTTTCTTTTGCTAGAACATAATCATAAATTCTTTTTATTCCTTCATCTAAATTTTTAACTATTTTTTGAGTACCAACTACCCAGATTACGTGTTCAGAGCCGTATGCATATGCAGGCAACTGGGAACCTGTATTGCTTGCTATCAAAAGATGACCTTCGAGGGTAACTGCATGGACACTTCCAATTGCATATTCCGGTGCAGCGCCAAGTTTTTGCATTTCTTTATTCTCCGTTTCCCTATTCATTTTAGAGAGAGAGTTTTTGACAGAATTAAATTTACCAGAAGTATTTATTTCATTTGTAATTCCTGATTCTAAAAGAGATATGGATTGCATTGTCATAACCTCAGCATCATCCGGGATTAGTTCAAGAACTTTTGCTTTTGCCTCTTTTGCATTATCTACTATTATCGGAGTTATACCGTTTTCAGATAAATTTTTAGCTGTAATTCTTATTGTTTCTTCGCTTACTAATTTGTTCCAAGGACTTGACATAGTTATTTAATTTATATTACATTTTAGTTATGAAGGGGCAAAAAGGCAACGGTCTTTTAATTGTTATAGTTTTGATTGTAATACTTTCTTTGGGTCTCCTTCTTTTGGCTCGCAAAAGTGTAAACACAAATAATAATGCAAGTAATACATATCAGGTGACTAGCGATACTTCAGATGAGGCTTTAGATAAAGATATGAATGCTGTTGATTCGAGCATTAGTTCTTCAAGTGATGCAAGTAATAGTGTTAATCAAGGAGTAAATGATACTCCTATTCCACAAATACAGCCATGAAAAAAACAATCAAAACAGGAATAATAACTATGGTTAGTGTTGGAATGATAATCGGTACAACATCTTTTGTGCTTGCTCAAACTTCTACTCCTTCAGGGGTTCCTAATAATGCACAAAACAGGATTACCATGATTAAATCAAGAGCAGATAGTGAAATAGAGCGAAGAATTACAACAATAAATGAGCTTGTTACTAGGATCCAAGGACTTAAAAGATTAGCAGATTCTGATAAAACCAACTTGGTTAATTTAGGGAATGGAATGATTGCAAATCTTACTAGTTTGAAAGGTAAAATTGATGCTGATACAGACCTAGCAACCTTAAAGGTTGATTGGCAGAGTATATTTGGTCAGTATCGAATTTATATGCTTTTTATGCCTCAATTGAGGATTTATGTAGCTGCTGATAGAATTAATGATACAGTTGATCTTATGAACCAGGTATTTACAAAACTTCAGACGAGAGTAAGTGATGCGAAGTCCAAAGGAAAAGATACAGCCGCTTTGGAATCAGAATTAAGTGATGCACAAGTTAAATTAAATGACGCAAAAACACAAGCACAAAATGCTATTAATTCAATTAAGGGGCTTGTACCTGATGGAGGAAATAATGGAATTCAGTCTTCAAATAAACAAGCATTATTATCGGCTAAAAATATGATCATGACAGCCGTAACTGACCTTCAAGCTGCCAGAAAAGATTTCGTAAATGTCCGAAATGGACTGAAATCCTTCGGTGTAAAATAACTTCAGATGAAAGAAAGAGTTTTTTGGTTTTTTGCGATCTTAATTATTTTGTTTGGTTTTTTAAGTAGAATTTATGCTATTAATGGCAACCGTATTTTTTTTACAGTGGATGAAGGAAGGGATGCTATTTATGCGCGTCAGATCATTAACTATCATGAAATATTTACAAAGGGTCCACAGGCCACTCTCAAAGGACTTTATACGGGTCCAGGATGGTATTACTTCGTTAGTATCGGATATGCCCTCTTCAAGGGCAACCCCTTAGGAGCAGTATTTGTTCTTGTTGTTTTGAATCTAGCGATAACTTTATTGTTAATGATAACAACTAAAAAAGAGGTAGATCCAAAATTAGCTTTAATTGTGGGATTGGTATTGATGATTTCCTGGGATTTTTTTACAATAAGCCTTTGGGGATTTAATCCTTTTGCTCTTCCAGCTCTAGCAATTATTTTAATAATATTACTAGCTAAAAACAAATATGGATTGGCTGTTATTCCAATAATTTTGGCTTTTAATGCAGAACTTGCAGGGGCAATCGCACTTCTTATTTTTTATATATTTGTAGGAGCTTGTTTTGCTCTAACTAAAAAGTTGGATCTAAAAAAATATTTAATTTACGCATTCGGAATTCCACTATTTGGTGTATCTAAAATTTTATTTGATTTTGTCCGCACACCCCGCCATATTGTAAGTTCCGGCGTTCACATTGGCGGAACTAATTTTATACAAATGGCAGTTGAGTTTTTTAAGATGGGAACATTTTTCATAATTCCTGTCGCAATTATGTATTTAATAAAAAAAAAGAAAAACAAATTTATTAAGAACTTTTCTATTTTAACGATTGCATTAATATTTACTTCATATCTTTTCTTTGGGAGTAATCACGGATGGGCAGCATGGCATACAGCTTATATTCCTGTCCTCACGTTAGTGGCAGTGCTCCTAATGTGTTGGGAACTGAAACGCGTAGGGAGATTATTTATAATCATAATTTTCATTTTTCAAATTTTAATTTTCAAAGATAATTATTTAAATTATTTGAAACCTTCTCCCAATCCGTCACTTCTTTATAATCAAGAAAAAGTAATGGATTGGATTTATACCCATAATGAAAATAATGGGTTTAATTTGTATACATACACAAATACTTATTGGGATTACACATACCAGTATTTGGTTTATTGGTACGCTCTTCCTAAATATGGATTTTATCCTTGTGAATATTCTAACTTTCCACTTTCAATTAAAGCTCTTTATATTCCCTACCCTGAAAACTATGTCAGGCCACAGTTGGGGTGCGATAAATTTAGATTCCTAATAATTGATTCAGTTACAAATGGAAATGAGAATAAAAATTGGATAAATGACTTTCGAAGTCAGACAATTTTGGTTGATGAAACAAAAATAGGAAACACAACTATCGAAAAAAGAAGAGTACCAGACAGAATTCATTAATGAGGAATTAGAATTACAAACATGGCAATTGCTGCTGCTGCCATT
>WNFI01379024.1_pt1 | contig 10444 bp, 7 predicted proteins | sample 5400471 | NCBI WGS metagenome assembly WNFI01 (sample SAMN13153348, study PRJNA577476) | soil metagenome | isolation source: 100 cm saprolite on Douglas fir-dominated hillslope | place: USA:California | collected 2013-09-17 | reverse complement strand
ATCGAGGAGGTCCCTGGAATGGGCAGCATAATGGGAGATCGGCGCAGCAGCCAGGCCAGCGCTATCTGCGTGGGGCCCGCATGGTGTGCCTGCGCGATTTTGTTCAGCACGTCGCCGGCAACTTTGCCTGCTCCCAGTGGGAACCACGGAATAAAGGCAATTCCGTTGCGCTCACAATAATCCACCACGTAGTCCCATTCGCGGTCCGCAAAGCTATAGCGGTTCTGCACGCTAACGATGGGGACAATTCTGCGCGCTCGCTCGATGTGCTCTTGCGTGACGTTGGACAACGCGACCAAGCGAATCTTGCCTTCGTTTCGCAATTGAGCCAGAGTTTCCACCGATGCCTCAAACGAGACCACGGGGTCCGGAATATGCAGTTGATAAACGTCGATGCGATCCAGGCGCAGTCTTTTGAGGCTTCCCTCAACCGCTTTGCGAAGGTGCGAGGGAGTGGCATCGTGGGTCCATTGATTCGGGCCGGGACGGTTCCAGCCTCCTTTAGTGGCGATTACAAGATCGGCCGGGTAAGGAAACAACGCTTCGGCAATCAGTTCCTCACTTACGTTTGGGCCGTAGGAATCCGCGGTATCGATGAAATTGATATCAAGCTCCACCGCCCGGCGAAGAACCGCTAACGCCCCTTTGCGATCTTTTGGCGGTCCCCAGATGCCTTCGCCGGTAAGGCGCATCGCCCCGAAGCCGAGACGATGCACGGAAATTTCCCCGCCGAGCGAAACATCTCCAGCCACACTTGCAGAAAGCTCTTTCTTATTCACGAATTGACCTCCAAAAATTCTTCCTTTGACCTCATCCCACGATGCGTTCTCGGGGAGCTCGCCATGAAACAAAGACCTGCAATACGCTTCAATACCGAATCCCATACCAACGATCTCCTCCCGAATTACTTTCTTGGATGCAGCGAGCGAATGTGCGTCACCAAAGCGTGAATCTGCTCCTCGCTGAGCGAACTCTTGAACGAAGGCATTCCGCCCTTGCCGTCGGAAATGACTTGAGCGAGCCGGTCAGCCCTAAAACGTCGCGCAGGTACCACAGCAGCGGCATTTCAGGTTCCCCGTCGAACGATTGCTGAGCTCCGTTTACCTTAAGTTGAATCATGTTCCTGCTCACGTCGAATGCTTACAGAGGGGATACATCAACTCTTCCATCGAAAGGACGCCGACTTAAGTCCACCCCTTGTCCGCGGAACCCAAATGATCTTGCTTTTCCATTTGCAGAATCACCGCCGAGAAATCTTGCTCCTGCCCTTGATCCGATTGCCTTGCATTAATCTCGAATGCAGCTCCGGCCGCCGGCATTCGCGCGCCTACGGCAGCCGCGAGATTGAGAATCAGCCCGAAATCCTTATTCATCAGCCGAATCGGGAATTGCGGGCTGTAGTCGTTCTTCATCGCGCTTTCCAGTTTGCCGACATGCGCTGGAGCAATCACTGCGGTTTGGGACAACACGTCCAGCAAGCGATTGCGATCGAGACCCGCCTTCTCTCCGAGTGCAACGGCCTCGGCAATCGCTTGCATTCCGATTCCCAGCAAGGTGTTCACGACAAGCTTCATCGTCGCTCCGGAGCCGCTCGGCCCCAGATGAAAATACTTTCGCGCGATTACCCGAAAAATCGACTCTGCGCGGTCGAAGCTCTCCCTGTCTCCGCCGCCGAACAGGGTCAGCAACCCCTTTTCCGCGGTCGGAGTACTCCCCGATATAGTCACGTCGAGAACCTCAACTCCACGCTCTGAACCTAATCTCGATAGCTCCTGTGAGGTCTCCGGATACACGGTACTCATGTCGATGACCAGTGAGCTGCGATGCGCATTGGCGAACGCGCCGTCTGGTCCTCTATAAATGTTCAGAACAGCTTCATCGCTTGGAAGGCACGACAACACGACGTTGCAACTGGAGGAAAGCTCCGAAACGCTCTGCGCGACGGTGCCGCCATATCGAATTAGCTCCTCCGCCTTGCTTGGGTCCCGGTCGTAAGCGATCAGCTTGAAGCCGGATTCAAGCAACCCTCGCGCGATCGGCCGGCCCATATAGCCGATCCCGACAAATCCGAGCCTATCGTTTTCCTGTGTGATTGGTTTCATCATGAATCGCCTCTCGAACGAGCGCCAATTTCCATTTCAATTTCCACATTGATCGGAAGCACGCACTGTACCTTTCGCGAGGAGAGCTGAGTATTCATACAAGATGTTGATAACAAGGAGAATACGAGGAGTAAGCACAGAGACTCAAACTCGGCTGGCGAGAGTCGTCTGTCGAATCCCTTGGACACTGTCAGCCTGTCAGAAACTGGAATGCATTCGTATGGCCCCCGAAATTGCGCCGCCTTGCAGTCCAACAACAGAAAGGAGCGCCGACGTCGTCGCCAGAGAAATTCGTTTCCACGGCCGCGGAATTGCTCGCTGCATGCAGTGAGGACTCGGCACGTCCCTTGCCGCGAAGAGGAATCCTTCCCTTTGATCTCATTTGAAACTAAAATATGGCAGGCTGAGCCTCGGTTGATGTCGGCGGGATGAGGGGCCGAACCGGCGGCTACAATCATCGCAAGACTGCCCTTGGGACGACGGCCAAGGGTCAGACCGCGAAGGATTTAGTCCGCAAGGCGAAACATTCTAGGCCGTTCGGACGTATGTAAAATAGCGGGACGTACACTTCATGTAGTGGTGCGGGTTGTCCGACGCAAAAAACAAAGAGGAATCCAATGAAGACCTGGCAGAAGGTGGGAATCGGGGTGGGTGCGGCAGCCGTGCTGGGCGGGATTGTGCTGTTCAGCGTCCATCAAGCCAATAAGGGGGTAGTCACGGTGCAAACGGCCAAGATCGCGCCGCAGGAAACGCTGGTGTCGCAGGTGACGGCCTCCGGGGAAATCAAGCCGACGACATATACGAACGTGACCGCACAAGGATACGGCAGAATCACCGTGATATTTGTCAAGGAAGGCGATCACGTCAAGAAGGGCGACAAGTTGCTCCTGCAGGAAAATGTGCAGGCGAATGCGGACGTGCAAGCGCAGTCAGCGGCAGTCAATTCGGCAGAGTCTGGCGTTGAGGCGGCGGAAGCGAGCTACCGAGCGGCGCAGGCGGATTTGTTGCTACAGCGGGCGAACTTGGAGAAGGCCAAGCTGGACTGGGAGCGCGGCCAGGGTCTCTTCAAAGACGGCTTGATCCCCAAGCAGGATTTTGACCAGCGAAAAACCGGCTATGACGCGGCGGTGGCGCAGGTGGATTCGTCGCGTGCGCGGGTGCTGTCGCTGAAGGCGGTCCTGGACCAAACGCGGGCGCAGGTGAATCAAGGTCGCGCGGTACTGGTGCGATCGAAGGATATTTTGCAGAAGACCACGTACACATCTCCGATCAATGGAATCGTGAGCTATCTGCCGGAGCGCGTGGGCGACTACGTCGTAATGGGCATGCAGAACGCGAACGGCAGCTTCATCATGACGCTTTCGGACATGTCTATTGTGACCGCGGAAGTCAAGGTGGATGAGACGGATATTGTTAGCGTGAAGATGGGGCAGGACGCGGACGTCACGATTGATGCTGTGCCTGGAAAAGTATTCAAGGGCAAGGTGACGGAGATCGGTTCGCAAGCGGTGCTGCGGACTTCGGGACTGGCCACGACGCAGTCGACGGCCAGCAATCAGGAAGCGAAAGACTTCAAAGTGGTGGTGACGATATCGAATCCGCCGGAAAATGTGCGGCCGGGCCTTTCCACGACCGCAAAAATCAAGACCGCCGAGAAGAAAAACGTCCTGGCCATTCCGATTCAGGCGCTGGCGGTGAGAACGCGCAAGGACCTGGAAGAGGCTGCGAAGAACGCAAAGAAAGAATCCGGCGTAACGCTGGCTGCGCCTCCGCCGCCGGCCGCCGGCGAACCCAAGAAAGATGAAGTTCAGGGCGTGTTTGTGATCAAGGGCAAGAAAGCGATATTCCGCCCGGTGGAAACGGGGATCACCGGCGTCACGGACATTGAAGTGACCAAAGGTCTGCAGCAGGGTGATGAGATTGTGGTGGGAAGCTACAAGGCGCTGCGCACGTTGAAACCCGAGTCGAACGTCAAAATCGATAACTCTGCACCGAAAAAACCGGAAGAGAATCAGAGCTGAGGTAGAGGGAAGCAGCAAGGAGAAACGCATGCCGGTGGAGACAGCGTCGACGGATTCCTATCGCGAGGACTTGGTCAGCTCCGGAATCGTGATCAAGACGGAGGAGCTTGCCAAAGTCTACGAGATGGGAGCGGAGCAGGTGCACGCGTTGCGCGGCGTGGACGTGGAGATTCGCAAAGGCGAGTATGTGGCGATCATGGGGCCGTCGGGCTCCGGCAAATCGACACTGATGAATCTAATTGGATGCCTGGATTCGCCGAGCTCCGGGAGATATTGGCTGGCGGGTCGACTGGTCAGCGAGCTGGATGACGATGAACTGGCGTACATCCGGAACAAAGAAATTGGATTTGTGTTTCAGACGTTTAACCTGTTGCCGCGCGCGACGGCGCTGCATAACGTCGAGCTGCCGCTGATTTACAACGGCACGCCGGCGGAAGAGCGGCTGGAACGCGCGAAAAAGGCGCTCGAACGCGTGGACTTGGTGGATCGCATGCATCACAAACCCAATGAGCTTTCCGGAGGACAGCGGCAGCGCGTGGCAGTCGCGCGAGCGCTGGTGAATTCGCCGTCCATCGTGCTGGCGGACGAGCCCACCGGGAACCTGGACTCTAAGACTGGCGACGAAATCATGGCGCTGTTCGAGAATCTCCATCGCCAGGGAAATACGATCATTTTAGTTACGCATGAAAACGAAATTGCGCAACATGCTCACCGCATCATCTACATCCGCGATGGTAAAATCGCTTCCGACCAAGCCGTGAAGAAGTAAGGTCATACCAGACAATTCGGCTCTTTTCCTGCCCGCGCGATGCTACTAGTGTGTTCCTTGCAAAATGGCGCGGCTGTGCCAGCTGGCGCGCAAGAGGGCGGATTCATGAAAAAGCAAGAACAAGGTATTGCGCTTAGCGCAAGCGACGACGTGCTGAATCTGGCTGCGGAACGCGCGCGACGCTACGTTCGAGAAATCGGCGCGCGTCGAGTTGCGCCTGCTCCAGACGACGTCGCGGCATTGGCTATGTTTCACGAGGGATTTCCCACAACGGCCAGCGATCCTCGAGACGTTGTGAGAATGCTGGATGAACTGGGTTCACCTGCGACGGTAGCGACTACGGGGAGAAGATATTTTGGATTTGTGGTCGGCGGAGTGCTCCCGGTGGTGATGGGAGCAAATTGGCTTGCCGGCGCATGGGATCAGAATGCTTGCTTGCGCGTGATGTCTCCCGTCGCCGCTGAACTCGAAGAAGTCGTTCTGCGCTGGATTTGCGAAGCGCTGAATTTGCCGGCGGATTGCCAGGGTGGGCTTGTCACCTGCGCGACCGCGGCTAATTTTACGGCCCTGGCCGCGGCGCGCTATGCGTTGCTGCTTAAGGCCGGCTGGGATGTTGCGGAAGATGGAATGTTCGGCGCGCCTCCGATCGAAGTAGTTGTGGGGGCGGAAATGCATGCGTCGATTCTGAAAGCGCTGAGCCTCGCCGGATTCGGCAAGCGGCGCGTCACGATCGTCGAATCGGACGCACAGGGTCGCATGCGGCCGGATAGGCTGCCGAAGTTAAGCGAGCGCGCCATCGTGTGCGTTCAGGCCGGCAACGTGAACTCTGGCTCGTTCGATCCTGCCGCAGAAATCTGCCGCCGCGCCAAGGAGCAAGGCGCGTGGGTGCACGTCGACGGAGCCTTTGGATTGTGGGCGGCAGTTTCGCCCAGATACAGGCACCTTACGCTAGGTTTTGAGCTGGCGGATTCTTGGGCAACCGACGCGCACAAATGGCCGAACGTGAACTACGACAGCGGGATCGTGCTCGTGCGGGACGGCGCGGCGTTGCGAGCGGCCATGACGATGAGCGCGGCCTACCTTGCTCCGGGAACGCGCCGCGAACCGGCGCACCACACGCCGGAAGCGTCACGCCGTGCGCGCGGAGTGGAGCTGTGGGCAGCGCTGAAATCCCTGGGACGATCGGGATTGTGCGCGTTGATCGAACGCACCTGCATGCTGGCAAAGCGATTCGAGAGCGGCCTGCGCTCGGCAGGATTTCAGGTGCTGAATGAAGTGGTGATCAATCAGGTGTTGGTGTCGTTTGGCGACGACGCGACCACGCGCGAAATCATACGCCGCATCCAGGAGGACGGCACGTGCTGGTGCGGCGCCACGGAGTGGCAGGGAAAGACGGCAATGCGAATCAGTGTGTCGTCGTGGGCGACAACCGAAGAGGACGTGGATCGCAGCCTCGAGGCGATGGTGCGAATCGCACGCGCATGCGGAGTGTAAGCGCGGTTACCAAACATATGTCTATGCGCAATTGCACGACGCGGGAAGCCCCGGACGTAACGCGCAGCGGGCAAATCGGGTCCGAGGATAACTTCCGGGTTGCCGACGATCCAGGGGTCGACATATCTTCACACAACAGCAAGGGACTGCGAAGATGACGCCTGATCTAAGTTCCCTAATGTCATGATTCTGAACCGCTCACGAGGAGGTGAGGAAGAGATGGGCAACGAGATGATCCTCTCGCGCCAATGCATCACGCAACTGGCCATAAGAGTCCTGGCGTTTGTTGTGTTCGTCGGCGGATGCGGGCTATCTGCACTCGCGGGCTCACAAGCTCCTGCGAAAAGTCGTAGCGACCAAACCGGTACGAATAATACGAGTCAAAGGTCTGTCGTTCTCGACGCCACGGTTACCATCCTTCAGCGTCCGGATCAGCCACAGCCGGTTCAGCAAGCGGCCGAGGATCTGGCGACTGATCTCCAAACAGTGATGGGAAAGCGGCCGAGGATCGTCAACCGTGCGGAAGATGCTGGAGCGGTTACGATATTGGTCGGCGAGCAAGCGAAACTTCCCGAAGCGATCCGCCCCACCAGTTTGACTGCGGCCGAGTCATTCTCAATTTCCGTGCGCACGGCGAATTGGGACAAGCGGCGTCCAACTAGGGTCGTGTTGCTTGCTGGAGCCGACATGCGCGGAACGATCTATGCGATTTATGAATTTTCCCGAAAATACCTCGGCATCGACCCCTTATATTACTGGACTGACCGCGAACCCGCGCGTCGCGCCTCGATTGAGATTCCAGCATCGCTGGACCTGAACTTTCCGTCTCCCCTTTTCAAATATCGCGGTTTTTTCATCAACGACGAAGACCTCCTGACGGGATGGGCGCCTGGAGAAGAGAGAGACAAGACGGGAATTTCCCTAGAAGTGTGGAACAAGATTTACGAAACCATTCTACGGTTGAAAGGAAACATGGTTGCCCCGGGAACCTGGATTTTCCCGGATGATCCGCAAGTCCGGCTGGCGGCCAAACGCGGCCTTATCGTGACACAGCACCACGCTATTCCGCTGGGACTGAACGTTGCGCGCTGGCCAAAGGACGTGCCCTATAACTACACCACGAATCCTGAAATTCTTGAACGCGCTTGGAAGAACGCAGTGAATTCCTATCTGCCCGATCAGGAGGTGCTCTGGTCTGTGGGTCTGCGCGGCTTATCGGATGTGACCTACTCCTCCATGGATTCAAGTGTCAGAGACAATAACAAGGCCTTAGGCCAGTTAATCGGTCGCGCGATCGCCAACCAGTTGCGCATCGTGCGCTCCGTCCGTCCAGATGCGAAGTTTGTGACTAATCTGTGGCAGGAGGGTGCCCGACTCGCCCAGCAAGGTGATCTCAAAATTCCCCCCGAAGTTTCGACCGTGTGGGCGGATGACGGCTATGGCTACCTGCAAGACCACGGCGAAGTGGCAGCTGGGCAAGGCGCTTACGATCACGTCGCCATGATGAATGGGCGCGCGAACCAGCTCACGGAAATGGTTCCGGTTCAACGCAGTTTCTCTGAACTTGGCCGCTATATCAACGCTGGAGCTACGCAGTATCTTCTGGTGAACACCAGCGACATCCGCCCAGTCTCTATGTCCATTCGAGCCGTGATGGATGTGGCGTGGAAGGGCCTTCCGGGCGGAGCAGAACCTGCTGACGAGTTTTACCGGCAGTGGTCGTCGGAGGAATTCGGGGGAAAAGCCGCTCAGAAACTTGAAGAGCTTTACGGAGAATACTTCAGGGCCCCCGCGCATTTTGGTGATCCGGCTCGTGAGTACGGGGACCAGCTCTATCATACGGAGGTGCGGCAAATGTTGCTGACTTACATGATTGATTCCCCGCTCTATGCGATACCAAGCCAGGCCCCGAACTGGGCGCCTCCTCGTATCTTTGGGTCGGAATTCGGAGCGAATCGTCCAACTGGAAAAGAATGGCTTCGCGAGGCAGTGACAAGAGAAATTCAACAGTGCGGTGACGCGCAGCCGCGGTGGGACGCGGTTTGGAAGAAGGCCCTTGCGATCGAGCCTCTGGTTCCGGTTGCGCGTCAGCCTTTCTATCGTTCCCAGGTGCTGGCGATGATTGCCATCAACCGTGAAAGCAACCGGATCTTGTTTCTCGTATCGAAAGCCATACAGGACGTTGAGAGTGGAAAGCCGTCCCAGGCCCATCAAGAGGTTAATCGGGCCCTAAAAGTGTTTGATGAGATTCAGCAGGTCGAGACGGCAGCAGAATACGGCAAGTGGAAGGGGTGGTACCGGGGAGACTGGTTGACGGGTATTTATCGTACACGCGAGCTCGTGCAATTATTCTCTAAATTTCTGGACGATCCCCACACTCACCTTGCACCACCTGTTTTATGGTCTTACTGGGAGGCGTATTACCACATCATGCATTACGAAGGAGACCGAACTGCTGATGTGAAATAGCACGTGCATGTTCCACCTGTTCTGGGCAAATCATACGAACTCGCTCAGCGGCTGTGACTGTGCGCTATCGCGGAGGGCTTCATATCCTCGTGAGTTTGCAGCACTCCCACATAGGTATGCGACAGACGATCGTGCCAGGTGAGAGCGTCTTCATCCCACCAGGCCCAGAAGAATCCCAGGAAAAACGTTCCAGCGGAAAGAATGTAGCCTGCGCTGCGCAGCAGCATTTGCCGTGGTGTCGGCGGATCGCCCGTAAAGCTGGTGACTTGCAGGCCGCGGAACATCATGCCCGGCGTGGTGCCCCCGAAAACGGTGAAGAGGGCGAAATATTGAAAGTAGACGATGGCAAATGTCACGCCATATACCGCGGCGCTGAGCTTGCTGAGAGTGAATTGCCCTCCCAGAGAACCAAATAGCGCGAGGAAGCCACCGTAAGCGAAAAGCAGGCACGCGATGTCGATGGCGGCGGCGAATCGTCGCTCTTCGAGCGAGGCCACGGGATACGCACCGTAGGTTTCCGATAGCTCGTCTTGGGGGGACCTCGCCAGGCCATCGGTTCGCGATGCGGGCGGAATGGTGACGTCAATTTCCATACGGCCGTCTGATTTTTCGCGGCTTTGCGTGTTGCGGCCAATGGCAATGGTGAATGAGAAATCGCCGGCCGCGACGTTGCGAACTTCGTCGAGAACCGACGCGTGCGTGCTGGTGGTCACGGGGCTGTGCTCAAACGGAAGCCGCGATTGTGTTGTACTGGCGGCGCGCCGGCGCTTGCGCACGCGATATGCCTCCATGCGCATGCTGAGTTCACCTCGCCACTCAGAAGCTTGATCCGTTTGAACGGCGATCACTGGGATGTCGTCTACATCGTCCGCGTAACTGTTCGCTGACACGGCCGTTTGACCAGACGCATTCCGAGGGGGAGAGGCAGAGAAATCCTCACAAGAAAAAGTGCCCGAGGGAAATGAGGAATCACAGAAATTGCAGGCGCGCATGCTTGAGAGCAGTATTGCGCCACACTGCGAGCATGTTTTTGTCACCGGTGCGTTTTGCGCTGCGGACGCTCCCACTCCGGTGAGGAGTGAAACGCAACAAGGATACCACGAAGAAAAGGAAGCAAAGTCAATGCTTGGAGTTAAATGTTTCGTATCAGGCAGCAGGAAGAACAGGTCGTAGATGCGAGGCGGGGCTAAACGTCGATCTGCTGCGCCAGCATGTCGCGGCTGAACGCAATCCGCCTGTCGAGGGTCACTGCGGCAAAGTAAGTACATTGACCGCGCTCCATGTCGGTCCAAGCCACCAGTGCAGGGATGAGGCGCGCGAGAGTGGAGCGCACGACGTTTAGCAGGCGGAAGTAGGCGTTGATGGCGCGTATCCGGCCGCGTTCCTCGGGGCGCTCGGGGCAAAGGTCCAGGAGCTGGATGACGCGCGCGAAGTCTTCGCCAGAAGCGGTGTTCGGGATGCCCGTGACGTCGCGAACCTCGGCAGAAAGCGGCTGTCTGATTGACGCAGCGATGAGCGAGCGGCAGTACGAGATGAAAAACTGCAGCAGCGCAGCGGCGGAGAGCAGGAATATGAGCGTAGCCATTAGC
>WNFI01466384.1_pt1 | contig 10445 bp, 9 predicted proteins | sample 5400471 | NCBI WGS metagenome assembly WNFI01 (sample SAMN13153348, study PRJNA577476) | soil metagenome | isolation source: 100 cm saprolite on Douglas fir-dominated hillslope | place: USA:California | collected 2013-09-17 | reverse complement strand
GGCTTATCCTCCGTGAGTGCCAGCTTCAATCGGACGTAAGCATTAAGGTGGCTATCAGGAACGTGATGCACGACTTGGCGCACCGTCCAGCCGCCTTCGCGGTACGGAGTGTCCAGCTGCGAGTCGCTCAGGCCCTTTGCCGCGGCGCGTATTTTCGATGGTGTCGCGGCAATCTCCTCGATCGCCTGTTGCCGCCGCGCGGGCGACACTTGCGCGGGCATTGCAAAATTTCCAATCGGATACCGCGGATCCATTGTGACCCTCCCCTTGGGCAACCTGATATTTCTCTGCACTATAGCGGCGGACATTTGTAACCGTCAATGCTGACCGCGTGAAATAGACTCTCCAATTTGGCCGCCCGCATTCCGAATCGCAGGGGTGTGAATGCTACAATACCGGACTGCTTTGTATCCGGCGGGCGCAGTGCTGAATCTAATGGACGGAGAAAGATCGAATGTACAACGTCGTCATTATCGGCAGCGGCTGCGCCGGTCTAACTGCTGCAATTTACGCTGCTCGCGCGAACTTGAAGCCCCTGGTTCTGGACGGTAATGAGCCCGGCGGCCAGCTTTCCCTGACCACGCACGTTGAAAATTACCCCGGCTTCCCGGACGGCATCTTGGGGCCGGAACTGATCGAAAACATGCGCAAGCAGGCGCAAAAGTTCGGTGCGGAGTTCAAAGCCGGAGCCGTCAGCGAAGTCGACGTGAGCTTACGCCCGTTCAAAATCACTTCCGGAAAAGATATCTATGAAACAAAAGCGCTGATCGTAGCTGCGGGCGCCTCCGCGCGCCTGCTGGGCCTGAAGGGCGAAAGGGAATTGATTGGCCACGGCGTTTCCACCTGCGCCACCTGCGACGGTTATTTCTTTCGCGGAAAGCCCATCGCTGTGGTCGGCGGCGGCGATTCCGCGATGGAAGAAGCCAATTTCCTCTCGCGCTACGCGAGCAAGGTCTACCTCGTTCACCGGCGAAATGAATTCCGCGCCTCCAAGATCATGATTGACCGCGCCAGGGCCAACGAAAAAGTCGAGTTTGTGACGCCCTTCGCGATTGAGGAAATTCTCGCTCCACAGGGTTTCGTCGAAGGAATGCGGCTGCGCAATCTGGTGACGAAGCAGACGCGCGAAATTCCTCTCGACGGGGTGTTCGTTGCTATCGGACACGATCCGAACACCACCGTCTTCAAAGGCAAACTCGAGATGGATGCGGACGGTTACCTGCTGGCCAAACACGGGAGCCTCACTGCGATTCCCGGCGTGTTCGTTGCCGGCGACGTGCAGGACCATCGTTATCGCCAGGCGGTCACGGCCGCGGGCTCCGGTTGCATGGCCGCCATCGATGCCGAAAAGTTTCTGGAAGAACACAAAGGCTAGTTTCATCCTGCTTACACTGCCATAATAATTCCCGCATGCTCCGGTCGACGCTGCTCAAGCTTTCCGAAAACAAAGGTTTCGCCAAGTGGGTCACTTCCAACGGCACCACGCGCCGCATGGCGCGCCGCTTCGTCGCCGGCGAGGCGCTCGACGAGGCCATCGCCGCCGCCCGCGAGTGCAATAACGCGGGCATGCTCGCCAGCCTCGATTACCTCGGCGAAAATGTTTCCACCACCTCGGATGCGCAACACTCCCGCGACGCCTATCTCGAAGTTTTTGAACGCATCGCTCGGGAAGGGCTCCACGCCAACGTTTCCGGCAAGCTCACGCAACTCGGCCTCGATATCAACATTGAATTTTGTGAAGGCCTGGCTCTCTCCATCGTGGAGCGCGCCGCGAGCTTCGATAATTTTCTGCGCATCGACATGGAAGGGTCTCCTTACACGCAGCGCACTATCGACCTCGTCAAGCACGTTCGCACGCGGAGTCCCGCCATCGGCACGGTCATTCAAGCCTATCTCTACCGCAGCGAAGCCGACATCGCGGATCTATTGGCATACGGATGCCGCATCCGTCTATGCAAGGGCGCGTACAAGGAAGCGGAGGAAGTTGCTTTTCCGCGGAAAGCCGATGTGGATGCCAATTTCGTCCGGCTGATGCAGCTCCTGCTGTCCAGCGGCTTCTACCACGGTATTGCCACGCACGATCCGCGCATGATCGCGGCGACCATTCGCCATGCGGCGGCCAAGCGGATTTCCAAGGACGATTTCGAATTTCAGATGTTGTACGGAGTGCGCACCGACCTGCAGCGCCGGCTCGTCAAGGATGGCTATCGCGTCCGGATTTACATTCCCTATGGGAACGACTGGTTTCCCTACTTCATGCGTCGTTTGGCCGAACGTCCCGCGAACCTCGGCTTCCTCGTCCGCAATTTCTTCCGCGAGTAAGGTGCAACCCCCGTCCTCACGCGTCCGGCGACGTCTGCTTGAGCTGCGTATCTTGGGGAGGCGTCGATTGATACTTTTCGTCCGCCATTCGGCGTTGCGGGATCACGCGGATGCCATGCTTGGGGCGCAGCGTAACCGACGCGAAGATTTCGATCGGATGTCCTGGGACAACTTCCAGATGATACTTCTTCTGAATCATTGCCAGGAGCAGCGTGGCTTCCATCATCGCAAAGGAAGCGCCAACGCAAACACGGGGCCCGCCTCCAAATGGAAAATAGGAGAAACGGGGAATTTTGCCCGCGCGAACAGGGTCTTCCCTCCACCGTTCGGGGTCGAATCTTTCCGGGTCGGGGAAAAAGCGCGGATCGCGCTGCGTGCACCACTGCAGAATGAAGATGTTTGAACCCGCCGGCACCCGGTATCCTCCGAGCACGCACTCCTTCACGGCTTTCCGGCCGATGCCCCACACCGCCGGATAGAGACGCATCACTTCCTTCAGCACCATCTCCGTATAACGTAACCGGGGAAGGTCTTCCGGTGTCGGCACACGATCGCCGAGGACCGTCCGTAGTTCGTCGGCGAGCTTCGTTTCGATTTGCGGGTTTCGCGCAATCAGGTAGCAGGCCCAGGAGAGCGCAATCGCCGTAGTCTCGTGCCCAGCAAGAAAAAGTGTCATCACCTCGTCGCGTAGTTGCGCGTCGCTCATGGGGTTGCCGTCCGCATCGCGCGCCCGGAGCAGCAGGTCCAGAAGATCCTCACGCGGCTGATTGGAAGAACGCCGCTCTTGGATGATGTCGCCGATGATCTCATTCAATTCGCGGATGGCCCTCGATTCCCGGCGCGCGAGAAGAACCGGAATATCGAAAGAAAACAGCATGGCCATACTTGCATTCTTGATAAAACCCTCCGTCACCACTTCCATGGCCTTGCCGACCCGTTCAGCGGTATCCGTGACTTCAGCGCCATACAGGCACTGCGCGACAATCTCCAAGGTCACGCGCATCATGTCTTCATGAATGTTCCGCTCGCCCTTTTCCTGCCACGAATCCAATAGACGGCTGGCCGCTCGGGTCATCACCTCCGCGTAAGCCAGGATGCTTTGGCGGTGAAACGCGGGCTGGATGAGGCTGCGCTGGCGCTTCCAGAATTCCCCCTCGCTGGTCAGCAAGCCCTTCCCGAGCACACGCGCCAGGGCGCGATAGTCCGCGGACTTTGTGAAGTTTCCCGCATTCGTCACAAGCACCGTCTCGATGTCGCGGGGATGCGTCAGCAGATAGACAGGAACATGGGCGAGATGCACGCAAACGACGTCGCCGTATTCCTGGGCACAGCGTTTGTAAAATCCCAGCCAGTCGCGCGACACCTCGATCAAACTGCCCAGTAAGAAACGACCTTTCGGCCCGGGGGGGCGTCCCGGCAGAACTTTCGATGCGGAGGCGGAAGCGGATGCCATAAGTTGCGCTCAGTTCTTCCGGCAGACGGTAACACCGTCGCGCAGCGGGATCAAGACGGGGTAGAGCTGCTTCGAAGCGTAGACGAGCCGGTTGAATTCCTGGACGCCTTGCGTGTCAATGTCGTCCGGCGCTGCCGGCCGTGCCGCCTTTCCCGACCACAGCGTATTGTCGGTGATGAACAATCCGCCGCGGCTCAGCTTCGGCAAGGCTGCGCGCAACGCGTCTGGGTATTGATGTTTGTCCACGTCGTTGAAGATCAGATCGAAGGTGCCAGGCGCTTTCTTGAGCAGTTCAAGCGCGTCGCCGACACGCACCTCAATGCGTTTGGCGACTCCTGCCCTGCGAAAATAATCCTTCGCGCGGCGCGCTTTCTCCGGATCGCCATCGGTATAGATCACTTTTGCTTGCCCCGCCGCGCGCGCCAGCCAGATCGTGGAATACCCGATGGCTGAGCCCATCTCAAAAATTCGCTTTGCGCCGGAAACCTGCACGAAGAGCGCCAGCATTCGCGCCACTGCCGGCCCGATGATCGGAATGCGGTTCTGCGCGGCGTAGTCCTCCATCTCCCTGACGACAGCATCACGCTCCGGCAGCAGTTGGTAGAGGTATTCGTCGACATCGTCTTGAATATAGCCGCTGCGCAGATTCTCGGTGCGCATCATAATTTCTCTTCCGGCTTCAGCATTAGTTGGATCCCGAGGCAAGCAGCGCTCGAATTGCCGCCTCAAACTTGTCCCGCGTGCCTTCGCCTGACACATGCCCTGCCTGCCTGCCGTCTTTCCCGTAGAAGACGGTAGTCGGTAGAACCCCAGTCCAGCCCGGCAGTATCCCCTGCCGGAACAGTTCCTCTTCGCCAGCTTTCTTCCGGTAATTAGGGAACACCGGCTTGTAGCGTGCCAGAAAACGCCGCATCAGGATCAAGTCGCCATCGTCATCCATGCTCACCCCTACGACTTTTAATCCCTGCGGCGCGTATTGCTTGGCCAATTCATTCAGCATGGGATACTCGTCGCGGCAGGGTTCGCACCAGGTTGCCCAGAAGTTGACGAGCACCGCCTTCCCGCGGTATTGCTCGAGCAATTTCTGGTAGCCCTGCGCATCGATGATCTCCGGATCGCGCGGGGCCGTGGTCTTCGGAGCCTGCGGCGCGGCCAGGGCCGTCGCGGCGGCCAGCAAAACAAGCGAGACAAGGTAAGACTTCATTCTCATCGCTCTTCCTTTCCACTCTCATTCTATCTAGACGCCTGCCGGTTGAGAAACTCTTTCCCGCGGCGTACACTTCCCTTAGCTGCTTGTCGCGCCGGGCAGCCGCATGGTATAAGGAATTTTCCCGGTTGTGCTGTTCCGCTGGAGGGGCCACCGGTCGGCTGTCGGACAAAGGAGACCCTGAATGGCTTACGTGATTGCCGAGCCGTGCATCGGCACAAAAGATACCGCCTGTGTGGATGTCTGCCCGGTGGACTGCATCCATCCGCGCAAGGACGAACCGGCGTTCGAGGCTGAGACGCAGCTCTACATCCACCCGACCGAATGTATCGATTGCGGCGCCTGCGTACCAGTTTGCCCGGTGACCGCTATTTTCGCGCTCGAAGATCTCCCGGAAAAGTGGAATAGTTTCACGCCCATCAACGCCGATTGGTACTCAAAACAAGGGAAGTAGCCTGGTTTGCTTGTGTCCTGTAGCATTCTCGAGGGATAAGGAAACCGGGATACGAGAACCGCATCGCGGCACGCCTCGTCCAGCTTCACCCGTAATAGACTGAATTCCAGAGTTGACCGCGTACCTCCGAGGGTATAATCGCGGCCACTTATGCCTCTCGCTCCAGGCACGCATCTTGGACCCTATGAAATCACCGGGCCGCTCGGCTCCGGCGGCATGGGCGAAGTTGAGCCGTTTTGCGGGCGTGAGTGGAACGCGAGCCCGCAGGCGAAATCCCGAGCTTGTCGAGGGATCTCATGCTGAGCGCTGGGACAAAGCTTGGCCCGTATGAAATTCAGTTGCCGCTCGGCGCAGGCGGGATGGGTGAGGTCTATCGCGCCCGCGACACGCGGCTGGAGCGCACCGTTGCCATCAAGATTCTTCCCGCACAGTTTTCTTCCGATCCCGTTCGCAAGCAGCGCTTCGAACGCGAAGCGAAAACCATCTCCAGCCTGAATCATCCGCACATCTGCGTGCTGTATGACGTAGGCCACCAGGACGGCGTGGACTATCTGGTGATGGAGTGCGTCGAGGGCGAAACCCGCGCCAAGCCTCTCGAAGTCCTCCAATTCCTCATGGACCAGCACGGCCTCCTGCAAAAAGACCTCGCCGATGTCTTCGGCACGCCTAGCATCGTGTCCGAGGTTTTGAGCGGCAAGCGCGAGCTCAACAAGGAACACATCAAGCGCCTCAGCCGCCGTTTCCACGTCTCCCCCGAACTATTCTTCTAGTCCTTCGACTGCCATCATTGCCGCGGCTTTTTTATTCAAAGGCAATCCATCTCTGCATAGGACTAAAGCAGGGCTCATCATTGCAGCGCTCACCTTTGTGATGCTGAAGCCCCAGCGACCTGTCTGCCTCCGCTAGATTGCCCCATTTTTCAAATCTTCAGCTTGTCTGCCCCTGTCTCTCCATTCCTCAACTTCAACCTTTAGACCAGTAACCTGCACGCACCTCACCGTATCATCTGTGAAGCAAAGGGGCAGAGCCTGATGTTCACTTCGTTCGGCTCGGCACCAGAATCACGGTAGACGAGTTCCCCCTTCAGTGCGAGCTGCAGACGATCGCGATCTCGGTCCCGGTTCCGGGATTGCCCGGGTTAGGCGCGTAGCCGGGGTCGTTTCGCACGATGACGACCTGTTTGATGTCGCCGCTGATGATCGATCCCGACTGGGTGACCCGACTCGAGACAATGACGCCCATGAACTTGGGGACGCTCGGTGGAGGTGCCGTAGAGTTGCCAGTATCCGTCGACCAGGTTCCACCGCAGTTCGGTGGAGGAAGACCGAGGAAGTTGTCCTCGAATCCGGCGAAGCCCTTCATCGCGTTGGGTGGCGCTCCCCCGCTCATGAGATTGATAGTCGCCCACTGGCTGCTCCACCACGTAACGTGGTTTCCGAGTCCAGCTTCCAGGTCACCGATGACGAAAGCTGCACCCTTTCCCGTTGCGAAGGCAAAGATAGTGATGGAGCACGCGGGAGTGGTGGTGGTGCTGCCGCCGACGTCGGCGATCGTTGTGGTGATCAAGAAGGTCCCGGTCGACGCGTACGTGTGAGTTCCGCTGACGGTGTACGGCGCGTTGCCGGGACCACCGATGATCGTGCCGGGAGAGCTCGAAGCGTCACCCCAGGAGATGGTTGCTGAGAAGTCGCTTAGGGTGCCGGTGGAACTCTGGTCGGTGAATATCGCTGTCGGCCCGGTGTAAGTCTGCGTGCTGACCGGCATCGTCGCGCAGGTCGACGACAGCCGGGCGTCGCTGACCCTCGCCGTCGAATGGGCCGTCGCGGTGTTCGAGGGAGTGTCGATGTCGGTAATCGTAACCGTGGCCGCATACGTCCCCTGCTCGGCGTACATGTGGGTACCGCTCACGGTGAAGGGTCCACCCGGCGGGCCGCTGATCGTGCCCGGAGTCGCCGACGTGGTGTCGCCCCAGTCGATCGTGGCCGAGTACTCGGCCGGCGTCGAGGCTGGATCCGGGTCGGTGAAGGTCGCGACCGCACCGGTGAAGGTCACGCCCTCGGTCGCGCCAAACGTCGTTCCCTTTGCGGTGATAGGGGCATCCGTTTGAACGCTAAATACCTCCGCAGAGTTCAAAATGGTCGAACCAACGTAGCCACCCGCCACGAGCACTCTTCCATCCAAAAGCGAGGTAGCCGCGTGTAGGGCGCGCGCCTGATTCAGAGATCCTGTGGCACTCCAAGCGCCCGTACTGGGGTCGTAAATCTCGGCCATGTTAGTAGTCGTACTGCACTGTGAGGCTAAGCCCCCGCTAGCCAGCACTCGGCCATCGCTCAGTAGCACCAACCGGTGCTGGTCCAGGTCTGTACTCAGACTACCGGTGAAAGCCCAAGTGCCGGCGATGGGGTCATACAGTTCGGCACTGCTTAAGAACGAGCCACAACCGGATCCGCCAACCCCGCCTACAGCCAACACTTGTCCGCTATTCAGAAGTATTGTGCCGCTTAAAACGTTTGGAGCGCCCCAAGCGCGGGCTTGGTTGAGGGAACCGGTGACAGTCCAGGTTCCTGAATTGGGGTCAAAAAGCTCTGCTGTTCTGACAGCAAACCCAGTCGTACCTCCTGCGACGAGCACCTTTCCATTGGCCAACAACGTGGCGCTCGCATTGGCCACTGGCCCTGGCAGGCTGCCTGTCAAGCTCCAAGTTCCTGTAGAGGGGTTATAGAGTTCGGTAGAACTCAAATATCCACCGCAATAACCTCCCACCGCCATTGCTTGGCCGTTCGCCAGGAGGGTGCCGGTAAAACTTTGCCTGCACTGATTCATGCTGCCCGTGGGGGTCCACAAGCCAGTCACCGGGTCGAAGATTTGGGCCAGATTGGTGACGCTGCTCGCACTGATATTTCCGCCATAAACGAGCACACGCCCATCGTTTAGTAAAACCGCGACGGCTCCGCCTTGTGGCTGAACCATCGGAGACGTAAGAGTCCATGTGCCCGTCACGGGGTTATAAATCTCGGCGCTGTTAAGGTAGTTTCCAAACGGGTAGGCGCCGCCTGCAACCAGAACGCGCCCGTCTAAGAGACGAGTTCCAGTCGCTCCGAAGCGCGGCGTATTCATGCTGCCGGTAAACGTCCAAGACTGGGCCGCCGCAGTAGCGGCCACTGCAAGCACCGCTATCAGCAGGATCGCCCCGACTACACTAAGTCTGCGCAACCCGTTGAGGGACCGAGTGTTTTGCATGGTTTCCTCCGGATTTTGGACATTCGAGGAGAAGCCAGTTCAAGGAAATTGAACTAGCTTTGGATGGCCCTGTTGATCCTTGCTTGAGCTGTAGGACAGATAACCGCCGTTGTAAATGCAGGAAACACCTGAAAGTTACCTCCAGTAAACACCTGAATTGGGGGAAATCAAAGTTTTTGGAGCCCCATGCACTTCGGCGATGAATTCTTCAGCTCGAAAGGATTCGTCGAAAGTCTCGTCGGAGGACTTGAACTTCGCGCATCCGCGACAGGCAGCGGGTACGCGATACACGGGTTTGGCGTGCGGGGGTTTTGACTTTTCCTCCATCCTCCTGTGCTAGCCTGTTTTCCCAAATTTCCGCTTTCCCACCCCGTATCCCCATCCTTGAACTTCAACCTTCAAACCTGTAACCTGCAAACTGACCATGCGATGAGTATGGTCATCCTGAGCGACTCCGCGAGCCGAAGGAACTTTCTTTATAACGTCTTACGGGTCCATTCGAATGATATCGATATAATAATAGTGATTGACAGTTAGCGCTGGCCGTGCTACACTCTTGTATGAGCTGGACGGCAGCCACATCAATCAGCCCGCGAACCGCGCATCTGTCAAGGATCCGCGTCCGAGCGACGAGCGACGTTTGCGAGTCCCGACCTGGTCGGGAGCATCGCGAGTCGACCCACCCGTCCCAATCTCATCGGGAAGGTCCTGACTCCTCTCTGGGATCCGTCCCCCTTTTTTCTCGTCGCTCGACTCCTCTAGGTCCTTTCTTCAGCACCTTCGCGCACTGTTTGCGCTCATATCGCGGAGATGCGAGAACCCTTTTCTACAAGCGAAAATGCGTCTATTCTGCACAATTTTGGTGCAATCTAAATCCTTTAGATGCAACACTTCTGAGCCTCCTCCTATGTGTTGCAAACAAAGAACTTGCGCAACACCTAAGTGTCACAGGAGTGGGGGTATCCATCAATCCTACCTTCCTTACCTCGTTACCTCCTTACTTCCACTCGTCCTCTCCCAGGAGGCGCCCATTCAGGCGTAAACTAAACCATGCCGTCTCCTGACAAAATCCCGCTCAGCTTTAACCGCGACCGCGCCGTTCGCCAGCTCGACGCCCGTCTCGAAGAATTGCTAGAAAAGCTACGCAAACACCGCCCGACCGAAGATCCCTGGATGGTCCGCCGCGCGTATGAGATTGCCACCGAGCGCCACCACGACCAACTCCGCAGCTCTGGCGATCCCTATCTCTCCCACTTCCTCGAAGTCGCGCACATCCTCGCCGATATGCGCCTCGATGCCACCACGCTCACCGCCGCGATTCTCCACGACGCCATCGAAGACACCGAGTATCCCGTTTCCCGCATCGAAGAGCGCTTCGGGGCCGATGTCGCCCGTCTTGTCGAGGGCGTAACAAAAATCGGCCGCCTCAGGATGATGGCCCCCGAAGCGCGTCAAGCTGAAAACGTCCGCAAGATGCTGCTCGCCATGGTGAACGACGTCCGCGTCGTTCTCGTCAAGTTGGCCGACCGGCTGCACAACATGCGCACGCTCGAATACCTCGAACCCGAAAAACAGCAGCGCATTTCTCGCGAAACGCTGGACATTTACGCGCCCATCGCGCTCCGTCTGGGCATGAGCGTGGTTCGTGGCGAGCTTGAGGACCTGGCATTTCGCTATCTCGAGCCAGAAGCCTTCTTCGCACTGCAAAAAGAAATCAGCGACAACGCCCCCGCCCACAAAAAATTCCTCGAGGAAGTCCAAGCCACCAT
>WNFI01302083.1_pt1 | contig 10445 bp, 7 predicted proteins | sample 5400471 | NCBI WGS metagenome assembly WNFI01 (sample SAMN13153348, study PRJNA577476) | soil metagenome | isolation source: 100 cm saprolite on Douglas fir-dominated hillslope | place: USA:California | collected 2013-09-17 | reverse complement strand
CGCATCACAAATGCGCCAGTTTGATTGATAGTGCCGCCGATCACTCTGTCTCCAGTTGACTTGAATACTGGAAGCGATTCGCCGGTGATCATGGATTCGTCAACAGAGCTGCTGCCTTCTTCGACAATTCCGTCCACCGGAATGGCGTCCCCGGGCCTTACACGCAGACGGTCACCGGCGTGCACGTCTGATAGAGCGATCTCTTCATCCGAGCCATCCGGGCGAACGCGCCGCGCTGTCTTAGGAGTCAGATCCAGCAAAGCACGAATCGCACTGCTGGTGTGGCGGCGCGCTCGCAGTTCGAGGACCTGTCCGAGCAGAACCAAAGTGACGATGATCGCGCTGACTTCGAAGTAGACCGCAGGCCGCCCCCCGTCCACGCGGAAAGATTCAGGAAAGATTCCCGGCGCTATGGTCGCAATTACGCTGTAAACGTAGGCGGTCCCAGTGCCCATAGCGATCAGCGTGAACATATTGAGATGACGATTGACGACGGAAGCCCATCCCCGTTGGAAGAACGGCCAACCTCCCCAAAGAACAACGGGCGTTGCCAGAACAAGCTGGATCCAAGCAAGCCAGCCAATAGGCACGTTGTGCAGTGGGCGTTCTTGCGCCATGGCACCCATTGAGACTGCAAGCAGTGGAAGGCTAAGCGCCAATCCAACCCAGAAGCGCTTCTGCATGGAGCGAAGTTCAGAATCGTCTTCTTCGTGGAGGCCGGCGGCGAGCGGCTCGAGCGCCATGCCGCAAATCGGGCAGTTGCCCGGCCCGCGCTGAAGAATCTCCGGGTGCATCGGACAGGTGTAGAGGATCTCGCTGTTGTCCGTTTTCGGCGTTGGAGCCGGGGCGCCGACAAATCTCTCGGGGGCAGCCGTAAAGCGCTGCGCGCATCCCGGACCGCAGAAGTAATAGGTCTTACCATGATGTACGGATGATCCGCGCGCTTTGGCTGGGTCTACTGTCATGCCGCAGACCGGATCCAGCACCGTGCTGTCCGTCCGAGGAGTCTCCGTGGTGTGGTTGTGGTCTGCCATTGAGTTCTGAGTTCTGCCTGATTGGACTATATTAGATGGTTCCGAGATTCACCCGTGTGACGGGCGCTACACCTGTTGCTCGGTTCCAACGAGGAGATCAATGACCCTGCTCGACGTGGTTTTCAAATACGGCACGCCGCCTGGCGAAAAAGAGGTGCTGGCACTGAACAATGCCAGGGAGGTTTACGGCGTGCGCAAAATCAAGTTCGACGAAAAAGAACACACCATCCGGGTTGAGTATGACGCTACCCGATTGAATGACGGCGAAGTCGCTGCTCTTCTGCGCCGGGCTGGGATTGATCTTCGGGAAAAAGTACAGCTGGTTTAGCCTGGAGATTGGCGGGTCGGCCCTAAAGTGCAACGAGGCACTTTCGAAGGACCTCTGGCCGTTTAGATCCATTTCGAAAGCGCCCCGATGCGCGCCACTTCGTCTGCCAGTTCTTATTGCACCCACACTGCCAATTCGCGGTTACTTGAAAATAAAGGACTTACGAGTTTTTCACTTCGCAGTTCCTGGTAGTAAATTCCTGCCCAAAGAAAAAATTTCCAAGTACTTCCTGCCGGAACCGGCCAAGATCGCTCTTGGAGGGATTCCGTCGCGGATGTATTGTTGAAGCGACAAACCACAATCCTGATGTAGTAATAGCCTCAACCGTGGCTTTCCAACCAACCATAGTGTGAGAAGGAGATCTTGCATGACAAGTTTTTCGTCACCGTCGTCCCGAGTTATTGACCCGTATCATGGCTCATCCCGGCTAATCGGGATCGGGCTGGTACTTTTGCTTATAGCCATTCTGGCTTTCGCGTCCATGGCATATGTTCCGCCGGGCCACGTCGGCGTGCTGACCTCATTCGGCCGTGTCACAGACCAGATTTTGCCGGAGGGCACACACTTCGTTTCCCCCTTTAAGATCAACCACGTAATGACTGTTCGGACGCAATCCCAGGAGGAGCACACCTCGACGCCTTCCAGTGAAGGCTTGAATCTCGAAATAGATACCTCGCTCATCTATCATCTCAATCCTGATAAGGCAGCGGACGTCTTTAAACACCTTGGCAGCCAGTATGCCGGTACGCTCATAGAGCCTACCTTGCGCTCGGCCATCCGCGATACGACAGCGGGACACTCGGCCAACACGCTTTATTCCAGCCAGCGGAAAGAAGTTGAAGATGAGATCAAGAAGACACTGCAAGCGAGTCTGGAGCCGCGCGGCATCGTGATTGAGAGCATTCTGCTGCGCGATATTCAACTTCCACACACTCTGCGTGCATCGATCGAAACCAAGCAGCAGGCGGAGCAGGAGTCGCTGGCCATGAGCTTCCGCCTGCAGAAAGAGCGGCAAGAGGCTGACCGCAAGCGGATTGAGGCGCAGGGCATTCATGACTTCCAACAAATCGTTGCCCAGGGCATAAGCCCGCAGCTGCTGCAATGGAAAGGGATTGAGGCCACGGAAACTCTGGCCAAGAGTCCCAATACGAAGATCATCGTAATCGGAAACACAAAAACCGGGCTTCCGCTCGTCATCGGCCAATAGGACGGTTTGGATCTGGCTCGCAGCAAGCAAGAAAACGGCCACAAAGGAAACGTGCTCTTTGTGGCCCTGTGAGAGGAGAATAATCGGCAACAGAAACTTTACTGGATCATCGTGCTGACGGCAGGTACGCGCTTGCGGTTCTCGACCAGGCGGCGTAACTCGATAACGGCCGCTTTGTGGATCTGGCTGACCCGCGCTTCACCGACTCCGAGACGGTCCCCAATCTGTTTGAGTCCCAGGTCTTCGAAGTAGTACATCTCCAGGACGTTGCGATGCCGCGGCTTGAGTTCGCCGACGTATTTCCGCAGCAATCGAAAATCTTCGCGCTTGCTAAAAATGTCATATGGGCTCTCGTCTTTCGAGGGAAGCTGGCTGATCTCGTCTACGGGGTCCGAATTCTGCTCGCCACAGCGCATTGTCGGCTGTTTGCCGGATTCCAGACGCTGCAGGGTGCGGTCGTAGTCGGCCAATCCCAGGCCGACGGCTTCTGCGATCTGTTCGCGGGAGGGTTCGCGCCGTTCTTTTGCGCGGATCCGGTGCTTTGCATCTTCAATCTCGCGTCCAGTCTTGCGGTCCTGGCGGGAGCACGTGTCCCACTTGCGCAGTTCGTCCAGGATAGCGCCGGTGATGCGCGAGTTGGCGTAACTTGAGAAATCGACCATGCGGGACGAATCGTAGCGCCGTGAGGCTTCCAAGAGTCCGATCATGCCGGTCTGGACCAGGTCCTGAACCTCCACGTGAGCGGGCAAACGCCGCTTAATCTTGTTGGCGATCGACTGTACCAGGTTGAAATAGTTCTGTACTACCAGTTGCGACTGGGCCGGATTTACGATGTGGGTTGCCATTGTTTTTTCCTCTCGGCCTCTACCTAATGCATGCTCCGTGCCAAAGATGGAGTACTCCTAACTCATTTAAAATCAGGAACAAACGTACTAGGGATACCGGCGTACTTGTGCAGAATCCAGAATCGAGACTTTTTCCTCTGGACATTAGAAAAAACAGGTTTGAATATTAGACAGCGTTAATCCTCCGTAAATTCCACGCGGCTGCCTCGCGCCTCAAGAATTTGTCTCTTACTGGCGAAAGTTTTCCTCCAATTAGCCGATTTACTACACAGACGATCAAGGAGTAGAGACTCTTATGGACCATTTGCTTGTTGTTCCGCTCAAAACCGGCGTGAAAGAGAATTTTCTCGAGGCTCTTCAGCAGTCAGGCTGGCGCGTCACCGTAACTACTGACATTGTTCGTGTCAAGCAGATGTTGCAGCATGGCGGCGTCGACAGCCTGATGATCGAGTTCAGTCCGGTGGAGCACGAGCCTGAAAGGTACAAGGTCTTGCGGTACGTGCATGAATTCTGCCCGGGAACCATGGTGGTCATGCTGCACGCGAGCCCTGATGCTCAGGACGCTATGGCCGGAGGAGTGGTGAAGACCTTGAATAACGTGGACGAGGTTCGCACCCTCGCCGGGCACCATACTCCGCTCGATCTCTATAACCTGACTCCGGCACAGAAGAGGATTGCTCAATTGGTGGCACAGGCCTATCCCAATCGCGAGATCGCGCGCCAGTTGAAGATTAAGGAACAAAGCGTCCGCAACGAAATTTCACGGATCTTCAAGAAGATAGGGGTTTGGAATCGTGTGGAGCTTGCACTGTTGATGCGTGATGGGCACAAGCCCGAGGCGCCGCCGAACGCGGGGGAGGCCGACCAGGCCAAGCAGTCATGGCCACAGACGTTCGAGACTTCGCCGGAAGGACCACCGACTGCGACTCGCGTGACGATGTAACCGGCGGTTAGTGAGTGGTTTCCGTGGCGATGCTGTAGATTTTCAGCTTTTGATAGAGAGTGCTGCGAGGAATTCCCAGGCGCATGGCCGCTTGTGCCACCTTGCCCTCTTCCTCTTGCAGGACTTTCGCGATGTATTGACGTTCCAGTTCCGCCAGGGTGAGCCCGGGGTCTGGCGCGGATTGGGTCACACTATGTGGCCGCTGCGCCAGACCAAGGTCTTTTGCTTCAATCACGACCGAATCGCACGTCAGCACGACGCGCTCCAGAACGTTCCTCAATTCCCGAATGTTTCCCGGCCAAGCGTAAGCCTTGAGTGCGTTTTCCGCATCGTGGCTGAGCTGCTGTTGCTCGCGAGCAAGGTCCTTGGCCAAATTTGACAGGAGGATGTTGGCGATCACCGGAATGTCCTCCACCCTCTCCCGGAGTGGCGGTATTCGCAGTTGGAAGGTACTGATACGGTAGTAAAGGTCCTCGCGAAACTTCATTTCCGTTACCGAATGCAGCAAGTTGCGGTTGGTCGCTGCGATGAGCTGAATGTCGGCCACGCGCTCACGAACGTCTCCGAGGCGGCGAAACCGGTTGTCTTCCAGGACCTTCAGAAACTTTGGCTGGACCAGCAGGTCCATTTCTCCCAGTTCGTCGAGAAACAGAATTCCCCGGTGCGCCACCTCCACCAGCCCCGGCTTGCTGTTGGCGGCGCCGGTGAACGCGCCCTTCTCATATCCGAATAATTCGGACTCCAGAAGCTCCTTGGAAAGTCCCGCACAATTCACGTCTACCAGTGCCTCTTCCGCGCGCGGTCCGGCCCGGTGAATCCACGCCGCCAACACTCCCTTTCCGGTGCCGGTCTCTCCCTGGATCAGAATAGGGCGCTCGGTTTGGACAATCTTGTTCGCTTCTTCCGCGAGTCGTTGGATCAACGTGCTGGTCCCGCTGAAGGGGTTTTTCTCATAACGTGGACGAATCAGTTTTTTTGCCAGTTGTTTTCGCTGCTGCTGTTGCTTTTCCAGACAGGATTTTACGTACGACGCCAGCACCGAAAGCTGCACTGGTTTGGTCACGAATTGTTCCGCCCCTTCCTTTGTGGCCCGGACTGCAAGATCAATCGTTCCGTAACCGGTCAGCACAATGCACTTTGTGGGCGCGTTCATGCTTCTGATGGCCCTGAGGAACTCGATGGCATCGCCATCGGGGAGTTGATAGTCAATAATGACGATGTCAGGCGTATCTTTTTCCAGCGCCTCATACGCTGCTTTGAGCGCCGTCACCTGCTGCACGACGTAACCCTGGATCTGTAGATATTCAGCGACCGCCGCCTGGATAGCCGGATCGTCGTCAATAAAGAGTATTTTTGCTCTATTCAAGCGGGCCCTCTTGCACGGTCCTTGCGCCTCTCGTTAATCTGCCGGAGAACTTTGGCTCGTTCATGTCCTTAGAACTAAGAATCAGAATGTGTGGTAACGGCAGTTTAATCCTGTTCGGCCACTCACCGGCAACAAAAAAGAAAGCTCGCGGCGGAGCAAAGCAATAATCATTGGAAAGCTTTAATGCTGGTGCTATCCTCCGTCTTCGGCATGCCGGATAGCGGCATGCTTCATGTTATGCTCTTAGGTTTTTCCACTCTCACAAGTCAGGAAGTGTGCCCGATGAGAAGAATTCTCTGTCTGTTGCAAGTGTGGTTGCTGCTGGTAATTTGCTGCGCAAGTGCGATTCCACAAGGACCCAAATCCGCGCCTCCGCAGAAGCCGGAGCAGGCTGCAGCCGCTGAGCCTCAGACCAAAGAGCCGCCGCATGAACTGACTGTTGCCGATGCAACCGCCTGGCTCGACGGATTTATGCCTATGCAGCTTGAGCGCGAAGACATTGCCGGCGCCGTGGTCCTTGTCGTCAAAGATGGCAAGGTGCTCCTAGCCAAAGGATATGGCTACAAGGACGTCGCGAAAAAGATTCCGGTCACGCCCGACAGCACGCTCTTCCGTCCCGGCTCCATTTCCAAGCTGTTTACCTGGACAGCAGTGATGCAGCTCGTGGAGCAGGGCAAGCTTGATCTCGACCGTGATGTGAACGACTACATCGACTTCAAGATTCCAGCGACATATCCGCAACCAATTACTTTGCGGCACATCATGACGCATACGGCGGGCTTTGAGGAGTCGCTCAAGGATCTCTTCATTCCCGATGGCACACCCATGGCGCCGATTGGATCCTATCTGGCGCAACATATTCCGAGACGCATCTTTGCGCCTGGAACCGTGCCCGCGTATTCGAACTATGCCGCGACTCTTGCCGGATATATCGTGGAGCGTGTCTCCAGGAAACCTTTCAACAACTATGTCGTCGAGAATATTTTTCATCCCTTGCGGATGACTCGCTCAACCTTTGCGCAGCCGCTTCCTCAGGAGTTGAAGCCCCTGATGTCAAACGGATATAAGCTGGGTTCGGGACCAGCCAAAGGTTTCGAAACACTGGAGCCTGCTCCCGCCGGCAGCCTCTCAGCGACGGCGAGTGATCTTTCACGTTTCATGATTGCGCACCTGCAAGACGGCAAGTTTGAGAGCGTGCAGATCCTGCGTCCGGAAACGGCGCGGCTCATGCATTCCCGCCAGTTCGCACTAAGTTCTGCTCTGAACGGCATGTGTCTGGGATTCTACGAAGAGTCACGCAATGGCCATCGCATTTTCGGACACGGCGGCGACACGATTTACTTCCACAGCGATATGCATCTCATGCCTGATGCCGGCCTTGGCTTTTTCGTTTCGTATAACAGTCGCGGCAAAGCTGAGATCAGTCCGCGCTCGGCTCTGTGGAAACATTTTCTGGACCGCTACTTCCCTTTTACTCCGACTGACATTCCCAAACTTTCGACCGCCGACGGTGATGCGCGCGCCATCTCGGGTCATTACATCGCGACCCGGCGCGGAGAGAGCACGTTCATCAAGCTGCTCACGTTGTTTGGTCAAACCACCGTTACGCCTGACAAGGAAGGCGACATCACAGTCGATCCGCTCAAAGACTACAACGGACAGCCCAAGCGCTGGCATGAGGTTGCTCCCCTGCTCTATCGCGCCGTAAACGGCCAGGAGATGCTCGCATTTCAGAAGGACGCTTCCGGAAATATGCAGATCGTCCTCGATTTTCCCGCGATCGCTGAGCAACGAGCGTCTCTCGCGCAAAACAGCCGTTGGAATTTCACCATACTCATTTCCAGTCTGGTGGTCATGGGGCTTACAGTCATTTTTTGGCCAGTCATGGCACTCATTCGCCGCCAGTACGGCCGCAAACTGGAATTAACTCCCAAACAGCGCAGCATGCGTTTTCGCGTGCGTATGGCCTGCCTCATCAATCTGTTCTTCATGCTCGGATTGTTGTTGGTGATCGCCACAGCCGACGACTTGGACCTGCTTAGCGGCAAGCTGGATTCAACCATACATTTCTTCCAGGTGATCGGACTAGTGGGAGCCGCCGGAAGTCTAATGGTCATCTACGTCGGCCTGCGCGGGAGCGGCGGATTCGGCTTGTGGGTGAAGTTGTGGAATTTCCTGCTTGCGCTCTCCTGTGTTGGATTATTTTGGTTCGCCATTTATTGGAACCTGCTGAACTTCAGCATGCATTACTGAGTCGCGGACGGGACATCACGTATCTGATAGAGGAATCTGCTGTTTCATGGCACCGGCACAAAAGCAGATTCCTCGCCCGCTTTTGTACGCCCTCTAATCGTTCTTCTCCATTCACGCTTCTGTTATCAGCTTCTCCATCCGCTCCAGCGCCGGTTCAATCTCCTGGGGTTTACTCAGCACTCCTGCGAACAGATCGCCGGTACGCTCAAACCGACGCAGGGCATTACCGATGTGGAATTGCGCGGGATTCAGGCCTGGCCGTACCTCGTCCCAGCTCAATGGCGTCGCGACTGGGGCGCCGGGATACGCGCGCAGCACATAGGGCGCCGAAATGGTTTTGCCCGTAGCGTTTTGCAGGTAGTCGAAATACACTTTGCCTTTTTCACGCGCCGCGACCGTTCGCGGAGTCGTGAAGAGTTCAGGGCGTTCAGCGCTCACCCAACGCGCCAGTATCTCCGCGAACGTGCGTGTCTGGCTGTAGCTGTAGCGCGTGTGTACCGGGACGTATATATGCATGCCGTCGCCGCCAGTCGTCTTGGGATATCCTTCCAGTCCAATCGCCTGCAGTTTGTGCCGGATAAGCTGCGCCGCTTCCACAATGCGGTCGTAACCGCAGTGATAAGGATCTAGATCAATGAGGATGAAATCAGGATTGTCGAGACTGCCAATGCGGCTCATCCACGGGTTTTGATCAATGCAGCCCAGGTTGGCCAGATAGAGTAACGACGCTTTATCGTCGGCGATCACGAACCGCGTACCCTCAATCTGTTCGGTATGCAGCCATTCGGGAAAGCTCGTCGCTGCTTCCTTCTGAAAGAAATACTCAGAATCAATGCCGTTGGGATACCGCTTCAACGACAGGGGACGTCCCTGAAGATGCAGGACCAGCAAGTTAGCCACTGCGGCGTAAAAATTAATGACGTCGCGCTTGGTGTAACCATCCGTGGGATAGAAAACTTTATTCAGGTTGGTAAACTTCAGCCGCTTCCCTTCCACATCCAGTGCGATTTCAGTCTTGTCTGCGGGCAAGAGGATCGCCGGCTGCGGAGCAGGTTCAGACGTCGTGGCAATCTGTTCGCTCGTTTCGCGCACGCAGTCCTGCGGCGTGCAATCAAAGCGCAGCCCCAGAAACACCGGAGCACGCAGCCGGTTGTCGGCGGTCCAGGAATCAAACTTTACTGTGCATACCAGTTCCGGCTTTACCCAGGTCACCGGGCCTACCTCCCGCGGAACATCGGAGAGCGTTGGCCGCATGCTAATCAGCGGCTGCAGCTTCTCATTCACCAGCTCCAGCGACGCCTGCGTGAACCCCGAGCCTACGTTTCCCGCGTAGACGAGCTGGTCGTCTTGGTAATAGCCAAGAGCCAACGCGCCGAAATAGTCCCGCTCACCCGGAATCAAGCCGCAGATGACAAAGTCCGCCTGGTTGGTGACTTTGATCTTCAGCCAGTTCGCGCTTCGTTTTGATTCATATATGCTGCCGGCGTTCTTGGCGACAATGCCCTCCAACCCTCGTTCTCTCACGGCCTGCAATAATTCCGCGCCCTTCCCGGTAAAGTGCTCGGAATACCGGACTGTGCCACTGGGCTGAAGGATTTGTGCCAGAAGTTGGCGCCGTTCCAGCAAGGCGGCCTTGCGTAGGTCGAAGCCGTCCAGATAGAGCAGATCGAAGGGAAAAAAGCTGAGCTTCTGTGCCCTTTCTTTATTTCCTAGTGACCTTGAGAAGCCCATGCGGTTCTGCAAGAGCTGAAAACTCGGTACACCGCTTTCATCAAGCGCCACGACTTCGCCGTCAATGATCGCGCTATTCGCCTGTACGCACTCAAGCAGCGCACTGGCAACTTCCGCAAATTGCTTTTCCATGGGATTGCCCCGTCGCGAAACCATGCGGATTTCTCCGTCAGCGATGAAGCACAGTGACCGGTACCCGTCCCATTTGACCTCGTAGAGCCAATCCGTTCCGGTAGGCAATGACCGCGAGAGGGTCGCGAGCATAGGCGTCAGCATTGTCGGCATCGGAGATTCCACGGCGCCTTCCACACCGGAAGGTCCGGTCGGAATGCGGAGCACGCTGCGTATATCGCTCTCCGGATCCCAGCCTTCGCGGACCGCGAAGTCCTTCTTCTTGATCAGCAGCCAGTCCTTCCCTTTGCTGCGGTTTGTCCGCACCAGCGCGAATTCGCCCAGGAGTTTTTGGCCATGCAAACGAAATTTCAAGTCGCCGGATTCCCATTGTTGCGCCGGCGTCTTGGTTCCCAGCCACTCATATGATCCGCGGTCCCACAGGATTACCTGTCCCGCCCCATAATTCCCACTGGGGATAGTCCCCTGGAAGCCGCCGTAATCCAGCGGATGGTCCTCTACCAGCACCGCCAACCGTTTAATATTAGGGTCGAGAGTTGGCCCCTGCGGCAGCGCCCAGGACTTGAGAACGCCATCCATTTCCAATCTCAAGTCATAGTGGAGACG
>WNFI01183745.1_pt1 | contig 10445 bp, 9 predicted proteins | sample 5400471 | NCBI WGS metagenome assembly WNFI01 (sample SAMN13153348, study PRJNA577476) | soil metagenome | isolation source: 100 cm saprolite on Douglas fir-dominated hillslope | place: USA:California | collected 2013-09-17 | reverse complement strand
AGGGGGAGTGGGCGGCGGAACCGTCGCGGTTTGCAGCACAGGATCTTCCTGCAAGTGCTCCAAGCCGGGAGGAAGAGGAATGCGCTTCAGAGGCTCAACTGGGCGACGCGTTAGAGACGGTGGGGGAGCGTGCCGGATCATTTCGCTGAGGGGCAGGGAAAGGTCGTGGTGAACGTTGCGCCTGACGGTGGTAGGGCCGGACTGGGCTAATAGGGGGAGAGCAAACAACAGCATCAGACTCGCCGCCAGCGCAGAACGCTGGGCGGTCGCACTGCTTTGCTTGTACATTGATAGCCTCCTGGGCTTGGTAATACATCAGCTACATTTTTCCTTCTTTCCCGGCGCGCATTTCCTGCAGGGCGGCGCGCTTCTCCGCAACGTGGCGCTTGGGGACCTGTTACTCGTCAAAATATTTTGCATTCTAACCACGTGTTGAATGGTTTGTTAAGAAATTATTTTGTTGTTCGGGAAACCGGATAGCTTTCCGAAAATGGGAAGAGCCGGACGGTCGGTTGGCGAGGGTGCGCGGATGCAGAGTGTGAACGTGTGGCGCGGGCACTCCCTTCGACAAGCTCAGGGCAGGCTCTGCCCGCGAAATGCCGGGCGCCATATGAAAAGCCGAAGTTTCCCCACAGCTTCAATCCCTGGGTCTTTAGCCCTGGCAAGCTCTGAACTGGATTTGCGGCTTCCTTGATTGTGGTTAGATTTCGCGGGCAGGAGTGCCCGCGCCACGCGTTCACTGCCGTGGAGTTTATGATTTCAGCTCGCGGAGCCTTCGACCTACGGCTGAACTGGAGCCCGTGCCGCGTGTCCAGGGAATAGGCTTTCCACCAATTTGCTGTCGCGAACGACCGGAATTCCATTCACAAGTACAAATCGAATTCCGTCGGAGTACTGCAGGGGCTCGTCGAAGGTTGCGCGGTCAATGATGTGTTCGGCGTCGAAGATCGTGATATCGGCGTCTGCACCCACGCGGATTCTTCCCTTATCTTTGAAAATGGGCGCTCGTTTTTCCAGACGCTGGGCTGGCATCACCGTCATCTTGCGCAACGCGGTCATCAGGTCCAGCGCCTTTTCCTCTCTTACGTAATGTCCGAGCACGCGCGCGAAGGTGCCTTGGCCGCGAGGATGAACCTTCGGTCCCTCGATACGCATGCCATCGCTGGCGACCATCACCATGGGATTCGAAACCGCTGTGCGCACCACCGCTTCCGGAATCGAATAGATGACGACGATTCCTCCTTCCTTGCGATATTTGTCGAAAGTTTCGGGGGTCAGCCGTTCGCCGGTTTTGGCCCACTGCAAGTCTTTGTAAGTTATTCCCATTCGCTGCTGCCAGCCCGCATCGAAGATCGCCGAGGCCAGGTCCGTGCTGGCCGCGATGTAGGGATAACATTCCGTCGTCACATCAAGCGCTCGTTTTTGCGCGCCCTCCACCATCGCCAGCAGTTGCGGAGTATCGCGTAATCCCATGCTGGTGATGTGAACCACATGCAGCGGAGCCCCCGTGGCCGCTGCAGCCGCGATGACTTCTTCGAGCGCCGCCAGCCCGGTCTGCGGCTCCAGGATTCCTGCGTAGCGCAGATGCACATGCACCGGAGCTGCGTATTTCGCCGCGATGCGGAACATCTCGACGATCTCCTGGTGCGACGCACCGGCCGTATAGTTAATTCCCATTCCCAGCGCCAGGGCCCCGCGCTGCAGTCCTAGCGTCACTTGCTTCTCAATCGACTCAAGTTCCTCGGGAGTAGCCTCGCGATGAGCCGCATCCCCAAGGGGAAGCCATTTACCGGGATCCTTCATCACGCGCATGCGAACGGGGATGTGTCCGACGCTGACTCCAAAGTTGATCAGGCTCTTGTTCTCGCGCTCAGCATACCATTTGTCGATGTCGGCGGTTCCAACCTCGAGTTCCAGCGAGGTCGTAACCCCATCATGAGCCTGGAATTGGTAATTGCGAGGCTCCTGCCCGTGTTCATGGAGATCGATGAAGCCTGGGGCAACCACAAGCCCGTTGCCTTCGATTGTTGTCTTACCCTGCAAGGGTGTGGCTGAGATCGCGGTGATTTTGCCTCCCGTAATGCCCACGTTGCGGATGCCGTCCAGTCCCGACTCAGGATCCATCACACGCCCACCCGCGATGACGAGATCGAATTCATTCGCCGCCCTTACCGTTTGCCTAACACGCGTCATCACGCCGGTCAGGATCACAAGAACGCCACAGACAGACAGCATTTGCCACCACCGCAAGCCAGTGCTTGTCATTGCTTGTGTCTTCTCCGAATGGATTGTCCAGACCTCAGAAAATGCGCTTCATCATAGCTGCTGAATAGCTGTGGCGGTGGACAAACTGCGGATTGTCTCATCAAGAACTTCAGAATAGGGGCGTAACCTAGTGGAAATAGGTTTAGATGAGGGCGTACGATTTCGCGTTGCAGCTGCCGCTCGGAGGATTGGAAGAGGAAAAACTGTGTTTGGAGCAATAAGAAAGCGGTCGTGAGGGTCCGAATGTCGGCGCGCCACCGACGCTAACCCATGACCGCTTGCAGGTCCGGCAGAATCGAACAGAACCTTGATGTTTGACACCTCGACAGTAGCGCCGCATCCAGAGAGGGGCAATACAGCAAAGACCGTAGCTAATTGGCGCCACCTCTACCGCGTCGGCAACGCCCTGTTCGATCCCGCTGGAGCATAATGTTCCAATATGACCGTTCGCCGTATGAAGACTTACGCTGGCGCGCAAGGCTACGTCTACCAGTATTACTTCGTGGGCAAGCGCCCGGCGCTGCCGGACGACCCAGACGTTCCGGCCACGGAGTACGTCTTCGACGTGACGTCTGACCGCAAGCTCACGTACTCCGTCAGTGTGCTGGTACCGGAAAAGGCGGTCACTGAATGGAGCAGGGCCCACGGTCGTCCGCTGAGTGATGCCGAGCAATACGCCGCCGCCAAGCTGCGGCTATTTCGCGCTTTCGATGAACTGGAAAATGTCCGGGCCCAAGGCCGCCGCCTTGTGGTCAATGCCGCATTGCTTGAAGAGTCTCTCACCAGCCTGGGGGTGGAGTAGGGTCTCTCTACTGGATACTAAAATCAGGGCCTGACAAAACAGAAAAAGCTGTGGGTGTTTGAAAGGAATTGGCGATCAACAGTCCTTCCGAACACGGAGTGCAGGTGCTCGGCTCTAATCCCCTTTTTCCCGTGTTCCCACCGCTGGGTTTGTTGACGTACACCCTCATCGGTTGCCGGCTTTAAAGAATTTTCGACGATCAGGTACTCTCGGAAAATTGGTGAGAAGAGGGCAGTTAGTTCCACGAAAGAGTTTTCTTTCGTGTGATACGGGTTGCGAATTCCGACGAACATCTCGGGATTCGGCGTCGCGATAAAACCGAGTCCATCAGGACGAATTACACGGCGCAATTCCCGAAGATGACGAGCCTGATCGGATAGATGCTCGAAGTTCTCTGTACTCACAATCAAATCGAACGACTCATTCGGGAAACCGAGTTGGTGAGCGTCCATCACTCTAAACAGGTGCGCTGGGTATCGTTTGGTGGCGAGACGAATCGCCGCCCGAGAAACGTCGATACCGGTAACGGAATTTGCTGTTTCAGCCAGGTAAGCAGTTCCATAACCAGTTCCGCATCCGACATCCAAAACATCCCCACCAGGGGCCCACTGCGAAATGAAACGGTACACCTTGAAATGGTTCTGAAAATTGTCATCAGGAAAGTCGGGATTGACGCGCTCACGCGTCTGCCAGTATCCCGTGCGGAGGAAATAAGAGGCTTTCGCGTATGCTTTATGAAGGACTAAGACCATATGGCCCTGCAGTTTAGCACCCACGCGAAAACGCTGCTTTGGCGAAGAGGATAAGAAAAGTTGCAACTGCAGGAGTGTTTATCGACTCACACGATCCTAGGTATTCACGTGTGAATCCGTAACGGGCCAGACCAGGATTACTGGACCCTGCGAGAAGCAGTCTATAATCTCTGGGCAAACGCGAAATCTAGCTTTCCATTTGCGACAAGATTTAGCGACCCTCATCTTTAAGTACCTTATGTCATTATGTCATTACTCTGGCTTCGCTTCGCGCTGGCTTGCTATCTGATCGGACTGGTCTACGCCTTCGTAGCCCTTACACGCACCAGCGACCTTTTCAGCCGTGTCGCCCTGAATGCGGCCAGCCTGGGCATGGTCTTTCACTTCGTGTCTCTGGTCGAAGTCTTTCTCTCCGATCATGTCGTGTGGGCATCGGTGCACAACGGCGAATCGCTGCTGGCGTTCGCTTCGATGTCGTTTTTCATGATCGTCTATCTGATTTACAAGACTATTTCTCCGGGCGTGGTCGTGTTTCCTATTGTTTTCTTTCTGACATTTATCGCTGCCACCGGCCAGCAGCCTTTTGTATTCACCTCCACCGTCCAGCAGAAAGGATGGCTGATCGCCCACATCGCCCTCATCTTCACGGGATATTCCGCGCTGTTGTTGAGCTTCGGGGCCAGCCTTCTCTACCTTTTGCAGGAGAGCCGGCTCAAGGCGAAGAAACCGAGCAGCCTGTTCTCTTATCTTCCTGCGCTCGAAGTCATCGATCAGATCGGCTATCGTTCGCTGCTGCTCGGCTTTCCGTTCATGACCCTGGGCCTGCTCACGGGCTCCGTGCTCGCAGTTTCGACTTACGGAAGCGTGAATTTTCTCGATCCTAAGATTTTGCTTTCGCTGCTGATGTGGGCCGTCTACATGGTGATGGTCTTCACCCGCTGGAACTCGGGATGGCGTGGCCGACGCGCCGCCTTCCTGGCCACGTTCGCGTTCGTCGCCGCCATTGTGGCCTGGATCGCTAATTATTTCAGCGCCATGCATATATCCCGGAATCGAAGAAGGCATGGTGATCTCGACCTGCAATCGCGTGGAACTGGTCACTCATACCACCAACGGAGCAGCTGACTTGCGCGGTTTTCTGCATGAACACTTTGATCTCAAAGCCGAGGAACTCGACGCGCACCTTTACGAGTTTCGCGAGAAGGATGCTGTGCGCCACCTCTTCCGCGTCGCCTCCAGTTTGGACTCAATGGTCGTTGGCGAAGCCCAGATTCTCGGTCAGGTGAAAGAGGCGTACGCCACTGCCCGCGCCGTCGGCGCGGCTCGCGCTCAACTCGAGCAATTGTTCACTCGCACCTTCGCGGTGGCCAAGCGGGTGCGCACGGAGACGGCGGTGGGATCGTCGTCCGTGTCGATTGCATCGGTTGCGGTCGAACTGGCCAAGAAGATTTTTGGCACGCTGCAGGGGAAGACGGTTTTTATTGTCGGCGCGGGAAAGATGAGCGAACTGGCCGCTCGTCACCTGATGGCCCACGGCTGCACCTCGATTTTCGTTTCCAACCGCACCTACGACCGCGCGGTTGGCCTGGCGCACAAGTTCAACGGCGAAGCCATTAAGTTCGATGATCTCTACAACACCTGCGATCGCGCCGACATCGTCATCACGTCCACCGGTTCGCCGCATGCGATTTTCCGCCGCGAACACGGCGAACAATTTCTGGTGCGCCGTAAGAACCGGCCCATGTTTTTCATCGATATCGCGGTCCCTCGAGACGTGGCACCCGAGATGGGCAAGCTTGACGGCATCTTCACCTACAACATCGACGACTTGCAGCAGGCCGTTTCCACTCATGTCGCCGACCGGAGAAAAGAAGCCGAGCGTGCCGAGGCCATCATTGCGAGCGAAGTGGAGCGCTTCGAAGCTCGCCAGCAGACGCTCGATGTCGTACCAACGATCGTGTCGCTGCAGGATCATCTCGAAACCATCCGGCAGGCTGAAATCGACCGCGTGCGCGGCCGTCTGGGGCCGCTGTCGCCAGAGCAAGAAATTGCGGTGGAAGCCCTGACCCGCGGGATCATCAACAAAGTCATGCACACTCCGATCACAACGCTGAAAACTGCGGCCCGCGAAGCGGAGGCAACCACGGTGATTGATGTTGTGCGGCGCTTATTTAATCTGCGCGACAAAGACTAAAGAAGCGGCACTGCAGGATGAGAAAATAGGATCGCATGCCCCTGACAGGTGAAATGGCCGCTACTGCCATGACGGCAAAGATGCGATTAATTACGGCTAGCGCACTTGTCGCGGCGGTCTTATCCGCCGCGCTGCTGGCGGTGTCCTTTGTTATGCATTCGATCTGGCCGATCATGCCTGGGGTGTATATAGTTGCTTCGGTCGTCGGCATTCATTTCGGCGGCACTGGCTTAGTCGCAGCAGCGCTGGTCAACGCGATTCTGATCTGGATTGGGACTGCCGGCTTTCTGGCGTTGTACCGGCGGCGGCCCGGCCCTGATGTCTAAACTCCGCATAGGCTCACGCGGCTCGCAACTCGCCCTCTGGCAGGCCAATCACATCGCCGCGCTTCTCCGCGCGCGCGGCCACGAAGTGGAAATCGAAATCATCCACACTACCGGCGACAAAATCACTGACGTGCCTTTGGCCCAGGTCGGCGCCAAGGGCGGATTGGGGAAAGGAATTTTCACCAAAGAAATTGAAGAGGCCCTCGCCGCTGGTCGCGTCGACCTCGCCGTGCACTCGTTGAAGGACCTACCCACCGAACTTCCCCCGGGATTCGAAATCGCTGCCATTACAGAACGGGAGGACCCTCGCGACGCCTTCTGCTCGCGCCAGTATTCGAAGATCAAAGAGCTGCCCCAAGGTGCGCGCGTCGGCACATCCAGCCTGCGCCGTCAGGCGCAATTGAAGGCCATCCGCCCCGATCTCGACATTCACCCTCTGCGCGGCAACGTTGATACGCGCCTGCGCAAGCTGGAACAAGGCGAATACGATGCCATCATTCTCGCGTCAGCCGGACTGAAACGTCTCGGCAAGACTGAGCTGATGAAGTACGTCATTCCTGCCGAAACGATGTGTCCGGCAGCGGGGCAAGGGGCCCTTGGGATTGAGATTCGCAAAGGCGACACCACCACGCGCGAACAGTTGAAGTTTCTGGATGATCCTGCTGCCCGTACCGCGACGACTTGCGAGCGCGCGTTGTTGAATCGCTTAGGCGGAGGCTGTCAGGTTCCCATCGGAGCGCTAGCCGAATTGCGTAACGGCAAGTTGCATCTGGAAGCAATCGTCGCCGATCCGGACGGCACCAAACTTCTTCGCGAATCGCGCGCGGGCAGTATCGACAGTCCGGAAAAACTAGGGAACGAAGTCGGCGAAGCTTTGCTGCGCCGTGGCGGAGACGAAATCCTCGCAGCCGTCTACGGTCGCGGGTTCGCCGTGCCGCCGCAACCGTGAAACCCTCGTGTGCGGACTCGTCCGGCGTAGTGGAATTGCCCGAATTTTAGTCAAATGCAAAAGAGACATGAAACATCGACGACCTTAGCGCTGAGCGGAGTTCGAATCCTCGTCGGCCGCGCCCGCCACCAGGCGGGATCGCTCTCCTGCGAGCTGCGCAAGCTGGGAGCGGAGGTTCTTGAGATCCCGTTTATTGAAATCCGCAAGCCGCGCTCCTTCAAGCCGTTGGATTCCGCGCTCAAGAATCTTGGTAGTTACGACTGGTTGATCCTTACCAGTGTGAACGGCGTCGAGGCGTTGTGGGAGCGGATGCAGAAGCTGCGCCTGACGAAGAGGAACTTCAAGCACTTGCATGTCGCGGCCATCGGCCCGGCGACGAAGAAAGCTCTCGAGCAGCGCGGGATCGAAGTACATGTCATGCCGAAGGAATATGTTGCCGAGTCTGTCGTCCGTAGCCTGCGGCGGCGGGTGAAAGGGAACAGGGTGCTGCTGGTGCGGGCTAAAGTTGCCCGCGACGTGATTCCGCGGGAGTTGCGACTTGCGGGCGCGTGCGTCGACGTGGTGGAAGCATACGAAACAATTGTGCCGCGGGCGTCAGGCAAACGCTTGCACGACGCGTTGACAAATCCTGCGCGACGTCCGCATGTGGTGACGTTTACCAGTTCTTCTACCGCGCGCAACTTTGTCGCTCTGCTCGAGTCATCTGCGGCCGCACAACCGCCGCAAACATTTCGCGGGCAGGAGTGCCCGCGCCACACAACCTTGGGCCACATCGGACTGGATGGAATACTGCTCGCTTCGATCGGTCCGGTTACCTCGTCCACTCTTCGTGAGCTCAATCTTGGTGTGGATATTCAAGCGAAGCAGTTTACGATCCCGGGACTGGTCACCGCGATCGTTGGAACCTTTACGACAAGGCAAGAGTAGGAGCCGATCGCACGCCCCGATAATCGAATCTGACGCTGCACTATTCGTTCAGCGAGCAGCTGCAATCTGCCGGGGGGACGTGCGCCAGCAGGAAGTCCGCGACGCGCTTGTAGGCATCGATCTGGTTTTCCACCCGGGCGAAGCCGTGACCTTCATTCTCATAGATCTTGTAGTCGACGGTCCCGCCACGCTTTTTGATGGCGTCCACCACCTGCTGCGTTTCTGATTTAGGGCAGCGCGGGTCGTGGCCGCCGGCGAGTAACAGAAGCGGAGCCTTGATCTCGTCGATGAAGTTGATGGGCGAGCGCTCTTCGTACAACGCTTTATTTTTCACGATATCGCCCATGGTCGCGAGATCTGATTGTTGCAGGACTGGATCTTCATTCTCGATCTCGGTAAACTTGATCCAATCGACTCCCGCTAGAACGTCATGCAAGTCGCCGCCGCCCATATCGAATAAATTTGCCTGCTGAAATTCTTTACCGTAGCCGGTCGACCCGCGATAGTTGGGCGCGAGCACCATGTATCCCTGATTAGCCGCGTACTGGACGAAACGATTAAACGAATTCATGGTCTGCGAGGTCGGGCCGCCGTGGATGTAGACGATGGCGGCATTCTGTCCGTTGCGTGCCATGTTAAAGGGCACGTAGAGCAACGCAGAGATGGTCCACTTGCCATCGCGGCTGGGATAGTGCACTAGATAGGGCTCGACCATGTCTTCTGACCGCACGCCTGCAACCAGCGAATGCGTGACTTGATGCGACTTGCCGGTAGCGACGTGATAGACCCAGAGATCGCCGGGAGCGGTGGGGCCGTTGTGGTAGTAGAGCAGGCGCGAGCCGTCTTTAGTGAAGGCGGAACGCCCGCCCGCAGGCTCGTTCACGCCTTTCGGGATGGGCAGAGCGGTCGACTTGCCGGTCGCGAGATCGTGCAGGTAGATGTCTTCATTGCCATCGACGTTGGCGCTGAAGGTGAGGTGCTTGCCGTCAGGCGAGAACTCGCCGCCGCGGATTTCCCATTTGTCTTTCGTGAGCCACTTGATTGGTCCTTGGTGAAGTACTCCTGTGACGGAGGCACCTTTGTCACTGAAGTCGAGAAGGCCGATGTTGTCGTACCCGTTCGCAGCGTTCGAGGTGATGAGTACTTTCCCTCCGTCCGGAATTGGACTGGGATCAATGTCGTTAGCGAGATAAAGTTGCTCGCCTTCGTGCGGAGTGAGCAATGAGGACTTGCCCGTCGCCACGTCCGCGATGAAGATGTTCGAGTCCGTGCCCTTAGCCTGCTCCTGCGTGTAGACGATGTACTTACCATCCTTCGACCAGATGGGATTCGCGTTGCGCTTGTCCTGCGGAGTATTCGTAGTGACGTGCTTCACCTCTCGCATCACCATGTCGTAGATGTCGATCTCGTAGGCTGCCGACGTCTTTGGTTTCACTAAGTACGCCAGATAGCGACCGTCGGGCGACCACGTCGGATCCATCTCGGCAATCTCGCGCGTGCCGGTCAGGTTGACGACTTTGCCAGTCTTGGGCGAGACGAGGAAGATATCCCACTGCTCGTCGCCATCGTAGTCGGACTGATAGGCGATCCATTTGCCGTCGGGTGACCATGCAACCGAAGACTGGCGCTGGTCGCTGACCGTGAGTTGCGTCGGCCAACCGCCATCGGCGCTGACCATCCAAATATTGTTGCGCCCGCTCATGTTCGAGACGAAGGCGATGCTCTTGCCGTCGGGTGACCACGTAGGACGGCCCACCTGTCGCGTCATGTAAAGCTTTTCGATGGTCAGGCTGCGCGGCTCGACCTGCGCGTTGGGTTTGGAAGCAATCTGCTTAGGGTCGGTAACGGCTTGGGGAGAGGGAAGGGTCTGGGCGGCGGTTTCGATGAGGGCGGTGCTCATGAGTATGACGATAGCAAAGAGCGCGAAGGTGCGCATTCTGTCAGAACCTCGATGTGGCCTCGAAGGGAAGTTTAGCAGAGGACATACGGTTGTGATAACCACCGCAAAATGCATAGGTCCTTCGCTGCGCTCAGGATGACAAGCAGCTTGGGAGGTTTGCCACTACGCCTTCGCGTTCTTGTGCATCTCGACTGTGCTCCAGGTTTTGTCGGCGGCGTGGCAGATATGTTCGAGCGGGCAATCTACGCACTTCGGTTTGCGGGCATAGCAGAGTTTGCGTCCGTGCCAGATGATCTGGTGGGCGAAGAGGATCCACTTTTCGCGCGGGAT
>WNFI01378913.1_pt1 | contig 10446 bp, 8 predicted proteins | sample 5400471 | NCBI WGS metagenome assembly WNFI01 (sample SAMN13153348, study PRJNA577476) | soil metagenome | isolation source: 100 cm saprolite on Douglas fir-dominated hillslope | place: USA:California | collected 2013-09-17 | reverse complement strand
TCATCTGGTCCCTCCGGGACAAACACACCTGCGTCCTTATGTTGACGCGCATGCGCGGCCGCGGGAAGGCAGCGCTCCACAGCTGCGGCCACACGTCTATGATCGATTCAGAAAGGCGACCCGAATAAACGTCACCGCAATACGAAAAGCTGCGAGAATTGTTCCTCTAAAAGTTCCGGAAACTTTGGAGACACCACCCCGACGTCGGCGATGATCCACCGGAATTTCCAAGATGCGGGCTCGCCTCTGCGCGACCAGCATCTGCATTTCCAGATTCCAGCCGTACGTTTCCTCTCGCATCGGTAACGACTGCAACAGGCCCGACCGGATCGCTCGAAAAGGAGACATATCGGAAAAGGTGACGCCATAACGTATTCGAAGTAACCAACCGGCCATCCGAGCCGCAAAGATTTGCTGCGGGTTAAGACTGCCTGCCTCTCGTTTCCCCCGGGTTCGAGACCCGATCACAAAGTCGAAGCGATCTTCTTGAATAGGCCGGACCAATTGATCCATGAATTCAGGGCAGTCACTCCCATCACCGTCGATAAACACAACAATATCGGCGCCCGCTGTAATGGCGGCATTCATACCAGCTCGACAGGCCCTGCCATAGCCGCGCATCGGCTGGCTGACGACCATTGCGCCTGCTTCTCGCGCGACTTCTGCGGTGGCATCAGTGCTCCCATTATCAACCACCACAATCTGATTCACCACGGTTCGCGGAATCGAGCGAACAACTTCGGCGATAACTTCAGCCTCGTTCAATGCCGGAATAACCAAACAGACCATCTGGCCCGCAAACTGACATGCTGGATGAAATGAAGCCAGTCGTTTGCGGGCCAGGACGGCAAATAGCAAATAGCAGATAGAAAATAGCAAATGGGGATCCTCCCCCGGCGCTCTCAAACAGAGAATTTTGCTATCTGCTATTTGCTATCTGCTATTCTATCTCGGATCGCCCTCAACCTTTTGCAGAATGCCTTTCTGCCGAAGAATCGGCTCCGCAGCGGCAAAATATTCTTTGATGCTGCCTTGTTGGCGAATCCAGTCAAGATACCGAATGATCCCCTCTTCCAGAGTCACCGAGGGCAGGTAGCCCGCCTTGCTAATCAAGGTGGTATCCGATATCAGATGCCGCATTTCACCTGGCCGAAATTCCCGATTCATAATCGGCTCAAGCGGTATCTTCAGTGCATCGGAAATCAATTCAGCGATCCGTTTAATGGTTACCGCTTGCCCACTTCCGACATTCACCGCCCGGCCATCCAATTCGTCAGTAGTCGCAGCCAGAAGATTGGCGCGAGCAATATCTTCTACAAAACTGAAATCTCGCGTTTGCTCTCCATCTTCGTAGATAACCGGCCGCAGATGGTTAAGTAACCGCGTGCAGAAAATAGCGATGACGCCGGTGTACGGGTTAAATATCGATTGGCGTGGACCGAAGGTGCAGGAGTAGCGCAAGGCTACGGTGGGAATGCCAATCTGTCTTCCCCAGGTGAGCACAAGTTTTTCCTGGTCCACCTTGGTGATCGCGTAGACGGTTTCGCCACTAAGCGGTGTAGACTCCGGGGTTGGCACTGATTTTGTCGGGCGTTGGCATACCGGGCAATGGACTGAAAAATCGCCCCGTCGAAGTTGCTCAACCGGCCTAAGACCGGGAAAGACCATGGCATGTTCGGCGCATTCTGCAGCTCCTTCCGGGTAAACTACCTGTGACGAAGCTACAATAACTTTCCGGACGTCGAGGTTTTTCTCCCGAATAATTTCGAGAAGCTGAGCCGTCCCGAGGCTGTTTACGGCCACATACTTCGAAATCTCAGGCATATACCCACCGTAGGCCGCTTCATGAAACACCACATCGATTCCCTCTAGCGCAGACTCGACGATGTCTCGATCGCGAATGTCGCCATTCACGAACTCTGCCCCATTCTGGATCGCACCTTGCAGCCAAGGCGGCTTACCATCCCGATGGGTTTGCGGTTCGAGGTTGTCGAATACCCGGACCGACCACCCTCGCTTCAGCAGTAAATCAACAATGTGGGAACCGATAAGTCCGGCGCCGCCGGTAACCAGCGCCCGTTTTTTTTGACGGACTTGTGACATAAATCGCTTCTTGTTCGTGTCCATTCGCGTCCATTCGCGGTTTAACTTGCCGAGGCTGTTTTCGACCGGCGTTTGCCTAGTATCCATCCCAGAACGAGGAGCGCAAAAAATGGAAGAAAAAGCCGCGACTGGAATCGGAAGAGGTCATCCCCCGATTGCTCTAAAAGTGAGCGGTAAAGGGGCCAAGCGATCAGCGTTAGGGCCAGGACAGCGAAATTTGGTATGAAACAGAGGAAAAAAACTAACCAGGCATAATACCACGGATAAAAGGGAGAAAGCAGGACCGAAAATGTTAGCGCCAAGACAAACGCAGAGAAGATCCACCCGTGCTGGGTTTTGCCGATCTCTTTTCCTAAGGGGATCTGTCGATAAAATGCCCACACCGCTATCGCTGCTAGAGCGGCCAACGCGATCGCACTGAAGACGCGTGGCGGCAATTCGTGCGTCACACCACACCAATCTAATACATAATTAATCAAATCCAGCAGATAGTAACGAGCACCGCTCTCTAGTCCCTCTTCCTGGGCATATTTTGGCAGGAACCCAAGGACGCCCCCTCCTGCGCCGAGCACATAAGGGAGATAGCAGACGACCATGGTGATCACGAAGGCTATCGGCAATTTCTTATCCCATCTCCGGTAGATAGCCGGCAGTAGAACGATAGGAATGAACTTGACCAACGTTGCTGCCCCGAGCGCGACTCCAGCGATTCCGAATTTCTGATGCAGCCGTGCTAACATCGCGATAGCGATGAAGCATATCATGAGCGCGTCGATGTGCCCGGAAGCGCCAAATTCGAAGATTGGTAATGGATGCCAAGCGTACACAATCACCCGTTCTACCGGTTGACCGATCGCTCTAAGTATCGCCGCGACAATCCCCATCGTAGCGAGGTCTGCAAGCACGACAACCACTTTGAATCCAGGAACACTTTGGGTTACCCGGGTAACCACTAAGAAAAACATTTGCGCGACCGGGGGGTAGATCGTGTGGGCATAAGTCTTCCGGTTGATGTTAGGATAAATCTCATTGTCGCGCAGCTGGGCGAGCCTGGTATCAGCAGGTAGATAAAGATAGGGGTTGATGCCGGCTGCCTGGACTCGTCCGTCCCAGATATAACGATAAACATCAGTTGAGAGGCGCGGAGGATCCAGAGGGATAAGGATCACTCGAAACAGGGCGCCCCCGATCAGGATAATCACTAACGTTTTTGCTGGAAACTTCGTGCGCTGAAACGTCCACCAGATCGCTAGCACAAAAGGAATCCCAGAAATCAGGAGCCAAAAAAGAACCCAGTAGAAGTGGTTGTCACGATGCGCGCCAATAGCACAAACCTCGCAAATCAACAAAAGAACTTCCAATCCGATGAGTGTCAGTGGCCATCGGCTCTCATTCGAGTGTTGGATCGGTAGATGGCGCGCGCTCCCCTGATCACTCATAGCGCCTGGGACCCATTGGGCCATATTCGATCACTGCCTTGTCGCACCAATATGTCGTGTAGGTACGCCTTGGTGTTTGCGGCCGGTGCGCCTTTTGGCATCACCTCGTTGGCCCGCTCGGGGAATAATTCGGATAGGAGACGATTCAGTGAGAACTTATCATCCACATCGTACCAGGCCGGCAGTGTAACCGCCGGCAGAGCGATCTCCTTCGCCCTTTCGATGGTCTCATCGTAAACCCGGTCCGTGTTCCAGGTGATTTGCTCAAAAAGTCTCGGGTGTGCGTGGCGCATTCCAATCGCATAGTAGCCGCCATCCGAGCTCGGACCAATAACGACTCGATCCTGGGGCGCTTTGAGACAAGCAGCCAATTCTTGCAAGTAAGAAAACGGTAGAGTGGGACTGTCGGAGTTTATTAAACAAGCAGCTCCGAAACCCACGGAGAACAAGTCCTGAATTGCACCTGACAGGCGGTTACCAAAGTCGGTTTCACGCTGAGCAATCATTTTGAATCCGGGCGGCAAAAGTGGTTCCAGCTCACCCTCGGTTCCAACCGGAGTGTAAACCGCAACCCCGACCGCAAACGGATCTTCGTTCCGCAAAGCTTCTATCGTCGCGCTTGTATCTTTTAGAAAGCAACCACTAATTCCGGCCGCTTCTTCTGGTAAAAACGGAGGGCAAAGGCGGGTTTTCGAGAATCCGTTTCTGGGCGTCTTAATCATAATGCCCATTGCGCATTTCGCCGCTATGTCACGATTCCAGCAAGCTGCCGTTAATCTTTCAGGTTTCATTCAGGTACGCGTTTCAAAATAATCGCAGTCTGTCAGGACTGATTACTTCTTCAAAACCACCCGTGCATTCGCCTTGAGCAAATATTGGCCATCTACGACCACATCGTCGCCTTCACTAACACCGTTCTCAATCACAGTAGAACCATCCTCGCTGATTCCCACTTTGACCGCTCTGACTTCAGCGATGAGGTCCGGGCGGATAATATAAATAAACTCGCCGCTTGGTCCCTGATTCACCGCGCCTGAAGGAACTACCAGTTGTTGGCGGCGCGTATCGACCAGAAGACGGATGTTCACAAATTGTCCTGGCCACAGCTCAAATTGTCGGTTTTGGAATACCGCTTTCAGTTTAATCGTGCCGGTTGCTTCGTCGACCTGGTTATCCATTGCCCTTAGTTCTCCTTGGCCCAGGACTTGGTTATTCTGCGGGTCCAGCGCCGCGACCGCGAGCGATTCATCGGCTCCATTCGTTTTGAGCTTTTTCGTGATTTCGCGCAGGTTGCCTTCCGGAAGCGTAAAGACCGCTGAGATCGGTTGGAGCTGAGTAATCACCGCCAAGCCCGCTTGGTCGTTGGCATGAACGATATTGCCCTTATCAACCAGCCGCAGCCCAACTCGCCCATCAATCGGTGCAGTTATCTTAGTAAACTCCAATTGCACCTTGGCGTTGGCCACGGCCGCTTCATCCGCTTTCACTAATGCCTCGAGTTGGGCCGTCGTCGCTTGCTGCAGATCGAGTGACTGCCGATCGATTATTTTTTTATCGAACAATCCGGTATCGCGCTCGAGTACTTTCTGAGCGTAGCCAAGTTGCGCCTGATCTTGGTTCTGTTTAGCGATAGCTTGATCCAAAGCGGCTTGATACGGCCGAGGGTCAATCTGCAGCAGCAAATCACCGGCCCGAACATTTTGGCCTTCGTGGAACGCCGTCTCCATGATCTTGCCATCGATCTGCGCGCGAATCGTCACCGTATTCAACGCTTGGACCTTTCCCAATCCGTCTAGATATACCGGCACGTCCTCACGCCGGACCTTGGCCGTCGCTACGGGAACATTATCTTCACCCTCAGTTTTGGCTGGTGAAGTACGGGATGGATTTAACCAGATCGAACCTGCGATGACCACGGCGCCCAGAAATAAGATCAGCACCCAAATGAGACTTCGAATGCGCATCGACGACATGTCCTTCGTTAGTGCGTCATCATTTCCTCGAGACGACTTTTTCGCGCTGGCAATCCCTGGCCGCTTTGCCCAGGAGTACCTCGAGACCAATTGGTTAGTCTATCCATCGTCAGGAATATAATCGGCACAGTATAGAGGGTGACAAATTGTGAAACTAGAAGGCCACCAATGACTGCTACCCCAAGCGGACGGCGCAGCTCCGAGCCGGCACCGCTACTGATCAGCAAAGGGATAGCTCCAAGCAAAGCACACATTGTCGTCATCATAATCGGCCGAAATCGCAGCAGGCTGGCCTTGAAAATAGCGTCCTGGGCACTCATCGCTTGTTCGCGCTGCAGGCCCAGGGCGACATCCACCATCATGATCGCATTCTTTTTAACAATACCGACCAGCAAGATAAGTCCGATCAGGGTTATTACCGAGAGGTCATATTGAAACAGCCACATCGCCAAAAGCGCTCCAAATGTAGCCGAGGGCAACGATGAGAGGATCGTGATCGGATGAATGAAACTCTCATAAAGCACACCCAGGATAATGTAGACGACCAGAATCGCCGCGATAATCAAAATTGGCTGGCTACTAACTGAATCTTGAAACGCCTGAGCTGAGCCCCGAAAAGAAGCAATAATACTGTTGGGCTTTTTTATTTCCGCTTCGACCTTCTGGATCGCGGTGACCGCATCGCTGAGAAACGCGCCGGGCGCCAGGTTGAATGAAAGGGTTACCGCAGGGAATGGCCCCAAATGATTAATAGCCAGGGGCGTGAACGAAGGATCCAGTCGGGCAATACTGCCCAATGGGATTTGCTGCCCAGTGCTGGGAGATTTGATACGGATAGCCTGCAAACTACTCTCGTCTAAATGCCAATTCGGCTGGAGTTCTAAAATGACCTTGTGCTGACTTAGAGGGCTAAAAATGGTCGCCACCTGACGCTGTCCAAAAGCGTCGTAGAGGATTTGGTCTACGCTGTCCGTTGAGATCCCGTATTTGGCAGCTTTGTCCCGGTCGACTACCACCATGGTGGAAGGAGCTGATGGGTTGAGATCGCTGGCGACATCCTGCAACTGAGGCAAAGATTCGAGTTTACTCGAATAGATTTGGGACCACTTATACAGCTCACCCAGGTCGCTCCCCTGCAACACGTACTGATATTGCGTCTTCCCGCCTCCTCCAATCTGAATCTCCTGAAGCGGTTTTAGAAAAACTCGAATTCCTGGAACCACTTCTTTGAGTTGAGCCCGAAGCCGCGCGACAACTTGCTTCGCCGTCGCTTTTCTTTCGCCGAACTGCTTCAGGAAAATCATGATCCGGCCATTGTTAGTCGCAGGATAAGGTTCGACAAAATGGTAAACATTATCCACGTCCGGGTCCCGCATCACAATCTCGGCTAGTTTCTGCTGTTTACGCGACATCTCGGAAAAAGAGATATCAGGGCTGGCTTCGGTTGAGGCGGTGATTAATCCGTTGTCGCCTTCTGGTACAAAACCTTTAGGTATGATGATAAACAGGTAAACTGATCCTAAGAACATTCCGATCGTGGCAATCAGTCCCCATCTTCGGTGCTTTAGTACCCAAGAGAGGCCATCTCGATAAAAATTTACAAACCATTGCTCCACTCGCTCCGCCATTAGATAGAGCCGTCCCCTTGAATCTTGTTGATGGCGGCTCAAGAAGAGGCGGCAGGCCACCGCCGTCTGCGTGATGGAGATTACTCCCGACAGGATGACGGCGACGCTAACCGTAACCGAGAACTCCCGAAAAACTCGACCGATGACGCCTCCCATCAAGAGCAGCGGCAGAAACACCGCAATCAAAGAAAGCGTCATCGATAGCAGAGTGAACCCTACCTCGCCGGCGCCGTCGATTGCCGCCTGCAGCCTGGGTTTCCCCATCTCGATATGGCGCATGACATTCTCCATGACCACGATCGCATCGTCGACCACGAACCCGACTGCGATCGTCAGCGCCATCAGCGAGATATTGTCGAGACTAAAGCCGAACGCGTACATGAAAATAAACGTGCCGACCAGAGATAGCGGGATTGAGATCGCAGGGATGAGCGTCGCTTTAGCGGTTCGCAAAAATAGGAAGATAACAAGAGCGACTAATCCAATCGTGATCAGGAGAGTCTTTTCCACCTCCGAAACCGATGCCCGGATCGTCTGCGTGCGGTCGGAAACCACCTTCAGTTTGATGGCTGGCGGCACCGAAGCCTCCAACGCCGGTAGAGCTGCCTTTATGCGATCGACAAGAACTGGGACGTTAACCTTGGCCCCGCTCTGTTTGTGGACATCGATGATGATGGCTCGGTTCGCTTGTGACCACGCCGCGATCTTTGATTCTTCGGCCCCGTCGATCGCTCGGCCCACATCGCGGACGCGAATCGGCGAACCGTTCCGCCAGGCGATGATTTGGTCGCTGTAGGAATTGGCATTAAGCAGCTGATCGTTCGCGCCAAGGACAATAGTTTTCTTGTCACTATCTAAAGTTCCTTTCGGGCGATCGACCGTCGCGCTGGCCAGAGCGGTGCGTACATCTTCCAGATCAAATCCATGAGCAGCCAGAGCGGTTGGATCTACTTGAACCCGTATGGCCGGCACCTGGTCTCCGTGGTAGTCAACGACACCGACCCCAGGAAACTGAGATAGAGCCCGGGAGATAACATTGTCGACATAGTCGTAGACCTGCGGAAGCGGCATGGTTTCGGAAGTCGCTGCCAGCGAAAGGATCGAGAAAGCGCTTGGATTAACCTTCTCGTACGCCGGCGGACTGGGCAGATCCTTCGGTAGACCGCTGGCCGAGTTTATCGCGGCTTGAACATCCTGCGCGGCGGCATCTATGTCCCGCTCTAAAGCAAACTGCAGGGTGATATTGGTTTGCGAGAAACTGCTCGTTGACGTCATCGAAGTGACGTTCGGCACATTCGAAAGCGCCCGTTCCAAGGGGCCGGCGATCGAACTGGCCACATTTTCCGCGCTCGCTCCAGGCATCGATGCCCAGACATTGATGGTGGGAAAGTCGACATCCGGCAAGGTCGAGATGGGCAACTGAAAGTAAGCCACCACTCCCAATACAAAAAAGCCCGTAACCAATAACATCGTCGCCTTCGGCCGCTCGATAAATGGTTTGGAAAGATTGGCCATACGCGGTGATTCCGACGTGAAACCCTAGAGAACCCGGCGAATATAGATCCCAGGGCGATCGCTGCTATCGCTTTTTTTTCGTTTAGAAATAGGATGGCAAGCTAGCAGACTTTTTTTTGTTGAGAATGTGATTCTGCTGGAGAGAATTCAAAGGCTGGCTGCTCGGCGTACAAAAACAGGGCTACAAAACACAGCTATATCACTCACCCTCCGAACTCGCTATGAACTCTCGTACCCGACTACTCTCGTTCGTTGGTCTAGCAATCCTGACGCAATCCTTGAGCGCGCAGCAGCAGGGCTCCAGCACCTCGCCCCAGGTCGCTTGGTCCGACATTCAGCAGCTTGTCCAAAACCTCGAAACTGCGGTTCAGTCGAAAAACTTGCATGGCATCCACGAGCCAAGTATGAAAATCCGGGCGCCAATCAGAACGCTGAAGAAGCACAGCAGCATGTTGGCCGGCGACGCCAGCAAGAACATGATCGCCGCGCTAAAACAACTAGATAGTGCCGTCACCGACCTGCACAGCGCCGCGGATGCAGGAGATCAAAAGGAAGCCGAATCAGCGTTAAAATCCGTCGAGGCGGCATTGGCTCAACTGAAGTCGCTGGACCCCGATGCTGCATTCAAAGACGCTCACTGAATCAGCCCATGACTCCCACGCTTGGCGGATCCAGTTTGAGCCTTCTTTAAGCCGGACGATGCGGGAGAAAACGGCACCCGGTTCTATCGCCTAACAATACTCGGAGTCGCGAGTGGCCCTCTGAGGCTCCTCTTCTGAATAACCATTTTTGTTGAGAAGAACCCGTTCATACGCAAGAGTCTCTCGATGCAGTTCCGGCCGCCGAGAATTCTAAAAGCAATAGCGGTACTCGTGATCGCTCTCGCTTGGTTTGCCGGAACTAACCACTGCTCGTTGGGTGCCGCCTTTGAGGGTACCGACGGTAAGGGTGCCGACGGTAACGGTACGTCTGCTCCGATATGCCATTGTGCGGAGCACGGCAAAACATCTGGCGCTCAAAGCCAGGGGGCCTCTGCCATGTTGACCTGCTGCCAGGGACTTCTCAGTCCGAGCGTGGAGCTTACCCAAGCCAAACTGAAGGTCAGCCTTACCTTTTTGGGGTTTCAGCCAGCTTTTCTTGATCGGCTCACCCTTTTCGAGGCCTTAGAGATTCAGAATTTGAGCGCTGAGTACGACACCGGTCCTCCCAAAGAGAACTGTTTCGTGTCAACGGTGTTAAAGCGCTCTCTGCCTGCGCACGCACCCCCCCTCTCGGTTTAGTCCCGGACACTCTTTAGTGTCTGGAGGCAAAGCCGTCATGCCAGTCTGATCTGCGCTCGCGCTGAGTCGAGTAATTTGCGAGTTAGGCATCCCAGTTGGACTGGCGGTGTGCTTCGTCAAAACGCTCGGATACGCCATCTAACCAAATGACCGAACTAGATCTTCTCAAACAGCCCGAATACCTGCATGTCGCTCTAAATCATTTACCGATTTATGGAACGATTTTAGGTGCCTTAGCCTTAGCTATTTCAATTATGTTGCGCAGCCGAGCAGCGCAGATAACCGCACTAGTAATCGCCTTGATTGCCGGTGTTTCCGCCTACCCCGTTTTGGTTAGTGGACAAAAGGCCTACAAAACGATTCGAAACCTATCGGATGATGCTGGAGCCGAAGCGCTTGATGAACATATGGACCGCGCCGAGAAGACCGTTAACGCTTTCTATTTACTCGCGCTCGTTGCTTTGGCTGGCCTCTTAGTTCCAATCAAATGGCCCAAGATGGGATTCCC
>WNFI01204648.1_pt1 | contig 10446 bp, 8 predicted proteins | sample 5400471 | NCBI WGS metagenome assembly WNFI01 (sample SAMN13153348, study PRJNA577476) | soil metagenome | isolation source: 100 cm saprolite on Douglas fir-dominated hillslope | place: USA:California | collected 2013-09-17 | reverse complement strand
TGACGCTTTCCTCTCGCGTGTGATCTCAGAACATTGGGAAGCTGATCCACGAAACGTTGAGATCATCCCGCAATTCCTCTCGCATGACCCGGTGATCCAAGGGGTGGCGACCCACTTGGCGCTAGAGGCGCTGAGCGGTTCCGCATCGGAGCGACTGTATGCGGAGAGCGCATGCGAGTTCCTGGCACATCATGTGATCCACTCATATTCAACACTCTCGGCGCCTCCTCCGCGAGCTTTTGGCGGCCTCCCGGCGCGTCGTCTTAAGCTGATCTTAGATTACATAGAAGAGAATCTTGCGCAGCCCATCGCTTTGCGCCAACTCGGAGAACTCGCCGGGATAAGCACGCGCCATTTCGAGCGCGCGTTCCGTCAGGCCATCGGTGTGCCTCCCCACGCATACGTTGTGAGAAAGCGCGTCGCCCGTGCGCAGAATCTACTTCTTAGCGAACCCGCGCTAACCATTGACGAAATCGCCGTGCGCGCGGGGTTTAGCAGTTCCAGCCATTTCTCTTCGACGTTCCGCCGTCAGACCGGTTACTCGCCCACAGCATTTCGAAGACTACAATCACGTTAATGGACATCGATGGTTGGAGCTAAGGACTTGGGCGGATGGAAGTCCCGCGTCATGGTTGACCGCTATGCGAAGTTTGGAACAGAGCATCTAGCGGTTGCGGCCGGCCGCATTGAGGCAGCGGCGTAGACGAAACGTGATTTGCAGCCATACGTTTTCTCTACGTTCTGAAATGAGAAGGACCAGCGAGTCGCTAGTCCTTTGAATTTTGGTAGGTCGTGGCGGATTCGAACCGCCGACCAACGGATTAAAAGTTGGCGGCCTGTAGCTTAACGCGTTGTTTGTTGGCCCGCCCTCACTCGCCAAAACGTGCCAACGCCCGCCGAAAGGTCACGTTTTCGTCACGTTCAGCGCAGGAAGTTCGTCGGCGATTACCCTCGACTTGTAGCTGCCGTCATGCCGACGACTTGACCCGCGCCACGATGCGCGCGCACGACTCGCACATCGCGGCGAAAGCCGCCGCCGCCGGCGTGAGCGGTGGCTCGGTGCGATAGACGACGCAGTTGTCGGAACGAGGCGCACGCTCCTTCAGCTTGATGGGCACGACTTGTGTGCCGAGCAGTCCGCGCTCCACCATGACAGCCGGCAGCAGCGCCAGCCAGTCAGTGCCCGCGACCAGCGCGGCGAGCTGGGTGAAGGATTCGCAGGTGGCCGCCACGCGCGGCGCGGGCAATTCCTGTTCGGCATGGAAGCGAATGATGGTGCCGCCCGGTCCGCCGGGTGCGCCAAGCAGAATCCATTCGCATTCGGCAAGCTCGCGCAACGCGCGCGCCGCCGTGGAGGGATGGCCTCGCCTGCCGACGACCACGAGATTGCTCTTGAAAAGAACCTTGCTCACGAGCCCAGGACCGGTTCCCTCGTCGGGAACGGCGGTGACGGCGAGCTCGATCAAGCCCTGCTGCAGCGCTGGCCGCAGGTGCTCGTAGAAACCGCTCGTCAACTTGAGCCTGACGGTGGGGAACCGGGCATGGAAATCGGGCACGACCAAGGGAAGCAACAGCGCTGTCGGCGTGGGACCAAAACCCACGTGCAGCGTGCCGCCGGCAGTGCCGCGAGCGTTTTGCGCCTCGTCGACCATGCGTCGCGCCTCGCGATCGATAAGCTGCGCGCGTGCGAGCAGGCGCTTGCCCTCGGCGGTCAACGCCACACCCTGCGCAGAGCGCCGCAGTAGCGGCACCCCCAGGCCCGCCTCGAGCGCCTGCAAGCTGTTGCTCAGGCCTGCCTGCGACAGGCCGAGCTCGCGTGCCGCGCGGCGGAAGCTGCCGAATTCGACGATCGCCAGAAAAGCGCGCAGTTGCTGCAGGGTCATCCAGGCGGCTCCCTGTGATCGATCAACTCTATCACGATAGCCTCAGGTTCACTTCCCGCGATCATCGCCGATGTATAGCCTTCGACGCTAATGAACACACAGGTGGCGATCATTGGCGGCGGGCCCGCCGGCATGCTGCTTTCGGAAATCCTCCACCGCCACGGCCTCGGCAGCGTGGTGCTGGAAAGGCACAGCCGCGAGCACGTGCTTTCCCGCATCCGCGCCGGGGTACTGGAGCAAACCACGGTGGATGTGCTGCGGGCCTATGGACTGAACGAACGCATGGACCGCGAAGGTCATGCGCACGATGGGATGAAGATCGTCTGGGCCGGGCGCGACAGCTTCTTCATCGACGTGAAGAAACACGTCGGCAAGCGGTTCATCGCTTACGGCCAAACCAACATTCAGGAGGATCTGTTCGCCGCTGCCGATAGGCGCGGCGCAGCCGTGTTGACCGAAGCCGACGACGTGCGGCCTATGCACGTCACGTCGGACCGGCCGTATGTCACCTTCAAAGTTCGCGGCGAGGCCATGCGCCTCAATTGCGACTTCGTCGCCGGCTGCGATGGTTTCCACGGCGTGTCGCGCAAGTCCATTCCGCGCGATGTGCTGCGCGAGTTCGAGAAGATCTACCCCTTCGGCTGGCTCGGCATCCTGTCGGAAACGCCACCGCTGCCCGACATCATCTACGCCAACCACCCGCGCGGATTCGCGCTCGCGTCGATGAGAAACCCGAGGCTCAGCCGCTACTACATCCAGGTGCCGCTCGACACCAAGATCGAGGACTGGCCCGATGAGCGCTTCTGGAGCGAGCTCAAGGCGCGCTACCCGCGCGAGATCGCCGACGCGATCGTCACCGGGCCCTCGATCGAGAAGTCGATTGCGCCGTTGCGAAGCTTCGTTGCCGAACCGATGCGCCACGGGCGCCTATTCCTGGCGGGCGACGCAGCGCACATCGTGCCGCCCACCGGCGCCAAGGGCCTGAATCTCGCGGTGTCGGACGTGTTCTACCTCGCGCGCGCCCTCGCGACCTTCTACAGCGAGGGCTCAAGCGCGCTGCTGGATAGTTACAGCGATATGGCGCTGCGCCGCGTCTGGAGCGCGGTGCGCATCTCTTGGTATCTGACCAACCTGCTGCATCGCTTTCCCGGCGCGAGCGACTTCGACCAGCGCGCGCAAGAGCACGAGCTGCAGTGTCTCAGGTCGTCGCACCACGCGCAGGCCGCACTGGCCGAGCAGTACGCCGGGCTGCCGCTCGAGGAGGCGGCTTGGCCGCGCCCGCCAACTGCATTCCAAGCAGCCGAGGCCTTCCATGAAAGTTGAGACATTTTCCCAGCGCTGGATCGTCGTCGCGTTGTTGGCCGCCATAGCCGCACCGCTGAGTGCGAACGCGCAAGTTTGGCCGGCGAAGCCGGTCAGGCTCGTAATCAATTTCCCTCCTGGAAGCTCTCCCGACGTGGTCGGCCGCGCAGTCGCGGTGCCGCTTTCGCAAGCGCTCGGGCAGCCGGTGGTCCCCGACAACCGCAGTGGTGCGAGCGGGATCATTGGCGCCGATGCCGTGGCGAAGGCCGCCGCGGACGGCTACACGCTGCTCATGTCGGCGGGCAGCACGATGGCCGTGTCGGCGCACACTTTCCCGAAGCTGCCCTTCGACCCGGCGAAGGATCTGCTGCCGGTCGCTGCGGCCGCCCGCATCGAGTTGTTCCTCGTTTCGCGTTCCGACCTTCCGTTCAAGACCTTTAACGAGTTCCTGGCCTTCGCCAAGGCGAACCCGGGCAAGCTGACATACGGATCGCCGGGCAATGCGAGCGCACCGCACATCGCCGTCGAGATGCTCGAGAGCCGGGCGGGCATCTCGGCCCTCCACGTTGCCTACAAGGGTGCAGCGCCGGCGCTGCAGGACCTGCTTGGCGGCGTCGTGGACTTCTGCTTCGATCCCGGCATCGCTTTAGTCCACGTCCGGGCGGGTCGGTTGCGGCTGCTCGCCGTAGGCAGCGCGAAGCGCTCGGCCTTGTTTCCGGACACGCCCACGCTCCACGAGCTCGGCATGAGCAACTTCGATGCGGGAACCACGCACGCTTTCTTCGCTCCCGCCGGCACACCTGCCGCGATCGTCGAGCGGCTCAACTCCGAAATCAACCGCATCCTGATGTCGCCCGCCGTGAACCAGCAGATCCGATCCTTGGGCGCCGAGCCGACGCCGATGACCCCCGCAGAGCTTCGGGCCCTGGTCGAGCGCGACAGCAAGCGCTACGGGGCCATCGTGAGGGAGCGCAACATCAAGGAGTGACATGCAGCTCTTCGCCCACGCCAGCCGGCCCGTTCATCTCGGCCCGTACCCCGCCGAAAGGCTCGGCCGTAGCGCCGCAGCGCCGGATCTTTCGCGCATTCGCGGCGATGGCACGTTGCGCTCCGACTTCGCGGATGAACCGCTGCATCTCGGCAACGCGATCAGCGACTTCATGTGCGCCCTCGACGCGGTGCGCGAGGGCGATCGGAACCCGGCGCACGCCGAGATCCCCGCCGATCCCGAGGAGCGGGCCCGGCATCTGAAAGCCGCCGGCTATTTTCTCGACAGCTCGCAAGTCGGGATCTGCCGGCTGACCGGCGAGCATCTGCTGCCGCAGCGCGTCGAGCACCCGTATCTGCGCACCACCTCGTACGAGCACTCGGAGGAGAAGCTGCGGCTGCGCTTCAATCCGAATGCCGTGATCCGCCAGATGGGAGCCGGCTGGATCGTCGGGCTGCAGTCGTGGCGGGCGGCGCTGCGAAGCGCCGAAACCGCGACCGTGCTCGCCAACTATCTGAGGATCCTCGGGTACGACGCGCGCGGCCATACCGCCACGACCACCGACGTAAACCTGCATCGGCTCGCCGTCTCCGCGGGCCTCGCGCTCGCCGGCGCGGACGGCGAGATCGCGAACCCCTTCATCGGCAGGCGCTTCGGCCTCGCCGCACTCACCACCGATCTCGATCTCGCCTGCGATCCGGCGTTGCGGCCACAAGGGTTCGCCGATCTCCTGCGCGCCAAGGGCCTCGGCTGGTGGGTCGGCTATGCGAGCCCGAAGAACGCGCTTAACCGGATCGATTTTGCCAAGCGCACCTTCAAGGACAGCCGCTTCCCGGTCGAGACGCTGAAGCGGGTCGACAAGACAACCACGTTCATCGACGAAGAGCGCATTCCACGCGTGCCGAAATCGAGCGAGTTCTTCCTGCGCGCCGCGTTCGGCGACCTCGGCAAGGCGGCGCAGGAGGCGTCGAAGGACGGTTTCTCGGTCGTCAAGGCGCCGCTCGCGGCGGCGCTGCGTCTCGCGCTCAATACATATTCCCTGCTCCAGCGGGGCGAGCCGGCGCCGCAACGTGCAGACACTTACGCCGACCCGCGCCGCAACGCCGACATGATCAAGGCAGCGATGCACTTCCTGGGCGCAGACATCGCCGGCATTTCGCGCGCGCCGGCGTGGGTCTGGTACTCGCACCGGCAGGACGGGACCGAGATGCCGGTCGCGCATCCCCTCGCCGTCTCGGTGATGATCGACCAGGGATACGAGACTATGGAAGGCGCATCGGGCGACGACTGGATCTCGAGCGCCCAATCGATGCGCACCTATATGCGCGCCAGCCTCGTTTGCGGCGTGCTCGGACAGCATCTGCGTCACCTGGGCTACTCGGCGACGGCCCATTCCGCCGCCGACAGCGACGTGATCCAGACGCCCCTCGTCCTGCTCGCGGGACTCGGCGAGGTCAGCCGCATCGGCGAGACCATCCTGAACCCGTTCCTGGGGCCGCGTCTCAAGACCGGAATTCTCACCACCGATTTCCCGATGGCGGTCGATCGGCCGATCGACTTCGGACTGCAGAAATTCTGCGCCTCGTGCAACAAGTGCGCGCGCGAGTGTCCGTCGGGCGCGATCTCGTCCGGGCCCAAGGTGATGTTCAACGGCTACGAGATCTGGAAGGCTGACGTCGAGAAGTGCACCCGCTACCGGGTGACCAACCTGGGCGGCTCGATGTGCGGGCGCTGCATGAAGACCTGCCCTTGGAACTTGGCTGGCTTGGTACGCGAGGCGCCCTTCCGCTGGGCGGCGATGCACTTCCCGTCCGCCGCGAAGTGGATCGCGCGACTCGACGACTTCGTCGGCCGTGGCAAGATCAACCCGGCCAAGAAATGGTGGTGGGACGTCACCAACGACGGCGCCGGGCGAATCGTCAAGGCGAAAGAGACCAACACCCGCGGCCTCAACAGGCAAATCAAGCTCAAGTTTCACGACCAGACGCTCGCGGCGTACCCGGCGCCGCTTGCTCCACCGCCGCTTCCGGCGCCGAGCCCGATCGACCGTGAAGCAGGAATCGCCGCCTATAAAGGTTTGGTCAGCCCAAAGGAGTACCGGCGGCGGCTCGCGGCGGGTGACACCGAGAACCTCGTTCCCGGCCTCAAGTCGCTCGATGAACCTACGCCCGTGATCGTGGCGAAGATCGGCAGGCGCTGGAAGAGTTCCGCCGACGGCAAGATCGATCTCTTCGAGATCGTCTCACGTGACGGATCGGAACTGCCGGCGTTCGAGGCGGGCGCGCATATCGATATCACCGTCACACCCGAATACATCCGGCAATTCAGCCTGGCTGGCGATCCGGCTGAACGCAGCACATATCTCGTCGGCGTGTTGCGCGAAGACGGCGGGCGCGGCGGCTCGATCAAGATTCACCAAATGCTGAAGCCCGGCGTGCCGGTCGTCATTTCGCGGCCGCGGAACCACTTTCCCGTGGCGAAGGACGGCAAGCGCCATCTGCTGCTCGCCGGCGGCATCGGCGTGACACCGCTCGTCGCCATGGGATACGAGCTTCATCGGGCGGGCGCCGAGTTCACGCTCTACTACAAGGCCAAGACGCGCACTCAGGCCGCCTTCATCGCCGAGCTTGAAAAAGTGGCCTGGGCCGACAAGGTGCATTTCCATTTCACCAATGAGCGCAGGCTGCACGTCGCCGACGTGCTCGACGGCTATCGGCCCGGCGACCACCTCTATACTTGCGGCCCGGCGGCGTTCATGGACAGCGTGTACGCCGCCGCGCTCGCAAAGGGGTGGAGCGAGGATGCCCTGCACCGCGAATACTTCTCCGTGCCGGAAGGCGCCCGCTACGAGAACCACCCGTTCCTGCTGGAGTTGAAGCGCTCGGGCCGTTCGATCGCCGTACCGAGCGACAAGACGGCTACGCAAGCGTTGAAGGAAGCAGGCATCCAAGTCGACGTGAAATGCAGCGACGGCCTGTGCGGCGTGTGCGCGGCCCGCTACCTCGAGGGCGAAGTCGAACATCGCGACTATGTGCTAAGCAAGGAGCAACGCAAAAGCAAGATGATCCTGTGCTGCTCGCGAGCGAAGTCGCCGAGCGGCGTGGTCGTTCTCGAGCTATAGCCGGGTAATGGAACCAACCATGGCGAGCCAGACCAATGGCGAGGTCAAATTCGGCGAGCCTTCAGACTGGGGAATCCCGGGCACGTATGTCTTCGATTACTCGAGATCTCGCTTGGGATACGGACTCAACAAGCTTTGCTACTCCCTCACCGATCCGAAGAACCGCGAGCTGTTCCGCAGCGACGAGGAGGCATACATGGCGCGCTTTGAGCTCAGCGCCGAGCAGCGCAATGCGGTCCGGCGGCGCGACTGGCTCGCGCTGACCAAGCACTGCGGCGGCAACATCTACTATGTCTACAAGCTGGGGGCCACGCTCGGCCAGGGCTTGTACCACATGGGCGCGCAGATGCGCGGCCAGAGCTATGAAGAGTTTCTGCGAACTCGCAGCGCCGGCGGTGCGCGCTAATGGCAAGAATTGTTGCGGGTATCGGCAGCTCCCACGTTCCTTCGATCGGCCCTGCATACGACGCGAAACGCTTCGAGGAGCCGGACTGGTGCGCGACGAGTATCAGCAGGCGGACGAGGGTTTCGGCACGCGCCCGCTTCCCGTGGTGAAGGGCCACGCCGATCTGTCATGGTTTCTGGCGAAAGAGCTCATCTACGACGAGTTCGATATCACAGTGTGTCAGGAGATGAAGGTCGACCACGGCCTGATGGTGCCCCTGCCGCTGCTCTTTTCCCACGAGGGCGGTTGGCCGGTGGCGGTGATCCCGCTTGCCGTCAACGTGATCCAGCACCCGCTTCCCACGGCGCGCCGCTGCTTTCGGCTGGGTCAGGCCATCCGCAAGGCGCTGCGCGCCTACCCGGAGGACCTGAAGGTGGCGATCATCGGCACCGGCGGCATGTCGCACCAGCTCCACGGCGAGCGCTTCGGCCATCTCAATCCGGAGTTCGACCAGCGCTGGCTCGACCTCATCGAGAACGACCCGGAGCGGCTTGCGAACATGAATCACCGCGACATCATGGCGGCGGCCGGCGCCGAGGCGGTGGAACTCATCATGTGGCTCGTCATGCGCGGCGCCATGACGCCGAAGGTGCGGCTCGTGCACCGAAACTACTACGCGCCGATGACAACCGGACTGGGTTTGATCGCGTTCCAAGATGCGTAATACACAAGCGTCGGCCATGAAGACCACGGCGCCGCCCGATCCCAATACCAGGAAGCCCAAGTTCCGGCTTCCGCCGCTCGCCTGCGACGCGCACTGCCATGTGTTCGGCCCGGCTTCCAGGTTTCCCTATGCGCCGGACGCGCCTTACTCGCCGCCGGATGCGCCCTTCGACTCCTTACAGAGGCTGCATTCCGTTCTCGGTATCGAAAGGGCGGTCATCGTGCACGCGAGCTGCCATGGGGCGGACATGCGCGTGACGCTCGATGCGATCGCGAGATCGAATGGCAAATATCGCGGCACGGCGATCATTGACGAGAGTCATGGCGACAAGGAATTCAAGCGCATGCACGACGGCGGGATCCGCGCGGTGCGCTTCAATTTCGTGAAGCACCTGGGCGGCCGGCCGGACATGAGGTTCTTCGATCGCACGGTGGCCCGGCTCGAGGAAATGGGCTGGCATCTGATCCTGCACCTCGACTCGAACCACTTAGTGGAATTCCGCAACACGCTGGAAGCGATTCCCGTTCCGATGGTCATCGACCACATGGGACGCGTGCAGGCGGCGGCCGGGCTGGAGCGGGAGCCATTCAAGGTGTTGCTCGGCTTCATGCGGAACGAGAACTTCTGGGTCAAAATCTGCGGCGCCGAGCGCGTGTCGTCGAAAGGACCGCCCTTCACGGATGCGGTGCCATTTGCGCGCGCGCTGATTGAGGCGGCGCCCGGCCGCATTCTCTGGGGCACGGACTGGCCGCACCCGAACGTCGGGAAGTTCATGCCGAACGACGGCGATCTCGTCGATCTCTTCTCGCTGATGGCGCCCGAACCCGAGCTACAAAGGAAGATCCTGGTAGAGAACCCGGCGCGGCTTTACGGCTTCTAGTTTCGCGCCGCTGCCGATGAGATCGCCCGGCTGCAGATTGCAGCCAGCGACGGTGTGATGCGCCAGCATCTGGGCCGGCGGTCCCGTGCTGGGGGCGGAAGCTCGTGCGGCTCAGCCGTGCCGCGTCTGCGCTTTCAGACGGCTCGAGCCTACTGCTCGACCTCTGAAGCGCCAAGCCGACCAACCGACGGATTGTTGCGTCACGCTTCGAGCGCAGTCACGTTTCACATCAACAGTGCAGTTAACCCATTGACCAGTCAATCCGTACAGCCCTCGACCAACGGATTTTTCGGTCACGATTTCGTCACGGCAATTAAAACGCAAAGGCCTAGAGCTTCGCTAAACCTTTGAGTGATTTGGTAGGTCGTGGCGGATTCGAACCGCCGACCAACGGATTAAAAGTCCGCTGCTCTACCAGCTGAGCTAACGACCCGTATTGAACGCGAGAAAGGGCGAAATTTTATCAGCCCGCTCGCCAGTATTGGTACTTCATGGTGAGCGCGGAGCCGGCGACGATGGCGAGGAACGTGATGATCGAGCCGAGCGCGAGGGTCGAGAAGCCCGAGATGCCCTGGCCGATGGTGCAGCCGAGCGCGGTGATGCCGCCGAAGCCCATCAGCATCCCGCCGACGATGTGGTTCGCGGTGTCCTCGGCATCGCGGAATCCTTCCCAGCGGAACGTGCGCGTCGCGATGGCGTATGCCGCCGAGCCGGCGATCACGCCGACGCCGGAGGCGATGCCGTAGGTGATCATCTTCGACTTGTCGGTCCAGAGCATCAGGTAGTCGAGCGTGTAGGCCATCGGCGAGACGAAGGAGAACGACTCCATGCGCCCGCTGTTGGTGGCGACGAAGGCTTCCTGCAGCGTCTGCGGATCCTCGGCGACGTGGCCGAGATAGCCGCTCACGAACCAGCCGCCGACCACGACCAGCCCGGTGACCACGCCGCCCAGCGTGTAGTCGGAGCTCGAGCGGAACTGTTTGCTCCAATAGACGAAAACCAGGATGGCGCCGGCGATCAGGGCGGCGAGGAGGGCGCGGTGCACGCCGGTCAACGAAGGCAGGTCCTGCCCCGCCGGCAGCGTGATCACCGCCTTCTCCAGCACGCCGACGCGGAAGGCGCCGAGCACGCCGCGCAGGGTCATGTACGCGGCGATGCCGAGG
>WNFI01378802.1_pt1 | contig 10447 bp, 4 predicted proteins | sample 5400471 | NCBI WGS metagenome assembly WNFI01 (sample SAMN13153348, study PRJNA577476) | soil metagenome | isolation source: 100 cm saprolite on Douglas fir-dominated hillslope | place: USA:California | collected 2013-09-17 | reverse complement strand
AGCTGAATCAGCCAGTTGTCGAGTACAGTTTTTTTGAGACGGCGCACCAGCAAAAGCCGAAAGTAGAGGCCAAGGCCTAGCGCGATGAGTATAGTCAGTACTGAAATGATGATCTGGATAGTTAGTTTATTCATGAGAGTTCCATAACTAGGGCGTTTATACCGATAGTATCGAGCGCATTATACCACAGAGATTTTGCGGCGTACCGCGATTTTGTCGAGCGGCTTGTTAAGCGGCTTGGCGTTGTTTGTCCGGTGCCATTTTGTCTACTGGCGTCTACCATTGTTGCTGGTTTTCTGCCGGTTATGCTGTCAATTTTGCTGTCAACTTGCAAAGTAAGTAATGTGTTTCGATGCGCGTTCTGAGGTAGATTATAGACTGAGTCTACCTATGTAATCAGACCACGCCAGAAGTCTCAAATGGCAAGCTATTTGAATATTCAAGTTAGAAACAGCAAAGTCCTGGTAGGTGGATTGGCGACTAGGGGTCTTTACCTACTCAGGAGATATAATAGCGAATTATGCAAGCGTTGGCTAGACCCTTCAACGCCCTTTACTGGCGGCTTCTGCTTTTGCGCTCTGGTGCAAAGCCATAGTATCTCGTGAATTTTTCTGCTTTTGTTGGTGCTGCGAGTCTTTTCCCTTTGTAATCAGAAGATACGAGAATGCTGAATTGGTTTCTCAGGTGGTTTTACATTGTTGTGAAGGTGCTCAGAAGAAGAAACTTTACCGGTACGTTTGTACGACTTGGCGGTCTTCTTGATGTGAGCTTCTAGCTGTGCTGTTCCCGCTTGTCTTTTATTTTCTGTAGCAGGTCAGTATAGTTTTCTTGGACTATCCTTGTATTGGGGTGATCGGTTCCCAGCCGCTTCTCCCGAATGGCAAGGGCTCGCTGGAAGAGCGGCTCGGCTTGCTCGTACTTGCCCTGGGTGTGGTAGAGTCTTGCCAAGTTGTTGAGACTGGTTGCTGTGTCGGGGTGATCGGCTCCCAGCTCCTTCTCACAAATGGCAAGGGCTCGCTGGAAGAGCGGCTCGGCTTGCTTGTACTTGCCTTGGCTCTCGTAGAGTCCTGCCAGGTTATTGAGACTGGTTGCTGTATGTAGGTGATCGGCTCCCAGCATGTGCTCACAAATGGCAAGGGCTCGCTGGAAGAGCGGCTCGGCTTGCTCGTACTTGCCCTGGCCGTCGTAGAGCACTGCCAGGTTATTGAGGCTTTGTGCCGTGTCGGGGTGATTGGCTCCCAGCATCTTCTCCTGAATAGCAAGCGCACGCTGGAAGAGCGGCTCAGCTTGCTCGTACTTGCCCTGGGTGTGGTAGAGTCCTGCCAAGTTGTTGAGACTGGTTGCCGTGTCGGGGTGATCGGCTCCCAGCATCTTCTCACGAATGGCAAGGGCTCGCTGGTAAAGCGGCTCGGCTTGCTCGTACTTGCCCTGGTCGTCGTAGAGTCCTGCCAAGTTGTTGAGGTCAGAAGCTATATCAGGGTGATCTTTTCCGTATACTTGCTTGTCAATCTTTAAGGCTCGCTGGAAGAGCGGCTCGGCTTGCTCGTACTTGCCCTGGGTGTGGTAGAGTCCTGCCAGGTTATTGAGACTGGTTGCTGTATGTAGGTGATCGGCTCCCAGCATGTGCTCATAAATGGCAAGGGCTCGCTGGTAGAGCGGCTCGGCTTGCTCGTACTTGCCTTGGCTCTCGTAGAGTGCTGCCAGGTTATTGAGACTGGTTGCTGTGTCGGGATGATCGGCTCCCAGCTGCTTCTCACGAATGGCAAGGGCTCGCTGGTAGAGCGGCTCGGCTTGCTCGTACTTGCCCTGGCTCTCGTAGAGTGCTGCCAGGTTATTGAGGCTGCTGGCCGTGAGGAGGTGCTCGGCTCCCAGCATCTTCTCACGAATGGCAAGCGCACGCTGGTAGAGCGGCTCGGCCTCGGTGTATTGTGCATGTTCATACAAGTAGTATCCTGCTTGGTTGAGAAGTCGAGTTGCTTCTGGAAAGCTCATGTGCCATTGGTCAATCAGGGTCATACACATGATTGCCTGGGGAATAAGCTGTCGGCAGCGTTGCCATGTTTCAACCTCCGCAGAGGGAAACGTACGATTGACAGCGCGTACGGTGCGTTCTGCCCATTGGTGCTGGGTTCCCATGCTCATCTCGTCCTGGAGGACAGCTTGCACCAACCGATGGATATAAAGTGTGTTGGTAGGAGCATCGCGGCGTACCAGAGAATAGCTGTAGAGAATGCTCAAAGCCTCATCAAGCCTCTGTGGATTGGTAGCCGTGTGTTTGAGGAGCTTTCCCAGTTCGGGAGCACCTTCACTACAGAGATCAATGGGGATCGCTTCGGGAGAAAGGAAGGCGAAGAACCGTAGCAGGTCGGCTGCTGCTGGATTGACCTGTTGCACTTTCTGAAACGAGAGGGAGAAGGTGGTCGTCACTGACTCAGGATGAACAGAGAAAAGACGCCCACGTTCTTTGAGCAAGCTAGCTCGTGCTTGTTGGTAGCGTCCTCTGTAGTCAGCTAAGCTACATTGCATTTTCTCAATGTAGGCTCCAGCCTGGTCAATGGCTAATGGGAGGCCATCAAGCAGGTGTGCAATGGCTCTGGCATCGGATTGGTTTTCCTCAGAGGCATCGGCAAGCGAAGCATCCAGTGGGATGATTTTTGCTCGATGCAAGAGCAAGACTGCTTCGTCATCCGGTGCTAGCTTTGGGACTTCGAGAGCTTGAGCGACCGCTCCTGTTTCTTGCGAACGGGTGGTGAGAATGATGTGCCCTTTCCCACCAGTAGGGAGGAAATCCCTTGTGAGTTCTAGATCGTCAGCGTTATCAATGATGAGTAACCACTGGGAGTGGGACTCTAACCAGTGTATGACGGTATGAACGGTGATGGTCTGGTCTTGGGCGTCCTTCTCGGGGAGGTCTAAGAGTTCTGCAAGAGCCACAAAATCTGCAAACAGTGTTTCATAGGTGGTAGCTGTCGTCCAGAAGATGGCCTGGTATTTGTCGCGGTTGCGGTAAGCGTATTCTACAGCAAGCTGTGTTTTGCCGATGCCACCTAGGCCACTGATGGCTTGTGTCAATGCTGCTGCCTTTTCGTCATGGAGGATGTCATAGAGCTGTGTGAGGAGAGTATCCCGACCGATAAAAAATGGGCTGTGTGGATAGGGTACATTCCAAATAGGCGTAGTTGGCGCTGAGATGTTAGTTTGCGTTGTCGGATGCGTAGATGGCGGCTGTTGAGGTGGTGATAGACGGGTTGGTGTATCTCCAGAAGTAAGAGGAAACATCGAGAAGTAGAGGGTTATAATAAATTCGATAAGCGTTATTACAGGACCTAAAATATAGAACCAGAGAATTGGAATGACGTTTCCAGAAGCCAAAATAATGAGGAGCGTTCCATAAGCGAGAGTTAGCGATACAAGGAGAAAGACGATCAGCCGTCTCCAACGAATTGGCCTGGGGCTTGGGTGATGGCTCCCCGATTGTCTTTGGATATGCGCTCTCATTTCATCTTTGCCTCACTACTAAACTTATCCATCAACTGGCAATTATAACACAGCTTCTCAAGAATGTATGTATAAAAATCAGAAGAATTGTGGTAGGAATAGAGAAGCCCTAACAGGTATACCACTTGCTAGAGCTTTTTCGTTGTTGGTTTGGGATATTGGCAAGCTATTTTTCGTTGCTCTGCATAAACTCGATTTTTAGGCGTAGTCAGGATACGTGCGGGAATGGCTCCACGAAAATATTACCTGTTTCGCGCGGAAGAATGGGAAATAATGGGTGATTGAAATGTTTTGATGACTCTGGTACTATGATGGTAAACTTGTTTGGCAAGGCAAAGGGAGGTGGTTCTATGCAACTCAATACGTACAATGGATGGGAGAATAAATTCACCTGGTTGGTTCATTTGCACCTGAGCAATGAACTTGAGTTGGCGAATGAAATGGCTGAGTTAGTAGCACAGGAACCAAATGCTGTCCCTGCTGGTCGACTTGTTGAGATGTGGGTGAAGGTCGCGGTAGAAAACTGGATCACCTCTTTCCCAGGTCGCAATAGACAGTATGATGAGTCTCTACGTTTATTCGTTTGGGACTTGCTGCGGTCTGCTCTGGCTTATACCGATTGGGATGCGCTCGTTGGATTGTTGACGGGTGAGGGAGAAACGAGCGAGAACCTTTTTACCTGGACACTCTATAGAACCATTATGGATGACAGCCAGCTTCAGCAGAACGTGGGTATGTTGGTAAGTGAAGCGCAGAGTATCTATGCAGGTGTAGATGCTGTCAAAGACTGGTTTGAGTCGCAACTGGATACCTGGATGACCGTTCCTGCGGCTCGACAGCATAGGAACTCAGCGATGTCCATGCTTGCCTCTGGTTTGATACAGAATACCTATAGCGTGATCTATTGGGAGCATGTGGCTAGGGCGTTTCGAGATGATTACTAGTTGCTGGGTGGTGTAATTTTCTATTAGGGTGTCTTCTTAGCATAACGGCAAGCTGTGAACAACCGATATAATAGACGCCATACCGAGTGTTGTGCAATAGTGTGTACAAAACACACTCCACGTCACCTTAACGCTATTCTGCGAAGCCAATCTCGAAACTACCCTTTACGTCGCCTTGTTTTCACTATGCGACCAAATACAAATGTTGTAATATTACATCAGTTGAGCTTAGTATAGACTACCGTTCCACACTAATTTTCAGCAAGGTTATACCCCCTAATAGGGAAGTCTTATGAAATCTCGATATTGGTCAAAAATCATAGGGTCCTTACTAATTACAACCCTTAGCCTCTTATCTGTAGGGCCTGGGCCTGATGATGACGGGGGAGATGATGGTCGTGGAGGAGGTTGGGGCAGCAATACTAGTCGAGATGAAATACAAGAGTGGTGGCAGGAGTTCCAAAAAAAATTTAACTATCCTCTCTATTGTCTAATATTAGCAAGTACGGCTGATGCTGAAGTAGCATCATTTGTTCAGGCTCATCGTCCAGAGCTTGAAACAATCGCAGGGAAAGATTGCTGCTTGATTTTCTTCCGTGACTTGGATAGAAGAAAGCTTTTAGAGCCATTCCAGTTTGCAGAACACACTAAACGAGTATATACTCTCGCTAAGTTCATTGGTCTAAATCCAGACAAGCTACCTTGTCTGTTGTTTTTTGAGCAATTTGGCTCTGGAAAATATATTCACCTCTCTTTAGCATCTCTATCTGAGCAAGAACTCCTAGTCTACATTCGTAGAGTGTTTAGTTATCTCTATAACCAAAGGAACCCAAACTACTTTAAGAGCTTAAAAAGCTTCCAGCATTCGCAAGCTTTACAAAGCTCCAGCTCTGTGCTCTTCCACAACGCTGTACAGATAGGGAGAGACGTATTAGTTGAGTTTTTTAAATCTTTAATAGCATTGAAGTGATTTATTGTATATAAATCGTCAGTCGAGGACTATCTTAGTCTTCTCTTTCATGGTCACCTGCTTTCGTCGTTGTGTGGTGTGGTTCGGTGCCCCTTGGGAGGCCATTTTCCTGGCTCATTTGTTCGCTGTTGTTCACTGTTTTTCGCTGTTGCTTGCCGCTTTTGCTGTCAGTTTTGCTGTCATGTCGGCTATGCCTATAGGGATTCTGGTCGGCCTCGGTTATATGAGCCAGCAGGTAAGAACTATCTGCTGTCTTGTTGCTCCCCTTTATCCTTTTGACCGTGGTTGAGTTCATAGAGGAATGGTTGTACTTCTTTCTGTGATAGTAGGTATGCTACTGTATAATGATGCTGGTGTCAAATAGTGGTAGTACGTACTGTCGCGCTATGTGTGGGGAGAGAGATACAATATGGAGCGTCGAACTCTGCAAGACCTTCTTTTGGGAGGACCTGATAGTCAATAAAAGCTGAGACTTTCCGGCTTGCTGAGTTGGCTTCCCAGGGACTTCCACGCGATTTCGGGAGTGCGTTCAGCAAAAAACTTTATTTTGGGTTTCATGTGGTGTTGGTGGTTGTGCCTGCTCGTATTTTATTGCCTGATGCGAGCTTCTAGCTTTGCTGCTCTCGCTCGTCTTTTATTTTCTGTAGCAGGTCAGCGTAGTTTTCTTGAACTGTCCTTGTGTTGGGATGCTCGGCTCCCAGCCGCTTCACATAAATGGCAAGGGCACGCAAGCTAGTAGAGCGACTCGGCTTGCTCGATTCTCGAGTATAAGAAAACTATACTGCTTCTTTGATCAAAATCCACCGAATAATGCCGCCTATGATAGTACTCTCGCCTTTTATAATAGAAATCTCTCTCGAGCGCAGGGTAATAATCCAAGTAAGGGAGAAGTACAGGTGATCCTTCGTAGATTGTCACTTGTTTTCTCATGTCCTCTGGAATGGTAAGAGTTTCTTCATGATCCACTCTCAGTACCTTAAGACTTTTCAGATTTGCTAATCCATTCAAGTCGCTGACTTGCTCACAACCGGACAGGTCCAATGAGGTGAGTTGGGTTAAGCTTGCCAGGGGACTCAAGTCGCTGACTTGCTCACAACCGGACAGGTGCAATGAGGTGAGTTGGGTTAAGCTTGCCAGGGGACTCAAGTCGCTGACTTGCTTACAACCGGACAGGTTCAATGAGGTGAGTTGGGTTAAGCTTGCCAGAGGACCCAAGTCGCTGACTTGCTCACAACCGAACAGGTGCAATGAGGTGAGTTGGGTTAAGCTTGCCAGGGGACTCAAGTCGCTGACTTGCTCGAGATTAGTTAGCCTCAACCGTGTTAGCTTGGTAAAGTATTGGAATCCTTTCAATGAAAGGATATTATATCGTGAATTGTATCCACTTTCTTCAAAATCACTTTGGAATACATGCGATAGTATATATTGTGCGTATGTCTCTCTATCGAAAAAGTTCCACGATCTGATTAATTCGTCGATGACAGTCGTTCGTGTATCATTGCTATAGCTTTCAAGCGCTTTCAATGCAGCTTCACTGTTAATGAGAGCAAGAGTACGAACACATGCTGCGGTAGTCGTAGCAGAATACCGCTTCTTATTGATTAGATAGGGCACAGCTAGTTCACCTGCAGAGGCTAAAGCTTTCGCATCTGTCATATTTTTAGGTGGAATGAGGGTACCAAGACGTTTCGTAACTTCTGTCTTTACATCCTGCCCTAATTCGACTGAGGTGTCGAGACAAGAGACAGCAAGAAGGTGAAGCTGATACCTACGATCCTTTTCTAAGTCGCCTCGCTTGAGCAACTCATGTATTAGTTTCTCTCGTACCTTCTTTGTAGCGAGTCCCGAAGCAAGGATGATGACCTCACGCCATTGATCATCGTGTGCGTTTTTCACTAAAACACCTATGTCTCCCTCATCCAGTGCAGCCCTTGCTGCAAGAAACTCTTCGAACGTGCGGTGTGTGAAGTCAATGTGACCTGATACCGGTTCGCGGAGGATACTGGTTCGTTCGACAAAGAGCCTACGTACATCCTTGCTATCGACACTCTGTGGGATGTTATGCATGTTGGTGAGTTTTCGTGCAAAGCGCTCTTCTGCGCGTTGTAGCTCAACTTGTGACCAACCATTACCAATCAGCCAATAAGCCAGGTCTTCTAAGAGTACTAACTTCTCGCGATATGTTAAGGCCGCAGCGGGATAGTCGGTAAGAGAAATACGACGTTCTCTATCGCGCCGCTCAATTAGCATTTCGCAACATGCCTCGTATAACCAGATACGGTCCGATGGAAGTTGTTCTCGTCGCTCCCGATTCAATGCACAGAGCATAGCACAGAGAAGGGGATTCGTGGCAAGACTACGAATTGGGTGCCTGTTCTCAACTTCTTCTTTCAGGTGCTCAGCAAAAGATGGGAGCTCAGATTTCTCTTGTTCGTCTTGTAGCTCTTTAGCTACGGCATCATACCAATGGTCGATAAAGGTGCGGATATCAGGCAGTTGCATTGGTTGTAGTTCAGCATCGATGAAGCCTTCGCGATCCATCCAACCATCTTCTACCGCATTAGGACGAGAAGTAACAAAAAAAAGTGCATTCGGATAGGTTTCTACTAGGTCCCTAAGCCATTCACGTACATCTTCCCGTTGCAACTCAGGTACTTCGTCTAGTCCATCGATGAGGACGATAGCATATCCTGATTTCAGTTCTGTATGAACCCATCCTCTGGGCATTGTATCTGCAATAGCGGAGCTAATGTAATTTGGAAAATCTTCGGGGCCTGGTAACCCTGATTCCACATAGAAGCGTAAGTTGATATAGAAAGGCAGCGTCTTATTCCACTTCGCTAGTGGTCCTTTAAAGGATTGCAAAGCCGAGTTTACAGCGATCCACTGAAGCAACGTTGTCTTACCAGAGCCGGCCATTCCACGAATAAGCAGACGGTGGGACTTTTCGAGTGCGGCTTCAACTGAAACAATGTTCCTACTGGATTCATCCTCCTGTTGTTCTGCAAGGCTTGTTAGGCTAGTTAGAGGCGTATTCTGTAAGTTGTTCTTCAAAGCGGCTTTAGATAAAGATTTTTCTTCTACACAAAGTGCCACGTAAGCTACACTCAGGCTGTGTCGGCGGCTTGATGGCGGAACATCTACTCCAAATAGTTGTAGAACATCTAGTTTATGAACAACTGCTCGACGGTACTCTAATTCAAATTGTGCTGCTTTTGCTTGGGGATTCAGTTGTTCCCGCATACGTCGCACCTCCTCCAGAGTCTGTATGGCAATAGTGAGGAGATGATCTTGCCGCTTAAGAATTTCTCCGAAGGTACGTTCGGTGAAAGCAGGCAGCCTCGATGCGATATTAATAATATACTCGCACGATTCAGAGATGATACGTTGGTATAGGGATTTCTCGGTATCATTGAAGTATTGAGTCCCTATAGGATGATCTAATAAATACTTTGCCAATTCAGCAGGTGCTAAGTTATGTTGCGCAAGTATTGCACTTGATACTGTATTTAATGTCTCTGCTACAGCTAATGCAACCGCTGTTCGGCTTCCTTCGTCTAAGTTAGCACCATCTTTTTCGAAAATCGGTAAAAGGTTTTCCCCAACTTGTTCGCCAATTTCCTCGAATTGTCGCTGTCCTCGCCGTTGGGCGGTTCTATCTGTCGTCCAAGATTTCAGTACATCTATAAGGCTTGAAGAAGCATCGGAAGCTATATCTGAGTCTTTCAACCATAGTTTGAGAATTGATTTTGCAATAGAGGAGCCGAGTTCGATTGTGAGGGTTTCGATAAGTGCCATATCGACTACCTTTTACTTCATTACATAAAAACGGGGATATACTTTTACATGCTGCTGATTATAACACAGCTTCTTAAGGATGTAACTACAAAATTCAAAAAATTATGGTAGAAATAGAGAAGCCCTAGTAGCTGTACCAGTTCTAGGGCTTTTTCGTGTCGGCTCGGTGATATTAGCAAAGCCGTAACCAGTCGATATAATATCAGATTATAGCAAGCCATTTTTGCAAAGTATCTGCTCTCTCATGATTGGTAGATGCGCGTGGGATTGGTTAGAACTATCTTTTGCTAACTCATTCTTCAGAAACATGGCAAGCAAGCCATTACCCGTATAACGACTTGTTTTCCAGGTAATGCAGAATGGTATGAGCATAGACTTCTGTAGTGCTGCGTAAGCTCTCTACATCTACCCACTCATCGGCTCCATGTACTCCACCATAGGTAGCACCGTATCCACAGACAGTGGGAATACCTCGCGTGATGAACATCCACCCATCGCAAGCTGGTCCGCTTCCCTCTACGCGTGGTTGTGTGCCAGTGATCGCTGCTACCGCTGCTGCCAGCGTCTCCACGACTTCCGCTTGTGGGTGTGTCTCGGCTGCTGGCACTTCGAGCAGATCCTCAAGCTGGTAGTTGGTAATGGATAAGCGTTCCAGTTGCTCTTTGATGAGACCCTTGATCTCCTCGGGTGAGGTCCCAGGTAATAGGCGAACGTCGCCGTAGGCTTCACATGAGCTAGGGACGACATTGATGCCACTTCCTCCACGAATGAGCGTGGGGAAGGTCAACACAGATTTTCTATTGGGGAAGGCGAGAGAGGAACTTCCAGGCAGTGAGCTTTCTGCTAAAGCCAAGGAGACGCGTGCCATATCAAGGATCGCGTTATGTCCTTGTATACCCTGTTCCCATGCTCGTATCCCAGTATGCGTGGCTTCACCGTAGGTTGTGAGACGAAAACGATAGAGGCCGCGATGGCCAATCGCAATCATATGGTTACCTGGCTCTCCAACAATGGCGGCATCTCCGTTGAGCAATCCTTGTTCTAAGAGATATTGCGTCCCATAGGGAGAACAGGCCCCAGGCTCTTCATCAACGACGAAGGCGAGCGTGAGGTGACCACCTAAGTTGAGATCAAGTCTTTGCAATGCATATGCCGCATAGATGAAGGCTGCGATCTGTGCCTTGGCATCAGCTGCTCCGACTCCATACAGTCGGCCTTCTTCGATCTGTCCTCCCCA
>WNFI01177744.1_pt1 | contig 10448 bp, 9 predicted proteins | sample 5400471 | NCBI WGS metagenome assembly WNFI01 (sample SAMN13153348, study PRJNA577476) | soil metagenome | isolation source: 100 cm saprolite on Douglas fir-dominated hillslope | place: USA:California | collected 2013-09-17 | reverse complement strand
GAGACCTTCAGTCCAGCCGTCCTGGCCCAGGCCCGCACGGCCGTGCGATCGGCTGATGGGCCGCCCGCACCGCTGGCGGGACGGCGCCGGGCGCCGGTCGGCGCTTTCCGGCCGGCCGCGATGAACGCAGCGAGTGCCTTCTCCAGCTTGGCCTGGTTCTTCTTGCCGAGGTCGACTTCGTAGGTGACGCCGCGGAAACCGAACGAGACTGTCTCCCCGTTCTCCGAGCCATCAAGGTCGTCGGTGATAATCACCGACACGCTTCTGGACATAGCACCGATAGTCCGGGGTGACCTGAGCGGTTGTCAATGCACCACACGGAGCAATCGCCGAGGTAGCAAGCTCATCGGTTACCCGACCCTTGCCACCGGGTGAGCGGAGCCCCGGACCATCCCGGCCACGTTCGTGGTCGCCCGCGGTCATTGCGGGCTGCCTGACGGACGCGAGCATTCCCGCGCTGCTTGAAAACGATGACAGCACGTCTTCGGCGCCGTCCCTCGCGACCTGCAGGACCGCGGCGGCGACGCTGACCTGCGCTACCAGCACGAGTGACATGTCTGGCTCGGCCGGTGAGCGTCCGGCACGCCCTGCTGGCCCTGCTGAGCGAGGGGCCGAAGTATGGCCTGCGGCTGCAGCAGGAGTTCGAGGAACGAACCGAGAAGGTGTGGCCGCTGAATGTGGGGCAGGTGTATATCACCCTGCAGCGCCTTGAGCGCGACGGGCTCGTGGAGTCCGACGACGACAGCGGGGCGCGACCTCAGAAGAGGTTTGTGATCACCCCGGCCGGCGGTGCCGAGCTGGACGCCTGGCTTCGCACCCCGGCCGGCGACGTCCCGCCGCCGCGGGATGAGCTTGTCATCAAGGTGCTGATCAGCCTGCGGGTCCCCGGGGCCGACGTGCACGACATCGTGCAGGTCCACCGGCGGCACATGATCGAGTTGATGCAGCGGTACTCGCACCTGAAGGCGGCGGCCGCAGAGGACGATATCGGGCTGGCCCTCATTGCCGACGCCGAACTGTTCCGGCTGGACGGGATTGTCCGCTGGCTCGATGCGGCCGACGCTCGGCTGAAGCTGCATCCGGCACCCGATCCGGCCGGCCGACCTACGGCGGCCAGAGTTCCGACACCGGTGGCGCGAAGGCCAGAAGCGGGGATACGGCGATGACGGCGGTGCTGGAGCTGCGCGAGGTGTCGAAGGTCTACGGGACCGGTCCTGCCGAAGTGGATGCACTGCGGCGGGTCAGCCTGTCGGTCGGCGGTGGTGAGCTGGTGGCAGTCATGGGGCCCAGCGGCTCCGGCAAGAGCACGCTGCTGACCATCGCGGGCAGCCTGGAGGAGCCGACCGGCGGCCAGGTGCTGGTGGCCGGGAACGATCTGTCGGGATTCTCGCCTAACGATCAGGCGAAACTGCGCCGCCGCCTGATCGGTTATGTCTTCCAGGATTTCAACCTGCTCGCCGGGCTCACCGCGGTCGAGAATGTCACGCTGCCGCTGGAACTGGACGGCGTCGGGATCAAGGCCGCGCGCCCGGCGGGGATGAAGGCCCTGGAGGAGCTGGGCGTTGCTAACCGGGCTGACCGTTTCCCCGATGAGCTGTCCGGCGGAGAGCGCCAGCGCGTGGCCATCGCGCGCGCGGTGGTGGGCGACCGCCAGGTCCTGCTCGCCGACGAGCCAACAGGCGCCCTGGACTCAGTGAATGGCGAGGCAGTCATGCGGCTACTGCTCGCCGCCTGCCGGCGCGGGGTGGCCGGGGTGGTCGTGACTCATGACGCGCAGTTCGCGTCGTGCGCTGACCGGGTGGTGTTCCTGCGCGACGGGCGCATCATCGACCAGACCCGGACGCCGCCGGGCCCGGAATCGCTGCTCACGCCCGGTCCGCAGCAATGAGCGCGACGCTGCGTGACCGGCATGGCCTGGCCGGCCCCGCTGGCGGCGGCGTCCCGGCCCGCCGGGCAGTGGCCCGGTGGGCGTGGCGGCTGTTCCGCCGCGAGTGGCGGCAGCAGGTCCTGGTCCTCGCGCTGCTGATCCTCACGGTCGCGGCGGCTGCGTTCAGCGTGGCCGCCGCCTACAACGTGGCGTCCCTGCCCGGCCCGCAGTTCGGCTCCGCCAACCACCTGCTGCAGCTCAACGGAACTAATCCGAAAGCCCTGGCGGCGGACATTGCGGCGGCCAGGAAGGCATTCGGGACCATCCAGGTAATCGGCCGCCGGTTCGTACCGATCCCGGGCTCGGCCCAGACGGTCGAGTTCCGGGCACAGAACCCGCACGGCCCCTACAGCGACCCGATGCTCGCCCTGACCCAGGGCCGCTACCCCACGGGCGCCGGGCAGGCCGCCATCACCGGCCAGATAGCGCAGACCCTCCAGCTGCATATCGGCTCCCTCCTGTCAATCGGCGGCCATCACCAGACGGTGACCGGCATCGTCGAGAATCCCAGCGACCTGAGCGACCAGTTCGTCCTCGTCTGGCCCTCGGGCGCAGGCCCGCCGCAGTCGGTGACGGTGCTGCTGAACGCCAGCCCGGCCAGCTTCGGCGCCTTCCGCACCGGATTCCGCGGCCCGCTGGAATGGCAGGCGCGGGGTGCCAGCACCCAGGCAGCAGTCGCCGGCGGCGTGCTCGGCGCTGTCACAGTCCTGCTGCTCCTGGTCTCCCTGGTCGCCGCCGCAGGCTTCGCCGTTATCGCCGCGCGCCGCCAGCGCCAACTCGGCATGCTCGCCGCGATCGGGGCGACGCGCAAGCAGCTTCGGATGGTCATGGTCTCAGGCGGAGCCGTCGTGGGCGTCATCGCCGCCGTTGCCGGGACCGCCGTCGGCCTGGCGGCGTGGATTGCCACCGCCCCGGGCCTGGACACGTTCGCCGGGCACCGGATCGACCGGCTCAACATCCCGTGGGGCCTGGTCGCGCTGGGCATGCTGCTCGCCGTCGTGACGGCGACCGCCGCGGCGTGGTGGCCAGCGCGGGCCGCCGCCCGGCTGCCGGTCACGCTCGCCCTGTCGGCCCGGCCGCCGCGGCCGAGGCCCGCGCACCGCCCGGCCATGCTGGCCGCCCTGATGATCGTGGCGGGCGTGGTCTGCCTCGGCCTGGCCAACCAGACCCGCCCCCCGCTGATCATCGCCGGCGCGCTGGCGATGACCCTGGGGATCCTGCTCATCAGCCCGCTGGCCATTCGGGCACTTGCCGCGCTGGGCGGGCGTGCGCCGGTCGCGGTGCGGCTGGCGCTGCGGGACCTCGCCCGTCACCAGGCCCGCTCCGGGGCGGCCCTGGCCGCGATCAGCCTCGCCCTGGGGATCACTGCGGCGATCATCATCAGCTCGGCCAGCGACAAGTCCGCCGCCAATGCGGGCAACCTGTCGGACACCCAGATCCTGGTCTGGATCGGCCAGCCGGAGGGCGGAAATGGCCCGGATGGTCCGGTCGTCCCGGTCCGGACGCCCGCCCAGCTGCGCGTCCTGGCCGCTGCCGCGCACCAGATCGCCGGACCGCTGCATCACTCCGAAGTGATCGCCCTCGACATGCCCGTCAACCCCGCCGACAAGCCGCAGCCCGGCGGGCAGGCCAGCCAGGGAGGGCAGCCGGTAGCTGGCATGGGCGCCCCGCTCAATCCGGCCTCCGGCGGCCGGGGAGGGACCTACAGCGCGATCCCCCTCTATGTCGCCACGCCAGCGGTACTCCGCTACCTGGGGATCAGCCCCGCCACGATCGGCCCGGCCACCGATTTCCTCACCGTCCACGCGAAGCAGCTTGCGGTCACCACACCCTCGACCTTTGCGAGCGCCACCCACGTGCAGCGGATCCAGGCCCCGTCCTACACCTCCCAGCCCACCTCGCTTATGACCCTGGGCGGCCTGCGCCGACGGCACTGGATCCATATACAGTCGGGCTGGCTCGTCCAGTCCAGCCAGCCGGTCACGGCCGCGCAGGTCGCGGCCGCACGGGACGTGGCCGCGAAAGCGGGCCTGATCATCGAGGCCAGGAATAGCCAGGCCTCACTGGCCAAGATCAGCGCCGCAGCGACGGCCGCCGGGGCACTGCTCGTCCTTGGCGTCCTCGCAATGACCGTCGCGCTGATGCGCACCGAGGCCGCCGGCGACCTGCGCACCCTCACCAGCACCCTGAGTCGCGTGCCACTGCTGTACCTGGCCATCACAGTTCTCGGCGTTCCCGTCGCCGCTGCCCTCACCGGCTGGACTCTCGCCGGGCGCAAGCCACCATCCATCGCGCGCCGGGTGTTCGAGTGACACCAGCCTCCTGAGCAACGATCACAGACCGCGGCCGGACGATGCCGATCGTCCGCAACCCCCGGCAGACCGTGCGCAATCAGAACGCGCTCCTACGGCTCGTTCTGTACTGATCGCTGGCGGCAGTTGCCGCTCGCTAGCAGTGTGCAGAACCGCCGTTATCTGCGCGGCCTCTCGACGTCAGCCATCGTTTTTCGCGGTACTGCGTAACTGGGTGCTCCGCACGCCGGCTCTGGTGTCGTGGCCGTCAGAGCAGGCTCTTCGCTCCCTGCGGGCTTCGTCGGCCATCAGGCTGCCGCGCTGCGCGACCGACCCGGCGCTTCGGGCATGCGACGTCTCCGGGCCGACCCGCCGCACCGGCCGACTTCGTCAGGAGCGAAGCATCGCTGGGGCAGGGCACCAGGGCTCCGGCAGAGTCGGTAGCGCAGGTTTGGTCGTTTCCCGGAACCTCAACAGCATCCCGCCCGGCTAACCTGTCCACTCATCGGCGACGGTCAGGTCGGTGAACTCCGGGGGTCCGGCGAGTATGTCTGCCATCCTCGCCTGCATGGCTTTCAGTCCTTCCTGGCGGCGCGGGTCCTGCTCGCGGGCGCGGGCCTTCTCCTCGCTTTCGAACACGGCCAGGATGTAGGCCTGGTCAGGGTCCTTGTGGTCCCTCAGGAACATCTCCCGCACCAGGCCCGACCCGGGCTGCTCGGCGGCCCGCAAGTGCGCGACCGCCACGGCCAGGTCCTTGCCCGGCTTCAACCGCAGTTTGATCAGCTGCGCCCACATATCCCTTCCCTCCCACTCCTTGACCGCGTCATCCCGCAGCGCCACGCCCACCTGCGAGCATGACAATCCCCGGGGCGACGCTACGGCCGGGTGAAGATACCGTTCACGACCGAGTTCCGCAGGTCCCTGCGCGGCCGTGGCCGGTGCCGGCGGCTGGCAGGGAATGGCCGCGGTGATCGCCGCACCGGGCTGCCGAAGCCTTGAACGCCCCGGAGCCGCGCTCCCGCCAAGTGCTGTCCTATCGCTGGACGTAGGCGGTCATCGGCATGATGACCCCGTGCGACTCCGCCTGGGCCGCCATCTCGGGGGGGACCGAGGACAGCACCGCTGTGAGGGCATCCAGGTCATCGATGTCGAACGCCACGGCGGCGTGGTTGCTACCGTCCATGGCCACGAGGTCAGTGATGTCCTTGGCACCCGGCAAGGCCGCGGCGCGCTCGGCCTTACCCGCCAGCCAGCGGTCAACATCCTGGACGGCATGGGTGATGACGATTCTCGGCATTTGGTCCTCCTGCACTGGAATAAGACATATCGGTTTGGGTAGCTGTCACGGGTCCGGCAGTTGATCTAGGGCGTTACCGCGGCGCCGGGTCCGGTCAGGGAAGCTGGCTGATGACCGTGGCCCTGAACGGGGCGGCCAGCAGCTCGAGCAGCGGTGCGTACGCGCCCGTCGCCGCGGCTTCCTTCATTGAGCTCATCCCGCCGACCGGGCTTGGCCTGCAGTTCGACAATCACCTTGATGGCTATCTGGTCCTCCCTGCTTGTCCCTCGTGCATGCTGCCATGCTCGTCCGCCCGCACCTGTCAGCCGGACGAGGCTGCGAATCGTCCTGCCGGGGGCCTGGCCTGGAGGTCTGATGACGATCAACCCGGAGGGCCGGCGGGCACGACACCGAGCTGCTGCACGAGCGACAGCATGTCCGCGACGCCCCAGTGCTCGCAGACCAGGCCAGCGCCGTCGAACCGCATGATGTCGATGAGCTGCACGTCCACGCGCGTGCCGGCCGGCGGCACCCCCATGAACTCGCCCTTGTGCGTTCCCGTGACCTTCACCCGCGCCACGGTCTTGTCCCCGCCCGCGATCAGGTCCTCGACGGTCATACGCCAATCGGGAAACGCGTCAAGCACGGTCCGGAAGAACTGCAGCGTCCCCTCCTTCGTGGCAGGAAAACCTGGCCCGCCGCCCTGGTGCTCGACGAAGTCGTCCGCTACCAGGTCGCCGAACCCGGCGATGTCTCCCGCGTTGATCCGCTCGTAGGTATTCCGCATCGTCGCAGCGTGGTCCACGGTCGCACCCCATTGTTAGTGGTTGCAGCATGCGTTGCTGCACGCGATCGATTGTGCCGGCGGCCGGGGGCCAAGACATCACTCGATCGAGTGATGTACCACTGCGGCGAGCGCAACCCGGTTCGATACACCCAGCTTGGCGAACACGTGCCGCAGGTGGGTGTTCACGGTGTGCGGCGAGATGTACAGCCGCCTGGCCACGGCACCGTTCGTCAGTCCCTCGGCCACCAGCAGCGACACTGCCCGCTCGGTCGCGGTGAGGCTCTCCCAGCCGCCCGCCGGGCGGTGCCTCGATCCGCGCGGTCCAGGACGGACGCCGAGGGCCCGCAACTGCGCCCGGACCCGGCCCGCCCAGGCATCGGCGCCCGCCTGCTCGTAGCGTTCCAGCGCCTCAGCCAGCAGCGCCGCTGCCTCGTCCCGCCACCCGCCCTGTGCCAGCAGCCTCGCCGCGTCCTCGCAGGCGCCGGCGTGCTCGACCAGGAGCGGCGCCCGGCGGGCGAGCGCGACCGCCTCGATCATCGGCTCGACCTCGCCGTCGACCAGCCCCTGGCAGCGCAGCGCCAGGCTGCGCACCGTGGGCACCTCCGGCGCCAGGGCAACTCCTGCCGCGACGGCGCCGGCTACCTCGGCAGCGACGTCACGATGACCCAGCGCCAAGCCCAAGCGCACGAGATCAGGGGCGAGACAGCGGTGGTAGTAGCGGTTCTCCCGTGCGGCGTCGAACCGCCAGCACCGCAGCAACAGGTCATAGGCGCCCTGCCGGTCGCCCTCGGCCGCATTCAGCCCCGCCACCGCGAACGCGAGGACTCCCGCGTTGTAACTCAGCTGGTCGCCCTCCAGCGAGCTGGCGATCCCGGCGGCCAGCTCGCCCGCGGCCCGGTGATCTCCCGCGGCCGTCGCGATGATTGCCCGGTAGGCGAGCGATTGTGACACCAGAAGCTGGTTGTCCTTCTCCTGCGCGGCCTGGCCGCCGGCAATCAGGCCGGGAACCGCGTCCTCCCACTCCCCGATGACAAATGACACCTGAGCGTCGGCCATCAGCGTCTCCGACAGCCACCACCCCGAGCCGAACTCGTCGTCGAGAGCCTCCCGGAACGCGGCTCGCGCCTCGCCGACAAGGTCGCAGTCGAACAGCGCCAGGCCCAAAAAGAGCTTCGGCTGGAGCGGCAGCGATCTCGTGTCGTGCGAGTCAGCAGCCAAAGCAGCGGCCCGCCGCGCGTGGGCCAGCGCCTCAACGTAGCGGCCTTGCCGCCCCACCGCCACCAGCAAGGCCGTCAGGGCCCACACCATCATCGCCGCATCGCCCGCCTGCTCGGCGATGACGAGCGCCCGGCTGGCGGCCGATTCACCCGCGCGGGGGTCGCCCGTATACGTCAGAGCCCAGCTTTGCTGGGCCAGCATCAGCACCTGATCGGAGGGCCCAAGCCGGGCCGGGCCGGCGAGGCTGGCCTGCGCTACGGTGATGAGCTCGGCGGCGCGGTTCTGCAGAGCCAGCGCGGCAACAAGCGCAAGGCGCAACGGGGTGTCCACCTCGGCGGCGTGCTGCCGGGCGAGCACCACTTCCGCACGGGCTGATGCCTCGGCCACCTTCCCGGCGCGCAGCAGCGCCTGGACCACCTCCGACGACACCAGATCCGCGGCGCGGTGACCGCCTGGCAGCAGCGCCTCAGCGCGGCGAATGAGCTCGACGGTCACCAGCGGCGCCTGTGCCGACGCCTCACGGGCGGCGTCCCGCAACCATGCGACCGCCTGCTCGTCACCCCGCTCCGCTCCGAGCAACAGATGATCCGCCACGTCCAGCCGGTCCGCGCCCGCGGCCATCAGCGCGACCGCCGCCTCACGGTGCAGAAGGCGGCGGGCCGGCAGCGGCATGTGCTGGTAGATCGCGTCGTGCACGAGCTGGTGCCGGAACACCACCCGGTCGTCAGCCTCGTCGAGAAGCTGAGCGCCGAACGCGTCGCTGAGCTGCCCGACGACCTCGGCCGGCGGCCGGCGCGCTACAGCGGCGACATCGCGAAGCGACACGGCATCGCCGAGCACCGCCGTGACCTGCAGCAGCTCCAGCGTTGACCTCGGCAGGTGCCCCAGGCGGCGAACCACCAGGTCACTGAGCGAGGCCGGCAGCTCCGAGGTAGTCGCCTCGACGCTGTCCCCGGCGCGGCGCAGCATTCCCTCATCGGCCAGCGAGCACAGCATGGCCACGGCCCACAACGGGTTCCCGCCGGCCTTGGCCAGCATGGCGGTCAGGGCAGGACCAGGAGACGCCCCGAGCACGTGACAGGCAAGCACGGCCACGTCGCCGGACTTCAGCGGCTGCAGTCGCAGGGTGCGCGCGCCCGCGGCCGCCAGATCATCGAGCAGCCGGGCCACCTCGGCCGGCAGCGGCGACGGCCGCGCTGTCACCACCACAAGCAACGCCGCAAACGGCAGCTGCCGCGCCACCGACAAGATCGCCAACAGGCTCGCACTGTCCGCCCAGTGGATATCTTCAGCCACCAGCAGCACCGGGCGCTCGGCGCACGACGTCTCCACCAGGTCCACGATCTCCTCGACGACCCGGTACTGGACGTCGCCAGCGGCCCGCTCCGGCCCGCCGGCCCAGACCCAGCGCCGCGGCGACCACACCGAACGGACGGGAGCGCTCAAAGGGATGAGCCTGGCCGCAGAGCACCGCCACGTCACGAGAACGCGCATCATCGACGATGCTCTGCACCAGGCGGGTCTTGCCGATGCCGGCTTCCCCCTCGATTGCCAGCGCCAACGCCCGCCCCTCGCTGAGCTGGCGGACTGCAGCAAGAGCCACGGCGAGCTCGGCCTCCCGCCCCACGAGCCCCTCCGCCGAAGACACCCTCAAAGCCTCCCCCACGCCCAAAGCTTCCCCCAACGCCAGCGTCAGAGTCCAGCCGAAAGCCAGCCAGAAGAGGGCAGCCAGGGGCTAGGGAAGGGCGACAGTACCCAGCAACGCGGCAACATCCAAGCCGTGACCGTCCCGGAGGGGCTAAACCTCCAACAGCCCCCGGGATGTCGTAGGGCGAGTGCCGACCGCTCATGGTTGACATGGAGGTGGTCGCGAGCCTCCAGGATCGAGGTGCGCAGCGCCTCGATTGCTGGACGCCACGTGAACTGCGGACCTCGTTCGTGAGCCTGCTGAGTCACCGCGGGGTTGGCATCGAGGAGATCGCCCGCCTGGCAAGGAATCCGACGCGCTCATCCGGCTCGCTATCTCAAGCCCGCTTTGGGCCGTATCCGATGTCCTAACGAGGGCGGATTTGTTCCGTCGTGGACACGTTATCTGAAGCAATGTAACGACGCGTTCCAGTGCAAGTCTGCTTGTCGGTGCTGTTTTTCGAACTTGGGGTCTCCCGTAGAACGCTATTCACCTACATGTCGAAGACGTAAGGCTCCCTCTGTGCCAAGGCCTCTCGCAGATCGGCTTGAGATAAGGCTCGATCTGAGCGCGAGCAACTGAAGTGCGCGATCTCTCGGCGGGGCGCCCATCTCGGGCTGATCTGGCCGCGTAAGCCAGGTGATCGAGCGCAGCGACCCGGGAAGCCCGGCGTCCGGCGACCAAGACCCGACGTCATAGGCGCGGTTTAGCCGCTTCAGGTCGGGTTGCGGCCAGCGCGCATGGACAACTAGCGTTGCCTGCAGGCATGTGAAGACTTCGAGGAGCTGGAGATGCCCGGCCAGCCGCGCACGCGTTGACGCCATAAGCATCCGGCCTGTCTTTCGCGTGCTGCCTTGACGTGCGGCACAGCGAGCCTGCTCGTGGGCTTGCTCAGCGCCCCTGAGGCCCGGCACAAGCCAGCGGGCATCGCTGCCAGCGATGTCCGCCGTGGTCAGCGTGATCCCGGTGTCGGTCGGCCTGACCTCGGTCCGAGGCGACGGCGCCAGCGCGATTCCGCTCCGGGGCGGGACCGTTTGGCCGCTCCTGCGACCTGCTGGATGCCGAGGGCAGCGGCCACGCAGAACAGCGGGACGTCGCTGACAAGGTAGCGCGGATAGGATTCAGCGATCGCGGCGGGGGCCGCCAGGAGGCAGAGGCCGACCAGCCAAGGCAGCAGCGCAGGGCCGCCGAAGCGGCGCCAGGCCACGGTCAGGCCGCCCAGGCCGCCCAGCACGATAGCGCCCAGCAGTGGCCCAGGAACG
>WNFI01064407.1_pt1 | contig 10449 bp, 6 predicted proteins | sample 5400471 | NCBI WGS metagenome assembly WNFI01 (sample SAMN13153348, study PRJNA577476) | soil metagenome | isolation source: 100 cm saprolite on Douglas fir-dominated hillslope | place: USA:California | collected 2013-09-17 | reverse complement strand
CGCGCCGCGGAAGATGTAGGGAAAGCCCAGCACGTTGTTGATCTGGTTCGGGTAGTCGGAGCGCCCGGTGCAGATGATGGCGTCCGGCCTGACCGCGCGCACGTCCTCGGGCGTGATCTCGGGATCGGGATTGGCCATGGCGGCGACCATCGGCCGCGGCGCCATCGACTTCACCATCGCCTGCGTCACCGCGCCCTTGACCGAGAGACCGAAGAACACGTCGGCGCCGTCCATCGCCTCGGCCAGCGTGCGGCGCTTGGTGTTGACCGCATGCGCCGATTTCCACTGGTTCATGCCCTCGGTGCGCCCCTGATAGACGACGCCCTTGGTGTCGCAGAGGATGACGTTGTCGTGCCGCAGGCCCATCGACTTCAACAGCTCGACGCAGGCGATCGAGGCGGCGCCCGCGCCGTTCACCACCATGTTGATCGATTTCAAGTCGCGCCCGGTGAGGTCGAGCGCGTTCAAGAGCGCCGCGGTGGCGATGATCGCCGTGCCGTGCTGATCGTCATGGAAGACCGGGATATCCAGGAGCTCGCGCAGCCGCTGCTCGATGACGAAGCATTCGGGCGCCTTGATGTCCTCGAGGTTGATGCCGCCGAAGGCGGGGTGCAGGTAGCGCACGCAATTGACGAACTCGTCGACATCCTTGGTGTCGATCTCGAGATCGACACCGTCGATGCCGGCAAAGCGCTTGAACAGCACCGCCTTGCCTTCCATGACGGGCTTGGCGGCGAGCGCGCCGAGGTCGCCCAGGCCGAGCACCGCCGTGCCGTTCGAGATCACCGCGACGAGATTGCCCTTGGCGGTATAGTCATAGGCGAGCGCCGGGTCGCGCTCGATGTGGAGGCAAGGAAAGGCGACGCCGGGCGAATAGGCGAGCGACAGGTCGTGCGCCGTCGTCAGCGGCTTGGTCGGCGAGATCTCGAGCTTGCCGGGACGGCCTTTGGCGTGGAATTGGAGGGCTTCTTGTTCGGTGACGCGGCTATCGGGCTTATCGATGGACGACAAGGCGCTTTCCTCATGCTGGCAGGGGGCTCTGATGGCTCCCTTGGCTCTTCAATCGGCGCGATCAGTGTAGAGAGCGATGCCCTACCCGTCAAAGCCGCGCCACATGAGGATACGGCAAGTCGCGGCGCGCACAGAGCCGGCGCTAGGCCGACAGCGCCACGCGCGCGTGCCACTCGACGGCCTCGAACGCGCTGATGTCGGAGAGGAAGCGTTGCCCGCCGCCATCGACGAAGACGTGGCAGCGGAAGCGGTACCAGACGCCGTCGAGCACGAGAATGCCGTCATAGACATTGGCGACGCCGCCGTCTTCCTCGACGGTCGAGCCGACCAGCCGCGGCAGGATCTTCATGGCATCGCCGAGCGCCACGCTGAGCCGCCCCATGAGGCAGCCTTCGCACAGCACGTCCTCCAGGCGCAGGCGATGATTCGCCAGGAGAAAGTCGTCCACCGTATCGAATGCGCTCATCGCCGCCCCCTTGCATTGCGCCGCGCCGGCGCCTTTCGTCACCGGCGACCGAGGGTAGCGGCCGCTCTCGAACAAATCAAGAACATTATAGCGGGCAGCATATTGGGTGGCGCGCTGGAGCCGGCTGATCGGGTCGAGTTTCCCATATGTACCGGGTACGGGGGCATGCCGGGCGAGAAGCCGGCTTCACCGGCCGGCTTCCTCCGGCTTGGCGGTGCGGGCATGCATGTGGGCATGGCGGCCGCCGGCCTCCTCGAGCATGCGCACGGCGGCGGCCTCGAGCTCGGGGTCGTCGACGCGCACCCAGAGCAGCACCGCCCCCGATTGCAGCGCCGCCGCGAATTCGGCGCTGTGCTGGTTGGCCGCGTAGCGGTCGAGCAGCTCCTTGATCGCGGCGCCGCCGAGCCCGGCGGCGACCAGCGCGCCGATCGCCGCCGCGACCGGCCCGCCCGAGAGCAGCACGATGCCGGCGACGGTGAGCGGCCCGAGGAAATTCACCTCGTCGGTGAGCCCGGAAAGCAGCGTCGACCCCGGCGTGCCGCGATAGCCCGGCACGCCGCCCGCCACTTCCAGCGAATCATGCGTCGCCAGCACCGACAGGTCGGCGGGCTTGAAGCCGCTCGCCAGCAGCCGCGTCACCGCGTCGCGGAGCTCGGTCTTGCCGGCGAAGGCGGCAACCGCCTCGCGGATGACAGGAAAGCGCGGCTCTTGCCGGTCGGTGGCTATGGCGGACATCGTTTCTCCCGTGTTTCCCCGGCGCGCGGCAGCGTGCTAGCTTGCCGTGCGAGCGCCGGTTGCATGTGCCCCCGCAAACCATGAACGATCCCGTACCGCGTGTCGCTCCCGACAGCGTGTCCGGGGCGGCCGCGGCCGCCCCGCCCCCGGCCGAAGCGACGACGCCGGCCATGGCGCAGTACCTCGAGCTGAAGCGGCAGCATGCGGAGTGCCTGCTGTTCTACCGCATGGGCGATTTCTACGAGCTGTTCTTCGAGGACGCGGCGAAGGCGGCCGCCGCGCTCGACATCCAGCTCACCAAGCGCGGCCGGCACGAGGGCGAGGACATCCCCATGTGCGGCGTCCCCGTGCACGCCGCCGAGGCCTATCTCGCCCGCCTCATCCGCCAGGGCTTCCGCGTCGCCGTGTGCGAGCAGATGGAGGAGCCGGCCGAAGCCAAGAAGCGCGGCAGCAAGGCCGCCATCCGCCGCGCCGTGGTGCGCATCGTCACGCCCGGCACCATCACCGAGGAAGGGCTGCTCGATGCGCGGCGCAACAATTACCTCGCCGCGCTCGCCGAGGCCGGCGGCGAGCTCGCGCTCGCCTGGCTCGAGCTGTCGACCGGGGCCTTCCGGCTGCAGCCCGTCGCCGCGCCGGCGCTGGCGGCGGCGCTGGCGCGGATCGAGCCCGGCGAGCTGCTGGTGCCCGAGCGCCTGATCCAGCGCCCGGAGTTCTTCGAGTTGCTGGCGGAGCGCAAGAGCGCGCTGACGCCGCTGCCCAATCCGCGCTTCGACAGCGAGAACGGGCGCAAGCGCCTCGAATCGCTGTTCGCCGTGCGCGCGCTCGACGCCTTCGGCAGCTTTGCCCGCGCCGAGCTCGCCGCCGGCGGCGCGCTCGTCGATTACGTCGCCTTGACGCAGCAAGGCCGCGTGCCGCTGTTGCAGCCGCCGCGCCGGCTCGCCGCCGATGCGGTGATGGAGATCGACGCCGCCACGCGGCGCAATCTCGAGCTGACGCAGACGCTTGCGGGCGAGCGCAAGGGCAGCCTGCTCTCGACCATCGACCGCACCGTAACCGGCGCCGGCGCGCGCCTTTTGGCCGAGCATCTGGCATCGCCGCTCACCGATCCGGGCATCGTCAATGGGCGGCTCGATGCCGTCGCCTTTTTCGCCGCCGACGAGCGGCTGCGCGACAGCCTGCGCGCCGTGCTGCGCCGCTGTCCCGACATCGAGCGCGCCATGGCGCGGCTCGCGCTGGGCCGCGGCGGCCCGCGCGACCTCGCCGCCTTGCGCGACACGCTGGGCGAAACGGCGAGTCTGCGCCGCCTGCTGGGCGACGCGCCGCCTGCCGCGAAGCCGACGCACGTCCTGCGCGCGGAGCGCGACCTCGGCGAGCACGCCGCCTTCGTCGAGCGGCTGCGGCGGGCGCTTGCGGCGGAGCTGCCGCTCGTCACCCGCGACGGCGGCTTCATCGCGCCGGGCTATGCGGGCGAGCTCGACGAGCTGCGGCTGCTGCGCGACGAGAGCCGGCGCATGGTGGCGAACCTCCAGGCGCGCTACGCGGCGGCGACGGGCGTCGCCGCGCTCAAGATCCGCCACAACAATGTGCTCGGCTACTACATCGAGGTGACGCCGACCCATGCCGAGAAGCTGCGCGACGGCTTCATCCATCGCCAGTCGCTGGCGAGCGCGATGCGCTATTCGACGGTCGAGCTGGGCGAGCTCGAGAGCAAGATCGCCTCGGCGGCCGACCGCGCCGTGGCGCTCGAGCTCAAATTCTTCGACGACCTCGTCACCGAGGCCAAGGCGCGCGGCGAGGAGATCGCGCGCGCCGCAGCGGCGCTGGCGCGCCTCGACGTGGCCGCGGCGCTGGGCGAGCTCGCCGTCACCCAGCGCTATTGCCGGCCCGCCGTCGATGACAGCCGCGCTTTCGCCGTCGCCGGTGGGCGCCATCCCGTGGTCGAGGCAGCGCTTCGCGCCGGGCATGGCGGCAGCTTCGTCGGCAACGACTGCGACCTGAAGGAAGGCCAGCGGCTGTGGCTGCTCACCGGGCCCAACATGGCCGGCAAGAGCACCAACCAGGCGAGCGAGCGGGCGCTGGTGATCCTCGACGAGATCGGCCGCGGCACCGCCACCTTCGACGGCCTCTCGATCGCCTGGGCCACGGTCGAGCATCTCCACGACGTCAACCGCTGCCGCGCGCTCTTCGCCACGCATTACCATGAATTGACCGCGCTGGCGGCGAAGCTGCAGCACCTCGCCTGCTTCACCATGCGCGTCAAGGAATGGCAGGGCGACGTCGTCTTCCTGCACGAAGTCGCCGTCGGCGCCGCCGACCGCTCCTACGGCATCCATGTCGCGAAGCTCGCCGGCTTGCCGCCGGCGGTGGTGGGCCGCGCCGAGGAGGTGCTGGCCGTGCTCGAGAAGGGCGAGCAGGGCGGCGCGCTGACGCGGCTCGCCGACGACCTGCCGCTGTTCAGCGCGGTGCGCCCGGCGCCGCGCGAGCCGCACGACCCGCTTGCCGCCGCGCTCGGCGAGGTGCAGCCCGACGCGCTGACCCCAAGAGAGGCGCTCGAGATTCTCTACAAGCTCAAGGCGCTGATCGCCAACCCATGAAGCCTTATCGTGCGCGGGACGTGGCGCCTCTCGCGGGTCTCTTTGCCACCAAGCTGCTCGGCAGCGGCGAGCCCGATGGCGATGGCCAAAGCTTGCGGCGTCATCTCGGGCCCTGGGGCCTCATCGCGCTCGGCATCGGCTCGATCATCGGCGCGGGGCTGTTCGCGCTCACGGGCATCGCCGCGGCCGAGAATGCCGGGCCGGCGGTGACGATCTCGTTCCTCGTCGCCGCGCTGGGCTGCGCCTTGGCCGGCATGTGCTACAGCGAGCTCGCCACTATGATCCCGATGGCCGGCAGCGCCTATACCTACGCCTATGCGACGATGGGTGAGATGATCGCCTGGATCGTCGGCTGGGACCTGGTGCTCGAATACGCCGTGAGTGCCGCCGCGGTCGCCGCGAGCTGGACGCAATACGCGCTCTCCCTGCTGCGCGATGTCGGCGTCGAGTTCCCGGCGCGCTTGGCGGTGGCACCCTTCGAGACCATACGGCTGGCCGATGGCGGCGAGGTCTCCGGCCTCGTCAACCTGCCCGCCGTCATGATCGTCGTCGTGCTGTCGTTCCTGCTGATGCGCGGCATCCGCGAATCTGCCGCGGTCAATGGCGTGATCGTCGTCATCAAGGTCGCGATCGTCCTCGTCTTCGTCGCCATCGGCGCGCGCTACATCGACTGGGCCAATTACACGCCCTTCATCCCCGCCAACACCGGCAGCTTCGGCGAATTCGGCTGGAGCGGCGTCCTGCGCGGCGCGGGCATGATCTTCTTCGCCTATATCGGCTTCGATGCGGTCTCGACCGCGGCGCAGGAGACCAAGGATCCGCAGCGTGCCCTGCCGATCGGCATTCTGGGCTCGCTTGCCATCTGCACCGTACTCTATGTCGCCTTCGCCTTCGTGCTCACCGGCATGGTGAAATATAGCGCCATGCGGGGCGATGCGGCGCCGGTGGTGACCGCGATCGCTCGCACGCCCTATCATTGGCTGCAGATCCTGGTCGAGATCGGCATTCTCGCGGGCTTCACTTCCGTCATCCTCGTGTCGCTCCTCGGTCAATCGCGGGTCTTTCTGGCGATGGCGGAGGATCGGCTGGTTCCCGGCCTCTTCGCGGCGATCCATCCACGCTGGCGCACGCCCTGGCTCTCGACCCTGCTGTTCATGCTGTTCACCGGCCTTCTCGCCGGCTTCCTGCCGATGTCGCTGCTCGCGGACATGACTAGCATCGGCACGCTTCTGGCTTTCATCATCGTCTGCGCCGGCGTGCTCGTCCTCAGGCGCACGCGGCCCGACCTGCCGCGGCCCTATCGCACGCCCTTAGTGCCGTTGGTGCCGCTGCTTGGCATCGCCGTCTGCGCCACCATGATGTATTCGCTGGGACCCGAGAACTGGTGGCGGCTCGTCGGCTGGCTGGCGATCGGCCTCGCCATCTATTTCGGCTACAGCCGCCGGCACAGCCGACGCCAGCAGCAGGCGGCGGCATCACCCGCGGAGTAGGTCCCTTTCCGCGTCGCGCAGGCTCGGATACAGTTGCCGCAATAAAACCGAACAAACTTGCAGCGGGAGGAATTCATGCGGTACTGGGTGATCTCGGGCTGCGTCTTGGCGATGGCCGGCATCGTCGGCGCGACGGCACCGGCGCAAGCGGCGGATGCCGTGAAATCACAACCGACGGAGCTGTTGACGGCGCCGCTCACCGGCGATGCCAGCCGCGAGGTCAAGATTCTGAGCGTGCTGCTGCCGGTGGGCGCCGATTCCGGCCGCCATGTCCATCACGGCGACCAATACACCACGGTGCAAGAGGGCGAGATCCACATCGATATCGACGGCAAGGGCGATCAGGTCTTCAAGGCCGGCGATGTCGTGCATATCGACCCGATGGTGGTGCACCGCACGCAGAACCTGAGCGGCAAGCCGGCGCGCACCACCGAGCTGTTCATCGTCGCCAAAGGCAAGCCGCTGAGCGAGCGCGCCGACCTGGCCACGGAAGGCTCGTCGCGGTAACCCGCTCGAGGCGCCGGCTCAGGGCCGGCGCCCGCCGCCGCTAGCCGCTCAGCCAATAGGCCGGCTTGCCGTAATGGCCGTGCAGCGCGTCCTCATAGTCGCGCGCGATGGGGCCCGTCGGGTCGAATTCCGGGCTCGTCTCGACGGTGTGGCGCGGCAGGTCGACATGGACGCGGCGCCCGGGCCAGTCGACCGCGCCGATCCAATGCGGCGAGATCAGCACCTTGCGGCCGGGCAGCCAGTTGCGCGTGTCCACCACCATGTAGCGGACGCGCCAGCCATCCTCCTCGACCAGGAAATCCCCGATCTGGCCGATATCGCCGTCGCCGGCGCGGATGGCATGACCGGTCGTGTCGCCGATGCTGTAAAGCTGCGGGTCGCCGGGCGGCTCGTCCGGCAGGGTCGCGCCGGAGCCGGGCTTGTAGCCGGCCGATCCCACTGGTTCGGCTCCGCTCTCGCGTGGCGGAAACAGGAAGCCGGCGCCAGGGCCGCCCGCGAGATAGCCCAAGGGCGGCATGGGATCGCCGGCCCAGTACGGCGACCAGCCGTAATAATCGTAGAGTCCGACCTCGACCCGGCGCGAGACCGGGCGGTCGCTGTCGAAAGGCGGGCTGGTCTCGATCTGGCGGCGGGTGAGGCTTACCGGGAATTGCTGCGTCGCGACATCGGGATGGCCCAGCGCCGCCGGCGGCAGCAGCACGCGGCGACCCGAAAGCCATGTGCCGGTGTCGACCACGAGCCAGCGCACCGTCCAGCGCGCCTCGTCGAACAGCATGTCATCGACGCTGCCGATGGTGCCGTCGCGCGCCGCGATCTCGTAACCATCAATTTCCGAGCACCGCCACAGCATGCCGCCCTCCCTCGCCGCTGGTGTGCCAACGGAAACCCGCGGTGGCGGTTCCTCGCCCCGGCAGTGTAGAATAGCGGCCGATGAGCCACATCGAGCGGCAACGCGAAATCGTCGATCGGCGGGCGCTGTCGGCGGCCCTGGTGGCGCTGGCCGAGCAGGCCGGCGGCGAGCCGCCGCGCGCCAAGGTGGTGGAAATCCTGCGCCAGGCGCTGCAAGCCGGCCGCGACGAGGTGCGTCGCCGCTTCGACACCGGCGCCAGCGGCACGGACACGGTGCGCGGCTTGAGCTTTCTCATGGATCAGCTCGTCCGCGCGCTCTACGACTTCGTCGCCGCTCATGTGTATCCGCTCGCCAACCCCACTTCCGGCGAGCGCCTCACCCTCGTCGCTGTGGGCGGCTATGGCCGCGGCGAGCTGGCGCCGTTCTCCGACATCGATCTTCTCTTCCTGCTGCCTTACAAGCCGACGCCGCATACCGAGCAGGTGGTCGAGTACATGCTCTATGCGCTGTGGGATCTCGGCCTCAAGGTCGGGCAGGCGACGCGCTCGGTCGAGGACACGCTGCGCCACGCCCAGGCCGATCTCACCGTCCGCACGGCGGTGTTGGAGGCGCGCTACATCTGGGGCGACCAGGAGCTGTTCGCCGATCTGAAGCGCCGCTTCGAGGCCGAGATCATCAAGGGCACCGCGGCCGAATACGTCCAGGCCAAGCTCGCCGAACGCGACGAGCGCCACGCGCGCATGGGCGACAGCCGCTACGTCGTCGAGCCCAATGTCAAAGAGGGGAAGGGGGGCTTGCGCGATCTGCACACCCTTTTCTGGATCGCCAAATACATCTACCGCGTCGACGATGTCGAGAAGCTGGTCGATCAGGAGGTGCTGTCGCCGAAGGAGGCCCACCGCTTCGCCCGGGCGCAGGATTTCCTGTGGACGGTGCGCTGCCATCTCCATTTCCTCAACCAGCGCGCCGAGGACCGCCTCACCTTCGACCGGCAGAGCGAAGTCGGGCGCCGGATGCGCTACACCGACCATGTCGGCACGCGCGGCGTCGAGCGCTTCATGAAGCATTACTTCCTGATCGCCAAGGATGTCGGCGACTTGACGCGCATCTTCTGCGCCCAGCTCGAGGCCGAACAGGAGCGGCGCCCACGCTTCAACTGGAAGCCGTGGATCCCGCGCAAGCGTTCGATCGCCGGATTCGCCGTCGATGCCGGGCGGCTTGACATTGCCAAGGAGAGCGCGTTCAAGGACGACCCGGTGAACCTCCTGCGCCTCTTCCATGTGGCACAGGAGCATGGCCTCGACATCCACCCGCACGCGCTCAGGCTCATCACCCAGTCGCTGAAGCTGATCGACGCGAAGCTGCGCGCCAACGCCGAGGCGAACCGGCTCTTCATGGCGATGCTGACCTCGAAGAAGGAGCCGGAGATCACGCTGCGGCGCATGAACGAGGCCGGCGTCTTCGGCCGCTTCGTCCCGGATTTCGGCCGCGTCGTCGCGCAGATGCAATATGACATGTACCATGTCTACACGGTGGACGAGCACACGCTCTTCGCCATCGGCATCCTGCACCAGATCGAGCAGGGCGAGCTCAAGGACGAGCTGCCGCTCGCCTCCGAGATCGTCCACACCATCGACTCGCGCCGCGCCCTCTATCTCGCCGTGCTGCTGCACGACATCGCCAAGGGCCGCGGCGGCGACCACTCGGAGCTGGGTGCGCAGGTGGCCGAGCGGCTCGGACCCCGCGTCGGCCTCACCGCCGAGGAGACCGAGACGGTGGCATGGCTGGTCCGCTTCCACCTGCTCATGAGCAATACCGCCTTCAAGCGCGACATCGACGACCCGCAGACCATCCGCGACTTCACCGAGCGCGTGCAGTCGCCCGAACGGCTCAAGCTGCTGCTCATCCTGACCGCCGCCGACATCCGCGCGGTCGGACCCAAGGTGTGGAACGGCTGGAAGGCGACGCTGCTGCGCGAGCTTTACCACCGCGCCGTCGAGGAGATGTCGGGCGGGCTGGTCGTCGACAGCCGCGACGCGCGCATCGCCGCGGCGCAGAGCGCGGTGCGCCGGCTCCTGCCCGATTTCACCGCCGAGGAGATGGCCGGCTTCATCGCCAAGGGCTATCCCTCCTACTGGCTCTCTTTCGATACCGGCACGCATGCGCGCCACGCGCGGCTGACGCGCGAGGCGGAGCGCAGCGGCGCGCCGCTCACTGTCGACACGCGCGTCGATCTTCGCCGCTCCGTCACCGAAGTCACGCTCTACACTGCCGACCATGCCGGTCTGTTCTCGCGCATCGCCGGCGCGCTGGCGCTCGCCGGCGCCAACATCGTCGACGCCAAGATCCTCACGCTTTCGAACGGCATGGCGCTCGACACCTTCTGGATGCAGGACCAGCGCGGTGGTGCCTTCGACCGGCCGGACAAGCTGGCCAAGCTCGCCGTGCTGTTCGAGAATGTGCTGTCGGGCAAGATCAAGCCGCACATAGAGCTGGCAGCACCCGAGGCGATCCCGAGCCGCACCCGCGTCTTCGTCGTGCCGCCGCGCGTGCTCATCGACAACAAGGCGAGCCAGACCCACACCGTGATCGAGGTGAACGGCCGCGACCGGCCGGGCCTGCTGTTCGAGCTGACGCGGGTGCTGACCACGCTAAACCTGCAGATCTCGAGCGCCAAGATCTCGACCTATGGCGAGAAGGTGGTCGATGTCTTCTATGTGAAGGATCTGTTCGGCCACAAGGTCGAGCACGAGCGCAAGCTCAGGGATATCCGCGAGCGCCTCGCCGGCGTGTTCG
>WNFI01707050.1_pt1 | contig 10450 bp, 4 predicted proteins | sample 5400471 | NCBI WGS metagenome assembly WNFI01 (sample SAMN13153348, study PRJNA577476) | soil metagenome | isolation source: 100 cm saprolite on Douglas fir-dominated hillslope | place: USA:California | collected 2013-09-17 | reverse complement strand
ATCACCAGTGCGTCTGCGAGCGGGGAGGGGACGGATCCCGACCCTATAGCGCAATCCGAGGGCGTGCACTGCTGACCGCAACGCACGCTCGGGAGCGGTGTCGCGCGGTCGATTCGACTGCATACTCTTGCGCACCCCTGGAGAGGAAGCCCAGGACTCCCGAGATCGAGGCACCCGTCTAGCCTACGGTCGCCCCCACGCTCAGGATGTCCCCCTTCAGGCGCTCACCGAGCGTGACACTACGGCTTCATATCGTGCAAGAGCGAGCGGCGAGCGGCCGATGGGGCCGAGCCAGCAGAGCTGGGGGTCCGCGAGCCTGACAAGGATTGTCGGCTGCATAGCGTATCGTCTGCGGCGTGACAGCGCGACCAGGGAACGGTCAGGAGCCTGGCCGCACATGGACGGTTGTGGATCTTTTTTCTGGCGCTGGCGGAGCGAGCTATGGCTTTTGTGCGAACGCCCGCTTCCGCATAGTAGGGGCTGCAGATGCCGAAATCGGTAAGCCGAGCACCGGGACTGGTGCGATCGACTGTAACGCGACCTACCTCGCGAATATAGGGGTCAAGCCCGCCGCGGTAGACCTTGGCACGGCTCGGCCGGCCGACCTTGCGCGCATGATGGGTCTGAGTTCGGAAATCGACGTACTGATCGCATGCCCACCGTGCACCGGATTCACAAGGACGATCGCCAGTAATCACCTGAGGGATGACTCTCGTAACTCTCTGGTTGCCAGAGTCGCAGAATTTGCTGCAGAGTTCAAGCCGAAAGTGATCTTCGTCGAGAATGCGCGCGAGCTTCTGCGCGGGCGCTTTAGCCACCATTATGGGCAACTCCGTACGTCCCTTCAGTCAATGGGCTACGGGGTACGTGGCGACGTGCACATGCTGACGCGCTTCGGACTCCCGCAACAGAGGGAGCGTTCCCTGATCCTGGCGGTGCGTGGAGGTTCGACCCCCCTGGGCCTCGAGGAACTGTGGCGCGACGTCACGGTCGACGAGAAGGCGACCCACGTGCGTAGGGCCATCTGGGATCTGCCGCCGATCGAGAGCGGACGCGTGGACCCGGACGACCCGGCGCACACCAGCACCCAGTCCGAAGGCCTAGCCCTTCAACGTATTCAGGCCATCCCGCATAATGGGGGCAGCTGGGCGGATCTGCTCAGGAATCCGGAAACGGAAAAATTTGTCATCCCCGCCATGTGGCGCGCGGTCGAGCGAGGGCGATTGAACTCTTTCGGCGACGTCTATGGGCGCATGGCGTGGGATCGTCCTGCGCCCACTATCAAGCGAGAGTGCGCACATGTCGGCAACGGGCGCTACCTGCATCCAGAGCAGGACAGGTTGTGTACGGTGCGAGAGATGGCAATACTACAAGGCTTTCCCCGTACCTATAGATTCCCTATAGCCAGCCGAAAGAATGCCTACCGCAATATAGGCGACGCCGTTCCGCCGCTGATCTCTTACCAGGTAGCCAAGCTGATCGAATGGATCCTGACGGGCCGCCGCCCCGAACCCGAAGAACTGATTCTTCCTGGCACGCACCTTTCGCCCAGCGATCTATTGCTGCCATCGACGCTATTCCGTATCTAAGCAATGTAACCTTGTCTCAACGTTGTGTTCGAGTCGCTGGCCCACTGTAATGTCGGAATGAACTGTCCTAGTACTGAGGGCCTGGAGCGAGGTGAGCTGTTCGAACGTGTTCATGAGTGCTGGGCAACCAGGTCTAGGAAGGATCCGACCCCATCCCAATGTTGAGCATGGCTGGAGCTGAACGTCCATCCGTTTCGCCCTAGAAGCAAGGCGAAGGACCTACCGTCTGCCGTACAGTGCAATCGACTGCCGCCTGGGTGCGCCGATCGCGCTCGCCAGACGGTGCGGAGCGGGTCCAGGCCGATGGTGCATGGGGCGTGTGCGTCGGTCCCGACCGGTGCAGGTGTGGGCGGGAGGTAATGGTCGCGAATCCAGTGCAAGCAGGCATCGGCCCGCGACGGCCTGGTCGAGAGCGGATCGCAGCCCAGGACGCCAGCGCCGAGCTTAAGTGTCCGGGTCCTCGCGGGCCGACTGCAGCCACTCGAGTGGCCGAGTCCCAGCTGTGCATGACGAGCGCTTCTGTGGGTTGGACGCACGTCCGTCCGGTCGTCGGGAAGTCGCAGCGGAGTCTCTGAGCTGCTGGAGAGTATAGTGATAGGAGGGGCGACGGGCCGTGTTTGAGGTCATCGTTCACAATGAGCGGTCCGGGTGTATTGGCTCGTCGCGGCGTGGCTGCGGCGGAACACTCGGAGGCGGCCGCATTGTTCTCGTACATCGACCTCTTCGCCGGAGCAGGAGGCCTCAGCCTTGGGTTGCACCGCGTCGGCGGGCGACCCGTCCTCGCGGTGGAGACCGACCGCGAGTGTGTCGAGACCTACCGCCTCAACTTTCCCGGCGCTGAGGTGCTGCAGGAAGACGTGAGGACGGTCGGCTGGAACGGCATCCGAGCGGATGTCGTGGTAGGCGGCCCGCCGTGCCAGGGCTTCTCATCCCTCGGCCGCCGTCAGGCGAAGGACCCGCGGAACGACCTCACGTTCGAAGTACTTCGCTGTGCAGAGGCCGTCCATCCCCTGGCAGTCGTGATCGAGAACGTACCCCGCTTCCTCGAGTCTGAGCATTGCCTGGCGATCAAGGGCGGCCTGACCGAGTTGGGGTTCGCCGTCCGCACCGGGGTGGTCAATTGCCTGGACTTCGGTGTGCCCCAACGCCGCACGAGGGCTCTCCTCGTAGCTGTTGAACGCGGCTTGCCGCTGCCCTGGCCGAAACCGACCTATGGAGGAGCCGGGCAGCCGGGGCATCGGACAGTCGCAGACGCGTTCTCTCGGCTTCCGATAGAGCCCGATGGGCGAAACCGCCATGACATGAAGAACATCAGTGACGCCTACCTCGAGCGCTTCAGGTCGATCACTGAGGGCGGATCCCGCAATCAGCTGCCACCCTCCAATCTTTTCCCGACTCCTTCGCCTTCCCGGAAGAACACACGCTCTACAGTATTGGACGCCAGATAGGCAATGCAGTGCCGCCGCTGCTCGGGATGGCGTTGGGTAGGGCTATCATCGACACCGTGCACGATCGACGGATCGCGACGTCAGCCGTCGCACCCGCCTCGTAGGAGGTCTTAGCGGTGGCCAGGTTCTTCGAGGTGGGCCCTCCTGTCAATGATGGAGAACGCGAGGTCCTCCGGGTGCTCCGCGATGGCCTCGATGATCAGTGGGCTGTGGTGGCCAACTTCGAGATTGAGCAGGGTCGGCGAGCCTATGAATGCGATGCCTTGGTTGTCGGTCCGCTCGGCTGGGCCTACCTGGTCGAAACAAAAGCTTGGACAGGTCGGATCCGTGGCAACGACCAGCAGTGGGAACTCCGGTCTCTCGTCGGGGGGGCGAGCTCTTACCGTCCGAACCCACTGAATGTCACGACGCAGAAGAGCCGTATTATGAAGGACCTGCTGGTTCGTGAGAACGCGCTGATGAAGGGTCTTTTCATCCAGCCGCTTGTCGTGATTGCCGGATCTGGCCCCCTCGAGCTTGAAGGCCGTTGCGCGGGTTCAGCAGTTCTTATCGATGATCTGCTTGGCCAGATCGCGGTCGACCCCCGGCCGTTCATACCAAGATCAGCCGAGGCGCTTCCTGCCGACACGCCCGGCGAGGCCGCCGACCTGCTTCGCCGGACTGCAAGGCCCATCGCTCCGTCCACTCGGCTCGGCTCCTGGGAGCTTCTGGAACTGGTCGACGAGGGGGGGAGGGGTGCTTGGCAGGTCTGGATCGCCCTCCCGGCAGCAGGGGGTCCGGGAGTCGCACCCATGCGCCTGAAGCGATATCGCCTTGATCCGCTTCTTACGGGGGCACTGGCGGAGGCGCAACGTCAGAGAGTCCGCCACGACCTCGATGCACTCGGGCGACTTGCAGGTGTCGGAGGAGCGGTCCCCCTCGTGGGCGGGGTGGAGGAGGTAGACGACGAATTCGTGGTCGTCACGCCCTGGCCTCAGGGGGAATCGCTGGCGTCGCTGCTGGCGGGCGGCGCGCTCTCAGAAGAGGACGCGACGGACGTCTTCCTGGCGCTGGTCCGCGCCGTAGCCTCGATACACGGCGCGGGAGTAATACACCGCAACCTGAGTCCACGATGCGCACACCTTCTGGGTGACGGCCGTGTCGTATTGACGGACTTCGATTATGCACGCCTACCGGATGCGGGTGCCGGCTTCACCCAACTCATTCGCAGCGAGCTCGAAGGCGAATACCTCGCGCCAGAGGTTCGGGCGGACCCCTCATCGGTGAAGAAGGCGTCCGACGTTTGGTCTCTTGCGCGCATAGGTGTCGAGTTGTTTGGAGCAACCACCACCGACCTCAGTCGGATCCCCGATGCCTGGCAGGGGTCCTTTGTCGCGGCGCTCGTCGCGGCCCCAGACGGGAGGACCGAGGACGCCGGGCTCTTCCTCCTTCAGCTCGAATCACCAGCGCCGCCGGCGGAATTGCTGCGGGAGCTTCAACCAAACGACATCCTCGACGAGCGCTTCGTCGTTCGCGAACACCCTGTGAGCGAAGGGGGCATCTCACGCGTCTACCGGGTATTCGACACCCTCACAAGCCAGGATTATGCGGCAAAGTTCATACGCCCAGAGTTTGAGGCCGAGATCGATCCAGCCGCCGAGTATCAATTGCTCCAAGACTTGCCGCCGTGCCCATACATAGTCAGGCCCGAGTTGCCCATTCGCATCTCCAGTGTGACACGAGGCAAGTCGAGATTCGAACGCAAGGCTGTCTTTCTGCCCACGAAATGGATCGATGGGACGAGCCTCGACCAGCTGATCAGCGATAAGATGCCTCCAGCGCGCGTAGTCGAACTTGGCATCGATATCGCGGAGGGCTTGGAGCACCTCCATTCGAATGGCGTTATCCATCGCGACTTGAAGCCACAGAACATCATTCTGTGTCCACAGGACGGCACGCCTCGTATCGTGGACTTCAACGTCTCGCAGATCGAAGACCAGGCAACGTACACTGTAACCGGAACTCCGCGGTACCGTGCGCCAGACCTTCCAGAGGCGGGCTGGGGCCGCGATGCAGACCTATACGGGCTCGGTGTAATACTCAGCGAGCTTCTCGCCACCAGGCCTCTCGGTTCAATTAACGTCCGAGATTGGCTTGCCGAAGGTGGAACGGCTGTCTTCGAACAGGCGCCACTCCTCAAAGCAGTGCTCGGCGCCGCCACAGAGCCAACCCGCTCGGCCCGTTACGATTCCGCGAGAGAATTCGCTGCGGATCTTCGGCGAGCGCTGGACGAACTGCGTACCAGGCTGGTTACATCGCATGACGAGTTGCCGAGAGCCCCGGTGGAAGAGGAGCAGCGCGAGAACTGGAATCCCTACATCCCACGGCTGGTCAGCCTGTTTTCACAAAGCCGCACGTCGAATGCTGGGACTCGCGGGCTCGACGACTTCTCCAGATGGGCATACGTCCATACGAAGATCGACCGGGATCTCTATCTCCGGATCGTCTCGGGCCAGATGCGCCTGGTCCTGATCACTGGAAACGCTGGCGATGGCAAGACAGCATTCATACAAATGGTTGAGAAGCGCTTGCACGACGAAGGCGCAATCGTCCAGCCCCGCGACGGCGGCAACGGTATTGTTGCGCGGGTCGCTGAGCGACATTTTGCGACGAATTGGGACGGCTCGCAAGATGAAGGAGGTCGAAGTAATGATTACGCTTTGCTGGACTTCTTCTCGCCGTTCTCTGGCACCGATCCCAACCCACCTCCCAATCACACTCGGATCATCGCCATAAATGAGGGTCGGCTGCTCGACTTCCTTGCTGGGCATCGAGCTGAATATCCTTGGCTAGAACGCGTCATCGGGCAGCTCTACTCTGGCGCCACTGATGAGGTCCCCGATTGGCTTGCGATCGTCAACCTCAATCTCCGGGCGCTTACGCTACCCGGCGATGATGAAGACTCGATAGTCTCGAGGCTGCTCGCGAAGTTCTCCGATCCGCGGCTTTGGGCGCCATGCGAGAGTTGCCGCGTCAAGAGTGACTGCTATGCGCGGGCAAACGGCCAAGTCCTGGCTGATCCCATCCTGGGTCCTCGTAGCGCGGAGCGAATCCGCCAGACGCTTGACATCGTCCGTCTCCGACGGCGTCTCCACATAACCATGCGCGACCTCAGGTCGGCACTGGCTTTCATACTCACTGGCAACAGGACATGCGATGAGATCGTCGAGCTGGTGGACACCCATGACACGAAGACCCTCCTAGCAGGGCAGCTCTACAACTCACTCTTCGCCGCGAGCCCCTCCGCGGGCCCCTCCGCCTACGCACAGGATGCCGCGAACGACAGGCTCTTGCATCAGGTCGGCTTCCTTGATGTCGCACGAACGGCCAATCCCGACGACGACTCCCGCCTTTGGACGCTCGGGACCAGCGCCCTGCGAGCCGACCCGCCAGAGAGCACCCGCAACGACCGGTCACTGCTCGAGGAACTGAAGACTCGTCTGCCTCTCGATGGAGGTGAGCTCCGCGCATCGTCGGCGCGGGAGGAAGTCCGATTTGTGCACGCCTCTTTGAGGCGCAAGTTTTTTCTGGAGCGCGAAGACCCGGGCTGGCTCACGATGCTGCCGTTTTCAAGGCTGTCTCAGTTCATGCGGCAGCTGCGTGCCCCAGCGCCAGAAGATCGAGAGGCTCTGGCACTCGCCATCTCAGCGAGCGAGGGCCTTGCTGAGAGCTACTCCCGAGGTCATGTCGCTGTGCGACTGGCGCAGGAAGGGGAGGGGGGTGACCGGAGTTTCGTCACCCACGAGGTATCAGATTTCGCGGTGGAACCCGAGAACATGCGGGCACTGGCGCTATATGTCGAATACCAGCCCGACCTCCTCGTCTTTCGGCATAAGATGCGTGGGGACATCTTGCTGGAGATCGATGTCGACCTGTTCGAGTCATTGGCCAGGATCGGTGACGGCTTCACTCCAAGCCGTGAAGAGCTTCGTGGTGCGTGGCTGAACCTCCGCATCTTCAAGGAACATCTCGCCAGTATGAGATCTGACTCATTGCTGTTGATTCGGCACGACGGGAATGCCTACCGCATTGCACGGACTACACAGAACACAATATTCAGTCGCAAGGTTGGAATATGAGACTTACTGCACCCCATAAGGATTGGAGACTCGATCTCGTCTCCGTAATGGATGTGAAAGCGGTTGGTCTCGATCAGATCCTTACCAACCTCTGGCTCAGAGTCGAGTACGAAAACCGCAAATTTCGCAAACCGGGCATCGGTGTGCAGCGTGTTGTCGAACTTGCTCACGAAATGGAGCGAAGGGGAAATGATCACTTTCAGGACTTCGTAGAAGAGCCCGGGGTCGCTGAAGCATGGCTCAGGGCGGATCTGCTCCGAGTCTTCAAGCGAGCGCCAGAGGAGTTCTCCGTGGCGCGGCCGTTGCACTCGCTGGCAGCTCGGGTTAGAAACCCTCGACGCGATAGCGATTCGAATGCATCATTGACCGTCTACGGCTGGCTTGAATACTGCGGCAGGCATCTTCTCCCCAACCTCAAACAGTTCATTAACGCCTTGCCGGAGATCGACGAATTGGATCTCGCATCACTGGGACTTGTTCTGCTCGGAGAGGATCAGGAGCAGGATGCAGCGCCCGACGAGCCGCTCGGCGCACCTGCGCCCATCTGCTTTGGCCAGGCGACTGCCTATGCCGACGATCTGGAAAGACTCCTCGCTTATCGCGGGCAGATGCCCAGATCAGTTCTGGTCGAGCATGCAGCTAGGCTCACTGGGCTGCACATCGGGATCCACTACTTGCGGCTCTTCAGGATAGTGGTGGACATCGAACAGCGCCGCGGCGAGGTGCGGAAATGTGAAGCGTGCGCTGAGGGCCGTGCGCCAGGCGGAGCGTGCCCGTACCAGCTGCAGCTATTTGTGGACTGCGGTGAAGACAACCGATCGCCAACCGCCCGTCTGGCCGAAGAGTCCTGGGCAGTACAGGAAGACTACCTCGGTCGCTACGTAAGAGCCCACATCGCCCTCAGGAAACTGAAGGATGTAGCCTCGCGCGTCGGTCCACGCGGTAAGGGGCTTCCCGAGGGGACATTGGAGGAGGTCGCTGCGGTCGCGCGGGACGCTCGTAAAGACCGGCTGGACGAAGTGTTCGGCGACCGGATCACCGATCTGCTGAGTAAAGCGGAAGGCGATGACGAACAGCGAATCCAGGCCTTGGTCGCGGAGTACCGTCAGCTCGGTCTGTCGAACTTCGGCGTCTATGTCGCGATCTTGGGTCAGCTCTCTGAGCGACGATGGTGGAATTATCACCGAGAGCTACTCGACTCCCTCTTCCTGAAGAACAGCGGTCATGGGTTCCTGCGACAGCCACTCGGAGGGAAGAGACGACGCCGGGCCGCTCTCGCCGCGGGCCTCCTGGAGACGCTGGCGCTCATCGCCGTCGTCGTGAAGACTGATCAAGGCTTCGAAACCCGCCCCATCCGTGTGGACCAGTTCCTCGATTGGCTGGAACGGCGCTACGACTTCCTGATCGACAAGCCCCCAGCCGACCGTTCGGGCGATCCGGCCGCCTTCGCGGTGGCAGCCGACAACTCGGCTAGATTCCGAAGGCGCCTCCGGGAGACGGGCCTTTTCGTCGATCTTTCAGACGCCTTCCTGGCCCAGACCATTCGCCCACGCATTCATCTGAGAGGCGAGCCGTGAACCCGGACGACATCGCTGTCGAGGAGATAGCCGAGCGAGTGGTTCAACTCATCGAGGCCCGTTCAGCGGGGCACTGCATCCAGATTCCCGATCTGCCTCTCGAGCTCGCCGACCGAGCGTGCGGTCGTGCCTCGCAGCTGATCCAGCCGCCAGACACCGTCTGCCTCGTAACCCTCGAGCCCACCCAAACGTGGCACGCCGCACCCACGAAAGTCGTCGAGCTGCGAAATGCTTCCGAACGAAGCTCCTCTCCCGGCCGACTTGTCATTTTCGTACCAGCGGGCCAACACATGGCTGCAGAGGACAGTTTCGGCCGTACGACCTTCGAGGTCGCCTCGTTCACCCACATCTATACCAGTGTGGTCGACCGACTGAGACGCGAACTCGAGCGCAAGGACCCGGAAGTTGCTCGCTTGGCGGAGGAGGTGGTGGAAGCAGGGGCGCATGACGGATCAGGACCCGACCATCGCGAGGTGGCCGACTATATGGCTGCCGTGGTTGCATCGCCGACCCCAGCCACCGTCGGAGCCGAACTTCCCCTGCTCGGCCTGATTCCCGACGTCGGAATCGGCGAACTCAGCGCAACTGACAGAGCACGCAGACTAATGCTGAACTCGCGTCAGATGAGCACGCTCTCCGAGCTCGCTCCACCGCCAGAACGCATCCGGAAAGTTCCACTCGACAGGGACGACCGGGAGCATCGCGCGATCCTGCAAATACTCCTCGACTCGGTCGCCGACGGCACCATCGACCGCTTCGAGATCGCCCGCCGCCTCGGTCGGCAGGACGTACGAGATCAGGTCGACTTCGCTCGTTGGCGCCTTGAACTCGTTACGGTCGCAATCGACGAACTCTCGATCACAGGGCTCATCGGAGACTTCGACAAATCGCCCGAACCGACCGTACAAAGGCCAAACGCCTCGATCGGGATCAAGTTCAGATGCAGGCCCGCACCCTCGAACATCGACGGCCTAGAGGAGTTGCGCCTGGAAGTCCTCCGCCTCGGATCCACCGACGAGCTTCTCGAGACCGGCGCGGACGCCGTCAAGAGAAGGCAGTCGTTGCCGCGGACCATGACCCCGTCGTGGCGGATGCGCGTCGCGATCGGTGATCGCGAAGGAGGGCTGGAAGAGGGTCTCTACCGATTCAAAATCGGCGCTCTCAGCGCCGAGGGTACCGACCTCAAGAGCGCCCTCAGTGAGGTCTTCCGCGTCGGCGAGGTGGCCGACGAGGAGCCACCCACTGAAGTGGTCCCAGCCGTCGAGGTTGCCATGGCAGCCGGCCGCGTCCAGGGCGCCGCAGGACATGTGCTTACATCCCCGACGGTGGCCGTGAGCACCCCGCCCGGGCCGACGGGACGGCGCGTACTGTCGGCTGCCATCCGGTTCCAGGACGTCTCGAGGGTCTGGGAGCTGCGCATCCCCTCTCTCCTGGCTCGACTGGAAGCATGGATAATCGAGGATCCTGAGTCACTCGGACGGTACCGACTCACAGTCGGTTCGAGGGACATCGAAGGTCCCATAGAGACGGAATCTGATGTCTCCGAACAATTCATCCAGACGCGCAGAGCTCTCTTCACGAAGCTCAAGGCCTCACGATTCGAGCTTTTGGGCGAGACTGAGTTCGGTCCTTCAGTAGTTCTCTCTGACCTCGCGAGCTTGGCTGACTCGATCGCGGCCTATATCGAAGCATGGAAGTCGGCACTAGAGGCCGCTCCC
>WNFI01665936.1_pt1 | contig 10450 bp, 10 predicted proteins | sample 5400471 | NCBI WGS metagenome assembly WNFI01 (sample SAMN13153348, study PRJNA577476) | soil metagenome | isolation source: 100 cm saprolite on Douglas fir-dominated hillslope | place: USA:California | collected 2013-09-17 | reverse complement strand
GAATCTGAGAAGTGGCAAAGACGTTCGGGGCAACGGTTGGCTGAACTCCTTTGAAGTCTGTAGTTCGGATGACTGGTTCCGCCCGGGGAGTCTCATCCCCGGTGCAGCCGAATGCAGCCAGCAGGGATAGCGCGATCAGAGGGAAGGTCAGAGCGGGCTTCATCTCCGGGTAGACCGTTCTATAGGAAGGCCCAATTCATCATCGATCATGTTCGAAGCCGTCCCCGTTTGGGTAGATATCGGCGGAGTGTCGATTTCGTATTCAGCTCCAGCGGCATGGAACGCCAGGTTGGCGGTGACCCCCGCCGCGCTGCACTTCCCATTCGGCATGCGAGCATGCTCACCGCTGGCTCTCTTGCGTTTTCGAGTTCGGATATTCGTCCGTGTATCCGAAAAATTGACCTAGAGTAGGAAGTCCTTGTAATTTGTGATCATCGCCGGCCAGTCGTGGATCAGTACGATCAAAAGCAGTGAGATGGCCACCCAGTACAGTAGCCGACTCCGCTCCCGCAGTTTTTCAAGCAGCGCTGCAGCCGGAAAGAGCAGGGCAATGAAGAGCTGCAGGACATAGGTCGCTTTCAATGTCGCCGTGCTGACCGAATAGTAACTGATGATGAACCACAAAAAGCCGACCATCGAAGAGATCGCCATCAGGCTGAAAAAAGCCAGCCAGGTCGCCTCCCCCGTGAGGGGCACAGTCCTTCTGAATAACCGGATCACCCCGAGAATGGCGCCGGCCAAAAGCAGGATCGATGGAATGACTGCAAACAAATTTACCTGGCCCAGAAACGGAACCGTTTGACCACTCGTATCCACGAGCCCCAGGCCACGTTTATAAAACGTAAAATAGCCCCAGTAATCCCCCCAGACATCCGAGTATAGCATTGGGAAAAACTGACCATCAAAGTTAGGCCGGACTGGCGCCCGGAATAGCTGCCCGCCCCTTAGCTCGGTCTCGCGGAAAAATCCAGGGGGCAGGTTGGACAATGAAAAACCAGGAGCCTTGATGTTGAAGGCAGTAAAGGAGCCTTCGCTGAGATACAGGTGCAGATAGAACCAGCCTCCGATCAGGACGCTGATCAGAAAACTGAAGAGAACCGGTCTGAAAAGATGCGACGCCTGCTCGCGGTCTTGGAAGAAGAGCCAGATCATCAGCAGGCCGATCGCCACGTATACGAAAATTCCCCATTGCCGGCTCAGCATCAGCAAGCCGAGCGAAACACCCAGAAGGACTACATGGCGGCGTACCAAGACGGGATCCTCGAGATTGAGGATCAAGAGATAGGTGGAGAGGGCTGCAAAGAAGACGAGATAGGGCTCCGGCCGGACCTGTGAGAAGGTCTTGTAATAAACGGTCAAAACGCTCAGAAAAGCGAGTACGGATAACTTAAAATACCGATTGCCGGGCTTGATCTTATCCGAGATGAAGAGCAGGAGCAGGACGGTTCCGATGGATAGGAGAAAATTCAGGAACTGAGCAAATTTTCCATCATAAAAACGACAGTCCCACTTGACATTCAGCCCGTAAAGTTCGGTCGTCGGGCCGGGAACGACCACATTACAAACATCATTGAATAATGAAGGCGCGAAAAATGGCAGGGGCGGCGTAAAAAATTCAGTATCTTCCGTGGAGGCGGGCAGCCGATTCGACAAGATTTGGATATAGGTGAGATCACTGCCTGAATCGTATCCGATCTTTGGATGATGCTCGATGGAATTGGCCAAAACCAGCAGGTTGATGATGCAAAAGGCGACTATCAATGGGACGTCCCAATGATCTTCGTAGCGAAATAATGACCTGATCCTCTCAAGCATAAATGCTGTAATTCATCCTTCCTACATGGGGCGCCGAGCGCGGAAATGTCGCGGGATTATACCTTGTGGATCTTCCTGCAGCGTCAAAATTTTTGGAGGGTCACGTCTATGGCCATCCAGGCGTGAAGCAATGGACGATCCTCTCTTTTCCTTTTTTCGGCCAAAGCGTGGAAAGTGCTTGAAAAATGCCAAAAAATATCCATCTGGACTTGAACGCGAAATTGCGATTCAAGTCCAGACGGACTGCCAAATGACGCGGTAGATTTGCGAAATCGACCCGGCCTAATAGAGCCTGGCGGAGTTAGGGCTTGCGGCTAGAATTGTTGTATCGGCCGCCGGCCGGTAAGCAGAAGGCGCTGTCGCTACCTTCTTAGGAAGCTGAAGATCACGAAGAGCACAACGATCCCCGCCAGGAATCCCAGGTTATAGGGGGCTCCGTCGTTGTGCACCTCGTACATCTGTACACTCGGATTCAGGTAGGAGATGATCAGGGTGATGGGCGAAATGATGCCATGCCAAATTCCCAACAAGATCCCTGCCACGTGGCCGCCCGCGCCGGGTGTGTTCATTAACGGGTTTGGACCAGGAGCAAAGATGTTGAGGCGGACACCCGGGATGTTGATGCCACCCCCACCAACCGGTTGCCCGACAGCTGCAGTCGGGACCGGCGGATTCGCGGCCGACTGGGGCGGAGGCACTGGCGTATCGAGACTGACCACCTGATTCAGATCGCAGCCGGAGAGCAAAATGGCTACCATCCCTATGAGCAAGGCTGAAAACAATATTCTCTGCATGTTGTCATCTCCAATCGTGGTTTTCGGGTCGCAGCAAAGCGCATAACTGCCACTCACCGGTGCTTACGACTAATTCAATTTGCTCGGACCCTCATGACCGATTAACGTTGCAAAACTTTTTTTATTATAACCGTTGGAAACAAGGACATTCGATCAGAGGCTGCGTCTGTACGCCATGCGCTGCAGTTCGGCCTCAAGCAGGGATGGGCGCGATCAATCGGTAGCGGACAAATTGCTCCCCGAAAAGTTCGAGCGCCCCATCGGGTTTGAAGCCCAGGCGCAATATCGCCTCGACGCGCGTGCGGGTCGGTGGAAGCAAGATGGTGATAGATGGAAATCCCATTTCTCCAAAAGCGCGACGGATAATCTCATCATAAATGATCCGGCCCTTCCCCCAATAAGCAGGACGCAAAACCAATCCAAGATCGGCATCACCGTTTTCGGGCTGCAAGCCGCCCCAGCCTGCAAACTTTCCATCGATCAGGAACGCCCAGGGGCCAAAGCCAGCTTCCCTCCACATGCGCTCTTTGCCTTCGATCCAGATCGCGCACTCGGCCGCATCAAAGTGATCATCAGAGAGCGGCATGTGCCGCCGCACAAGGGGATCGGCATGGAGCTCAACATATTCAGAGAGCTCCACCTCGCCTAATCTTTTGAATACCAATTCCATGCGTACCCAATCAATTCAGGCCCGGTTCCGTCTGCGAAGTCAGAATTGGAAAATTCGTACAATTCACACCTCGCCGCCGGATCGATAGCGCAGATACACTACGCCCGAGCCGAAGGTGCGTGTTTCAACAAGCTTCAGATTCTCGGGTCGGCCCCTCTTTGGAAAGAAGGGCGTGCCACCCCCCAGGACTACTGGATTGATGAAGAGCAGGTACTCATCGATCAAGCCGAGTTGTATCAGGCTCGCCGCCAGGGTGGGACCGCCCACATCCAGATCTTTTCCGGGCTGCGCTTTGAGCCTTGTGATCTCCCCGGCGACACCGTCGCGAACTAAGCGGCTGTTCCATTGGACCGTCTCCCGGGTCCTGGAAAACACGATCTTGGGCGTTTCCTTCCATATCCGCGCATATTCGACGATAACGGCGGGGTTCGACGGCACTGTATCGGCCGTGGGCCAGTAGTCCACCATCAGTTCATACATCCGCCGACCGTACAGGGAGGCGCCCGACTGACGCGCCAGGTCGTTGAAGAAACTGTGCAGTTCCTCGTCAACAATGACCCAGTCAATCTTTTTGTCCAGTGTCTCGACGAAGCCATCCAGAGACACAGACATCGAGTAAATCACTTTTCTGATTTTGATGTCTCCCTACGGTCAATTTGCGAGCATATGCAGCATGACGATCAAGAGAATCCCCCCGGCGGTAGAGGTTGCTCCTGCGGCGAGCAGGGTCGAGGGGTCCGTAGAGAGCGCGGCCACGACTTGCCGGGGCGCGCGGGGCTGACCCGCAGTATTTTTCCAGCTGCGTAGAAGCGCGGCGCAGCCGAGGATCAGCGCGCCAGCCGGTAGGGCGATGAGCAGCACCCATAGCGTCCACCCTCTGACGGCGTACCACATCACGATCTGATGAGCCGTGTGCGCAGGTTCGTATTGCTGCGGCTGGAGACCGGTCACGAGGACCGCGATCAGGAAAAGGGCTGCTGGGGTTATCAGAAGCAATTCCCCGACGGCGGTTGCGCGTTTCACATTTCGCATGCTTACTTTATAGCACAAAGGTTGTACCGCGACAAACGGCTTCCGCGAAGGGACGCGATCGCCATGTTCGTTGACGGCCTCAAGGTAACGCGACCAAACCGGGTGTGCGCACTTACCTGTTCAGGTTGATGGAAACGATCCGGATAATTTGCGAGGGATGCAGGGCGCGAGCCCGCCAGCTTTAGGTCTTGCTTCCTGCCCTGAGTCGTCCGACGACAATAAGGATAAGCAAGATGACGAAGATCGCCGCGGAATCAACCAGGCCTGCGACTACCAGGGTTTGTGTGCTGACATCCTGCTTTTCGCCCGTGGCGGCATCGACACAGTAATCTGTGGTGAACGTATCAGTCGAGCCGGGACGGTATGAATACGTGTCTTGGTGGATCTGAAAGGTGCCCCGGCAAACCAGCGGACCTGCTACAAATTGGTTCATGCCAGGGAATACCGCTCCAGCAGCGACAGCACACAGGATGATCCCAACAAAGAGGCTGCCGACCACCATCCATATGAGAGTAGATCCATAGACTTTCATCTAATTTTCTCCAGTGAAGAATGAAAAGGTCTGTCGAGGAATAGCAAGTGCTGCTCTCCTCCCATAAAGGAGAATGGGAGAAAAGTCACAACCAGAAGCAATACTCATCTGATGTCAGGGTTGCTCCGGCTAAATTCAATCACATCTTCCTGCGTGGTTGCAAGGGTGCAGGGCAACGCCCGGGTTCTGAAATCGAGCCCGTTCGCCGAGTACGCCATGGATTTGGGCGCGTCGAGCCGACAACCGCGGGCCGAGACCTCAATTAGCACTGGGGTGTAGTTGCACCCACGTGCTCGCTTGAGGTTGACTCTCCAGCGAGATTAAAGGCCTTTATCGAGTAAACATGATTTACCGGGAAATTAAAGTCACACTGCACCGCGGCATCGCTGCTCATCGGGCCCGTCTTCGCGAACGGTGAACTACCCGGGAGCGTCACGTACAGCTTGTCATCTATATAAACATGGTAGCCTGTTTCATTCGTGGCGTTGTCAGTCCATGTATACGTTACGTGGTCTTTCGTCACACTGGTGAGAGTTAGCCCCGAGGGCCCGCATGGAATCGTTTCGGCCTGGACAAGGTTACTGGCTGGCGACTCCCCGGCGCTATTGAAGGCGGTCACCGAATAGGTGGCAACCAGATTACAAAGCTGCCCGGGCAGGTCGAAATTCGTCCCGCCGGCTCCGAGGTTGGGCCCGCGCGATGCCACCGGCGATGGAACTCCTTGCTGATAAATATGAAAGCCGTCCTCATTGTGGGTGCCGGTGCCCACGGTCCAGTTGAAACTGATGGCATTTCCTTGACCGCGCGCAATGAGCTGCGCTGGTGGGCAGGGAATCGTGACGCCGTTCACCGTGTTGCTCGATGCAGATTCGCCGGCATCATTGTAGGCGCGGACGCTGAACTTCCCCTTGAAGCCACAGGCGAGCCCAGGCCAGTTGTATGACATTCCGCCGGTCGCCGGGTGCGCATCGATGGAGGTGATCGGGGCGGAGACACCGTCCTGATAGATCCGAAATCCGGTTTCGTTGAGCGACGTGTCATTCCAGGAAAACGCGATGGCTGCGGCCGACCCCTTCGCATCGAAATTCTTGGGCTTAGACGGCGCCGCCGGGAGCGCTGTGTCCGCAGGCTGGGGTGTGTCATTTGGCAACGGCGAAGACAGGGTCTGGACCGGAGCAGGTGTAGCGCTCAGTGCCTGCAGAGCCACGGCCTGTGCGGTGATCGTCGCCGCCAAGTCCGGCTGACTGCTCACCTGACCGCCGGGCAAATTGCAGGCAAGAATTGCCAGGATCATCGTGCCGGACGCTAAAATTGGAAACAGTTTGTTTTTCATATTTCACCACCAGGGCCATGATGAGTGAGTACCGCTAACTCAGACTATTATGGCATAAATTACTTGGAAACCCGAATGACCCATACTTCCTACCTGGGTCTCAGGCCCCCTCCCAAAGCCGGTCGTTTGCACCGATTTCTAAGATCCGCTGCTGATAGCTCGCTGGGTCACTAGCTCGCCCGATCACCCATCCAAATGCTGCAAGGATATCATGTTGTGAATAGCATCTTCCCTGCAACGAATGACTTGCCCCAAACCGCTATCAGCCCGAAGAGGAGTCGAACCTTCCACCTCAGATCAGAGGCTCAAATCCTACAGACCCACCGCTTCGTCAGCGCCGCCTCGCCGGCATGGCCCATAGGCTGCAGGCAAAGATGGACGCTCATTCGTCAGCATCTAAGTCAGTAGTCGGACAATTTCACCTGCAATGTATTGGGCGTCTGGCTCGATGCCGTAAATGATGCCCGATCCGCGGCTGCTCAGCCAGGGCAGCCCGATAAAGTACAAACCGCGGACCTGTGAAACACCCCGTTGATGAATTGGCGTGCCCTCAGCGTCGGCGACCGGTAGGTCTATCCAGCTAAAGTCTGGCGTAAAGCCTGTGGCCCAAACGACTGCACTGACCCGGGCTTCGCGAAGATTCACCCGCCTCAGAGGCGAAATGCACCGAGCCTCCGGATCGGGCGTGTCTGCTGGATCATCCTCGAGTGGCGGCGGTGGGATCCGCGCCCGCTCCAGATAAGCATCGATTTCGTCCTTCTTTTGTTTCGAGAATGCATCCGCAAAACGGACATTCGAGGCGGCCTCATCACTCAGAACAAGCGTATCGGCTTCCAGATCCAGCGCCCGGCCCAGAATTACCGCACCTTGCCTGGCCAGATCCTGCAAGCTTATTGTGTGCCCGTGGCGCCCAAGCCCTGAGATCAGTGGCTGAGGAGCCCGGCTAATAGATTTGTCGGGCAGATTGGCGAGGGTGACCTCAAGAAAGTTCATATCGGCCCACCACTCGAGCAGGTCCCGTCCCCGATACCGGCGCGGAGCACGCCCAACTTTGCTCGTGCACAGATACACCGTCCGGCCGGCAGACAGAAGCTCTTCAGCGATTTGGCAGCCGGATTGGCCACTGCCAACAACCAGTACCGCTCCTGGTGGCAGGGCATCTACGCTGCGGTAGTCCGCTGTATGAAGTTGGACGATATCGTTGGGTACCCTGGTCCGCATCGGGGGAAATTTTGGATTTCGTTGAATGCCGGAAGCGACCACGACAGCCCGACTGAGCACAGACTCCTCTCCCTGCCCATCAGTTCTGGTCTTGACAATGAATCGGTCTTTGGACCCGTCCCAGCCGACCGAGACAACTGTTACGCCGGTTCGAAGCGGCAATTGGAAGTGTTCTACGTATCGCTGAAAATAGCGGACCAGCTCCTCGCACCCCGAAAAGGCATCGGGCTCCGGGCCGTCGTAAGGAAGGCCGGGTAAGGCATTCATGAAATTGGGTGTGTTCAGTTTGAATGAATGCCAACGCTGGGCCAACCACGATTCGCCAATTCGCCCGCGCTCGAAGACGACATGCTTGCAGCCAGCCTGTTGAAGAAGTTTACTGATTCCGAGGCCGGCTTGACCGGCACCGATAACTACGCTGTCAAGCGTTACCAAGGATTGCAATCCGACTTAAAACCAGGTAAATACATCGCATCACCACACGGGTAATTGGAATTTTCACCCTCGAAATCTCCTGGCCGAAGACTTGAACCTCGAACCTAGCGCCTGGAAGTTCAAGTCCTAGTGATATGCATTTTATGAGGTTGATTGCCTACCAAGTAAAAATCTGACTCCACTAATTAAAATCACTATTATAGCTAAACCGACAGAGCCGACAATCGCCACCAGAAGTCCTCCAACCGAGATGACTGATTCAGTAACATCAGAAGATACTCCGGTTTGAGAGTCCACGCAGTCATACTCGTTCCGACAAACCCTGCAAAGAATCCGCAGAAAGGTACAACCACACAGATCATGATTGACCAAAATATGATCTTGCCCTTCATGTTAAGATCCATAAAGTCTTGATTTGCATGATCTTAGTCATAGCGGGGTATATACTAACTACCTATCTTAAGCTGCGTCAAGAATTAATGAAAAAAAGCTCCTCGCCGAGGACTTACATTTTTCAATCTCCGACACCCAACGAACCGTATTCGGCATAATTCCACCCGGGCTACGGCTCCACTCGACGAGTGTTCTACCACTTTGCGATCGCACAGGTACCGCCGGGCGCGCATTGGTTACGCACGTCGAATTGCTTACTTTCCTGAGACCGATCTCGAGCGCCCAACTACAGAAATGATAGCAGATCGGACGAGCAATACGACAAAGATCAATGTCGACGCAATGACTCCGGGAACCAGCAGTACCAAGCCTGTGATATCGTGCTTTTCTCCTGCCAGACTCACACAATAATCAGTCGAAAAGTTGCTACTGCCATTGCTATATGAATCGACCCGATATGTTCCATCTCTACAAAGCAGAGGAAGAACTAGAGCCTTGGTCGCGGCCGGGATTATACTGATGGGGAGAGCGAAGACGACAAAGCCGATGAATAGACTGAGCAGGACGCGACTTATTAAATTATCAATTCCAAAATTCATTGCAAGCCTCCGGTTAGCGAACACCAGTCATGGCAATTGCTCACTCGAGACACCTGGCCAATTTCCCAGGTTGAATGGGTTCCAGTTTTTCTTACACGGTGGCGCACCGTCTAAAGTGTACCTTGTGAGTTTCTAAAAAGTTCCTCGCAGAGTGTCGTGATTGCATAGGAACAACCATGTATGAAACTGGATTTATTTTGCTTTTGATATCAGCTCCGCGGAGACGATTTCTTTTTCTTTGCTACTGCCTTCGGTGTAATACACGGCGTAGTTACCCCCTTGCAACATGATATCTTCCAGGTTGCCGGTTATATCAAACGAAAGGTTGCCGATGAGTATTTGGTGAACAGTAGTTTGATGGGTATGCTTGACGCCGTCGGCATCGGTCGATGTGGAGAAAAGGTCTTTCTTGAAGATGTCGATCGAACCTTGTGCCTTTAGTAGCTTGACTTGAAATTTGGAGAAGGCGCGACGCATGACGAGAACCCCGATGCCGCCCCAGACCAGAGTCCAAATCAAGCCAAAGCCGATTCTAATGCCCAGGTCTATATCTACTATTTTGACGCTGGCGGCGCCAACGCCGATTAGGGCAATGAGGATCAACAAACCTCCGCCCACCATTCTCCAAGTTCGAGTCCAGCTTTCCTCTCTCACCAGATATTTTTGCTGCCTTTCGCTCAGCTGCCCGCGGCGGTTAGCCTGCAAATCGGCTTCATCGAACTTGAAGTAATCCATTAGTTTTTGATCTTGCATCCTAGGCTCCTTAGGCTCGATTCTTCATTCATTGGAAAGATAGTAACGTGTCATACGGTAAGTTTGAATGCCCCGTTGGTACCACGCTTTCGCGAATTGAAGGATTCAATATCAACAAAACGGCAGCTCGGAACCTAGCGGTTCGAGGTTCTAGTCCTACTGACATACATTTTAGCAATATACGCCATCATACCAATCCGCCTCCTTATTGGTCAACCGAGGTAATCCCCAAGAAAAGAGCACGTAATCAGCAGTTGCTTCGGCAAAAGAAGAAAATATTCTCACCGGCCATACCGCGCCGGATGTCCGCCCCACTCGATATTTGTGGCTTTCAAATTCATCAATGAAAGTGGAGGGTGCAGTATGTTTATCGTATGAATCGAGAAGCAATGTTTTGCATGTGGTTGGATGGTTTTGCAAATATGATATCAAAGCTGCAACATCGAAGCCCATATGATCTCTAATGATTTGCCTGATGATTTCGTTAGAATCCTTGGCGGGATTCCATGCCTTCAAATCGGGAATGTAAGAGAGGAGGAACTCCCAGGTCTGCCTTAGTTTTGGAAAACAAATAGCTTCTAGCTGAATATCCAAAGGAATATCAATCTGAGATTTATTCATTATAGATATTTGTACGTGCTTTTAACCTAGCGGTTCGAGGTTCAAATCCAACAGAAGTATTCATCATCCGCCTTCGCTTATCGCTCTGCTTCGCCTCGGTTTATCCCCGCAACCCCACTTTGCCAACTTCCACAATCGCTAGATGGTGAAGCAAATTCTCCCGAAGCTCCTGCACAGCAAGCAAAACCCCCGCATTGAACCGGTCAACTGATTCGCGATCGGATACCCTGACGACCACGATCCCGCGATTTT
>WNFI01109681.1_pt1 | contig 10450 bp, 9 predicted proteins | sample 5400471 | NCBI WGS metagenome assembly WNFI01 (sample SAMN13153348, study PRJNA577476) | soil metagenome | isolation source: 100 cm saprolite on Douglas fir-dominated hillslope | place: USA:California | collected 2013-09-17 | reverse complement strand
CGCGCCGCCGAACTGGCCCTCTCCCTCGATCACGTATGCCGCCGCCTCGAACGCCGCCGGGATCGTCGCCACGAAGGCCGCGCCCGGCGCCAGCGTCACGTGCCAGAGGAGTGTGGGCATCAGCGTCTGCGCGGGACCGCGCGTGCCCGCGAACTCACCGGCGATCACGCGCACCCGCGCGCCATCCACCGCCACGCTCGGAATATCCGCGGCGACGATGCGCTGGTAGCGGGGCGCCATGGTCTTCAGCGCGCGCGGCAACGACGTCCAGAGCTGGATGCCGTGCATCGTGAGCTCGTCCGGCGTTTCCGCGAGGGGCTTCTCCGAGTGCACGATACCGCGCCCCGCGGTCATCCACTGCGCGCCTCCCGCGGCGACCACGCCGCGATGGCCCGCGGAGTCGCGATGCTCGTTGCGCCCCGCGAGCAGGTAGGTCACGGTCTCGATCCCGGCGTGCGGATGGGCCCCGACGCCATCCTCGCCAGGCTTCACGCGAAACGGCCCGAAGTGATCGAGGAATACCCACGGGCCGACCGAATGCCGCGCGCTGAAGGGCAGCGCGCGGCGCACGGTGAAGGTTCCCACCGGAGCGACCTGCGACTCGACCACGTGCTCCACCGCGCGCGTGGCCTGCTTCTCGAGTTGGGCCGTCGTCATGATTTGTCCACGCTCATGCGCCCCGGACCGAAGGCGAACACCATCAGCATGCCGCCCGTGATCGCGAGGTTCTTCAGGAAGTTGATCTGCTGGTTCATCTTCTGTGCCGCTTCCACCGCCCAGAAATTGTGGAAGAGGATCGCGGCGAGGAGCGTGAAGACGGCAAGCGCCAGCGCCGCCCAGCGTGCCTTGTAGCCGATGGCGAGCAGGATCCCGCCGCCGATCTCGACCACGATGGTTCCGATCGCGACGAGCTGCGCCATGGGCAGGCCTTTGGAGGCGATATAGCCGACCGTGCCGTCGAAACCGGTGATCTTGCCGATCCCGGAAATGATGAAGATCACGGCGAGGAGGATGCGGCCGACGAGAGCGGCGACGGGTTGTGCGTTGGGATTCATATGAGAGCTCCTGTTGTTGTCAGTTGAGATCGAATACCAGGACTTCGGCGTTGCGGCCCTTCTCGATGCGGACCTTGTTGTCACCTCCCGAAAGCTGGACGGCGTCCCCGGCCTGCAACGGCTGGCCGTTCACCTCGGCCGCGCCGCGCACCAGGTGCACGTAGATGCGACGGCCCGCGGCCGGCTCGAGCTTCACCGCCTCGTCGCCGTCGACCAGGGACGCATAAAGGTTCGCGTCCTGATGAATGCGCACCGAGCCTTCGCGGCCGTCGCGCGAGGCGATGAGGCGCAGCCGCCCGCGCTTGGACGCTGCGTCGAAATGCTTCTCTTCGTAGCTCGGCTTTACCCCCTGCTCGTCGGGTTCGATCCAGATCTGCAGGAAATGCACCGGGTCACGATCCGAGGCGTTGTACTCGCTGTGGCGCACGCCCGTTCCGGCGCTCATGCGCTGCACGTCGCCCGGACGGATCACCGAGCCGTTGCCCATCGAATCCTGGTGCGCGAGGCCGCCCTCGAGCACGTAGCTGATGATTTCCATGTCGCGGTGGCCGTGTGTGCCGAAGCCCTGTCCCGGCCGCACGCGGTCCTCGTTGATGACGCGCAATGGCCCAAACCCCATGTGCCTGGGATCCTGGTAGTCGGCGAACGAAAACGTGTGAAAGGACTTGAGCCAGCCGTGATCGGCCAACCCTCTTTCCTGACTGCGACGGATTTCCACTTTCACTCTCCTTCAACATTTCTTCAGAACGATGAAGCGTATGATGTACCTGAAGAAATCATTCCGATAGCGAAACTTTCCGGCAATATCATTCGAATTTACTGAATAATGAAGATCTCCCTCGAAGCACTGCAAGTCCTTGATGCCATTGATAGAAAAGGCTCATTTGCAGCAGCGGCCGACGATCTGCACCGGGTGCCGTCAGCGATCACTTACTCCGTGAGGCAACTCGAGGAAGGGTTGGGGGTGGGGCTGTTCGATCGCACGGGTCATCGGGCGGTGCTCACGGAGGCGGGACGGGAATTGCTCTCGGAAGGCCGGCGCCTGCTGCAGGCGGCAGCGGATCTCGAATGCCGCATACAGCAGGTCGCCAAGGGCTGGGAGTCGGAGCTGCGCCTCGCGATCGACACCATCATCCCCGTCGATAGGATCTTCGGATTGGTGGCGGAGTTCTACGCCCAGCAGACGGGCACGCGGGTGCGCCTCTCCCACGAGGTGCTGGGCGGCACGTGGGACGCCCTCGCCTCGGGTCGCGCGGACCTCGCGGTCGGCGCGCCGGGCGACGCGCCCTCCGGGCACAGCTACGCTACGGTGCCGCTCGGCCGCGTGGAGATGGTCCTGGTCGCCGCGCCGTTCCATCCGATCGTCGCCGCGAAGGGCCCGCTCACGCAGGCGATGATCGAGCGCCACCGCGCGGTGAGCATTGCCGACACCTCGCGCCTGCTGCCGCCGCGAACCGTGGGCCTCTTCTCGGGACAGGATGTCCTCAGCGTCCCTTCGCTCGAAGCGAAGGTCGCCGCGCACGTGGCGGGCCTCGGCGTGGGCTTCCTGCCGCGCTGGATCGCCGAGCGCGAGGCGCACGCGGGGCGGCTGCGAATCCTCGACGTCGAGGTTCCACGGCCAATCGCGGAGAACGTGGTCGCGTGGCGTCCCGAGCACACGGGCAAGGGCCTCAAGTGGTTCGTCAAGCGGCTGCAGGATCCGCTGGTGGCCGCCGAGCTGCTGTCGTGAGGGGCCGCTTCGCGCCCTCGCCCACCGGGCCGCTGCATTTCGGTTCTCTCGTCGCCGCGCTTGCGAGCTGGCTCGACGCGCGCGCCGCCGGCGGCGAATGGCTGGTGCGCATCGAGGATGTCGACGTCCCGCGCACGGTGCCCGGGGCCGCGGAGGACATCCTTCGCACCCTCGAGGCCTTCGGCCTTCACTGGGACGGCGAAGTCGCGTGGCAGAGCCGCCGCACCTCGCTCTACGAGGAGGCGCTCGAGCGGCTGCGCTCCTCGGGCTGCGTCTACCGCTGCCGCTGCTCGCGCAAGGAGGTGGCCGATGCGGGCCTGCACGGCATCGAAGGGGCGATCTATCCGGGCACCTGCCGCGAGCTCGCGATCGATGCGTCGCTTTCCGCCGCGCACCGGCTGCGTGCCGAGGGCGTGCCGGTCGCTTTCGACGACCGCGTGCAGGGGCGCATCTCCCAGGACATCGCGCGCGAGATCGGCGACTTCGTGTTGAAGCGCCGCGACGCGTCGCACGCCTACCAGCTCGCGGTCGTGGTCGATGATGCCGCGCAGGGCGTGACGGACGTCGTGCGCGGCGCCGACCTCCTCCAGTCCACGCCGCGGCAGATCCTGCTGCAGCGCACGCTCGGCCTCGCCACGCCGCGTTACCTGCACTTCCCGGTCGCCACCAACGCGCGCGGGGAAAAGCTCTCGAAGCAAACGCTCGCCCCCGCGCTGCACGCGGAACAAGCGGGCGAGCTGCTCGCCGCCGCACTCGACTTTCTTTCGCAGCCGCCGCCCGCCTCCCGCCTTCCGCGCGAGATTCTCGCCGCGGCCGTACTCTCCTGGGACCCGGCGCGAATCGCACCCCGAATCGACAAAATGGCGGCCGCCGAACGAGACCCGGCAGCCCCCCGCGGCGTATAATTTGTCATCCTTTTTGCGGCATTCGAATCCAACAGGGCGGACCCCAGCATCCAACGGGGCACAAGCTCGGTCCCCATCCGGGATATCCGCAGCGCCGCACGAGAGTCCGACTATGTTCTTCGAGAAGAAAGACAGCGCCCCCGGCATGCCGAAGGCGCGGCGCCGCTGGCGCTCGAAGCCGGTCCTCATCACTTTGCTCGTCCTGCTGGTCGTCGGCTCGTTGGTGGGCTGGAGGGCCACGCAGGCGCAGAAGGAAGTGAAGAAGCCCGATGCCAAGACCGTGCTCGAGTTCACGCCCGCCGACATCGCGGTGGTCGAAGTGCGCGCGCTGGTGCGCTCGATTCCGTTCTCCGGGTCGCTGGCACCCTTCGTGCAGACGACGGTCAAGGCGAAAGTGCCCGGCGAAATGAACCGCGTGATGGTGCGGGAGGGCGAGAGTGTAACCGCCGGCCAGCTGCTGGCGCAGATCGACACCGCGGACCTGCGCTCGCGGCTCGAAACGCAGGTGGCGACCCTCGAAGAGGCGAAGGCGAAGCTCTCGATCGCGGAAAAGAACCGCGAGAACAACCTGCAGCTCCTGCGCCAGAAATTCATCTCGCAGAACGCCTACGACACCACCCACAGCACCTATGAGGCGGCGGCGGCGAGCGTGCGTTCGGCCGAGGCCCAGCTGCGCATGGCGCAGAAGGCCATGGCGGATGCCGAGGTGCACGCGCCGTTCGCGGGCATCGTCGCGAAGAAGATGGCGAACGCCGGCGAGAAGGTCGGCGTCGACAGCCCGCTCTTCGCGCTGGTCGACCTGGGCCGCATGGAGATCGAGGCACCGGCGCCGGCCTCCGAGATTCCCTCGATCAAGCCGGGACAAGCGGTCACCTTCCGCGTCGACGGTTTCGGCGAGCGCGATTTCGAAGGGCGCGTGGAGCGCATCAACCCCACGGCGGAAGCGGGCTCGCGCTCGATCACGCTCTACATCTCGGTGGCCAACCGCGACGGCGCGCTGAAGGGCGGCATGTTCGCCAAGGGGCAGATCGTGCAGGACAAGGCGGCGCCGGCGATGATCGTTCCGGCCACCGCGGTGCGCGACGAGGCCGGCCAGAGCTACGTCTTCACGCTCGAGAACGGCAAGATCGGCAAGCGCGCCGTGAAGCTGGGCGCGACCGAGGCGCAGCGCGGCATGATCGAGGTGAAGAGCGGCCTCGAGGAGGGCCTGAGCGTCGTGAGCGCGCGCGTCACGGGCCTGAAGGCCGGCGACCCCGCGGTGATGAAAGCCTCCGAAATCAAGCCCGCGGTCACGGCGCCCAGCACGACCGGCTAGGAGCTTCGCCATGTGGATCACCAAGACCAGCATCAACCAGCCGGTATTCGCCACCATGGTGATGGTGGCGTTGTGCGTGCTGGGCCTGTCCTCCTACAACCGCCTGCGCGTCGAGCGCATGCCGGACATCACGGTCCCGTTCGTCTTCATCCAGTTCCAGTATCCCGGCGCTTCCCCCGAGGCGGTCGAGAACGACGTCAACAAGCCGGTCGAGGAAGTCGTCAACACGGTCAACGGCGTGAAGGTGATTCGCTCCAACGCCTGGGAAGGCCGCGGCGAGACCTACATCGAGTTCCGGCTCGACACGGATATGTCGCGCGGGGTCCAGGACGTGCGCGACAAGATCGCCCTGATCCGCCCTGCGTTGCCGCGCGAGGTGAAGGATCCGCTCATCCTGCGCGGCGACTTCGACAACGCGCAGCCCGTGGTATCGCTCGCGGTCACCTCCCCCACGCGCACCCTGCGCGAGCTCACCACGCTCTGGGCGTGGACGAGATCATCGGCGCGATCAAGGCGGCGAACATGGACGTGCCCGCCGGCAAGATCGTGCAGGGCCCGACCGAGCAGCTGGTGCGCATCGAGGGCAAGATCAAGGACCCCGCGGGCTTCGGCAAGATCATCGTCGCGCGGCGCGCCAAGGGCCTGGTGTACCTCGACCAGGTGGCCGAGATCGTGGACGGCGAGAAGGAAGCCGACTCGCTTTCGCGCATCAACGGCAAGCCGGGCATCACCGTCCAGGTGCTGAAAGTCCAGGACGCCAACATCGTCGAAGTGGGTAACGGCGCGAAAAAGGCGGCCGCGGAGCTGGGAAAGGCGCTGCCGGCGGACGTGGACCTGCAGATCGTCTACGCCGACGTGGAGTGGATCGAGAAGGCGCTGAACGGCGTGAAGGTGACGATCGTCGAGGGGGCGCTCCTCACGATCTTCATCGTGTTCCTGTTCCTGCACTCGTGGCGCAGCACTATCATCACCGGGCTTACGCTCCCGATCTCGGTGATCGCGACCTTCATGGCGGTGTACATGTTCGGCTTCACGCTGAACTTCCTCACCCTGATGGCGCTGTCGCTGTGCATCGGGCTGCTGATCGACGACGCCATCGTGGTGCGCGAGAACATCGTGCGCCACCTCGGCATGGGCAAGGACCACTTCACGGCCGCGCGCGAGGGCACCGAGGAGATCGGGCTCGCGGTGATGGCGACCACGTTCGCGATCGTCGCGGTGTTCGTCCCGGTCGCGTTCATGTCCGGAATCATCGGCAGGTTCTTCTACCAGTTCGGCATCACCGTGGCGGTCGCGGTGCTGGTGTCGCTCTTCGTGAGCTTCACGCTGGACCCGATGCTCTCCGCCGTGTGGCGCGATCCGCAGGAGGGCCGCTTCAAGCGCGTGCCGTGGCTGGGCAAGGTGATGAATCGCGTCGAGCACGGCGTCGAGTGGGCGCACGTGACGTACGGCAAGCTCCTCGAGTGGTCGCTCAACAACCGCAAGAAGGTGCTGGCACTCGCCTTCGCGATCTTCATCGGCAGCTTCTTCCTGCTTCCCCTGGTGGGAACCGAGTTCGTGCCCGAGTCCGACGAGGGCCGCACGTCCTTCCGGCTTACCACACCGGTGGGGTCGAGCCTCGCCTATACCGACGCGAAGACGCGCCAGGTCGAGGAGATCCTCAAGGGATACAGGGAAGTCGAGTTCGTCACCGCGAACGTCGGCACGGGCGAGGGCCCCAACATCGCGCGCGTCGAGGTTCGGCTCACCGATCGCCACAAGGTCAAGCGCATGTCGCAGAAGGACTTCGAGGCCGCCGTGCGCGACAAGATCCGCCGCATCGCCGGCATCGAGCTCGCGGTGGGCTACAACCGCCCGATCTGGATCAACCTGCTCGGACCCAACAACGACGAGCTGGAGCGCATCAGCAACATCGTCCTGGACAAGTTCGCCCAGATCAAGGGCATTACCGACCTCGAGTCGAGCCTCAAGGCGAACAACCCCGCCATCACGATCAAGGTGGACAACGTGGCGGCGAGCGACATCGGCCTCACGGTGCAGCAGATCGGCGCGGCGATACGTCCGTTCGTCGCCGGCGAAGTGATCAGCCACTGGCTGGCCCCCGACGGACAGAACTACGACGTGAACGTGCAGCTGCCGCGTTCGGGGCGGCGCATCACCGCCGACCTGGGCGAGCTCTTCGTGGTGAGCTCGAAGGTGAATGCGGACGGCGCGCCCATGCTGGTGCCGCTGCGCCAGGTGGTCGAGTTCCAGAACTCCACCAGCCCGCAGATCATCAAGCGCCAGGACCTGCAGCGGCGCATCGGGATCTACGCGAACGTCGAGGGGCGTCCCTCGGGCGACGTGGGCAAGGAAACGCAGGAGGTCCTGAAGACGATCCAGCTGCCGCCGGGCTACCGCTTCGACGTGGCCGGACAGCAGCAGGACATGGAGGACTCGTTCAAGGCGGCGGTCGCCGCGCTCGGCATGGCGGTGATCTTCATCTACATCATCCTCGCCTCGCAGTTCGGCAGCTTCCTGCAGCCGCTCGCCATCATGGCGTCGCTGCCGTTCACGCTGATCGGCGTGTTCCTCGCCCTGCTCATCACCGGGACCACGCTCAACATCTTCTCCATCATCGGCATCATCATGCTGATGGGCCTGGTGACGAAGAACGCGATCCTGCTGGTGGACTTCACCAACCAGGGGCTGCGCGAGGGCAAGAACCGGCACGACGCGATCCTCGATGCGGGACAAGTGCGCCTCAGGCCGATCCTGATGACGACCATGGCGATGATCTTCGGCATGCTGCCGATGGCCATCGGCTCGGCCGACGGCGGCGAGCAGAACGCCCCGATGGGACGCGCGGTGATCGGCGGCATCATCACCTCGACGCTGTTGACGCTGGTCGTGGTGCCGGTGCTCTACACCTACCTCGACGCCATGGGCCGCTGGTTCGCCGCGCGCTTCAGCGGACGCAAGGCGGCGCCGGCAGAAGGCGCGCCCGTCGCTAGCGAGGCCGACTAGTCCGGTCGCGCTGCGAGAAGCGCGGAACGCGAAGGGCGGTTCACGACCATTCCATCTTCCAGGTCCGCGCCATCGATCGCGTAGCGCGCGAGGGCTTGCGGATCGCTTCTCGCATCGACGAGCTCGACCGTCTCGGCGCGCGCCTTCAAGTCCTGGTAGCGCACGTAGTCCGAGCAGAAAGGACACGCGCCGTCGTAGACGATCGTAATCCTCATGGGCTCTTGGGCGCGAGTGCCGTCCTGGCACGCGGCAGGCGCTCGCTGACCGTACGCCACAGCGACTCGCCGAATGCCGCGGCGTTGAGCACGATCATGATTCCGGAGAAAAGCCACAGCCCGAGGAACACGGCGATGCCCAGGTGCAGGAGCTCAGTCGCCACGACGACCGCGAAGCGCGCGCGTGTCCACACGAGGAATGGATAGGCGAGCTGCACCACCACCGCGCCCACGCTCACCGCCTGGAGGAGGAGGGGAAACTGGGCGAGAGGGCTGGGATCGAACTGCTGGAACTGCGGCAGCGACAGCGCCCTCCAGATCGCGTCTCCCGACCACCATTGCTCGCCCATCGACTTCGAGATTCCCGCGGCCGCATAGATGATGCACAGGTGCAGGCGCAGGACCAGCACCGACAGCGATGCGTCATCGCCCGCCACGGCCGCGGCGCCCGGGCCTCTCCTGCGGCGATCGACGGACCAATCGCGCCCGACCGGCATCACGACGCAATAGAAGAGCGCGATCACGAGGAGCTTGCCCAGGCCGTACGTGAAGGCGATGCCGGTCCCGATGAGGACGAGGTGCGTGATCCACGCCGCGACGGCGCAGGTGCGCGTCATGAAGCCGGCGAGCAGGCCGGCCGCGGCGGCGAGGTGGATGCCCATCACCAGCGTGACCGTTTGCCGCGAGCTCAACCCGAAATGCGCGAAGAAGGCCGCGACGGTGGAAAGCCGCGGCATCACCGGGTCGATGAGCTGCTCGCCGAGCGACCACGCCACCAGCCCGAACTCGTCCAGCAGCAGCTCGCGATGGCCCCATGTGAGCGCGCCCTGCCACAACAGGATCAGCGCCACGCCGATGCGCAGGATCGCGAGCGGCTTGTAGGAAGCGGCTTCCGAGAGGAACCGCGAGCGCGCGAGCTCAGCGAGCAGGGGCGGCCTCCCTCACGGCGCCGAAGCGCCCGATTTCGACCCAGCTCGCCTTGCGCCCGTCCTTCACCTGGGCGAGCGTCGGGATGTCGAGGAATTCCACGCGCGTCTGCACCCACTGCGCGTCGGGGTGCCGGTCGAGCACGTAGCGCGACCACGAATTGACGAGGAAAGGCTGCACCGTCGGGCGCAGGAAGAAATTGAACATCGCCGCGAGGCGCTGGTTGACCTCGGAGCTGGGGGAAGTGACCTCGTAGAGGCGCACCGAGCCGTCGGCCGCGCCGAGCTTGAACTGCACGCGCACCTGGCTCACCACCGAAGGCGCGAAGAAATCGAAGTGCGTGGCCGCGCCGCTGTAGCTGCCGTAGATGCGCAGCGGCCGCTCGATCGCCTCCGGAATGAAATGCTCGACCTGAAGGTAGCTCGAATAGACTAGCGCGATGAGCAGGTGCACGGCCGCCGCCCCCCAGAGGATCTGCTTGCGCCGCGCCGGACTCAGCATCCCTTGGTCCCGCCGGTGATCCGTCCGATCGCACCGGCGCGGTCGTGCACGTCGAGCTTCAGGAAGAGCTGCTTGATGTGATAGGCCACCGTGTTGCCGGAGACGCCGAGGCCGTCGGCGATCTCCTGGTTGCTGCGTCCCTGCGCGATCATGAGCGCGATCTCGCGCTGCTGCGGCGACAAGGGCAGCTGCCCCATCGCCTGCACGAATCGCAGGATCATCGGCTGCTGGCGCTGGATGCGGACCCCGATCAGCGCATCCGGCGCCTGATGGTCGTCGTCGAGCCAGTAGGCGCGCAGCAGGTGCCGCCCCCACTTGGTGTCGAGTGTCGTCATCGGCGGCGTGGACTCCTCGCCGCGCGCGACGGCATCGAGGCGCGCGGCGAGCTCGCGCAGCGTCTGTGTCGCGCGCTCGGTCACCGCCGTCTTCAGGCTCGCCGGATTGATGTCGGAAGTCGTGGCGAGGAGCAGGAGCCGCCGCGCCTTCTCCGAGCCGTGCCGGATCGTCCCGGCGCGATCGGTGACGAGCATCGCCTCGTCCTCGGAGTCCTCGAACGCGAAGCCTTCGGGCGCGCCCGCACCGGCGCGCGTCTCGTCGCCCGCGATGCCGTGCCCGACGTAGCGCATCACGCTGGCGAGGTCGGCCCTCTCGCGCGGCGTGAACGCGGGGGCATCGGGCGGCCGGTAGAGCGATAGCTGGCCCAGGGCGGCGCCCTGCTCGCGCACGATTCCGTAGAGGACGTGATGCGCGTCCAGGCGCCTCAAGATCTCGTTGTAGTACTCGGTCTTGCGCAGCTC
>WNFI01674824.1_pt1 | contig 10452 bp, 10 predicted proteins | sample 5400471 | NCBI WGS metagenome assembly WNFI01 (sample SAMN13153348, study PRJNA577476) | soil metagenome | isolation source: 100 cm saprolite on Douglas fir-dominated hillslope | place: USA:California | collected 2013-09-17 | reverse complement strand
CTTTCGCTCCTGCTCCGGTCGGAATGACAGATGTTTTGGGAGGCGTCCGCCCGGACACCTCCTTCCGTAATCTAAGAGATTGCTTACCTCTGTGCGATAGTCAGCTTGGCCGAGTGGCCAGCAACCGCCGGCGGCCACAATCTCAAAGACTCACCGCATGGAGCGGCGCCAACCAGGGCGTGCCGCGCGGGAAACCGAGGAAGGTCACATGCTTCAGTCGTCAGAAAATTCTTATAACGGCAAGTTCAACCCACCAGCTCCCAACTCCAACCTCAACAATCCAGTTAAGACCGTGACCGCGCCCGTGGATCAGGCTACGATCGGACGCACGCTCGTGATTAAAGGCGAGATCAGTGGCTCGGAAGCGCTTTACATCGATGGCCGCATTGAAGGCAAGATCACCATGCCCGAGAGCCGCGTAACCATTGGACGAAACGGCAAGGTCGACGCCAGCATCAACGCCCGCGAAGTTGTGGTCATGGGCAAGGTGAATGGCAACATCGATTGCAGCGACCGTGTGGACATTCGCGCCGAAGGCTCGGTGAGCGGAGACATCTCAACCGCGCGCATCAGCGTGGAAGACGGCGCATCGCTCAAAGGCGGAATTCAGGTCCGCAGCGAGGGCAAGCAAAATCAGCCGCAAGGGCAGAACAAGCCAGCCGAGGCGCCCAAGGCCATGGCTGCAACCGGCAGCGCATAGTTCGGTTGCGGAGAGTTTCGATAACAAAACAGGGGCACGCTCACGCGTGCCCCGCTGTTCTTGCGGACCAATCAGATGAAAGCCGTATACACAACGCCGGGGCCGAACAACGGCTCAACCTCACAGCCGACAGATCTTGCCTCGAGGGTGTTTGAAAACCGCGTCTTCGTGCCTATCTGGCTGATCTTTCTTGTCGTGGTTGTGACTTTCGTGAGTTGGCCGATCCACGACGCTCTCCTCGTCTGATGGGTTTACGGCAGGGACATGTATTTAAGCCACGGCATTCGCGTCCTTCCGGGCAAACCCATCCGGTTTTCAGACGGTACCCTCGCCCCTAAGTTTCCAGACATGGTCATCGGTTTCGGGATATTTTTTGTGACCACGTTTGGCCTGTCGCTCGCGCTGTTCTATGCCCTGCGCCTTTACGAGCGGCATTTTGGAAAGCCGCAAGCATCTGACGTACGTTAGGTCTCGCCTTCAGGTGCGCGTCGCAAGTGGCGCAGCGAACCTCAGTGCGAACCATGCCGAACATTGAGTCCTTGTGCTCGACCACGCCGCCGCCGTTTGCAGGCTTGGTAAAGCTGGGCCAGCCCGTGCCGGAATTGAACTTCGTCTGCGAATCGAAGAGCGGCGCGCCACAAACCACGCAGTGATACATTCCCGCGTCTTTTGTATTCCAGTACGCGCCGGTAAAGGCGCACTCGGTCCCCGCCTCCTGCGTCACGTGATACTGCTCGGGCGTGAGTTTCTGTTTCAACTCCGCTTGGTCTTTCATAGTCTTCTCGGCCATAAATGACTCCGTCTCAAATGAATTAGTTTGTCTTTGATTGGATGTCGCAGCGGAGAAAAAGTGACACGAACCAGACTTAGCCACCCCGACTCGTACTGGTCTTGCTTATGTGGAGAAGAGATGAAAGAATCTGAACCGTTTCCGCAACAGAATTAGTCCTGAACCGGTCGGGCGTTTCATCAGTTTCGATCAGGAACGGGCACATCCCGTTCGTAGACTCAATCTGAACTTCGAACAGACTCTCGGGTTGGTTAAAGAACCACAACCCGTCGTCGTCAGCTCCGGGGTGCAGGACTTTTAGCTGTCTGACTTCCATAGCTGGACACATTTGACGGACCTGTTCGATGATTTGCTCGACATCGCGTTCTTGACCGCTGCTCGGTTCGGGCCTACTCACTGACGTCTTGCCTACCTTGCGATACTTCCCGCGGAAGAACAAAAGCGGCTCCTTTTCCTTCACCACGACAGACTCTACCTCAGCGATGAAGATAGTGTGGTCGCCCGCGTCCTGGGCCGAGTACAGCCGACACTCCAGATAAGCGAGCGCGCCCTGTAAAATGGGAGTGCCGTGCGGCGTGCGGTCGAAGCGGGCACCGGCTTCGGCCTCGGCGTGCTGGTGGGTGCGTTCCGGCCGGGCGTAGTATTCCGAAATCGCACGCTGATCTTCGCTCAGCACGCTAATCCCGAAACGTTTCTTGGCGTGCATATGAGCGTGGGTTCGCGTGGTGTGATCCACGCAAACCAGCACCAGCATCGGATCGAGCGACACCGAAGCGAAGGCATTGGCGGTCATGCCGTGGGCTTCGCCTTCCAGGTCAAGCGTGATGATAGTCACGCCCGTAGCGAAGCATCCCATGGCGCGCCGGAAGTCGGTTGAGTTCAGGGCCATGTTCAACCGCCTACATTATCACGTGCGCCGATAGCTGAACACGTTGCCAGGGCCAGTCGGCGCTCATGTATCATTCGATAAATCCTCTATCGACGAATCTTAATCCCGTGACTCCAACGATCATCCCGGCTGCGAATTCGGAATCTTGCGCGGAACATGCCTCCGCGCCGGCTGAATTGCAACTCAGTGCGCCTGTGTCGCGGGACGTGGCTGTCCGCTTGATTCAATGCACTGACGATGATTTGCCCGCGCTTCTCGCCGCTGCCCGCGGCGCCAGAGACAGGTTCAAACCTGGGGTCATCACGTATTCCCGAAAAGTGTTTCTGCCGCTGACTAATCTTTGCCGCGACTACTGTGGATATTGCACCTTTCGCCGCGACCCCGGCGACCCCGGCGCACATACCATGACGCCGGATGAGGTACTCGCCTTCGCCCGCGCCGGAGAGAAACTCGGCTGCATCGAAGCTCTTTTCAGCCTCGGCGACAAGCCCGAGTTACTCTTTCCGGAGATGCGGGAAACTCTGCGCCATCTCGGCTACAAGTCCACACTGCACTATCTTGAAGCCATGTGCGAACTGGTGCTGCGCGAAACTAGCCTGCTGCCGCATCCGAATCCGGGATTGCTGAGCGCCGAGTGGATCGCGCGTCTGGCCGCCGTTTCGCCGAGCATGGGCTTGATGTTGGAGACAACAAATGCTGCACTCCTCGCACCCGGCGCGGCCCACGACAACGCTCCCGACAAAGTTCCGATAAAACGTCTGCGCACGATCGAAGAAGCTGGCAAGCAGAATGTTCCGTTTACTACAGGACTGCTGATCGGTATCGGCGAGTCGCTGGAGGATCGCGTCGATACTCTGTTGGCTATTCGGGATTTACATCAGCGCTACGGACATATTCAGGAAGTGATCGTACAGAATTTCCGGGTAAAGCCTGCCATTCCCATGGCAGGGTGGCCCGAACCAACCCGAGACGAAATGCTGCGGACCGTCGCAGTGGCCCGATTGCTGCTACCGGACGTAAATATTCAGGCGCCACCGAATCTTTCTGCACCTTACTACGATGACCTGATCGATGCCGGGATCAATGATTGGGGAGGAATTTCGCCGCTGACGCCAGACTTCATCAATCCAGAGAAGCCGTGGCCACATCTGGAGCAGCTTCGTCTTCGCACCGAAGCGAAAGGATTTGCCTTGAAGCAACGGCTTCCGATATATCCCGAGTTTCTGGCACGAGTCTCGGCTAAGCCCAGTCTGCTCTCCGAGCGACTGCAAGCGGCCGCCGATGATCAAGGGCTGGCGCGGAGGACGGCATGATTTGTGTCCTAAGTGGCGGGACAGGCGGTGCGAAATTTGTGGACGGCCTGCGCCAGGCCATGCCCGAAGAAGACATCACCGTCGTGGTTAACACTGGCGATGATCTGATGTGGTGGGGTCTTTACGTTTCTCCCGATATCGATTCCATCGTCTACCTTCTCTCCGGCCTATTGAGCGGCGAGCGCGGATGGGGCGTAAAGGGCGACACGTTTCTTTGTTTACAAGCCATGTCGCAACTCGGCGAGCCCGCGTGGTTCCACGCCGGGGACCGAGATCTGGCCGTGCACTTGCTGCGCTCTCGATTGTTGGCCGAAGGTAAAACGCTGACCGAAGCGACGGCACTGATCTGCGGCAAGCTCGGGGTGAAGGCGTGCGTTCTGCCCATGAGCAATTCGCGGGTTGAAACCCGCGTCGATACGCCGGTTGGCGAGTTGAGCTTCGAGGAATATTTCGTGCAGCGCTGGTATCAGGACCCAGTGAACTCGGTGCGGTTCGCGGGGGCCTCAGATGCCGAGGCTGCGCCGGGAGTGATTGAAGCGATCGTCTCTGCCGATGCGGTCATCATTGCGCCGAGCAATCCAGTTACCAGCATTGGGCCAATTCTCGCCGTTCCCGGCGTTCGAGAGGCGCTGGTGCGAGCTCGGGGAAAGATTGTCGCTATCAGCCCCATTGTGGGCGACGCTCCGGTCGCTGGACCGGCGGGCATTCTGATGGCGTCGCAAGGATTGCCCTGTTCGATCGCGGGCGTGGCGCAGGCATATGAAGATTTTCTCGACGTCCTGATCTGCGATGTGCGCGATGCCCGCGCCGCCGAGAACCTACGCAAAAAGGGACTGCGGGTACAGTGCGCACAGACGATCATGCGGACCTCGGAAGATAAAGCTGCATTGGGCCGCGAAGTTTTATCACAGGTCGCCATAACAGCCTTACCAGCCCGCGTAGTTGCTGGACGAGCCATGGACGAGCGGTCGTGATTCTTATCCCGGTGAAGAATCTAGCCTTCGCCAAGCAGCGCTTGGCTACGTGGCTTGATCAGCACGCGCGCACCGAACTGGCTCAAGCCATGCTGCACGACGTACTCGCGGCGGTGCATGGATGGAGAAATCGCCCGCCGGTCGCCCTCGTCACCGGCGATCCCTTCGCCACGGATCTGGCACGACAATACGATTTCGAGATCATCCCCGACCCCATCAATCCTGGAGAGACCGGCGCGATCGAGATGGCTACGCGAATCTGCGTGGAGCGCGGCGCCGAGAGCACACTGGTAATCCCCGGGGACATTCCCCTGATCCAGTCGTGGGAGCTGGAAGAAATTTTCAAGCGCGCTCCGGGTGTGGGCAGCGTGCTGGTTCCAGCCGACGATGGACGCGGCACCAACGCAGTCCTGCGGCGGCCTGCCAATCTTTTTCCGCTGCGATTTGGCAATGATAGTTTTAAGCCTCACCACGCTGCCGCGTTGGCTACGAAAAAACCGTGCATTGTGCTCGAGTTGCCGGGAATCGCAGTGGATGTGGACAATCCCGCCGATCTTCAACAATTAATATCGCTTCCCGGCGAAACCCGCGCCCAACGCCTTGCACGGCAATGGACGGCCGACATCCTGTTACCAGCCACGGGATCACACGGGCCATGAAAACACGGATCGCGAAGTTGAAGACGCATATTACGAAACGTCGAACGGCTAGTCGCATACCTAAGTCTGGCGGTGAAATTCGGCTCGTCCCCTTAGCGGTCGCCGGAGAAATAACGGCAGGCGACTCCCTCGCCAAGCGATTACTCGAATCACTGCGCCCCCGCCATCTCACAATCGAGCCAGGCGACATTCTCATCGTTAAGCACAAGATTGTTTCCAAGGCGGAAGGGCAAATAATCGACCTCGGCACAATCAGGCCATCCGCCGACTCAATCGAATGGGCCAAGAGATACACCCTTGACGCTCGCGTCGTCGAGCTAGCGCTGCGCGAAAGCCGATCAGTTATTCGCCGCAAGAACGGCGTGCTAATCACAGAAACTCAGCATGGATTTCTCTGCGCCAACAGTGGCGTTGACGTCTCGAATGTGGACGGAGGCAGCCACGCGCTGCTGCTTCCAGCAGATCCCGATCGCTCGGCGGCGCAACTTCGACGTGAAATCAAGAGGCGCACAGGCATCGCCATCCCGGTCATTATCACGGATAGCTTCGGCCGGCCATGGCGCGAGGGCTTGACCGAATTCTGCATCGGGATTGCCGGCATGAAGCCGTTGCGCGACGATCGCGGCCGCCGCGATTCGCACGGATACAAACTTCAGGCCAGCGTCGAGGCCATCGCCGACGAGTTGGCTTGCGCCGCTGGTCTGGTCTGCGGCAAGCTCAACCGCACACCGGCCTGTCTCATTCGTGGATTTCGCTACGAATCGGGGCGTGGACGGACGAGCGAATTGCTTCGTCCGGCAGCGACCGACTTGTTCCGCTAGACTATTCATGAAGTACGGAGGCGCCTGTGACCCGCGAACTCTCCAATTCGGAATTAGAAAACTTTGCCGGGCTCGACTGGAACGACATCGAACCGCAAATGTCGTTACTTGTACGTGGCGCAATCGAGCGGGTTCTGGAAATGCAGGATGGTGCGAGTCTTTCGCTCGAAGAAGCTTTCGCCCTGGCCGACTGCGAGGGCGACGATCTGCTCGGTCTTCTCGTCGCGGCCAACATGCTGCGCGCCGAGCTTGCGGGCAACATCGTCACCTACGTCGTCAACCGCAATATCAATTTCACCAACATCTGTTTCGTGGGATGCAAGTTCTGCGCCTTCAGCCGAGGGCCGCGCGAGTCGGATACATACTTCCTGACGCCAGAAGAGGTCGGTAAAAAAGCGGCTGAGGCCTGGCAACTGGGCGCGACCGAAGTCTGCATTCAAGGCGGACTTCCTCACGGCCTACCCGCGTTCTACTATCGCGACATTCTCCGTGCGGTGAAGAATGTGACGCCGCGGATGCACATTCACGCTTTCTCGCCGATGGAGATCGTGTTTGGCGTCGAACTCACGGGCATGCCCCTGACTGATTATCTTTCCATGTTGCGCGATAATGGCTTGGGCACTTTGCCGGGGACGGCCGCGGAAATCCTCGACGACGAGATCCGGCACATCCTCTCTGCGAACAAACTTTCTACCGCGCAGTGGGTCGAAGTCATTCGCACCGCGCATCGCTGCGGCATTCGCACGACTTCCACGTTGATGTATGGGCATACGGAGACTCCCGCGCATTGGGTGCGCCAGATGCTTCTGCTGCGCGAAATTCAGGCCGAGACCGGTGGCTTCACCGAGTTCGTTCCTCTCGGATTCGTGCATCAGAACACAATTCTCTTTCATCAGGGATTGGCGCGCAGCGGCCCCACGCTCGCCGAACATCTCAAAGTTCACGCGCTGGCGCGGCTTTTGTTCGCCGGTTCCATCAATAACATTCAAGTTTCGTGGGTCAAGCTCAACCGTAAACTCTCTCAACTCTGCCTACACGCCGGCGCCAACGATTACGGCGGAACTTTGATGGAAGAAAATATTTCGCGCGAAGCCGGAGCAACAGCCGGCCAATACACCAGCCCGGAAGATTTTCAGGCAATGATTCTGGAGATGGGCCGCATCCCCGCCGAGCGCAATACCACCTACAGCCGCATCCACATCAAACTGCCACTGGATGAATTCACCGCCGAGCAGGGACTTGAGGCTGAGTTCGCATGAGCGGCGCGGCCGTGCGTCCGATCGCGATTCTCGGCGGCACCGGTCCCGCGGGCATGGGTCTCGCCTTGCGCTGGGCGCGTGCGGGAGAGACGATCACATTAGGATCGCGCGACTCGCGGCGCGCCGAACAAGCCGCTGAAGCCCTCCAGCAGAAAGTTGGACCGGGCGCAAAAATTTCCGGGATGGACAACAGCGCGGCCTGCGCCGCTGCCGATATTCTCGTGCTCACGGTTCCTTTCGAAAGCCAGGCCTCGCTGCTCAAGCAACTCAAGCCGGCAATCTCCGCGGGAAGCATTTTGATTGATTGCACCGTCCCGCTTGCTGCGGGAGTCGGCGGACGCGCCTCGCGAACGATCGGCGTTTGGCAAGGATCGGCCGCGCAGCAGGCTGCAGAGCTTGTGCCGAAAGGCGTGAGCGTGGTCTCGGCCTTTCACAATGTCTCCGCAGAACTCCTCAACGGTGACGACCCACTCGACTGCGATGTCATCGTTTGCAGCGACGATCCTGATGCCGCACAACTCACGCGCGAACTTGCGGCAAAGATTGCTGGAGTACGCGCCATCGATGGCGGCAAGCTGGAGAATTCGCGTATTGTGGAGCAGATTACGGCGTTGTTGATCGGCCTGAATATCCGCCACAAAGGGCATGCCGGAATTCGCATCACAGGTCTACCGCCGGAGAAATATCTTTAGAACTTCCCTTCGAAGAATAAGAAATAACTTTCAATCGGCAACAATCTCTGCCAATATCTTCGGCTATGTTCAAGGCATCTCTTTCTCTGGCTTCCATTCTCATCGCGGTATCGTCTCCGCTGTGGGCTGGCCCGGCTTCTTCTCCACTGACGCTGCGCTACTCCATCGTCTCGAACAACACGAAGGCCGGGAGCGAGGTGGACACCTACACCGCAGACGGTCACGTCGACAGCGCCTACGAGTTCAACGACCGAGGCCGCGGCCCGAAGATTTCTGCACGCTACGTCCTCGGGGCAGACGGTACACTCACACGCGCCGACATAACCGGGGTCGACTATCTGAAGGCGCCCGTGGACGAGCACTTCGCCGTGGAAGGCGGGCAGGCACACTGGAAGAGTACCTCTGAAGATGGGCACTCTGTGCCTCCGGGTTTTTATGTCAGCATCAACGGATCTTCGGCTGAATCTGCATTTCTGGTTCAAGGTTTGTCCAAGGTGAAGGGCGGAAATATTAGACTTTTTCCTTCGGGAGAAGCGCATCTTGATCGCCTACAAGAGTCAACCGTAGAAAGCCACGGGCAAAAGTTGCACGTAACCGAGTTCGCCATCACGGGACTCTCCTTCGCCCCGTTGACGGTCTGGCTTGATGATGATGGCCATTTCTTCGCCATGCCGGGAACATGGTTCGCCTTCCTGCGAGAGGGATGGGAAGATACAAATCAGAAACTTTACGACCTGCAACTGAAGGCAGAGAATGCGCGGTTGGAGCGCCTGGCCCATGATCTCGCGCAGCATCCAACTCAGCCAATCGCAATCGAGCATGTTCGTCTGTTTGATTCCGAGCAGGCCGCTATCCGGGAGGACCAAACCGTCATCATTGAAGGCGACCACATTGCGATGGTCGGCTCAGCCGCGTCCATTGCTATCCAGCCGAATGCGCAGCACATCGACGGCCGAGGGAAGACACTGCTGCCCGGCCTCTTCGATATGCATGTTCACGTATCAGCCCTCGACGGGCTGCTGCACATCGCTAGCGGAATAACCAGTACTCGCGACATGGGTAATGATATCGATGAGATTCGTCGCGTACAGAATCAATGGGACAGCGGAACGGCAATCGGGCCCCATCTTTGGAAGGCCGGATTTATCGATGGTCCGGGTCCGTATCAGGCTCCGACAGGTTTGTACGCGCAGACGCTCGAAGAAGCTCAAGCGGATGTGAATCGATATGTCGACCTGGGCTATGTGCAGATCAAACTCTATAGTTCGTTGAAGCCGGAGTTGGTGCCCGGCATCGTCAAGGCCGCGCACGCCCGCGGATTGCGCGTCAGCGGCCACGTTCCCAACGGCATGATCGCGAGTCAATTCGTGGAAGACGGTGCCGACGAACTGCAACACATCAACTTCATTTTTCTGAACTTTCTAGCGGATAAGGTAAAAGACACGCGCACTCCGGAGCGATTTACCGCCGTCGGCGCAAATGCGGCAAAACTCGACTTGCAATCGCCGCCGGTGAATGATTTCATTCAACTGCTCCTTCAGCACCACACCACCGTGGATGTAACCCTGGCCACGTTTGAAGGCATGTTCACGGGACGCCCCGGCCAAGTGTCTCCCGATCTCGCGCTCGTGCTCGACCGCCTCCCGGCCCAAGTCCAGCGCTCTGCCTACACCGGTGGACTGCCCGTTGATAGCTCAAACGACCAGCTTTACAAAGATTCCTACAAAGCCATGCTGCGAATGACCAAGCGCATGTACGACGCTGGCATTCCGATTCTGGCTGGCACCGACGCAACGCCAGGAATCATGCTCCATCGAGAACTTGAGCTGGGGGTTGAAGCAGGCATTCCTCCGGCCAAGGCATTGCAGATTGCAACTCTTAATGCAGCACGAGTGCTCAAACAGGATGGAGAGCGTGGCTCGATCGCATCGGGAAAGAAAGCGGATTTGCTGCTAGTAGAAGGAAATCCCGCTGAGCATATATCCGATATTCGCCGGGGACGGTTGGTGATGAAGGACGGGGTGCTGTTCGATACTGCGGCAGTCTATCAGACGGTGGGAATCAAAGCCGCAAAGTAGGAGGCGCAACTGCTTCCGGAATCGCTGAAAGAATCATAGCAATCTTGGGCCTCTCAAGAGACAAAGGTTAATAGCCGTGGTCAGCCAGTCCAAGTATCATGCCAGCAATGAAACGCTGGTTGCGATTCTCGCTGTGGGCTGTTGCGGGCGTATTCGCATGCGTCATCATCACGTTCGTAGTCATTATCTGGCTGGTCGCCAGCCCACCGAGAACGTATCGGAAAGTTGGGGGCCATTGGTCGTCCGCTACCGAGATGGAGTTCATCGCCGAGTCTGG
>WNFI01378358.1_pt1 | contig 10452 bp, 16 predicted proteins | sample 5400471 | NCBI WGS metagenome assembly WNFI01 (sample SAMN13153348, study PRJNA577476) | soil metagenome | isolation source: 100 cm saprolite on Douglas fir-dominated hillslope | place: USA:California | collected 2013-09-17 | reverse complement strand
CTCATTGGCAATACACCATGATTTTGCACAAGCCAAAACAAACAACCCGTTAGACGGGAAAACAAGTCCATACATTCAATCCAGCGAAATCCGTAATTCCTCCAATGGTATCGGCTTGAAATTGTTTAGATCGATCCCCTGTGAGGCCAGCTCAGGTTCGCTGAATGACGGGACGAGCTGGCGGTTCAAGTCGGGTCGAATAGACAGCTCTAGAAAAAAACAGAGATCATGTCATCATCAAGGGAGCGATATAGTTATAAAATGAACTGGAAGCCGACCTTCACGGGTGAAGTTGAAGAGTGGTGGCAAGTCCTTCCCGTTCGGCATTTTTGTCGCTTCTGATCGAAGATCGTCGAAGAACGGGTGGCACATTGCCTCGATCGCACTAAGGCGGGTTGTCGGAGTGTACTCCAGAAGGCGCGAAACGAGGTCAATCGCCTCTACAGGAGTCCTTGGCCTGAACACCTATACACCAGAAAACAACAGCCGATAAGCAATCCAGGTGGTGATGCACATGATAGCTTTGATGAGTGACGTACCTTGGAGAACGGGTGTGGTTTGATTTGAGGGAACTTGTGCTCCATGTAGTTAGGGTTCATGGTCTTGATCTGCTCACGTGTAGGAGTGCCTAGTACTTTGATGATTTCGACGAGCTGATCGATCCCACTCTCGCCCGGGAACAAAGGCTGCCCAAGCATCAGCTCAGCCATCACACATCCCGTTGACCATATATCGATATTTGTCGAATAGTTTGTCGCTCCGAAAATGAGCTCGGGTGCCCGGTAGTAACGTGAGCAGATGTAGCTGACGTTGGGTTCACCGGCGACGAGGATTTTCGCCGACCCAAAGTCGCAGAGCTTGAGGACACCCGTCGCAGGATTAAGCAGTAGGTTCTGAGGCTTAATATCACGGTGGCAGATGCCGACAGAATGAATGTATGCCAGAGACCGGAGGAGTTGGTACATGTAGAGCTTTATTTGCAGCGTAGGCATAGGCTGTTTCAGCTTGACGTAATGGCGCGAAGCGCGGTAAACAGTCTCTGGAACATATTCAAGGACAAGGTTAAGATAAACTTCATCCTTCTACGCTCGCGCGTGGTGTCGAGCGTCAGTGGAATGGATAGGAGATAGAGGGTAGATCGAACCCGCTAGCATACCTTATCCCCATTGGAGTAGAAGAATGCTTTGAGATCCACCACGTTTGGATGAGACACGAGACGCATTATCTGCAGCTCACGATTCTACGACACAACGGTAAACATGGGCGATCCCATAGAATGGTAATGACTAACCGACCTTGAAACGTTTGTCTTGGAGAACCTTCTTGATGGCGATGTCCTCGTCACCCTTCGGGGCACCAGTAAGACGGGCTTGAAAAACAACACCGAAGGAGCCATTTCCGATAATCTTGCAGTTTGTATACTGAATGTCCTTCTGGTCTCCTGTCTTGCCATCGCACGCGACGACCTTTATGACCTTGTTCGGATCGTCGATAGCTGAGGTATCGTGGAATGGCATGACGAAGCGGAAAGCACCAAAACGGAACGACAAGGGGTACATATACGAATTGAATAACAACGAATAGATAACCCAATAGGCCGAGTTGAGTGCACACGGCATCATACTAGAGAAAACGGCATGGATTACCTGAGATCTTTACACCATTTATGGGACCGTGGCTCATTGTTGAAGACAGATCGATACGGGAAGAGGGAGGGAGGAGAGCGTTGTTGCAATAAGGTTGAAGAGGACGATGAAGGGGAAGAGGGAGCGAGAATAGGTTGGTAAGTTGCCTTTCCTGGACAGCCTCGTGATGTCCAGCCTCAATTCAGTCACTGATGCCCCTCACGAGACCCAAAGAAAGAAAAAGGAGAAAAAAAATAGCTGGACACTGGCGCTTACCTCGCAGTCAAAGGTTGTTCTGGGAGGGGCGAAGGTTACCGTACCGACTGTGCTCGTCTATGTGTCCCTCTTCATCACTGTGACCCTCTTTCACCCCCTTTCCAAATCAGGCGTCTTTCCCTCTTCTCCATTTCACAACCAAATATGGATGTTGGGGCAGCAATCACCAGCAATCTACAGGCTTTTCATTATCATCGTATATATCGTGATCTTTTTTTTCGGTCCCTATCTGGTCGATCAACCAACAGCAGCCTCGCTTGATTCTAGGGCCTGAAGGGCACTTGTTCTCATTCAGGAACTTCCCGATCTTCCTTTGCACACACAGACTTCTGATGGCTTCCGAACACGTTGATCACTGCACTTTTGGGGGTACATATCTATCATTTAAATGGGTCTCATTCTTTCAGTTACCCTGCAAGGAGTAGCATTTACATGCGTCCCTAATCTACCCCTCTTTTCTATCCTAGTACGGACAATCCCACCCGCTTGTGTCGAGTGCTGAACATGTTGTGGCCACACCCCGAGTATTTTCGCGAGAACCCAGCTGACTTCGGTAGGTGGGCATGCTCCCACCATCTCCAGATCACCGGGTCCAGACGATATCTTTGTTCCGTCAACTGTACTTGCCCACACTGTTGGAGTCTGCAAACCATGAGTTTATGCAGTCACGTTGTGATTCCTGCAATATTCATCAACATGAATGCGTTTATTTGTCCGCTTTTGGAGTGGCGTAGCCGCAAATCCCGAGACGTTCATATGTCCTTGTCTGCTTTCCAGCTATGGATCGAGTCAGATGTCAGTCAACTGCAGCTTCGGATGAGCTTATGGTATGAGTTGCCCTGTGCCCTTCGCCAAATATCCCACCTGCACATTGCTCGGAGGCTATCCTGCAGATCAGCTGCGTGGGTGGAGATCTGAATGAATAGGGGAGTTTATTAGATCAAAATTAGGCCAGAACACTGGTACCAGCCCAGTTTGGTGATAGTTTGACTCTATGCACCTGACGATGATTAAATTGCGAGGATTGAGCTAAAGGTCAGACCAAACCAAAAAGTTTACACATTCACCTTACGTGAAAAGAAATTGGTGGTGACTGTGAGGTTCGAACTCACGCGCATCGCTGCAGAGGATTGCAATTTAAAAATTGCCTTAACTTAAGACCTCCCCCTTAACCACTCGGGCAAATCACCGACATAAAATGTGGCGGACAACATCCATAATGTAGGTAGATTAGCAAGAATGTAATGACTCACATCGCAGGAGCGTCCTTGTCACTTCATCATAGCCAGCAGGAGGAAGCGTCATCCCTACCCTACTGATCCGCGTTTAGAACTATCCTTCGCGATTGCAATGGCCGGTGCAAATGTGCTCGTCCAAATTAGGCTTTATACAAACGGAAGCCAGTCTCTCGTGCCATACAGGCTATAACTTAGCCCTGAAAATAGCAGCAGAATGCAATTGAAGTCATAATGATAAGTGATCATAAACCCAGAGAGGGTTTTATTGCAAGCCCCGTACGTCAGCGCCCCTCCTCAACAATTGCAGTAACAGATTCACTCGACGTCGCCGGGTACCTCCCAAGACTACGGAGGAGACTTCCTGACTCCAAGTTCAGCTCCTCAACGTCTAGACAGAAGCTGAATGTGCCTTCGGCAACGAACACAACTGTAAAGGTTTTAGTCATGCTCTGGCCGGGTTGAAGCACGCCGAGATGATTATTCGACAAACTGCCATCAAAAACGGCGTATTCAATCGGTGTAGGATGCATCGGGCGACAAGTCAGACTTAGACGACAAGTGCGATCTACACATCGACTACCGGTGAGGCTTCCACACAGATGGAGGTGTGTAAAGGAAATACGTACCAAGATCGTTTCGGACGTGTGTAACGAGATACATCATCTCACAAACCCCCACACGCCACGTATTCCGATCGCGGGAGGCTAACAGCCTAGTGAATAATGCTCCTTGGGAGAGATTCGAGCCTGCCTCGACACGTTCCCCTTCTGTACACACTGTCTCGAAACGTGGCTCTATAAAGAAGCAGGCTTGGCGCATAGCTTCGCACATAGATAGCGTCAGTCGTTGCGATCTTAGAGATATGATGCCCGAGCGGTGTGTTGCATCCTATGACTCAGATCAGAACACGCAAAGAGGAACGCCGAGGGGAAACCTTACCTCTGTCCATGTCGCATCGACAATCTTAAACAACTCTTCCCGGTACCAAAAGAGTTCCCTTTGAAGCTTTTCTTCCTCCTGACTCAGCTTTTCCTTCGAAACCACGAACTGGCGATCTGAGAGATTAGGCATTGGAGCTGAACAGTCCTCCGAAGATAATAGAAAGCGTTTGATGGGGAGAAATAATCTGCACGCGCAAGACATGAGCTGTGTTCGCCGCAGAAGTAATGTGAAACGACTTACCGGATTGTCGAGCCAGGCGGCACTACGCGCGTCATAGCCGCTTCAGGAGTATCTTGTCCCAAACAAACTACGTCAAGACGAGTAAGGGGAGGAAAAGAATACGGCGACGTTACCAGCTTGGCGCCTGCTTAAAGTGGCATTAAATGGCATTCCAAACACATTGCTGATATCTAAGGAAATCAAGCAATATTCGCCAGGCTTTCCTTCCCCTAACAACTTCTTCCGGGCCTGATCTTCCTGGGGTGCATTCTCACCTAACAGTGGGAGAGAATGGAATTTGCGAAGCGGTATGATGTCAAGATTGTTGCATTCCAGGGTATGAAAAACTGTGACATTGATGGGGTACTGGATTTGACGTAAGTGGAATATGTCTTGGAGTGAACTAAAACCCTTGGTAGATAGATTATCTGAGCTGTGACGGTTGATATAGCCATATGAAAAATTAACCATCCCAAAGGAGCTTAGGAAAATGTATGTGTCAGATACGCGCGCAGTAGGATCACTATATAACCTACCAGTCAAGCTTGCCATAGCAGGCCACTTTGATGGTTAACTTTGCGCCTGGCGCAATCACCCTGCGGCGGTCAGAAGGGTCCCAGCTCAGGAATGGCCGCCGTAATAACTCGTATTCGGTCTCATACGCCTCTGCGACCGATAGGTCCCCTTCATCTAGAGCTTGCTGGGCGGATGCCATAGTGGAGTCTTCAAATGTAAGCTTGTGAAAATCAACAGGTAGAGTGGAGATATTCTCTACTGTCAGCTGGACGGTGGAGCTTATTAAGATCAGATTGTATGTCAGGGTCGATCCACACATGCCGGACTAGGGCGCACCGTTCACCACTAAACAGCATTAAGGAGCCATGGACAACGGAAGATCTTTGTAAACGTAGCATTGGCTGTTCAGGAATGACGTGGACCTGGAGGAATCGGGGAACTCGCGCTTGCGAGACTCGCTTAGGCTTATACGCTATCTCCTCCCGAGGAGAAATCAGGAGGTTGTTTTCAAGCCCCGTATATTTGACACGGTCCGGATCATTGTCCGGGTTGGAGACTCCCGGCACAGATACTCGGACGCCATTATCATCCAAGAGAGGGACCAGTATCTCCTTTGACGCTCCTCCCAAAAGCTGCAGATAACAACCACGGATTGTGACAGTTCCACTCTCCAGGGGAACTCCACTGATAACCACAGAAATTTCAGAGTCCGCTGGAATGACTACGGAAAGTTGCTTGGCTTGGAATTCAGAGTCGGTTGTGCTGGGGAGAGATCTTAATCATCAGGAGATGGGTCAAGACCGAGAGCCTACCTCAATGAGATGCTCTGAATGTCTAGGTCAAAGAGATAAGGGTTTCGAAGATTCACTTCGAAGTCTAAAGTCTCGTTTTGTATCGCAACCTGTACATCTGCATTAAACCATATACTTCACAAAGATCCGAGTTACTTACGTGGGCCGCGCTGGTTCTCTTGCCTTTCGGATCGTATATGAATGGTCTCTGGATAACAGGGGCTGAGGACCTTTTGAGACGTTTTCGCGACTGCTCGATTGGTCGCTTGTGAGGAGACAACCTAATCGAAACACATCGATTGAGGCAAAGTAACGGTACGGAGGCATCAGATGCTTACGGAATGACGCCGAGGCTGATGATGGGATTATGGGGCCAAAATTCGGGCCGCTGGAGCCCTCCTCTTCTCCTTACTGTGTTCAGCCCCCGGACGGCGGTATCGTAAAGGTGCTGCTGCTCATTTGGTACTAGGTGTTGATGCAGCTGCTTGATGGTCGATAGTGAAATCTGTATCTTCGAGGCATGATCTGTGATCAAAATTAGCAAAATGTCCGCGATATGCTTCGCACAAGCACTACCTGGAAGAGCTTCAGTTACCGCAATGGCTTCCCGCACGACGCCGACTTGGAGCTCCGCCCAACCATATGGAACTGTGCCTGAGGTTTCTTGAAACAAACGCTGTCCATCGTCTGCATTTTCGCAAGAACCTCTTGCCATCTCATTTTCGATTCCTAGTTTCACAGCTTCGAGGTCGATACCATAAACTGCAGAGATATACCGGGTTATTCTCAGAACGCTAGAATTACCTTCTTCATTCTCCTGATCGCGTCGTGCAAGCGATCCGGGATGACTCGAGGGTTCAGTTAGGTCATCTCGGTCGGTCTCAATATTGCTGGCGTAGCCGGATGTCAACTCTGAGAAGTCATTTCGAGATTCCTCTCGTCCAAGGATGATCAGATCAACCACAGCAGCTTGAAGTTCCCGAAGTACATAAACCTCCTTCCTCCGAAAATCCAAGCACGAGTAAAATTTGGCCATGACAGAGTACGCGAAGATTCGGTCTGAAGGCTGCAAATGTAGAAGAAATGGCCCATGGCATTGTGCAATGAGTTGTGCAATCGACGATCTCGTTATGTTCGAAAGCGCTGACATTCGGTGGAGGGCGGAGACGCTCGGCTTATCTGGAGTGAATGTGGGTGGAAGTGAGATCGAGAAAGTCGATGACAAGGATATGGGATTCCAGCCCTTCGAAGACCAGACACAGAAGAGAAGGTGAGCATGTCGGAGAACGGAGGATATGAAGAGGAAAACGATTGAGGAAATTTCGGTGTCCGAAGGAGTGGCATTGGAGATGGATGTACTGGTGGGTGCAGCGCGCGAGTACAGATTACTGGCCTGGTCCAACTTATCCGAGATATTCGCCCATGGGTGTCCTAACACATTCCCACCAAGCGATGTATGCTGAAGACTGCGATCAAGTCCGCACCCAAAAAGTTGCACAGGTTACAAAACTTACTAGGGAATCACCAAGATTCCAGGCCTCTAATACCTCGATCACGCATTGACCCTCTAGAGCAGAACCATTCCAGATGGCGTCTTGAGCAGCTCGGAAGAGAGTGATAGCCTCAGTAAACCTTCAGAACGTCACAAAAAATCTAGATATTGCGATGAGATTTGACACACCAGTAATTGGCTTCAGACAGCTTCCCAGAGATAAGATATAAGTCCCCGATAATTTTCGCGAGCCGGCCACCTTGGCCTGGTGCACTATTTCGCTTCTTCAAACTGGATCCCACAGCTAATTTGGTGGGAGGAATGCCCGATCCGGGCACGGCACCATTGGCCACACGGTTGGAAGAGGGTGTGCTGGACCGTTGGCCACCACTTCTGGTAAGCTCTGCTGGATTTTCAGAACTTTTGTACAAGTAGTATACGCCGCCAATTTGACCTAGACGCGGAAGTATTTCGCTGTTCAGAGTGTCAAGACCATATGGGGTATCTATGCATCGAACCTGCCGCACGTATTAGATGTAGAAATGTAAGAGCGTATTCACCATAGGACACTGACGATAGACGGGAATTCAATCAGAATGTCGTGACAAAGTTCTGCCAATAGTGTGCCAACGTATACTTGTCTGTTAGCCATGAGACTAGGTATCGCCACTAGGTCATGCACAGAGGCCGAAAGGTTCATGTTCGCGTTTCCTTCACCGTCTTCAAAGGCAAAGCATCTCGTGGCGAAAGGGAAGGGCGACCAGTCAGGAAACAGGATAGAAATATTTGCTTTGAACTCTGCGACAATTGAAGACGCTGTTTCACCTGAAGTGCAGTCTGCAACTCCAATCACTCCAAGAGGGAACGAGGAGACTCGAAACAGATTGAATGGGGAGCGCCATGTCGGAGGAGGATTGGTAACGAATGAAAGATGGAGATGACCCGAGGCCAAAGGTGAAGGTAAGAATCGGTCTACATAATATGGCATAAGTCACAGAAAGATGCAGGCAGAGTGGTCTGACGCACTTTTATCCTCCCTGGCATCTGGTGGTATGTCACCTAGTCGAATATGGTCGAATGATCTCACGAGACCAGCATATTTCTCGAAAGTAGAGCGCCGTATTGATCCCACAGGTACTAGAAGAATACGAATCTGGGCAATGGACGCAAATGGGCCGACATCCATAAGTTAGAAGCGCACTTCGGGCCTTGATTCGGCCACTCCCGCAATTCAATTGAGCACACGTCGTAACAAGTAGGCGCCATGGTAAGCGCCACATTTGGCTGCATCTAACACGTTTTCTGAGTCACGGATCCGGGAAACACCCAGGCTGCATCCGATAGGCTCGTAGGCGCTGGTGCGCTTCTGGTCGCTGCGCTAGTTTTCGTTTATTATACGCTATGGGCCTTGATATTGGTCAGTGACGCACCAGTTTCGCTCTTGTTCAATGTGCCAATGATAATGACCTTTTCATCACCAGCCATTCTTCCCCCCAGAGCACCCAATCCATGATCACTTCCCTACCCGAGAATGGGCCGTACGCGTTCCTGCATTTCTGCTAGTAGTAGGTCTCTCCAGTGTGGGCGCCTTCATAGGCTCTGTCATGATCGAGGAGGGAAAGAAGAAACGAGCGAGGGATGTTGTGAAGCAAGCATAGTGCAACAATGTAGTTTGCTGAATTCGGACCCCTTACTTTGACACGACTGACACATTTCCAAAGGTGCATACTAGTATCAGATCTTCGGAGTAGTATTCATAAGCATGATGATAAACATAGAGCCCGAAAAATGATGAGTATAATACGCTGTGAAGAATCATGTAGTATTTTTAGAAAATAGTAGGAGACGTGAGTGGAATTAGGGATACAAACAAGTATGAGCTAATGTCGGTGTAAGGTGGCTCAGTTCCCTTTCGCTTTCTTCCATTCCACATAAGCATCAATGGTGCTAGGCCACTCCTAGAAACGAGGCGGTAAATTGTAAGTCTTGGCAATGGACATATCCCAAATGACCGCTTACTCCGTCCGCATTATAATTAGAGAAGTCAATTTGGATGTCTTGGAGGAATTGGTAAAGCTGCGTAAAGTCAATATGAGTATTCGTATAATAACTTTGATCCAAACTCGACTGACCATTTTCCAGAGATCCCTGGTAACAGCTTTGTACGTCTTGGCATCTTCATCCTTATTCATTTCCTGCTTGATTACGTTAACAGGGATGAATGTGACCATCACTCCACACTAACAGCAATGTATTCTGTAAAATCAATGACCTGAGGCAACTTCGGCTTGAGGATCACTTCCCAAAAGGCCAACGCAGTCTGAAAGGCAACGAGGGTGAGGGGACGTATGTCTTCTCTCCAAATGCGACTCACGTCTATGTCAATATTCCGGTTGGAGCTGGTTGACAATTGGAATCATTCTTGATGAAGAGTGGATGATCACGTTACTTACCCTACCCTACCAAGTTCAAAAGCAAAGGAATACAAGTCACGGAAAGCCTTCTCTGGGTCTGCGTTGATCTCGCGCAATTTTGTTTTCCTATACGGGCTCTGAGGATCATCGCTTAGATTGATACCGGAGGTACGGCCATAGAGTTGCGCTTCGATATCATTGAGCGCTAGGGCTAGTTTCTCGACCGTGTCGATCCTAAATGAAGCAAAGTAGGTAATGAAAGCGGGCCTTAAGTCTTCGGAATGTAACCCACTGTAAGGCTTCCATTCCCTCCCTCCATTCCTTCTCCTTGATACTGGCCATTGCCTTGCAATTACAAATCCAGGCAAGTATTATGGGTTGAACACCTTCCAGGGAGATGTTTGCGTCTTGACATATTAACATGACGCCGTCAGGGGATATTTTGGGCTCTGCACCAGGCTCCACGTCGTCCCCATTCTCCACGTAATGTTTGAAAAGAGAAAGACCTCGTTGTTCGGTATAAGTCCCAGGTTGCTAAGATAGAGGTTAGCGATGCGATATATTTGGATGAAACCTGGCTCACTAATGGATCAATCCTGGAGGATAAAGGGGTCAGAGTTTTGGTGATTACGCCCACTATCAATACGTACGGCTTTGATATCCTCTCAGCTCCTGTGCTAGCCGCACCCTTCGTTTCTGTGGTACTGATGATAAGGATTAGTTGACCGAGTTCTTTGACGGGGAACACAGCTCACTTTTTTTCCTCTGTCCTAAGGTGATATGTTGTCATCAGAAATGAATTAATAACCATGGATCCACTTCATACCCTCTCCCCTTCGTGGCCTCGTCTCGCTCATCCCCCGAAGATTGGTTCACCCTAGGACTCATGGTCAGCAATAAAACAAACCGATTGCCAGAGCATCCCACGCACGCCCGCTT
>WNFI01371975.1_pt1 | contig 10452 bp, 8 predicted proteins | sample 5400471 | NCBI WGS metagenome assembly WNFI01 (sample SAMN13153348, study PRJNA577476) | soil metagenome | isolation source: 100 cm saprolite on Douglas fir-dominated hillslope | place: USA:California | collected 2013-09-17 | reverse complement strand
CATGAACAGTTGATCGCCACCCACGGGTACCTGTAAGTTGACGCACGTTGAGGGGACGGCGGGATTGCTGCAAGCGGGCACCGTACGCTGAGGTCCGGCTCCGTTGATAGGGAAACCGCGGAGCGTGGTCTCGCCTCCGGAGAAAAAGCGCTCGCTCGTCGGAACGTCAGTGCTTGCGAAGGAATGGGCGAGCCCTAATGTAATCCGGTTGGCCCAGACAGTCTTGCCGAACGGCTTGTAATAGGAGCTTTGGCCCAGGAAGCGAGCGAAGTTTGCGTTGGACCCCAGGGCGGTCGGCGTGATTCCTAAATCCAGCGTCTGATAAAAACCACGGCTGGCATCCAGAGGCTTGTCGCGCGTGTCGCGTATCCAAGTGGCCGACAGGGTGGAAAGCCTGAGCCTCTGGTCTTGGGGCAAGACCAGGCCAGGAATTAGAAGGTTGGAAAGGATTGTTCGACGGAAACGATATCGCACTTGGATTCGGCGGGTTTTGTCCTTGTTAAGCGGTTTCTCCAATTGCCACGAGCCCTCTGCAAAACGAGCCGCAAAGGTGGGATTCTCAGTCGTACGCTCGATCGACGAACTGAAAAGCGAACTCCAGCTCGAACCCCTGAAACGCGGCTGAGAGTAGGTTGCGACGGCACGCTGGTCGAGGCGTGACAGCAGGGCGGAAATGGACGCCGATTCAGCGAGACCGCGAACATTGTAGCGAGTGAAGCCGATGGAGCCGCGAGGACTGACGAATGTTTTCTCCTCCGCAGTGAAATTCGCAGCTCCACTGGTAATGGGCGGCTGTCCTGGAAGCGCAATTGTGCCGGAGGGAACATTTCCGCCACGCCTGGCGACTTCGAGACCGAAACCATAGCTGACTTCGTTTTGCCCGGCCTCATGTACCTTGACCAATACGTCCTCGTTGCTTTGATCTGTGATGGGCCGGCGTGGCTCGACGCTGGCCCAATCGAACACTCCGAGCTCATGCAACTTGCTTTCCCCGGTTAGCAGGCGTCCCTGGCTCAGAGGTGTCTCGGGAGTGATGTTGGTGGTCTTTTTCATTAGCGACGGCCGCGTTCGCTTGTTTCCGACCAGGAGCACCTCATTCACTTTCACCTGTTGTTTTTCGCTGATCGTGTAGGTGACATCTACTTTGTGTGGATCGCTCGGTAGCCGGGCAACTTTGGAATCGAATTCCGAGTTTAGGAAACCACGGTCCATATAGGCGGCCATGATGTGGCTATGGTCATCGGCCAAACCCTTCGGCGAGAACGGTTGGCCTGGTCTGAGCCGGAATCCTCCCTTAGGCGCGAGCTCCAACCCCGATATCCGGGTATTCCCCTGAAGAGTGAGGTTCCCAACCACAGTTTGCGGACCTTCTGTGATTTGAAAGGCGACGTTAATCCTTGCCTCACGATCGACGACGTCAGGGGCGACTTTGACGTCTTCGTAGCCCCGGTCTCTGTAAAAAGCAGTAACGCTCTGCACGCTTTGGCGGAGGAGTTTGTCGCTAAACTTCCCTCTAGAGAGCAAGAGCCGGCGTGGCCTAACCGCGACCTGCCGAAGGAGGACATCGCTGTCGATATGCTCGTTGCCGCGAAATCCCACCGTTTCGGACCTTGTGGCGCGAGCCTCGGTCCACGTTGTAGACCAGATCCACATTGGAAGACTGACTTTGCAGATTCGTGGTCACCTTTGCGTCAAAGTAACCTTTGCTCTGAAAGAAATCGATTAGGTTTCGCCGGCCTTCCTCCACAAGATCAGGATCAACAGTACCCTCCGAAAAAATGGGAATCAGCTTCTTCATCTGCCTTCCTCGGAAGAAGGGGAGCCAGGAGAGTTTCGCACCCGTAACCCGGACCTTGACGACGGGGCCAGGCTGGGCGTCAATAACAATGTCGGCGTGATTTGTGTCGGGGTGAAAATGCGGCTGTTCGACGCGCACCTGGCTGGCGAGATGGTGCCGATTGGCTAGATCTCGCTTCATCAGCGCGATGGCGGAGTCGATCCGTTTCGGGGTATAGCGCTTGCCGTGTTTGAGAGAAGCACCCCTGGCGAGTGCACGCAGCGAACGTGTAGCACCCAGCAAGCGGCTCGCCTCGCTGGGCTCCGGCCCGTGGATTTCTACATTTCCGATCTTTGCCCGTTTCCCTAAGGTTACGTGGAAAACCAGGTCGGCGAGCATGCGGGTTTCGTCGAACTGCGATTCGGTCTGAACCTGCGCTTGGAAGTAGCCCTCCGAGATAAGGAATTGCAGTAGAGCCCCACCGGCTTTGGCGACGACGTCGTGCTGGTAAGGCGTCTGATTTGGAATATCGATAACCTGCAAAAGCCTTGTGTAGGAAAAACTCTTCGTGGCTCCCGGAAACTGAAAGATCCCGAAGTAGAGTGCCGGCTCCAGTGTGAAGGTCACGCGCAGGCCGCCAGGATCAGGCTTGACGTCCACCTCCACCTTGCTGAACCGGCCTGTCTCTTTCAGGGCTGAGATTGTGGCTTCGACCTTGGGGGTGGAGTACGCCTCATCGGGTTGCTGTTGGCCCAGCCGGCGCAGGGAATCGAGTGAGATTTTTGGATCGGCGACCAGGTCTACTGCCGCGACCCTCTGACCGTCATAGGAAACCTTGCTGCTTTGCTGGCATTCGAGGTGCGAAGACCCCGCCAAAGCCACGAAAATGAGTAAAGCCCACCAGCGCATAACGGTCGCCTACGTAGCGGCCCGGATTTGGTCTACTCTCAGGGGCCATATTTATTGAAAACAGGCGCCTTTACGATGCCTTTGTTTTTCGGAGAGATGCCCACTCGGTTCAGCCAGGCACCTTAATGCTTAAGCTTGACTCCGACCTCATCAGCCCACGAACCCTCGAACGGTTGAAACAAAACCCGCAGACTCAGCAAGTAATCTACTTTTTCCAGAAGGCTCGTTACGGGCTCCGCCCTGGAAATGAAAACATCGATCGTCTCGAGCGCACCCGGCGGCGGCTGCTCATCGCAGGATAGAAGTGCGATAGGAACATCGGGCTTGCAAGCCCTCATGTGGATCGCCGTCACAACACCATGGTTCATTTGGGGCATGTGCTGGTCGAAAAGCACCAGGTCGACCGGATTCGATGCGAAAACTTGAAAAGCATCTTTCCCGCTTGTCGCGGTCAGAACCCTATACCCGTCTTCTTCAAGGAGCATCTGCCCACCTTTCGGCACACTCGATGTGTCATCGACGCAGAGGATTAATGGTTTCCGCCTCATCGCTGCCTCCTTATCTTCGGCCCGAGTGCCGGTACATGTTCAAGGAGTGCGGCTTTCCCGAAATAGCGTGCGATTCTTGATTCGTGCGAATTAGGATTCCGATTGTTTTCGATGATGGGCGAGTGGGAATATTAGGTGGAATGGTACTCGGCCTTTAGAGCGTCTCCCGGCCCCGGAATCTGAAGTCGCATGATCTTCACATCACATGCGTACCGCGGATGTTTGAGAAATTCAATCCGGGATATGGTGTATGTCTCACACCGAGAGGCTGAGGCTTCTACAGTACCGAGAGTTGTTGCTGATAAGAAAAGAGTTGCACAGACGAATCTTGAAGTCAATCGCGCCTTTGAGAATTTCATCTCGTTAGACCGGGTTTGGTCTTTAGCAAGACAATAGCTTACCTGGCTGTGGTTAGATTTCTGGTTGAAGTGACGAGCTGCAAATGCAAGAGACTTAAAGGGCAAACAAAAGATGCCGATGCACCTCTCACGAAGAGGCTTGGACTCACCGCGACAGGTTCGACCGCTGCATATCCGGCATTCTCTCGGCTCCTGATTTTCGGCTCGAAGCCTCAAGCTGCCAGATCGATTCTTGTAATTGAAGGCGGTTCATGCTTTTCTTGCAGTTTTCCGTCCTTGCTGACCTTTGCCAACTCCTGATTTAGTTCCGCCCCCACCAGCATGGCGAATCCGGTCCAATACAACCAGACCATCAGGGCAACGGCGGCTCCGAGCGTTCCATAAGTTTTGTTGAAGTTTCCGAAATGGCGAAAGTAAATACCGAGCAGATAGGACAAACCGATCCAGCAACTCACGGCAACCACTGCGCCAGGCAGCGTTGCCCGGAAGCGCTGCTCGAGGTTAGGTGCGAGGAAGTAAAGTGCCTCAATCGCAAGGATCGTGAATCCGACCGCTATGGTCCAGTGGATGTACGGCCAGAGCAGCACAAAGAGTCCCGAGAGGTGAACTCTGCCGGCGAGCCAGCCTCCGAATCTGGGGCCCACAACCATTACTGCCAGCGCCACCAACAGCAGAGTTCCAGTCAGAAAGGCCAGGCCCACAGCCAAAGGCCGGGTTTTCCAGAACGGCCGGTCATCTCTGACATCGTATGCAATGTTTAGCGCCTCGATCGTGGCGGCAAAGCCACCAGATGCCGCCCAAAGCGTGCCCAGAATGCCCAGAGAAAGGAACGTTCCCTTGTTAGGAGAAACTACGTCAGCCAAGACTCTCTGGACCAGTCCCATGGCGTCAGCCGGCAAAAAGCGCGCTAGTAAAGCTAGGGCTTGGCTAAACAGATCGGGCACTGGCAAATAAGCAACCACCGCAGACAAGAAAATCAGAGCTGGGAACAGGGACAAGACAAAGTAATAGGCGAGCGCAGCGGCCATCTGAAGCGTGTGGTTACGAACCATGTCACCATACGTGCCTATCAGCGCGACCTTTATACCTGCCGGCGTCACGGTCCTTTAGATGCCAGGAGGTTCGTCAAGTTTGTTCGCAGCCCAACGCGTTGAAATCAAGGGTTGTCGCGATTCTGTCCAGTTCCTGGCGTGGGAACAACCGCCCGGTAAAGACCGATGAACGTGATCAACCGTTCGGCGCCGTCGGAAGATCGATCCAATGCGCCCGGTACTGCTCGATACGACGACCGCTCAGTTCTGCCGCGCTCGGAAGCGGCGTGTCAGACACTTTTCCGAGGTTTCCTCAGATCATCAGTCAGCAGGGCACGGCTAGGAGTAAAGTGGAAGCAACCATGCGCAAGCGCGTAATCACTCCGGTTTCGCAGAACCCGTCCGTTCCCAGCCAAGCGTGGCTCGACGTGGAGAGTGCGGCGGTGGTCGAGGTCACATCCGAAGATACGGCCTATCCGATCGAATCTGCAGTGCTACTAGGACAGAAGCAGGGCTGGCGTGCGGCGAAGCCGGGAACTCAGACCATCCGACTTATCTTTGACGAGCCGCACAACCTCAGACGTATCCGGCTGGTTTTCGACGAGACCGAAACCAGGCGCACGCAAGAGTTCCTTCTGCGATGGTCTGCGAATACCGGACAGTCTTTCCGGGAAATCGTGCGCCAGCAGTGGAATTTTAGTCCGCCCGAGACCGTACGCGAAGTGGAGGACTACGCTGTTGAACTCTCAGAGGTTAGCCTCCTACACTTCCACGCCCCGACTCGGGGTGGACAGGTGGGCCGGGGCACGACGCTCAGACTCTGCGGGCGCCGGGACAATTGCAGGCTTTGGAGTCCTGCTGCGGAGGGACCCTTCCCCTGAGCCAGAAACGGCAGTGCGCTTGTTACCCAACATGACAATCGGGTCATCAGGGTATTGTTGCGAGGTCTGGAGCAAGAGGAAGATATCTTAGAGATCCGGATGAAGGTTCGCCGGATGGATATCTTTGTAGCCGGGGAGGAGATCGGATAAGTAAACCCTCCTGGATTTTGCGTGGGAGGCTTGTATGCGCAAAGTTGGAATGGCAATTGGGGCTTTCATCCTCCTAATGATTGTGGGAGTGGTGGTATTTGCTGCCACGTTCAATGTGAATCAGTACCGCGGCCGAATCCTGACGGAACTCGAAAAACGGCTCAATCGGAAAGTTAGCTTGGGCGATATGCATCTGGGCCTATTTCCTCCACGCTTCCAAGTACACAATCTGTCAATCGCAGATGATCCGAAATTCAACGCCACGAAGCCGTTCGTGGAAGCGCAGGAACTGGACGTTTCGATCAAACTGCTCCCCTTGCTTCACAAGTCCATCGAGATAAGCTCGGTGAGCTTGCAGCGGCCGAGCGTTGAGCTAGTTAAGGACGCGCAAGGGACGTGGAACTTCTCCACTGTAGGCCCTACACAGAAGTCCGCTCCTTCTCAAGACAAGCAACAATTCTCGCTTGGAGAGTTGGCAGTACAAGATGGAGAGGTGGCCATTACAGATCAGCAGGCCCGCAAACCGCGGACGGTGTACGATCACATCAATCTCACCTTGACTGGTTTCGCTCCGGACACTCCGTTCTCGGTCGATGCTTCGGTCCACCTCCCCGGTCAAGGCGCCGAGGAGATTCGACTCCAGGGTCAAGGCGGGCCCGTGCACCAACCTGACTCGGCAACGACACCCTTTCATGGCACCCTGGATCTGAAGGGTGTCGGCATCGCGGGCTTCCAAAAGTTCCTGCAAACACCGGCACTGACCAACACAGATGGCGTGCTGTCGGGGCATTCGAATATTGCCAGCGAATCAGGAAAACTGTCGGTCACCGGACAGATGACTGCGGACAAACTTCGAGTTCGGAAGTCCAGCCGGGCGGAGCGGGACCTGAAGCTGAGGGCGAACAACGTTTCTATTACGGAGATCGCCCGCCTCGCCGCAGCTTCCGGGATGGCTTTGCCGCCCGGAACCACAGTAAACGGCACTGCCACTGCCGACCTCCAGGCTCGGGGCCCTGCGGACAAACTCGCTCTATCTGGAACTGTCACAGGCCGCGAGGTTCAGGCCTCAGGCAAAGACATTCCCCAGCCGGTGCAGGTCAAAGCGGTAAACCTGGCGCTCACGCCAGACGAGATTCGTTCAGACAATTTTCCCGTTGTCTCAGGCGGGACAACCGTGAACACACAATTCTCATTGCGAAGCTACGCGTCAAAGACTCCACTGGTTGACGCCACGCTGAAAGCTCCGCAGGCTGAGCTTCCCGCAATCCTGGCGATGGCAAAAGCGTATGGTTTAACCGGGTTGGACAAACTGAGCGGAGCCGGGACGCTCAGCCTGGACATGCATGCTGTCGGGCCGCTGCAGTCGATCACGTCGAATGAAATCATGCGAGCGCTGAACGGCAACCTGAATCTGAACTTCAACAATGTTCGTTACACAGGTGTGGATATCGGCCACCAGTTGGCCAGCATTGGGCAGTTCCTGAACTCTGCACAATCGCTGCAAAAAGACCAGGGCTACACCAATATCATTAAAATGACGGGCAATGTCGTGGTGCGAAACGGAATGGCACAGACCAACAATCTGCAGGCGCTGCTCGACGTGGCGAACGTTGGCATTACTGGAAGTGCGAACCTGGTGAGCCAGGCGCTGAACCTTGACGTGACGGGAGTGCTGTCAAAGGGCTTCAGCCAGCAGGTTGGTGGAACCGGCATCGGTGGATACATGAACACCGCGCTGGCCAATAATCAGGGTGAGATCGTGATACCGGCGACGGTCACGGGAACTTTCCAGCATCCTCTGTTCGGACCCAATGTTCAGAAGATCGCCCAAATGAAATTGAAGAACTTGATGCCCAATGCGGACAATCCCCTGGGTGGGGCCTCCGGTATTCTGGGAAACTTGCTGGGACAAAAGAACGCGAATCCCAATCCAGGCGAAAAGCCGAATACCCAACAGCAGCCGAACCCCGTAGACCAGATTCTCGATATTTTCGGCAAGAAGAAGAAAAGCACGGATCAGCCACCGCCGAAGATGTAGATGACAGAACCCCACGGGGGCCTGTGTAACCGATTAATAGACAAAGTGCGCTAGCGTACTGAAATAAAAAGAGTTGACGCTGACTCCACGTTCGCTCTATAAGGTGCATATGAGCGATACCAATAGCGCCGCTCATCCCGCGTGGCGACAACTCTGCCAAGCTGCTCTCTGCGAAACCAACACCGTGAAATTGCTTGAACGGATCGCCCATGCTCGCAATGCCGTTCTTGATCGCATCGAAGACGGCTATTCGAAGCCGCCGACCAGCGAACAAGCTGCGCTACGCGACACATTGGCTACCCTGGACAGCTTACGCAGGATTACGGAGCGCCAAAATGGCTATCAGTCAAAAGCTAGTTGATCGTTCCGGAGAGTTTAAACTGACCAGTAGATATTGCTGGCAAGAGTCATATCACGTGGCCCTGCTCGAAACCGATTGGACGAAGATGGTAGTGCTAGTTCAGGCAGCAGAATCTGAAATACACAAGAGGCGGATGGAGCTTTCTACAGACCACAACGGAACGCAGGAAGAACGTGAGGCTGTGGTCAATGCGCTGAACGGTCTCAGGGTTCTGCGAATGGATGCGGCTTCGTGGCAGGAGCGACAGAGGTCTCGAGCGTAATCGAATGTATAGCCCGATTCGCTTGCTCTTCAGCGTCACCTTCAGAAACCATGCAATCTCTTAATGTCGCGCGAGGACGACGATCATAAAGGTCCCAGGCTCGGCTACCGGACGACCTGTTGCTCCAGGTCTAGATTCCTCAAATTTGGCTGTGGCCAAATACACCTTATGCGTCTCAGGGTCAATGTCCATTGTCCTGGCGCCGACTGGAGTAGCCACTGTTTGCATGATCTCGAACTGCCCGGACGCACTCTCGCCTGCAACTTCGAGCTTGCCGTCTCGGCAGCTTGTGAATGCCTGATGGCCGTCGAACTTCGTAGCATCCACGCCGGCGCCGATCGGCAGGTCCGCAAGCACCTTGCCGTCGTCAGTGCTCATCACAATCAGCTTCTGCGGATTTCGACATCCAATAAAGAGTCGCCGCTTTTCTGTGTCAATCGATAGCCCGACGGGTGAGCCGCCGGGAGCGACTGGCCAGTGCGCTAAAACTTTCCTGGCTTTGATGTCGACGACTGCGACTTGGTTCTTATCTTCCAAATTCACATAAACCTTACCGGCGCCGTCGGAGGCAAGAAACTCGGGCTTGCCGCCCAAGTCAATGGGCGGGTCGATGGATGCTGTTTTGGGATCGGCGTCAGGCTTGAGCGTCATCAGCACTCCGTTATCGCCTGAGACGACCAGTACGAACCCGCTGGCTTTGTCGAAAATGATGCCGTCCGCATCGGGCTGCGCTGCGACCGTTCCCAGGACAGCATTCGTCTTGAGATCGAAAATTACGACTGCGCCGCTCCCGTCGCTGATGAATCCTCGCCCGGCCTCGGGGACCAAAGCAACCCCATGGTTGTGCTTCTGGCCGGGAATGTCCGCGATCGTCTTCCCCGAATCGGCATCGATGACCATCGTGTGAGTGCTTCTGGGAAGGTATAGGCGGCGATTTTTGGCATCGAGTGTCACGTAGTCCCAGCCACCCTCACCACCAATGTGAAATGTCTTTTCGACCGCCCATGTGCCCTGCGCGGCAACGCGGCCGCTAAGTGTGAACAAGACGACTGCGATCAGAAAGCCAGCAAATATATTCCGACGGTACATGAGATCCTCCAGGAGACATGCCGGGCAATTTCAGGACAACTATAGGGGTTGAACATGAAAACTACCTGAAGGGAGACAGGAATACGACGCGTCACGGTTGGCGTAACATCGCCTCTCTGACAATGCCGTTCCCGTCAAGCACTTTTTGAGCGCACTAACCCGTGCACTCCGAAGAGCGCGCCATTTCGCTCTCGTTGAAGGTTCTGCCATACCAACCAAGGCCCGCTCGTAATCGTTTCAGATCAGAAACTCAGTTCGACCCATGCATCTCTTCGGTCAGGCTTTCGATCATGATTACTAGTTCGAACTCCCCCGTGAAGGGGAGCGGGATACCCCATCAATTACTCGATGTTTGACTTCACACCATAGCGATGTCCAGGTTGTCCCAATGAGATCGGCCCCGTGTGCTTTGGCACCGAGTCACCCATTACACGTTATGCCCTCTCGGATAACCAGAAATAGCCATAGGCCACGAGCCTCGGATAGAACCATGGTTGCCATGAAACACCATCTCGCTTGCTGCTCTCTAAAACTCGACGGCCGCGTCACTATCAGCAGAGAAACTCACGAGAATGGACAACAAGCCAAACTTCTCCAGGAGAATGAAACTACAGTGGGCTGGATCTCGAGAAAGCAACTCGAATCCGGTCGAGGGAGAACTTTTTTCTTGACATCCCCTTTTTATAGAACTCATTGACCGGGACCGTGGTTCTGTATGCATGGCGAAGAGCCAATGAACAGCGGTTCGGTAACCGAGGCTCAGTTTGCTACCGCTGGCTCAGAAACCGTCGGCGCACGGCTGACGCACGATAAACCTCATTCGGGACGCTCTCATCCCACCGGAATTTCTGGTACGCGGGGCTGAAAACTTTTGATGCGACATACGTCTGCCGCCAGGGCGATAGAATATAGAAGTCAACAAGGTGATGCCAGCCATGACGAATAGGATGTTATTGCAACGAGAAAATGTCGTATTAACTGCAACGAGACTATGTCACCCCCTTATCGATTAAGTAACGGCCGCCAAAGCCGGGCGGCCGGAGAGAT
>WNFI01228748.1_pt1 | contig 10452 bp, 10 predicted proteins | sample 5400471 | NCBI WGS metagenome assembly WNFI01 (sample SAMN13153348, study PRJNA577476) | soil metagenome | isolation source: 100 cm saprolite on Douglas fir-dominated hillslope | place: USA:California | collected 2013-09-17 | reverse complement strand
CGGACGGGCTAAGGTCGCGTAGCTCAGCTGGTTAGAGCGCTGCTTTCACACAGCAGAGGTCCACGGTTCGAGTCCGTGCGTGACCACTCTCCCTTGCTCGAGACCCCCACAATTCCCGATCCAACCGCAGGCGAGATGATGCGAGCACGCATGACGCGGTCACTTCTGGTGGCCGCGTGTTGTTTGATGCCGTTAGCAGCCCGCGCGCAGGCCCGACCGAGTCCGACGGAGGCGCAGGCGCTGCTCCAGACGCGCCCGGACCTGGTTGCACAGCTTCGGCAGCGGTTCGTCGCATCCGGTCTCACGCGCGAGCAGGTCCACGCGAGACTGCGTGCAGAGGGATATCCCGAGGACCTTCTGGATCCGTATCTGCCCGGCTTCAGTGGCGATGCCACGGCCCCGGGCGAGGATGTCTTTCGTGCCGTTCGCGCGCTCGGTGTCGTCGATGATGCGGAATTGGCGTCCATCAGGGCAGGCCAGACTCCGCGAGCATCGCAGATGCCTGGTGAGGGCAAGGTGGGGACCGTCTCCATCGCGAGGGATACGGTCGAGAAGGCGAAACGTGATCAGGAGGGCTTCGCGATCTTCGGCCTCGACCTGTTCCGCGGGGCGACCACCCAGTTCGAGTCGAATCTCTCGGGCCCCGTCGACGCCAACTATCGGCTCGGTCCTGGCGACCGGCTCGTGCTCATCCTCACTGGCGACGTCGAAGCCAGCTACTCGCTCGACGTCACACGCGAAGGCTTCATCGTCGTCCCGCAGGCCGGGCAGATCTACGTTGCCAATCTCACGATGGGCCAGCTGGAAACCCTGCTGTCGACGCGCCTGTCGCGCGTGTACTCCGGAATCCGCGCGAACGGCACGGGAACGACGAAGTTCTCCGTCAGCGTTGCCCGGCTGCGCTCGAACCAGGTCTTCGTCATCGGTGAGACGCAGCGTCCAGGGTCATATCAGATCTCGAGTGCTGGCACCGCGCTCACGTCGCTTTACGCGGCGGGCGGCCCGACCGTCAATGGTTCGCTTCGGCAGATCGTCATTCGGCGTGGCGGCCACACGGTCGACACGCTCGACGTATACGACTACCTGCTGCGCGGAGACGCGTCACACGATGTTCGGCTCGAGAACGGCGACGTCGTATTCGTACCCGTGCATGGGCCTCGCGCCCGCATCGTGGGTGAAGTGTTCAGGCCGGCGCATCGCGTCGGAATCGTTCGTCAATGGAACCGGCCCCACCGTCCCGGTGGAGGACGGCGACATCGTGCACGTGCTCGCCATCTCGGAGAAGCTCCACGATCGCATCGTGCTGGTGGGCAACGTGCGCGAGCCGGGAATTCATGCGCTCAAGTCGGGAATGCGGATTTCCGATGCGATTCGGACGAGTGGCGGCATCCTCCCGGACACGTACCTCGGCGAGTTGCTCCTCACGAGGACGAGACTCGATGGCTCGCAGCTGCAGCTTCGAACGGCGCTCTCCGACACGACCGGCCGCGTCGTCGACGACATGCTGCTTCAGGAGGACGACAGCATCACCGTCTCTTCGCTTGCGACGTTCCGGCCGCAACGATATGTAGCGATTGCGGGAGCCGTGAAGGGCGGCGGCCGCTTTCCGTACCGACGACCATTCGCGTGCCCCTCGACTCGACGTATCTGTTCGAGCGGAAGCCGAATGGAGAATACATCGGCCCGCCGGGCGTCCCCGCGCCGGCCGGCGGTGCACCCGAGGTGCAACTACGACCGTACGACAACGTGCTCGTGCTCAGGCAGCCCGACTGGGAGCTCCAACGAACGGTCGTTCTCATGGGAGAAGTGCAGTATCCCGGAACGTACGCGTTGGTGCGGAAGACGGAGCGTCTCTCCGACCTCGTCACGCGCGCCGGTGGGCTCACCGATGAGGCGTATCCCGAAGCAACCGTTTTCTCGCGGGGACAATACGGCATCGGCCGTGTTGGCGTCGACCTGCCCACCGCAATGAGCATTTACGCCAGTGCGGACAATCTCATCCTCCGCGAGGGAGACACCGTCAACGTGCGGCCATATCTCTCACTCGTCGTCATCCGTGGCGCGGTGAATCAGCCGACGGCAGTGGCATACATCGCGGGGAAGGGCATCGACTACTACATCAGCGCCGCCGGCGGCCCCTCGCGTACCGCCGATGAAGACCGCGCCTATGTCCAGCAACCGAACGGAAAGTACGAGGCGGTGAAGACGCATCTGCTCCGACCCGCGTCGATGCCTCGGCCGCGGCCAGGCGCCATCGTCGTCGTGCCGGAACGCGACCCTGCGGACAAGAAGGACCTCACGGCGGTCGTGGCCCAGGTCGGTCAGATCGTCGCCGGCATGGCCACCCTCCTCATCCTCACGCGACGCTGACGCCATCGCGCGACCGCCGCGCGCCGCTCGTCATCGCGGCCGCGATCGTTGGCATCTCCTTCTCCGGGCCGCTCGTACGCCTGTCCCACGCGCATCCGCTTGCGATCGCATCGTGGCGACTGGCGTTCTCGCTCGTGATCGTGGCGGTCGCGCTCGCCATCACCGGGCAATGGAGGCAGTGGCGACTGCTGTCTCGTCGCGACCTCCTCGTCGCCCTCGGCGCCGGAGCAATGCTCGCGCTCCACTTCTGGAGCTGGAACACCGCCGTCGGACTCACCAGCGTCGCCGCCGCCGTCGTGCTCGTGAACACGCAGCCGGCAATCGTCGCCATACTTTCCGCGATTCTCCTGCACGAAGCACCAGGACGCCGACAGTGGATCGGCATAGCGGTCGCCATGATCGGTGCACTCATCGTCGCCGCACCGGCGCTCGGCACGAGCACGGTGGATCCTCACCCACGCGCCCTGCTCGGCGATACGCTCTCCGTTGTCGGCGCCGTCACCGCGGCCATCTATTTCGTCTCCGGGCGACACCTGCGCGCCACGCTCGATCTCTGGGCCTACGTTGGCCTCGTGTACGGAGCATGCCTGATTTGCCTCCTCGTCCTGGCGGGACTGAGCGGTGCCCCACTCACACCACAGCCGCCGCGCGAGCTCGCGATCTTCGCCGCCCTCGCACTGGGCCCCATGCTCCTCGGCCACACCGGATTCAACTGGGCGCTCGGCCACCTTCCCGCCTACGTCGTGAACCTCATGCTCCTCGGCGAGCCGATCGGCGCCACGATCATCGCCGCCGTGATACCGGCTATCCGCGAAGTACCGGGCGCGGCCACGCTCATCGGTGGGGCAGTCGTCGCGGTGGGGATTCTGGTGACGGTGACGCAAAGGGGACAAGGCGCGGACTCCCTGCGACTACGTGAGCTGGCGGGTCCCGACTAGCTTTCGGGATGCGCTCACTGGACGTCATCTATTGGCGCTCCTGCGCGAAGCCGTTCCAGGTGATGCCGCTCATCGCGCGCGGCGGATTCGATCGCATCGGCTGGGGCGACGACCAGCTCGCGCTCGCGTGCGGCTCGCATGGCGGGGAGCCGGAGCACGTCGCCATCGCGGAAGGAATGCTCGCGGCGATCGGCATGGAGGAGGGCGATCTGGCGTGCGGGCCGCACGATCCCATCGCGGCGCGCGGACAGAAATTGCTGCGCGAGACGGGCAAGCGTCCGACGCGGCTTCACAACAACTGCTCCGGCAAGCACGCGGCGATGCTCGCGCGAGCGCACACCGAGCGCTGGGCCACGGTCGGCTACGAGCGCGCGGAGCATCCGGTGCAGATGGATTGCCTCGCGGAGATATCGCGTTGGTCCGGCGTCCCGGAAGTCGACATCGAGCGCGCCGTGGACGGGTGCGGCGCAGTGGTCTTCGCGCTCGGGCTCGAGCCCATGGCGCGCTCGTACGCACGTCTCGCCGACGGCGCCCGCCGCACGCAGGAGATTCCTTCGCGCATCGTCCACGCGATGCAGACGCGCCCGTTCCTCGTGGGCGGCAGCGATCGCTTCGATAGCGCGCTCATCGAGGCCACCGAGGGACGCGTCATCTCGAAGATCGGCGCCGAGGGTGTGCATTCGGTCGCTTTGGTGGACGAAGGGATTGGCGTGGCGCTCAAGGTGGAGGACGGCGCTCAGCGCGCGCAGCTCCCGGCGGTCTTGGCCATCCTCCGCCATCTCGGCGCCTTACCGAGCGATCTGCCGCCACGTCTCGCGGAGTTCGCCGTGCGGCCCGTGCGCAATACGCGTGGCGAGATCGTCGGCGACGTCCGCGTCGAGTTGCAGTGACGGACGCTTCGCGCAATACGCTCGACGAACCGACAACACACCTCGTCCGCCTCGCCGCTCTCATTGCCGGCGGGACCGAGACGCAGGTGCGCGACGCGCTCGCACTCGCTTCCACCAGCGTGCCGCAGCTCTGGGTGGACGAGCTACTGGTGCAGAGCTACCTCTTCTGCGGATTCCCCCGCGCGCTCAATGCGGCGAGAGACTGGCGACGAGTCGCACCAGATCCTGCTCCGCTCTCGGACGAGACAGACGACGTCATCCACGTGGAGGAGTGGCGGGAACGCGGCATCGCGACGTGCAAGGCGGTGTACGGCACCATGTATGAGAAGCTGCGGCAGAACGTGCGCGAGCTGCATCCCGCGCTCGACGCGTCCATGGTCGTGGAGGGCTACGGAAAGATCCTCGGCCGCCCCGGACTGGACCTTGGCCGGCGCGAGCTGTGCATCGTTGCCGCGTGCGCCAGCACGGGGCAGGACCGACAGCTCCATTCGCATCTGCACGGCGCGTTGAACGTCGGCGTCGCACCTCGAGTTGTCGAGGCAGCCGTGGAAGCGCTGGAACCAGTCGTCGGCGCGGGGCGCTGCCGGATCATCCGCCTGCTGCTCGCCCGCGTGCTGGGCAAGTGAGCGCAAAAACGCTTCGAGCTGCGGGAATGCGGTACGCCGCTTCAGCCGTTCTGTTGCTATTTCCCCTGTGTGCCGATGTTCATTGATCGCGTTGTCGTCCGCGTGTCCGCGGGTTCCGGTGGCTCCGGTATCGTGAGCTTCCGTCGGGAAAAGTTCACCCCGATGGGAGGTCCCGATGGCGGCGACGGCGGCAAGGGGGGCGACGTCATCCTGCGCGGTGACAGCAATCTGGCCACCCTACTCGACTACACCTACCGCGACCGCTGGGAAGCGGAGAGTGGCGATCATGGGAGCGGGTCGAACAAGACGGGCAAGTCGGGCGAGGACATCATCCTTCCGGTGCCGCCGGGCACGGTCGTACGCAACACCGAAAGCAGCGAGATCCTCGGCGAGGTCCTCGCGGACGGGGACACGATCGTCGTCGCGCGCGGCGGTCGCGGCGGCAAGGGCAACACCTGGTTCGCGACGTCGGTGCACCGCAGCCCGCGAGAATGGCAGCCGGGCGAAGAGGGTCAGGCTGTCACCCTCGAGCTCGAGCTCAAGCTCATCGCGGATGTGGGGCTGGTAGGTCAGCCCAACGCGGGCAAGTCCACGCTCCTGTCGGTCATCAGCGCGGCCCGCCCGAGAATCGGCGACTACCCATTTACCACGCTCGTCCCCAACCTCGGCGTCGTGCAACTGAGCGACAGCCGTACGTTCGTCGTCGCCGACATTCCGGGCATCATCGAAGGGGCGCACGAAGGGAAGGGACTCGGTCTCCAGTTCCTGCGGCACATCGAGCGCACGCGGTTGCTCGCGTTCCTCATTCCTGTCGATTCGCTCGACTGGCAGGCGGAGTACGATCAACTGCGAAGCGAGATCGCGCTGTTCTCGTCGGCGCTGGCGGAAAAGCCCCATTGCGTGGTGTTCACCAAGATGGATCTGCTCGGCGAAATGGAACCGCCGCCCATCGAGGCGCCCGACGCCTTCGGCATCTTTGCAGTCTCGGCCGCCGGACGCGCCGGTCTCGAGGAGCTCAAGCTGGCGTGGTGGCGGCGGTTGCTCGGCATGCGCAAGGCGGCGGCCCAACCAACCCGGGACGTGGTGCTGCCCTGACCGGTGCGCTTCAGGCGGATGACGAGCGATATCCCGCATCTCTGCGCGATCTCGAGCGGGCGCCCGAGCCGCTTTGGTTTCGCGGGGACCTTTCACTCCTCGCGCGGCCGTGCGTCGCCATCGTGGGAACGCGCCGAGCGACGCCATATGCCGAGCGTGTGACGCGTGAGTTGAGTCGGAGTCTCGCGACGGCGGGTGCGTGTGTGGTGAGCGGCCTGGCCCGTGGCGTGGACGGTGAGGCGCACCGCGCGGCACTCGACGCGGAAGGCGCCACGTGTGCGGTGTTGGGCACCGGACTCGACGTCGCGTATCCGAGGGGGCACGCGACGCTCCAGGCGGCCATCGGCGAGCGTGGCGTTCTCCTCTCCGAGCTCGAGCCGAAAAACGCCGCGCATGGTGGCTCCTTTCCGCAGCGGAATCGAATCATTGCCGCGCTGTGCTCCGTGACCATCGTCGTCGAAGCCGGGCGAGAAAGCGGCGCACTGATCACGGCGCGCCACGCCCTCGAGCTCGGCCGCACGGTTGCGGCGGTGCCCGGGCCGATCGATGTACCACAATCCTTCGGCAGCAACGAGCTGCTGCGCGACGGCGCGCACGTGATCACCGGCGCGCCGGACGCGTTGTCGCTGCTGGGACTTACGCCCTCGCGTCGGGAATCAGACCTTCCCGAGGGATCGGGTGAGCGGCGCCTCTGGGACGCCCTCCGGCGTGGCGCCGCAGACCTCGACACACTCTCGGCGCGCGCGGGCTTGCCTGCTCATGAGGCGATCGCCGCTGTGGGTCGCCTCGAGGTGATGGGCTTCGTGGAGTGCGCGCTGTCGGGAGAGATCCGTCGCGCCTGAGTAGGTTGAAGTGTGCCGCGCCACGTCTACGTTCACGTCCCCTTTTGCGCCCGCCGCTGCTCGTACTGCGACTTCTCGATTGCGGTGCGGCGGGTCGTTCCCGTCGATGAGTATCTCGATGCGCTCGACACCGAGCTGCGACTTCGGGCGCCGGAAACTCCGCAGACAGTCGACACGCTCTACTTCGGCGGAGGAACGCCGTCGCGGCTGGGCGGGCGCGGGATCGCACGCGCGATCGAACTCGTGTCGCGGCACTTCGTTCCCGAAGCCGACGCGGAGATCACTATCGAGGCGAACCCCGAGGACGTGACGCGGGACGCCGCTGAGGCGTGGCGGCAGGCGGGGGTCAATCGGCTGTCGCTGGGCGGTCAGAGCTTTGACGCCGAGGCGTTGGCGTGGATGCATCGGACGCATGGGCCCGATGCGATTAGGTTGGCGATGGAGGTGGCGCGGAGCGCTGGTATCACAAATCTGTCAGTCGATCTCATCTTTGCGCTGCCGGCGGAGCTGCATCGTAACTGGCAGGCTGATATTGAGCGGTTACTGACGTTGAAACCATCACATATCTCACTGTATGGGCTTACCGTCGAGGCTGGAACGCCGCTTGGCAGGTGGGTTGATCGCAGAATAACCGTCGAAGCCAGCGAGGAAGGCTACGCCGAGCAGTTCCTGACTGCGCATTCGCTCCTGACGGAAGCGGGATTCGACCACTACGAAGTCTCCAATTTCGCCCGCCCTTCATCGAAATCCCGCCACAACTCCGCCTACTGGACCGCAGCACCCTACGCTGCAATCGGCCCCTCCGCGCACGAATTTGATGGCGCTACTCGGCGGTGGAACCTGCGACATTACGCTGCCTGGCGCGATGCGCTCAGCGAAGGACGCGATCCGGGAGAGGGACGTGAGACACTCTCAGCGGAAAACCGGTTGGCAGAAGCCGTGTATCTCGGGCTCCGGAGCACGAACGGACTGCAAACGCAATCGGGAGACGAATCGGTATCACCGAAGTCGTTAGCATATTTAGACTTATGGCCATCGCAGACGAGCTGACGCCGCGGGAGCGCCGCGTTCTCCAGGCGGTGATCCAGAGCTACGTCCAGACCGCGGAACCCGCCGGCTCGCGCGTCATTTCCAGGCGCTACGGGCTCGGCGTCTCGCCGGCCACGATCCGCAACACCATGAGCGAGCTCGAGGAGAAAGGCTTCCTCAGGCATCCTCACACCTCGGCGGGGCGAGTGCCCACGGACAAGGCGTACCGCGCGTACGTAGACTCGTTGCTCGAATCCCCCGGAACTGGGACTGTCGCGAGCGCTGAACGGGAACGATTACAGGCTGAGCTCTTCGGGGGCAGTTCTGCCATCGAGACGATTCTCCGCCGCGCCGCACAATCGCTCGGCGTTCTCACGCAGGAGCTTGGCGTCGCACTCGGCCCGCAACTCGATGCAAGCGTGCTTCGCTCACTGGAACTGGTGCGCGTCGGCGGAGAACGGCTGCTCGTCGTGCTGACGTTGGATGGAGGCTTGGTGCGCACGGTCTTCGTCGAGGTGCGCGGAACGCTGGCGGACATCGCGCTCATCGAGGTGACGAGAGTGCTGAACGAGCGGCTCGCGGGTCACACGCTGCGCGAGCTACGCACCACGGTCAGCGAGCGCCTGCGTGATTCGTCCACCAAGCCGGAGGCGGAAGAGCTGCTCAACATCTTCGTGCAGGAGGGCGAGCAGCTCATCGATGCAGCCGTCCCCGCGGCGGAAGGTGTGATCGTCGGCCAGGCAAGCGTGCTGGCGGCGCAGCCCGAGTTCGGCGGCGCGGAGAGCTTGCGGAGGCTGTTGTCCCTCACCGAGGAACCTGCGCGGCTGGCGGACGCTTTACGTCGCAAGCCCATGTCCGAGCAGCGGCCGGGCGTGAGCATCACCATTGGAGGCGAGCACGGTGACCCCCGACTCGAGCAGTTCACGGTCGTCACTGCGGAATACCACGCCGGCGCCCTCGCGGGCGTGATCGGTGTCATCGGTCCCACGCGAATGCCCTACGACAAGGTGATCGCGCTCGTGCACCACACGTCCAGACTGCTGTCGGATCTGCTGTAGATCCGGCGCAACCAGCAATACCAAAAAGGAAATGGCGGATTTTTATCTGACGCTCGGCGTCGAGCGCGACGCATCGGACGACGACATCAAGCGAGCATATCGCAAGCTCGCGATGGCCTACCACCCCGACCGTAACGGCGGGGCAAAGGAGGCCGAGGAGAAGTTCAAGGAGATCACGGAGGCGTATGACGTGCTTCGTGATCCGCAGAAGCGCGTGACATACGACCGCTACGGCGAAGCAGGGCTGCGCGGTGGCAACGCGGGCTTCCACCACGTGGATCTTTCCGAAGCGCTCGGCATCTTCATGCGCGACTTCGGGGGATTCGGCGGACTGGACGAGCTCTTCGGAGGGCGCGGCGGCAGCAGCCCGCGCGGCGGCACCGACATCAAGATCACGCTGCAGCTCACGCTGGTCGAAGTCGCCACGGGAGTCGAGAAGGAAGTGAAGCTCAAGGTCCTGGACGCGTGCGACCGCTGCAAGGGAAGCGGCGCGGAACCAGGATCGAAGGCGGCCAAATGTCCTACGTGCAACGGACAGGGCGAAGTCCGCCGTGCGCAGCGCTCGTTCTTCGGGCAGTTCGTGACTGTCGCGCCGTGCCCGACGTGCAAGGGAGAAGGACAGGTCATCGAAACCCCATGCAAGAAGTGTCGTGGCGACGGACGCACCCGCGCCGACAAGACCATCAAGGTGTCCGTGCCAGCCGGCGTGGCGACGGGGCAGTACATGTCGCTGCGCGGCGTCGGCAATGCCGGCACGCGTAACGGTGAGCGCGGCGACGTACACGTGGTGTTCGAGGTCGCGGACGATCCGCGCTTCGAGCGCGAGGGCGAGGACCTGTACACCGAAGTTCTGGCGACCTATGCGCAGCTCGTGCTGGGCGCCACGGTCGAAGTGCCGACGGCCACGAGCCGGGTGGCGCTCGAGATTCCGGCGTCGGCGCCACGGTCGAAGTGCCGACGGCCACGAGCCGGGTGGCGCTCGAGATTCCGGCGTCCACGCAGAGCGGGCAGGTATTTCATCTCCGCGGCCGAGGGTTGGCGCGGGTGAATGCGGCCGGAACCGGAGATCTTCACGTTCGCGTGCAGCTCTGGATTCCGGAGAGGCTGTCTGACGAGGAGATGACCCTGGTGCAGCGGCTCGGCGCGCTTCAGGCGAACGTTCCCACCGACCGCGGCAAGGGACTCTGGAAAAAGATGCGCGAGGCGCTCGGCGCATGACCTGGATGGCGGTGCGCGTGCGTCCGGGCGCGGCTCGCGACCTGGCACTCGCGGCACTGTTTACCGCCGGCTCGGAAGGTGTGCACGAAGCCGGCGACGAGCTGGTGACGCATTTTCCCGCGACCGCGGCGATAGATGCCATCACTGCGGCAGTGCTCGCCGCGGATCCAGGCGCGGAAGTGCATGTCTCGGCCGTCCCCGACGTGGACTGGACCGAGGATTGGAAAAAAGGCGTTCGAGCACACGACCTTGGTGCGCTCAGCATCGTACCGCCCTGGCTGGCCAGTGGGCGCGATCCGTCGCGCACCGTCGTCATCGAGCCGCAGATGGCCTTCGGTACAGGTGAGCACGAGACGACGCGCGGTGTCGTGCGGCTCATGCAACAC
>WNFI01505672.1_pt1 | contig 10453 bp, 9 predicted proteins | sample 5400471 | NCBI WGS metagenome assembly WNFI01 (sample SAMN13153348, study PRJNA577476) | soil metagenome | isolation source: 100 cm saprolite on Douglas fir-dominated hillslope | place: USA:California | collected 2013-09-17 | reverse complement strand
AAAACGGTCGATTTGTGTTTTTTCAAATTTGTTCCATTGAAAACCGAAATTTTCAGTATAGGTTGTTCCCGTTACAAAACGATGGACGCCATTCCGAAGCGAAAAAGAATTTCCTTCTTCATCAACGCACCCCTCCTGCTTTTGGTTGAGCGAGCTATGATTTTCCGGATTAATGAGTTTGATCTTTTCCAACGAGGCAAAATTTTAATGGACTGCGAGCTTCTTTAAGACGATCCAAAATCGCTTCTCAAAAAGTATCCCTGGAAAATGACCAAAGGCTTGTATGGCGATGTGAAAGGCTTTCGCTTTTGAATCAGGTAGCAAGGCCAAATGCAATGCGAGGTAAACATTCCGGAAGGCATTCCATCGTTTCAGTTGGTTTTTATACCGGCTCACAAAAGGGATATCCTGCATCAGGTAAAATCGAAGTAATTCAATACGTCGTATTAATGCAAGAGAATCGACACGCACTACGCTTCGTGCCTCATGGTTCACCAGCAGAGCCGTCGTTTCAGGGAATGCCAGGATGGGAAAGCGCGCGGCAAGGCGAAGCCAGAGTTCATAATCTTCAGAGCCCGAAAGCAAACGGTCCTCGTTAAACTTGTGTTCCAGGAGGACGTTGCGTTTGGCAAACACGCCCAGGCAGCTCAGGAAATTACCTTCTATTAATTTGTCATTAACGGGACTAGGAAGCTTTTTCCAGGGAACCAGCATGTTGCCGCTTCCGTCGACCACATCATATCCCAAGTGGAATACATCCGCATGATTCTTCTGAATGAATTTCCAAGCCATGAAAAGATGATTTGCTTTGAGCAAGTCGTCCGAATCGAGAAAAGTAAGATACATGCCTCGTGCCCTTTTTATTCCGGCATTTCGCGCGGCCGCGCGTTCGCCATTCTCTTTTTTGAAATAGACGATCCGCCGGTCTTGAAAAGACCGCGTAACTTCGGCCGTACGATCGGTGCTACCATCGTCAACAATTAATAGCTCAAATTGATCATACTCCTGCGCCAACACCGATTGAATGGTCTTTGCTAAAAGATCGGCCCGGTTATACGTAGGCAAGATGACAGAGAAAAATATGTCTTTATTCTCCAAGTGGTTGCGGTTTCGCCGATGGGTTGATGCAAAGAACGGAATAGTTGCTGATTCTCTAAATAGGGAATAACTTCGTACTCTAACACACTGTCCAATCGATCTATTTTACCTGGTAATCGAATTCTGCGTTGGATTGATCCTGGGTAATCGAACCGCCTCGGGAATTGGCCGTGTTATAACATGGCATGACGACCGATATTTTAGGAGCGTTCATAAACTTCTTTGAGTTGAAGGATCATCCCCCTTATCGGAAAGCGCTCCGCAGCAGTTCTTTTACCGTTATCCACTCGCCGCCTCGTTTCTACTTTATCCTCCAGTATTGTTTTTACCGCTAAATAAATAGCGTCCGAATTCTCAAACGGCACGACCCACGCATTTTGACCGTCCACAATGAATTCGGTGGCAATCCCCGAAAGGGTGAACACCGAGGGAATTCCTGCCAGGAGTGATTCTACATAGGTTTGTCCAAACGCTTCACATGAAGCATCGATGGGGGTATGCACGTAGATATCAAAATTTTTGTACAAAGCGCCAAGTTCATGTTCAAAAGTAATTTCTGTGTACGATGGATTTGGCAAAGAATGCAAGAGCGCCTTTATGTTTGCCTCATAATCTCCTTGTGCATTGGCCAAGACAAGGTGAGCCCCTGGGTATCTCTTCCTGATCGATACAAAGGCCTCGATAATGAATTGCACTCCTTTCCAGCGAGTATATCGCGCAATCACTCCGATCACCGGAAAAGCGTCTGACGGAATTGCATTTCTTACTCGTGTTTTTTCAATGGTATCCGCCGTCACTTCACTGAAGGCCTTTCCATCAAAGCCATGAGGCACAAGATGCACTTTCTTACGCAAGACCCCATCCCTTAGGATCAGAATATCAGATACGTTTTTAGAAACGGCGATGATGTCCGTTGCTATTCTATTGCACCATTTATCCCATTTAAGGCCTTTGGGATATTCCCTGTGGTGAAGGGTAGCGTGGTGTCTCGTGAAAACGCGTTTGTGAATTCTAAGTAGCCATGCTGCACTCAACCCCACCAGGTTTGCGACCATCAAGTGAGTGTGTACCACGTGAGGGCGATGCCACATCAAGTACCACCATAAGTTAGCCAGGACCGCTGGGAAATCTCGTCTGCCGCGGTAGGATACTTCGTGCACGCCCGTTCCTGAATGGGTCAGGTAGCGTCCCAGGGCGGAACCCTTATGCCCGATCAAAATAAAGGAAAGATGAAACTTAGAGTCGGGCAGAAAATCATTTATCCACTCAAAAGCAAGCGCGTTTTCAATATTGGAAATAATATAAATTATCCTTATCGGCTGCAGTGGGACATTGGTTCTTGGCTCATCTTTTCCCATGACCTAACGATCCATAAATGTTTGGTACCAGACTTCCAGGCTTAGCATACCCCACAAGGGTCGCCCAAAATTAACTTCCTCCTCCAACAAGCGCGACACGGTTTCGGGTTTAAAAATGCCGCGCTGCTTTGCGCGCTGACTGCCCATGGTATCCAGCACAAACGAACGGAATTTTGGAGGGAGGCATGGTTGTGACGAGATCAATAATGCGGTGATCCAACAACGGTACGCGGGATTCAATGGACGCCGCCATGCTCACTCTGTCCTCAACTTGTAATAGAGACGGCAACAGGGTCTTTAAATCAAAGTGCGTCATTTTATTAATGTAGGAGAGTGTCTGAGGGTGATTAAAGACCTTTTTGAACGCCTCGAATAGTATGTTCTTGTCGAACGATTCATACAATTCACGGGTGATCAACTCATCCAAATTAGGGCTTCTGTTGATCAACCTGAAATAGCGGGCATCCATCTCTTCAAATAGTCCTTTTTGCCAAAACGTGGTCATCAAAGGCAAATACGGTTTTAGCATAGGAAGGCTCTTGATGATCGTGTGAAGGCTAACAAGGTGTTTTCCTTCCTCTTGTGTTTCAAATATGCTTCCTTTAAGCGCTTGTTCTAAATACCCAATCAGGTACCGTGCGTAGCCGCAAAAAAGTTCGTCCCCTCCTTGCCCCCCGAGGATAACTTTAACATGATTTGAGGCCTGTTTGCTTACCATTAATTGCGGAAAGGCTCCCGGGCCTGCTACCGGTTCGTCCAGCGCATAGATCAGCCCCCGAAATTCCCGCATAAAATCGTCCAGGGTAGGGACTACTTCGTGGTATGCCGAATCGGTAGAATCCGAAACCAACCGTGCGTATTCCGATTCATCGTACGAGGGTCCTTCCATGAATTTACCATGAAAGGCCCCCAGTCCTTTTCCCAACAGGTCGGCGGCAAGAACGGCAATGGCAGTGGAATCTATCCCTCCCGAAAGATAAACCCCGACAGGTACATCGCTGCGCATTTGAAGCTTGACCGCATCGTACAATAAACTTAAAAGCTGTTCCTCAAAATAATCTTCGTTGTGATAATTGTCGACTGAGAAATTAGTGTCCCAGTATTTTACTATTTTTTCGATGCGTCCGTTCTTACCAACGATATAGTGCCCCGGCTCAATTTTATTGATATTCCGAAACATGGTTCTTTCGCCCAGACAAAATTGATAGGTAAGGTACTCCTGAAGCGCAACGGGATTCACCTCTGGCGCGATTAAGCCGGAACGGATAAATGCCTTGATCTCCGAAGAAAAGAACAAGTCATCTTCTGAATGGGAGAAATACAATGGCTTGATTCCCATCCGATCCCGGCACAACAGAAAAGTATTCTCCTGTAGATCAAAAAAAGCAAAGGCAAACATTCCATTTAACCTGTCAATTCCTTTTACCCCTTCCAGAACCAGGATTTGAAGCAACACCTCCGTATCCGAGACCGTTCTAAATTGAATGCCTTTCTGAAGGAGATCATGGCGCAGTTCGATGTAATTATAGATTTCCCCGTTAAGGACCAGTACATGCCGGCCATCCTCCGATAGCATGGGCTGTTGGCCGTGCTGGACGTCGATGATGGAAAGTCGTTTATGACCCACACTGACGTCCCCCGAACTGTAAAACCCTTCTCCATCCGGCCCGCGGTGCGACAATATTTCCATCATCGATCGCACGGCAACTTCACGTTCCCCGGCGTTCTTTCGTTTTGATACAATGCCAGCAATCCCACACATGATCAATGTTTTAAGTACTTGATCCTAAGAAAAAGAATTACATTTCTGAGGTGTTCCCCGACTGCCTTACGGACATTCATTTTAGATTCTCCAAATTGGCGGGTAGAAAGGGAACTTGGTATTTCAATCACATTGTATTTTTTTAGGATCAACCGGCCCAGAATTTCTGATGCCGCTCCAAAGCCATTGCTCGTAAATGAGATAGACTGAATCACTTCCCTTCTATAGGCTCGGAACGCACAAGAAAAAATGGCAACCTGACCTCCTGCTTTGCCCAACGCGACCTTGTAAAGTCCGGCATTGAGTCTCGTTAATCCCTGACGCCACAGGGGGACCCGTTCAATAACCTTTCTTCCGTGGAATGGGTTTGCACTGGCAATATCCCAACCGTCGTTAATTTTATTGACGAGTTTCAAAATATCTTCGACCGGATACGTTGAATCGGCATCGTAGCAGACGATTATTTCCCCGCTAGCCGCTTCAATTCCCGTCCTCAATGCCGCTCCAAATCCCAGGTTGACGGAATGCGTTAGAACTTTGTAATCCCACTCTTTCAAAAGATTGCTAATTAACAGATTTAATGAATTATCGCGGCTTCCATCATTAATAAATAAAAATTCGTATTGGCATTCCGGGGGAGATAATTTCAAGAGTTAATGAAGAGCGAGGGAAAATAATTCTCCCGGTCAAATAAAACATTCACCCGCGCATCGCGCGGTCTGTCCACAAAAGCACGTTCCGGAAAAAAGGCGGTTTGGATATATCGCTGATATGCATTCTGTGGGGCAACTTTGAAATAGTCAATCAGCGAAGCTACATAAAGTGGTTTTTGCAAGGCTAGTAATTCGGGGTCGTACCGGTTTATCCATTCCTGGTTGCCTGGCTTATTTTCAAACCGGTCGGAAAAGGATATCTCCAGCACCGTTCGACAATGAGCGGAATCTGCCCGTATGGCCTTAAGCCGGAATCCTTCGCCACTGCCCATATCAAAACGACGAACGATTTCTGCCTTAGCATTCAGGACATCCCTGCATTCCTCAAGGGGCGGATAATATCCGGGATTAAGGTATCCTTCCAGGGCAATAACATCCTTCCCGACCGTCCTGGACAAAAGAAAATCCCGCGAACGAATGCGCGTGTCCTCATGAAACTTTTCCCAAACAAGAACCTGCGCAATCTGGCTCACAGAATAGAGTAAACAGCAATACGATAAGGCATGCGCTACAACAGGCTTTACTCTTGACAGTGTATCCAGCACCAGGAGGACCATAACGGTAGCGATCACGGCAGGCAACAGAAAATAGTGCGGAGCAAAATAGGGAAACGGCAAAATAGGAAGAAACAGTCCCAGAGCCATTGAAAAGTAGAAAATCAGCCTGCTGCGCAAACCCTCGACCCGGGTCGAAAGAAAAAAAACAAATGCATAAGGTAAATAAATTAATCCTGCGATCTGGATCAAATAGTATTTTGCATTTAACCAGACCGTGTCCACCAGCTTTCCGCTAAAAAGAAGATCATTGTACTTAGTTACAATCGCCTCCTCAAACGAGATCCCGGTTTTCACTACGGGAGTGTGACTAAACATCTTAAACAGGATCACCATCGGGGTGAAGGTGATCATCAGATAGACCAGCATTCCGGCGGCAAAAGTCTCAATTACCTTCGTAACGGGTGCCCTCCCCATAAGAAAATCAGCCGCCAGGAAAACTAGGAGCAATACAATGAGATCGATCCGTAGTGCAATAGCAAACGAAGCCACAGCGTACAGCAGGAATCTTCTTTTTTCTCTCTTTTCGAAGAAATAGTCATAGGAAATATAAATAAGCAGAGCAAGAATCAAATAACAGTAGGGATCAAACTTAATCCATTGATTGGACACCCATTCCACCGGATTGCATAAAATGATCAAAACCCCGCACCATTTTACGACTTTATCGCCCGCAATTCGGTACCACAAACGAATCAGGAAATACGACGCCGCCACACTCACAACAACCGACAGCAATCTTCCCCAAAAAAGAATGAACGGGCTTTCAGTAATGAGAGCTTGTTCAAACGACTCCCATCCGCTAAAATGACCTGTGACAAGGCCAACCGGGAAGCCAACCAAGTACCAAAGAGGCAAAAGCCAAAACAATAGATTGGTGGTAGAGGAAAAATTCAGGGCTTTGTATTCCAATCCTATTTTGAAAGGGGTCTTATAGATGTAGACTTCGTCGGGGTGAAATAGATAAGGTAAACCGTAGTCAATTAAAGAAAGCTTAAGGAGGAAGAACACGGCCAGGATACCCCAAAGAATAATTTTATCTCCTTCCTGGATTTTCATAAGACGATTTCGAATTCAGCCCCTGGGTTTAATCATTCAATTTTTGTTTCGGGATAGACCTCCGACAAGGCAAACGTAACGGCAGCATAAAATTTGTAACGCAGAAGACGCGGAGCCAGCAACGATACATTGAACCGATCGATCAACCAAACCACATAGGGAGTAGCTAAGATACGGTATACCATGGATTTTGCTGCTGTTATCTTATGTTGTTTGAGTTGAAATTCCGGATGCATTGCACTCACTATTTTGTTTGATTTGGCATAGGCCCGCAGTCGTCTGATATACTGGCGACAGGTCAAATTTTCGCGGTGCCACGCTACGTTTTCCCGGTCAAAGAAAAGGGGGATTCCCATTTTAAAAGCGCGAATCCCTAACTCACGATCCTCATCGTCTGAGAATTGGGGTGTGCAACCGGTCAGCAGGCTTGATGAATGGGCAGGAGATTGATGAAAAATGACGTGTTTTCTCACCGAGTCCGGATCGGGTACCATATCGTCGTCATAGAAAATCAGAAGAGTACCATTTGCCCTTCGGGCTCCTTCATTTCTGGCGCCTGCCCTGCCTGTGTTGACCGGATTAATAATAATATTGACCGGATGGCGAAAGGGATGGTGCTGCAGGGCCTCATATGTTCCGTCCACCGAGCCATCAATTACAATTACAAGTTCAAAATCAGAAAAAGTTTGTTTCTCCAGTGCATGAATTACGTTCATTATTTTAGAGACCCCTTGATAGGTTGGAATAATTACGCTCACGTTCATGGTCGCCACATTTTCGCTACAAAGACGGGGAAAAAACGACTTCTGAAGCTTATTCTCTTATGCAGTTTCTGCTCCGCACGGGCCAGCCTCGTTCGATCAAGGGCTGACAGGAGCAACCGGCACATGCTTCGGTCATGATGGGAATAGGCTTCGTCTGCTTTATATAAGAAAAAATAATCCATGGCTTCCTCTACCAATCTATCCTTGCCCGTAAAATCTGAGAACAATGGACCCGTAACGTGTTTTGGCAGGGATAGGTTGTTTTCAATGAAGTAAGCCTTCTCCGATGACCCATTCTTTGCCGCGAGTTGAAAATATAAATAATTTGTTTCGGTGATAAATTGTTCGCCTTGGCCGACCGTTTTTGACTCGCTGTGCAACCGAAAATTGGTTAAAACATGGCGAATTTTAACGATCCCATCTAATCCAAATTCCAACAGAAAACGCATCCAGAACTCCTTATCCATCACATAGTGCAGGCATTCGTTCAGGGGACCGAGTTGATCAAATATCGTTTTTCTGAAATAGGTTTCCGGTTGATCAATCCTTGCCCACCCCAATGTTTTTGCGACATTACCAGTATACACGTCGGTGCCTGAGCTGAGACGAATCACCTTTCCGTCCTGCACAATTTGGCTTCGCCCAATGACAACATTCACGGAGGGGTCCGAAAAACGTTCGGCGATGACATTCAACGAACCCGGTTCAAGATAGTCATCTGAATTCAGCCAATTCACTACGTCGCCGTGAACACGCTGAAGCCCCTTGTTGATGGCATGACTTTGGCCCCGATCGGGTTCACTTGTCCAGTACGACAGGTATTTTTCATATTTCCTAATGATCTCCACCGAGCCATCATTGCTCTGCCCATCAATGATAATGTATTGCAGGTCAGGGTATCCCTGTGATAATACAGAGTCAATCGTTTGTTCCAGGAACGGAGCCTGATTAAAAGAAGGAGTGATAATGGAAATGGCGGTGTGCATATAGGGTACGATACTATCCGGTCAACATTTTCCCTCGCTTAGCGAATGCGGACATCCCGAAAGAATATTGATTTATTTACAAAGGTTTCGATTTCGTAATCGAGTCCTTCTAAAAACCGGACGATTGGACTTGCCTGGATTTTCCCGAATTCGAAATCAAGGTCTTCCACCAATAACCGCGCAGGCCTGTATTTGTTCCAATTATTGGACAACAAAACCTTCAAATCGTAGCCTTCCGCATCCACACTCATGAAATCAATGTAGGTGCCGGGCGGCAGATGCCGATCCAGTACGTCACCCAGCTTCTCCGTTTTTATCCAAGTCACCACCACCAGGGGATTGGCGTCCTGATTCACAAGTGCTGCCAGGCTGGGGGAAAACGTGTTCTGCAAGGGGTTCTTAAATCGATAATAACGAATCTCCCCCGGCTCATCAGAAAGTCCCAGGCCCAGAAACAAATCACGTGGTCTCACCTTTTCAAATTCCTCCTGAATATCGGGCAAAGGATCGATGTTAATTCCGCTCCATCCCAGCTTGTAGAAATACCAGGTATTGGAATATCGGATAGGGTGATGAGCTCCGATATCAATATAAAAACCATTGGTTTTCCCGAGAAAGAAATTCCTCAGAATCATGTCTTCTCCGAACTGAGAAAATGAAATTGTCCCGTATTCTACGTCATCGGAGTAGGAAACAAATTTCTTTATCCGGTCCGGGATGCTTTTTCGAATCCAATTCTTGATCATCCTCATAACAATTGCTCAAAATGGAATTGAGGCTGGACCAGACCCTGGATCATCTGACTATTTTCAAAGCCATAAATGTTTCCTTCCTCTATTTGGATCACAGCGGCGCCCTCTAGCCAGTCTTGAATTTCTTCGTTGGCCCGGACGAACAAGCCCATTGAATACCTGCCCGGTTTAAAATTAAGGGAATCAACTGTAAATTGATACGAAGCGGATTCATCGTGCGTGATATCCACCTGATTCAGAAAGATATTACTCAGATGCACCAGGCAACTGCCCGCGCTATCGTACAGGTTTATACCGAACAATAAGTCTTTATAGAGTTGACCATTTGACGTAAGGCGAATGGTAATGATCAGTTTCTCGCCGGGGCGATACAGGTTTTTGTCAAAACTCAATTTTTGGAAGATCAGCCCGTGCTTCCATTTCGTTCTTTTTGCGGTAGTGAGGTCATACGTATTTCTGCTTTCCAGGTGGTCTTTTTCGAGATACTGAGTGACCACACTATCGGTTTGCCCCTGCGCGGCCACCTTGCCCGACTGAATAATTATCGCCCGGTTACAGATGGCCTTCACGGCTTGCATGTTGTGGGAAACAAAAATGATGGTTCGGCCATCGGACGATACTTCCATCATTTTTGTAAGGCATTTTTTCTGAAAAGCAGAATCACCTACGGCAAGCACTTCATCAATGATCAGGACCTCCGGTTCCAAATGCGCCGCCACCGCAAAGGCCAGTCTCAATTGCATGCCACTCGAAAAATGTTTGAGTTGCGTGTCCAGGAATTTTTCTGTTCCTGAGAAATCAACAATTTCGTCGAATTTCGATTTGATCTCGCTTCGCTTCATTCCCAGGATGGAGCCGTTCATAAAAACGTTCTCCCGACCGGTAAGCTCCTGATGAAAGCCGGTACCTACCTCCAGTAAACTGGCAATGCGACCGCGCGCAATCACTCGCCCCCGGGTTGGCGGCGTGATCCGCGAAAGAATTTTCAGCAAGGTGGATTTACCGGCGCCGTTCCGGCCGATAATGCCAATGGATTCCCCTCTGTTGACCTGGAAGGTCACTTCTTTCAATGCCCAGAATTCCTCTTTTCTTGAATTGCGGCTGAACAGATGACTGAACTTGTCCCGAAAATTGAGATAGGGTGTACCCTGGTGATTCAGGGTGAACTTTTTGGAAACCTCCTGTATCTCTAAAATCGGTTTCATGCTAAGTCCGCGAAAAAGGCTTCGGTTTTCCTGAAATATATAATTCCGGTCAGCACCAGGACAACAGAAGAACCTATGCTTAGTTCAATCAGCCGGAAATCGGGTGTACCGGCCATAAAGGGCAACCGGAATATCGTTATGGGCCCATACATTGGATTCAATGACAACAGGGTACTGATCCATGAATTGCTTACGATGGATA
>WNFI01682456.1_pt2 | contig 10454 bp, 10 predicted proteins | sample 5400471 | NCBI WGS metagenome assembly WNFI01 (sample SAMN13153348, study PRJNA577476) | soil metagenome | isolation source: 100 cm saprolite on Douglas fir-dominated hillslope | place: USA:California | collected 2013-09-17 | reverse complement strand
GGTTTTGGCGCTCTGGACGCAATCGGCTTATCTGGCCGGCGGGACTTCGGCCCTCCTTTGCCGCGGCCGGGAGGGGGATCTTGAAGAGGATCTCGACGCGTGATTCGGACACCACGACCTTGTCGAGCACAGTCCGGACGAGCTGCTGACGCCGGGCGAAGTCCATGGCGGCGAGCCCGTCGGCGACCTCGCTGGCGAAGTCATCGAGGCGCTGCTTGAGCTCGGCTTGGCTGAGGCGGTGATGTTCGGCGTGCCGGGCTAGCTGCTCGAGTTCTGCGATGCGGTCGGTGACCGGCCTTCGGCGTGCCTCGAGGTCGCGCAGCGAGATCACCCCGGCCTGGTATGCGTCGATGAGGCGGGCTTGCTGGGAGCGCAGGTCGGTGAGCTGGCGGGTCGCGTCGGTGGTCAGCGTGCTGGCGGCGGGCGTGGCGCAGGCAGCCAGGATCAGCTCGGGGTGGTCGAGGTGACGGGTGACCTCGTTCCAGACGAGTTCGTCGAGCTCGTCTGCGCGTGCGGAGGGTTGTGAGCAGCGCAGCTTCTCGGCGCGCAGGCGCATCGGCAGTGCCGTGGTGCAGCGGTAGTAGCGGTATTCCCCGTTTGGCTTGGTTCTTCGGTGTGCCTGGCGTACTTGCCCGCACTCGTCGCAGTGCACGAGGTAACGAAGCAGGTAGCGCCCGGGGCCGGCGTGGCGGGGGCTGAAGCGGGCGTTGCGGCTGTGCTGGGCTTGCGAACGTGACCAGGTGCCGAGGTCGACGAGGGGCGGCACCGCGATGCCGATCCACTCTTCGCGCGGCCGGGTCTGGGTGAGTGGTTCATGCTCGGCGGAGTGCCGGGGAAGCCGGGGGGCATCGGCGCGGGTGATCCGGCGGTTGTAGTAGAGGGTGCCGGCGTAGGCCTCCTGGCGCAAGAGCGCGTCGACGGTCGCGGGGTGCCAGATCGGCTTGCCCTTGGGGCTCGGGATTCCCGCCTCGATGAGCCGGATGGCGATCTGCCGGATGGACAGCCCGTCGTTCGCGTGCCAGTCGAAGGCCTGGCGGACGACGGTGGCCTCCTCCTCGCAGACCTCGACCCGTCCGGAGAGCCCGGCGGTTGCGCGGACCTTGCGGTAGCCGTAGGGGACGGCGCCGGAGACCACCTCGCCCTGACGGGCCCGCCACAGCTTGCCGCGGCGGTTCCGGTCGACGATCTTCGTGCGCTCGAATTCGGCCACCGCTGCCTGGATCTGCGCGAGCAGCCGCCCGCTGGGGTCGTCGGCGTGGCCTCCTTCGAGGAAGATGACCGACACGCCGAAGCGGGCGAGCTCTTCGAGTACGAGCGCCTGGTGCACGTAGTTGCGGGCGAGGCGGTCGGGGCAGAGCGCGACCACCGCGTCGATGCGCCGCGCGGCGGCGGCGTCTCGCAGCTGATCGAGTCCTGGCCGGTCGAGGCGGGTTCCCGTGTGGCCGTCGTCGGCGCAGGACAGCTCGACGACCCACCCCTCCGCGGCGGCCCTGGCCTCGAGCGCCTCGACCTGTGAGCCGATCGTCCGTTCCCGCTCCTGACGCTCGGTGGACACCCGGGCATAGAGGGCCACTCTCATCGCCTGTCTCCTGTCATTACGGCGTTTGCCTCACCAGTGCGTAGGCGGCGGCGAGCGCGGCGAGGCGGGGGTCGCCGCCGGTCCATCGCGGCTCGGGGGCCTCGTGCGCCACGACTCGCCAGGCCGGGCGGGCCGAGACCAGGCCCGGCAGCCCGAAGCGGGCGATCCGCCGGGCGTGCTCGTCATCGGGCAGCGGGCCGTGCAGGGCGCTGGCGCGGAGCTCCTCGTAGATGGCGCGCCAGGGTGCCTGGCGCGCTGCTGGCCTGCCGCGGTCACCGGCCACTTTTGGGCACCAGCAGCCGCTCGATGGTGCGCCGGTGCAGGCTGATGCCGAAGCGGTCAGCCACCAGGCGAGCCAGCTCTGCGCCCGACGCGGAGGCGTCTCGCGCCTTGGCGTCGCGCACGAACTCGACGACCTCCAGGGAGGCCTTGACCGGGCCCTTGCGCCCCCGCTTGCCTTCGGCGAGCCCGGCGATGCCGCGCGCCTCGAAGGCCCGCCTCAGGGTGTAGAAGGTCTGCCGGCTCACCGCGAACAGCCGGCACGCTTCCACGACGCTCATCTCGCCCTGGGCGGGTCCCCGCAGCATTTCGTAGCGGACCTGGAGCCGGTCCTCGGCGTCGAAGAACTCCGCGTGCGAGCGGAACGGCTCGGCGAGCACCTTCTCCGGCGCGGGATTGAGGGCTCCCTGGGCTCGCAGGGCGCGGCGCTTCTCGGGGCTGGCCACGACGGTCACAGTAGCGCCCGGCCGCTCAACTGTCACGTATTGTCTGACCACCCATTCGGCGTGTCCCTCAATCACTCCTGGCAGATGAGATGGACAGCCAGCATCCGGCAGGCCCGGGCGTTCTTTGCTTGACACTGCGGCATTCATTAGCTGACATCCTGTGGCGGGCGTCTCCGCTGCGCGACCCTGGCCTGAACACGGCGCTTACGGATGCGGGGATCCGCGTGGTCGAGGCGGATCTCAGCCGCGAAGCTGAGGTGGCTGATTGCGTTCAGAGCGTCTTGGCCGCCACGTCCGGCGGGACGGTGATGGTCTGCTGGGTGCAGCAGGCCGGGGGGTGCTCGGGCGGGGTGAGGATCTCGGGCCGGTCGCGGCTGAGGGTCATCGATGCCGGGCGGAGCGGGCAGCGGACCTTGCCGGCGACGGCGGGGCAGGTGACGCGGTGGTAGCCGTCGGCGTCGTCGGCGGNNNTGTGTGCCCTTGGGGCCGCGGTCATGGGGGTGGAGGTCCTGGACGAGCTGGGCGCCGGCGTTGCGCAGCGGGATGGCCCAGGCTTCGGCGTCGCGGTGGGCGTAGCCGGAGTCGCCGGTGACGTCGCCGAGCGGTATGCCGGCTGCGGCCATGCGCAGCAGCACGGCGGCGAGCTGCCGGACGGGGTCGTGGTCGCAGCCGGCCAGGGTGATGCGGCGGGCCAGCTCGGGCACGGGCGGCCCGTCTTCCTCGCGCGTCATGACCGCGGCTGACAGGAAGTAGCCGAAGAACATCTCGCCCTTGGGCCCGGGGAGGTTGGTGTTGCGGTGGCCCCAGGAGGCTTCGGGGTCGGCGCATTCGGTGGTGCCGTGCCGCGGCGGCCGGGACCAGGCCTCGACGTCGGTCCAGTCCGCGGCCAGCGACGCCGGCGCCTGCGGGCTGGCAGGGTCCTTGTACTGCCCGGGGATGCTGGCCTCGAGCAGATCGTCGCAGACGGCGGCCAGATCCCCCGACGGGCCGCCGTCGGGCTGGTCCTTACTCAGGGCATCGGTGACCAGGCCGAAGGTGTATTCGGTCTGCCGGTAGGTGAGCAGGTGCAGGCCGGCGCGCCAGTCCTCGATCACCCTCAGCCGTTTCTGATCCTCGGCGGGCAGGCTGGTCAGCGCCGCGTGCACCTCGGTGAGGTATGCGGGCCGACGGTCCTCGACGGTCAGCATCATCCCGGCCAGCAGGGTGCGCGCGGGCAGCTGCCGGTGCCGCACGCCGGCGGGAAGCAGCGCCTCGATCGCCGGCGCGACACCAGAGGCGTCGATGATGGCTTCGATGGCAGCGAGCCCGGCCCTGCTGCCCACGGCCGTGTCACCGGTCCCGGCCGCCGAGCAGGGCGACCGCGTCAGCTTCCCCGCCGGGGTCCAGGCCGGCGGTGATGTCACCCAGCCGCTGGGAGCAGGTGATCCCGGCGGCGTGCAGGAAGGTGGCCAGCCCGAGGAGCCCGGCGACTTCGGCCAGCCAGGTGGAGCGGAGCCGGCTGGTGTCCAGCCGGGGCAGCCCGGACCCGCCGGCCAGCGACCGGGTCAGCGGGTTGGTGATGTTGTGCCGTCCCGGGTCGGCGCCGCCGGTGACCAGGTGCTCGCCGGCGAACGCCGCCGCGGCCAGCAGGCGGTCGTGGTAGCGGGCCAGTACCGGCACGACGCGGGGCCGGCGGCCGTGCACCTGCACGATGACGCCGCCGGACCGGGCGCAGACGTCGGTGCCGCGCACGCCGCGCAGGTCGGATCGGATCAGCCCGGCGCCCGCGCCGAGGCAGACCAGCCCGGCGGCGCGCGCCCGCCGCGCCGCCGTGGGCTGGGCATCGGCCAGTGCCAGGAACCCGCTGATCTGCGCCGGCGTGTACGGTGCCCGGGCGCGCTCGCGGGGCAGCGGCGCGTCCGCCGGGTCCAGGTGCGGCACCACGGCGCGGGCCAGGAACCGCAGGTTGGTGCGCAGCGTCCGGCGGGCCGGCCCCGACAGGCCCGGGGAGTGCGCGGTGAACCGCCCGGTCACCGACGGGTGCAGCAGCACCTGCGGGGCCGGCTCCAGGCCGAGCGGGATCGCCCAGCCGGCGAGCCTGCCCGCCGCCCACAGCAGGTTCTTCGCCCGGTCCCGCCCGTGCGGCCCGGCCGCCGTGACCACGTGCCGGGCGAACGCCGCCGCCTCCGCCGGCACCGACGATGGCTGCCACCGCCCGATATAGGCGGCAACCTCAGCGGTGTTCATACAGTATTTATACTTAATGAGATGCCCGAGATGAGGGACCCTGGCTGCGACAATGAGAACGTGTCGCCCACCCCGGCCCAGCGGGCCCAGGCCGCTCGCGTCGCCCGCGAGCTAGCCGGCCTCGCCAGGACGGGCTTCGCCCTGCCTGGCACCCTCGCCGACCGGATGACCCGCTGCGGATACGCGAACTGCCGCTGCCACGCCGACCCGCCCCGCCTCCACGGCCCCTACCACCAGTGGACCCGCAAGAAAGAAGACCAGCCCATAACACTGTGGCCACGACCCGCTTAACCTGTGGGCAGCCCGCCGATCAGCGCCCGTTCCCGCAGCTCAGCGCCAAACGTGAAGGCCTGACAAGGAATTGCAGGTCAGGGCGCTATTCTGCGCCTCCGTGGGCCGGTTCCAAGATCGTCTGACCGTCATTTGACCGTCATGGTGAACGTGGAACGGCGGCACTCGGCCGCACAGATTGGCCTTCGATGGCAGGCTGAGCCGGGCAGCGCCGTTCGCCATTGAACATCCTCGCAGCGCCGCTTCGGGGTACACCCTGGCTGTGGTGACCGCGCCGCCACGCTTTGGCGAAGCCCGTCCGACATGACTTGCCTTCGGGATTTGTACTACCTTTGAAGGTCCTAACTCGGCAGCTCTCCCGCTTGGCATAGCGGGAGAGCTTGCCGAGGGTTTAGGAGGACGGCCGGGCACTAGGCATTCGTTGAGGCTCAACGCCGCTTACCCGGAGGTCTGCGCTGCAACTGCCTCGGGCGATCAAAGCTGGCGATTCCTTGGACATAGATGGCAGCTACCAAGACCGGCCCTCCTCGTCGAATGGCCCAGCCGATATGTCGATTTGCCTCCTATCGGAATCTAAAGTCTGATTAGCGGATGCGACCAGCCAACCTCGTCGGGCAGCTTCGGCGCCGGCCTGGAATGGGCTAACCGCTCCCAGCTGCTTCATCAGGGCGGCTATCCTGCGGCGGGTGGTTCGCAACGGCATGTCGAGTCGGTGAGATACGGCCTGGTGCGTGGCTCCGGCGGCAAGGAGCCTCAGGAGCTCGCGCTCAGCCGTGGTCAGGGACTCGATTGTCCGCACCTCGCCACGAGCGGCATCCTTGCGGGAGGCCCCAGTCATTGCCGTATACCTCCCGCTTTCGAACTAAATGGCTTACTCCATATAGTGATGCAGATGATGCTGCAGCATCTCAATAAAACCTGATAAGCCGATGATTACCCCTTATACCCCCGCCGTCTAGTCGGGTCAACCTGGCAACTTGCTGCCAGTCCACACTTCTTGTACCAACCGTCCAGGCGCTGCAGTGTGTGGCCGGTAGGCATGTCTATCCCGAGATCCTCAGGGAGCTACGAGTGCGTCGGCTCCTCGTGGCGCTAGCCACTTCGGCTATACCGGGTCTCGTCCTGGTGATGGCGACCGCGCGGGCCAGCGCGCTGACTGGCGGCACGATCCGGCCTGCGCCGCCGCAGCCCAGTGCGTCAGTTACTGCGGGACCCGCCGGCCAACGGTCGGCAGTTGGCAGGCCTCTCATGCAAGCAGGGGCAGTGGTGGTTTCAGGGCAGCCGCTCCCAGCGGGACTCGAGGCTCGTATTGGCCGACTCCGCGGCGTGACGGCGACCGCCATGGCCGATGCCGGACGCGTAGAGGTGAACGGCATATTCGCCAACGTGATTGGTGTCAATGCGCCCGTTGCCGCCTGCGCTCCTCGCCGCGCCGACCGCCAATTCCGCAGAATTGTGGCGCAGAATCGCCGCGGGTGGCATCGTCGTGTCGGGCAAGCTGGCCAGGCAAGACGAGCTGGCGCAAGGACAATCGCTGCATATTGAAGGGTCGGCTTCAGCGCTGCTGCCGATCGCGGGTGCGGCCGAGGTCGGTATCGCTGGGGTTGACGCTATCGTGTCTTCCCCGGTCGCGCGGCGGGTCGGCATTCCCGCTAGCAACGTGATCATCGTCGGTGCGCGAAGTGACAGGTTGGCAATCCTGTTGGGCGCCATCAAGGCGGCGGCGCCGCAATCGGCGGCAGTGGTCCCGCTGGTCGCCGCGCCGCCAGCCCGGCGGAGAGCGAACCGACACCGCTGGGTCGCGCCGGGCAGGCTGATCCGGTGGCCGAAGGGCCGGTGATGAGCCCAGTGCAGATACGCGCGTTCCTTGTCGCAGCTAGGAGCCGCGTCGGCATGCCATATGTCTGGAGTGGCGACGGCCCTGATAAGTTCGACTGCTCTGGGCTAGTCCAGTGGTCGATGGCACAAGCCGGCATCATGATGCCCCGAGTGGCCGCTGATCAGGCCCTGACCGGCCCTATGGTGCCGCTGGGCCAGCTCCAGCCTGGAGACTTGCTGTTCTACCGCGAGGATCCGGCTGCCCCGGGCGTCATCTCACAGGTGGCGATCTACATCGCGAACGAGCAGATGCTGCAGGCGCCCGCCCCAGGCATGGACGTTGAGATCGTGTCGGCTGACTTCGGGATCGGCTTCGCCAGGGCAGTTCGCGTGTATCCCAAATTGGCCGCGCGCGCCGCCCAGGGCTAGGGCGAGTCTCATAACTCTCGGGCCTGACCTGGTGTAGATCATTTCCCGTGGATGATGACCGGGGGCGTCATGACCTGTCCGATGAGGAGTGGTCGCGGCTGGAGCCGCTGCTGCCCCGGGGCCGGCGGCCGGGCCGGCTGTGGAACGATCACCGGACGGTGGTCAACGGGATCTTGTTCCGGACCAGGGCCGGGTGCCCGCGGCGGGACCTGCCCGGCGAGTACGGCTCCTGGAAGACCGTGTACGGGCGGCACCGACGGGACGTGGGACAAGATCCTGGGCCGGGTGCGACGGGGGCGAGGGCGCGGGCTGGTCGCTCAGCGCGGATTCCACGGTGCTCCGGGCGCACCTGCACGCTGCGGGGCCGCGCCGGGCACCGCCGGCCGAGCTGGTAAGAAAGGGCCGGATCGAATGACAAGAATCCGATCAGCGCCCGCACGGACCTGGATCCTCGCGGCGCCAGCAATGGCCGGGATGAGCAGGCCCAGGCCGCTGCTCAGCCAGATCAGGATCGTCCGCCCCGGCCCCGGCCGGCCCAGCACCCGCCCCGGCGCGCCGCTGGCGGACAAGGCATACTCCCCGGCCGCAACCCGCGACTGGCTCCGCCGCCACCAGATCAGGGCCGTCATCCCCGAGCGCCAGGAGCAGATGACGCACCGGACGGCCGCCCGCCTTCGACGCCGCCCGGTACAAGGACCGCTACACCCTGGAGCGGTGCTACAGCAAGCTCAAGCAATCCCGCGCCGTCGCCACCCGGTACGACAAGCGGCAGCAGATCTTCGAGGGCACCATCGACGTCGCGTCGATCCGGATCTGGCTCCGCGACCCAGTCCCATGAATCATGAAACAGGGCCTAGTGACCACGGCACGCAGGGAGCGGCTAGGGTAAGGCCTTCGGCTGGACGCTCTGCATGCTGCCCGGCCGACGCGGCTAACGCACGGACCTGGAGCTGATTGGGCCGCGGGCCCAATCAGCTCCAGGTGCTCGCAGCGAGCGCTATTAAGGTCCAAGCGTGCCCAGGTTGGCGTCGCCGCGAACTGATCGCTGTCGGCTCCGAAGGAGGAGACTTCCGCCTAACCCCAGCAGGGGCGACCTTCCGGCGCTCCGGAAGCGTCCAGCCGGCCAGGGATTCGCGGGGTCCGCCACTGCGGCAAAGTGGACCTAGTAACCGGTGTGATCGCGCGGGCCGTGCCTTTAGTCTGCCTTCGGTGTCTGCTGGCTGGGAGGCTGCTCGTGCCTCGGCCTACGGCGGCCAGGGAATACCTTCAGCTGATGATCCGGGCTGGCTGGCACGTTCCTGCGACTTTCCGCCTTGTGCGTTGGCTGCGAGGGCGGGGATGGTCCACGGCTGGCCCGTGCAGCGCTTGCCTTTCGGCGGCTTCGCCGGGTCCACGCGATCGGCAGAATCGCCAGCAGCGCCAGGCCAGCGGCCGCGGCTGCAAGTGGGCCGGTTATCCGGGTGCCGCGGGTCTGGTCGGCAGTAGCAGGGGTCTGGCTGGCGCTAGTGGCCGGGTCGCCGGCCTGGGTCGGGGCGGTCGGAGCGGAAATTGAAAGCGTGCTGTTCGGCACGACCGTGGGGCTTGGTAGCGGCGTCAAAGACGTTGGGACCGGGCTGGGTGGCGATATGACGGTAACTGTTGCGGTCGCTGTCGCCGTCGCGGTGACGGTCACCGTGGCTGCCGGCGTCGGCGTCGCGGTCACGCGGGGACCAGCTGGCTCCACCACTGTCGCGGTAGCCGTGGCCGGGCTGGCGTCGGGCCCGGTCGCGACAAGCGTCAAACTCAGGATGGCACCTGGCCTGGACCGCGGCATCGTCACGCGGATCCGCATCCAGACCGCGTGCCCCGAACGGAGCTGGCTCACCTGGCACACCGCCCGCCTGGCCGCCGGGCAGTGGGTGAACCTGGCGGCGGCCCTGCGCCGGCTGCGGACCCTGGCGGTGATAGTGACCCGATGCACAGCATGATCTGCGGACGTTACCCAAGCGTAGAATACGAAGCGGTCAGGTCGGCTCACCTTGAGCGGCTGAATCGTGAGGCACAAGGTCGCAGGCCGTGGCCTGCTTGGCGATGGCGACGGGCTGGCCGAACCTGGAGATGGCGAAGACGATGGGGCCTCCGCAGGTCGCGCAGCGGCTGGCCAGTGACAGAGCTTTGAGGCCGTGGTGCCGCGCTGGCCGCTGGAGTAGATCCCGGCAGCGTTCGCTGCGCACGTGGCGGCGACCGCTGCGGCCGCCAGTATCCGGATCCAGATGACCCGGCCGCTCAGTCGGCTCATTCCACTTCCATCCAGCCGCGCTCGAAAGCACCAACGGCGACGTCATGGAGGTGGTTGCCATCTAGCTCGTGGTTCAATTCGGCCATGAGATGCCTAGGGGTTAGCGGCGAGATAGCCACTTTCCCGGCGATTGCCACGTCGGAGTCGCTAATGCAAAGCTGTTTCAGGACCTCGCGCTGAATCTCCTTAAGCTGATGGCTTCCGCTTACGCCGGCGATGGCGGGCGGTCGCGATGCGGCGCTGACGAGTGTCTCGCCGTAACCGGACTGGGGGGCAAACGAGGCATGGCCCCGCGTCAGCCGTACCGGATTATTCGGCATCTGCTGCTCCGGAAGAGCGCTGCTCACGTGACACAAGTCGCACTGCTGCCGGTGAGCCCGATGTCGTTGGCGAGGGTGACGCTGGTACCCGGTGGGGTCGCCGCTGCAGGCGGGGTAGGTCGTATTAACCCCAGTCAGGTACGGCGGATTCGGCGGCCAGCTCGGCACAGGACCGGCCCAGCGGCAGAATTGCGCTGTGGGCGCCAACCGGGCAGCCGCTCCGGCCACAAGGGACCGCTCTGAAGAAAAGTAACGGCGCTGGGTTAGCACCGGATCCTTCGGATTAGCCATGTCGCGTGCCTCCGGGTGCCCGCTGATGCTGATGATCACCACGCCGCGCTTGCCTGAGGTAGGGCAAAGCGTGGCAGCTTGCTGCCGTGCGATGTTTCCGCAGCTAGGACGCTGCTGGCAGGTTGCTGCCACGGGCTTGCCCTTGTGTCCCCGCTGGCCGCCTCGGACTGTCGGCGGTAGGCGCGTGCACGCCGACGTGCCGTCATCCACGTCGGCGGCTGTGCCGCAGTAGCGGTTCGCCCTAAGGGGAATGTCATGTCCTGGTTGCATTCATCGGCGGGTCTGGCTCTCGCGAATTCCCGCAGTCCGGGGGCCAGGCGCCAGCCGCGCGCGGCCGGCGGGGTTGGCCCGCTAGTCTCGCGTGCCCTCGCCGTGCTGCCGGTGCCCGGCCGGGTGGCCTCGGGCCAGGCTCCCGGGCGCGGTTCCGGGTGTCGGGAGGCTGGCATGACGCGGTCACGTGGTTGCGCGGAGGTTCGCCGGCGGTGCCGGAAGGGCCG
>WNFI01670177.1_pt1 | contig 10454 bp, 7 predicted proteins | sample 5400471 | NCBI WGS metagenome assembly WNFI01 (sample SAMN13153348, study PRJNA577476) | soil metagenome | isolation source: 100 cm saprolite on Douglas fir-dominated hillslope | place: USA:California | collected 2013-09-17 | reverse complement strand
CGCAGCCAGCATCAAGACCGCGCTGCGCGGGCTCATCGATGACCACGCCCAGAGGGAGTCGCTCGGCAATGCCGGGTACGCGAGGTCGCTCGAATTCACATGGGCCGCGTCGGCGCACGCGCACATGGCTTGCTATGAGCGAGCGGCGTCGGCCGGGCACGGGTAATCTTCCTGGTCATGTCGAGTGACATTGAAAGCCAGATATCTGTTAACGGAGCGCGCGGTGCCAGCGGCGGGCAGCTTGAGGCGATCCTGCTCGTCGGTGGTCAGGGGACGAGGCTCAGGCCGCTGACGATCGGCGTGCCCAAGCCGCTGCTGCCAACCGCTGGCGTCCCGTTCCTGGCGCATCAGCTGGCCAGGGCCGCCGCGTCCGGCGTGGGGCGGGTCGTCCTGGCGACCGCGTTCCGGGCCGAGATGTTCGCCGAGGTTTTCGGTGATGGCTCGGAGTTTGGCCTGGACATTGTCTATGCCAGCGAGGACGAGCCGCTCGGCACCGGCGGGGGGATCAGGAATGCCGCGACCAGCCTGCGGAGCGGCCCCGAAGACCCGGTCGTGGTCCTCAACGGCGACGTGCTGTCCGGCCACGATCTCGGCGCGCAGATCGACTTGCACCGCAAGGCCGACGCCGCGGTCACGCTGCACCTGGTCGAGGTGCCCGATCCGGCCAGGTTCGGCTGCGTGCCGACCGACTTCGACGGCCGGGTCACGGCGTTCCTTGAGAAGACCCCGCACCCGGTGACCAGCCAGATCAACGCCGGATGTTACGTCTTCACCAGGCGCTACATCGACGCGATGCCGGCCGGCCGGGTGCTCTCCGTCGAGCGGGAGACTTTCCCCGGACTGATCGAGGCGGGGGAGACCGTCATGGGCTACCTCGAGTCGGCCTACTGGCTGGACGTCGGGACGCCGGAAGCTTTCGTCCGCGGCTCCTGTGACCTGGTACTCGGCGAGCTCGCCTCGCCCGCGCTGCCGGGCGACTGCGGGGAGGCGCTGCTGCTGCCAGGCGCCTCCGCCGACCCGTCGGCCGAGCTGTCCGGCGGTACCTCCGTCGGCTCCGGCTGCGTCATCGGCGCCGGCGCAGCCGTCGACGGCTCGGTGCTCTTCGACGGGGTCAGTATCGGTACCCGTGCCAGCGTCACGGCGAGCGTCGTCGGGGCAGGCGCGCGGATCGGGGACGGCGCGGTGCTCAATGGAGCCATCGTCGGGGCCGGCGCCGAGGTCGGCGGCGGCAACGAATTGCTGCGCGGCGTGCGAGTCTGGCCGGGCGTCCGGCTGGACGGCACCGCGATCAGGTTCTCCACCGATGCCTAAGAGGCGGGGACCAGCGGCCGTCAGGGCCAGCTCGCCACGCGGCAGCTCGTAACCGCGCGGCCGCGATGCAACCGCGATCGGACCGTCAGTGGCAAGCGCCCTTCGCCGTCGACGTCAGCGGCGTTTTGTCCGTGCATCGCAGGGGATACGGCGATCCCGCGTTCGCAGCGGGCCAGGACGGCGCGATCTGGCGGGCCTGCCGCACCCCCGACGGGCCGGGTACGCTGCGGGTCGCGTGGCGGACGGAGGGTTCGGCTGACCGCGACCGGCCAGCCAGCGTCACTGTCGCCCACGCGCAGGCCTGGGGACCAGGCGCCGGCTGGCTGCTGAACGCCATGCCCGGGCTCCTCGGTGCCGATGACCGGCCCGAGGAGTTCGTTCCCGCGCATCCGGTGCTGCGCGCGGCGGCCAGGCGGCTCGCCGCGGTCAGGATAGGCAGGTCCGGGCTGGTCCTAGAGTCGCTCTCCTGGGACTGGCACCGCGCCGGCGTCGAAGCCGTCCGCGCCCGCACAATCGCCGCCGCTGCCAGGGCCGCCAGCAGACTTGAGGAGATCACGCACTTGCCATCGCACGAGGCTGACCGCAGGCTGCAGGCGCTGCCCGGCATCGGCGTATGGACATCAGCCGAGGTCAGACAGCGCGCCTGCGGCGACCCCGACGCCGTCTCCGTCGGCGACTACCACCTACCCGCAGTCGTCGGCTGGGCGCTCGCAGGCAGACCAGTCGACGACGCGGAAATGCTCGAACTACTCGCGCCCTATAAGGGTCACCGGCATCGCGCCTCGGTCCTGGCCGGCCTGAGCGGCACCGAGCGGGCGCGCCGCGCACCCCGCATCCCCGTCCGGGATTACCGGTCAATCTGAGTCGCTGCGGACGGCATGCCCTCGGTGTTCTGGAGGACTCGTGCTGTACGCGTTCGGATTCGAGCGGATCGGCGTGGTGGTGAGCGACCTGTACTTCGTCGACCCAAGGCCCATTCCCGGCCAGGAGGGTGCCGAGCGCGGCGTGCGGCTCGAGGTGCGGATGCTCGGCCAAGGCGAGCTGAAGGGCTCGATCTACTCGGCCAGGCCGATCGAGGTCGGCCAGCCGGTCTGGCGCGCTGACCTGCTCGAGGCCGCTGACGGGCCGCCTGGCAGCCTGAACCGGGCGCACCACCACCCCAGGTTCAACGGCTGGGAGCCCGGCCACCGGGTATTCGACAAGAGCCTGTCGGCCGGGCCGGTGCAGTGGGTGGCGGAGCAGCTTTCCGACCTCGGCGCGCTGCTCGAACGCGCCGGCGTGCCCGACGACGGGTCGTTCGCCTCCGATGCCGAGAGTCTGCGCGGCTGCGCGGGCGAGATCATGGCGACTGTCCAGGGTCTGCTCGACAAGATCAAGGCGGGGGAGCTCGCGACCGCGCCGGCCGGCGGCGAGGCCGACAGCGTCAGGATCAGCTGGCTGTGACACTCGCTCGGGCGGCGCTAGCGCGTCGCGGCAGGTCCCGCGAGGCCCGGGGTGCTGGCAATGCCTGAGGCGAGGCCGGCGCGCGGGGCATAGAGCCGGGTCCGCCTAGGGTAGATGGCATGCGAACAGCCGATTCCGAGCAGGCGCAGCCGCGGAACGCCCCCTCGCCGAATGCAGTACGCCGCGCGCTGGCGCGCGCTCGCGATGGCAAGCCGCTCGACCGGGCCGAAGCCGCTGTCCTGCTGCATGCCAGGGGAGCGCAGCTGACCGAGCTGCTGAGCTACGCGGCGAGGACGCGGGACGCGGGGCTGGTCGCCGCGGGCAGGCCGGCCGTGATCACGTACTCGCGCAAGGTGTTCATCCCGCTGACCAGGCTCTGCCGGGACCGCTGCGGGTACTGCACGTTCGTGACCGTGCCCGGCAGGCTGACTCCGGGCACCGAGTTCCTGTCGCCTGACGAGGTGCTCGAGATCGCCCGGCAGGGTGCGGCCCTGGGTTGCAAGGAGGCGCTGTTCACCCTCGGCGACCGGCCCGAGGCGCGCTGGCGGCAGGCGCGCGACTGGCTGCACGCGCACGGCTACGACGACACGCTGTCGTACGTCAGGGCGATGGCGATCCGGGTGCTCGAGGAGACCGGGCTGCTGCCGCACCTGAATCCCGGCGTGCTGAGCTGGCAGGACTTCCAGCGGCTGAAGCCGGTCGCGCCGTCTATGGGCATGATGCTGGAGACCACGGCGCAGCGGCTGTTCACCGAGCCAGGTGGGGCGCATTTCGGCAGCCCGGACAAGGACCCGGCGATCAGGCTGCGGGTGCTGGAGGACGCCGGCCGGTCGGCGGTGCCGTTCACGACCGGGATCCTGATCGGGATCGGCGAGAACCTGGCCGAGCGGGCGGACTCGATCTTCGCTATTCGCGGCGTGGCCCGCGAGTACGGCGGCGTCCAGGAAGTCATCGTGCAGAACTTCCGCGCTAAGCCGGATACCAAGATGCGTGGCGTGCCTGACGCCGAGCTGGAAGACCTGGCGGCGACGATCGCCGTCGCCAGGCTGGTGCTCGGACCGTCGATTCGGATCCAGGCGCCGCCGAACCTTATCGGCGAGGAGTACGAGCTGATCCTGGACGCCGGGATCGACGACTGGGGCGGGGTGTCGCCGCTGACCCCGGATCACGTGAACCCGGAGCGGCCCTGGCCGCAGATCGATGAACTGGCTGAGCGCACCAGGGCGGGCGGGTTCGAGCTGCGTGAGCGGCTGACCATCTACCCCGGCTACATCCGCGAGCCGTGGCTCGACCCGCGGCTGGCGGCCCATGTGGCGGCGCTGGCCGATCCGGCGACTGGCCTGGCGCGCGAGGACGCCAGCCCGGCCGGGCTGCCCTGGCAGGAGCCGGACGGCGGCTGGGGCCAGTCGGCCGGCCGGACCGACCTGCACGTCACGATCGACAGCCAGGGCCGGACGGCGGATCGGCGGACCGATTTCGAGGACGTGTACGGCGACTGGGCCGAGATCGCTGGCCGGATCGAGCCGGCCGCCCGGGCCGTTGCCGCAGCAGGTTCGGGCCCCGGCGTCGCGGCTGAGCCGGGTTCCGGCGCGTCCGCGCCCGAGCGGCTGCGGCCCGAGGTCGCCGCCGCGCTGCGCAGCGCGGAGCATGATCCGGCCGGCCTGACCGATGCCGAGGCGCTCGCGCTGCTCGACGCCGATGGGCCGGAGCTCAACGCACTGGCAGCCCTCGCCGACGCGATCAGGCGGGACGTGAACGGCGATGCCGTCACCTACGTCGTCAACAGGAACATCAACTTCACCAACGTCTGCTACGCCGGCTGCCGGTTCTGCGCGTTCGCGCAGCGCCGGACCGATGCCGACGCCTACACGCTCTCGCTCGAGCAGATCGGCGACCGGGCCGAGGAGGCGTGGGCGGCCGGGGCGACCGAGGTGTGCATGCAGGGCGGCATCCATCCCGACCTGCCGGGCACGGCGTATTTCGACATCGCCGCCGAGGTGAAGAGCCGGTGTCCCGAGATGCACATCCACGCGTTCTCGCCGATGGAGGTCATGAACGGATCGTCGCGGACCGGGCTGCCGGTCCGTGACTGGCTGCAGCGGGCACGCGAGGCTGGTGTCGGCTCCCACCCAGGCACGGCCGCGGAGATACTCGACGACGACGTCCGCTGGGTGCTCACCAAGGGCAAGCTGCCCACGTCGGCGTGGATCGAGGTGATCACGACCGCGCACCAGCTCGGCATCCCGACGACGGCGACGATGATGTACGGCCATGTTGACACCCCGGCACACTGGGTCGCTCACCTGCGGGTCATCCGCTCGATCGCCGAGCAGACCGGAGGGTTCACCGAGTTCGTGCTGCTGCCGTTCGTCCATGCCAGCTCGCCGATCTACCTGGCCGGGCTGGCGCGTCCCGGCCCTACCCGCCGTGAGAATCGGGCCGTGCACGCGCTGTCCCGGTTGATGCTGCACGGCGCCATCGGCTCGATCCAGTGCTCCTGGGTCAAGCTCGGCGACGACCTGTGCCGCGACGTGCTCGCCGGCGGTGTCAACGACCTCGGCGGGACCCTGATGGAAGAGACGATCAGCCGGATGGCTGGATCGGAAAACGGTTCGTTCAAGACGATCAGCCAGCTAGCCGATATGGTGGCGCCCATAGGCCGGCAGCTACGCCAGCGGACGACCACCTATGGGCAGCCTCCGGCGGAGCGGCTCGCGGCGTCGAGCGCCTCCGATGGGGTCTGTGCTTCGGTCCGTGGTCTGCCAGGACGGTCGCTGTCGCTAACCTCGCTGCCGCTAACCTCGCTGCCTAGTGCGAGGTCTTGACCGGAGCCATACCAGGAGCCAGCGCCAAGTACCGAGCCAAGTCCGACGGCCAGAGTCGAGCAGGGAGTGGCTGATGTCGATGGTGACTCGTTCGGTGCGGCTGACTGGGTGGGGGCGGACTGAGCCGACGGTGGCTGACGTGGCTGAGCCTGCCTCCGCCGAAGACGTCGCCGGGCTGTTGAAGAGCGTCGCGGTAGGCGGCGTCATCGCGCGAGGGCTGGGCCGCAGTTACAACAATGCTGCGCAGAATGGCGGCGGGCTGGTCATCTCGACCTCGGGCATGCGTGATGTGCTGTCGTTCGACGCGGACACGGGGGTGGTCAGCTGCGAGTCAGGCGTGAGTCTGGAGCAGCTGATGATCAGGCTGCTGCCCGCGGGGTGGTTCGTGCCGGTATCGCCTGGAACCCGGCAGGTGACGGTCGGCGGGGCGATCGCCGCAGACGTGCACGGCAAGAACCATCATTCGGCCGGCAGCTTCGCCCGGCACGTCCTGTCCTTCGACCTGCTGACGGCCGGCGGCGACGTCCGAACCGTGACGCCGGAGGCCGACCCCGACCTGTTCTGGGGAACCGCGGGCGGGATGGGCCTGACCGGGATCATCCTGCGGGCTACCTTCCAGCTCAAGCGGGTGGAAACGTCGAGGCTCGTGGTCGACACGGTCCGGACGGCCAACATCGACGACGCGATGGCGCACCTGTCTTCAACCGACGAGGACTACGACTACACCGTCGCCTGGACGGACTGCCTGGCGACGCGCGGCGCCCTGGGCCGGTCGGTGATCACCAGCGGCAACTTCGCCCCGCAGGGCGAGTGCAAGTACAGGAACTGGGCCAAGCCGCTGGAGTTCAAGGGGTCCGCGCTGGTCGGCGCCCCACCGGTGTTTCCCTCCGGCCTGATCAACGCCCGCACGGTGGCGCTGCTGAACGAGGCGTGGTTCCGCAAGGCACCCCGGCGGCGGACCGGCGAGATCCAGACAATCGGCAAGTTCTTCCACCCCTTGGACGGAATATCGAACTGGAACCGCATCTACGGCCCGGCCGGCTTCCGGCAGTACCAGTACGTGGTGCCGTTCGCGGCCTCGGACGTGGTGCGGCGATCCCTGGAAAGAATCAGCGCCCTGCGGGCGCCGTCGTTCGTGACCGTGCTCAAGAGGTTTGGGCCGGGTGATCCCGGAATGCTGTCGTTCCCCATGCCGGGCTGGACACTGGCGCTTGACTTCCCGGCCCGCACTCCGTGGCTCGGTCCGCTGCTGGCCGAGCTCGACGAGATGGTGCTCGAAGCGGGCGGGCGGCTCTACCTGGCCAAGGACTCGCGGATCCCGGCCGAGCTGATGCCCAGGATGTACCCGCGGCTTGAGGACTTCCGTCGGCTCCGGGCGGCAGTCGACCCGGGCGGCGTGTTCACTTCCGACCTCTCGCGCCGCCTGGCCCTGTGATGCGCTAGCCGTGATCTTGAAGGATTTTCCGGCGTAACGCCGGAAAATCCTTCAAGATCATGCCAGAGACCCGACAGGGCAGCCAGGCGAGCACTTACGCGCGGTTCCGGCCCAGCCTCGCAGCTTCAGTACTTGGTCAAGCTGGGCAGCCACGAGGCATGGCCTTATCCGGATGTCCGGGTATCCGTACCGAAGGGTGATCACGCCGGTAGCGGCCGCGGCGTTGTCCCGGTGGATGTCCAGCCACCGCTTGTCATCCGGATGCGCGAGCTTGCCGTCGAGTTCTACGGCTAAGGCGAATTCGTCATAGAGCACATCCCGGTACTCGCGATGCCGATCGCGGGCAACCGGAGCTTGCTTCCTGCCCCGCGGCAAGCCGTGCGCGTTCTCGACGTCCCTGACGTAGCGGAATTCCAGTACCGAGTGAACTCCTGCCATTTCCGGCTGGAGCACCGTCTCGAGGTCACCTCTCCAGCGGAGACGGCCGCGCTCGCGCACGGCTGAACGCAGGATCTCCTGCGTGGTGAGCCTGCGTCCGAGCGCTGACGTCATCCAGCCGATCGCTTGATCGAGGCTCCGGGCGCTATCGCACAGATCGAGCACGGTCTCCTCAATCCTCGTTCGAGGCGGTAGCCGAGCGGGGTGCACGGCGTGATCCGCCCTGAGTCTGGCGTGGACGACAATGCCGCGCGGCATGGTGACGCGCCTGCTAGCAGGAACGGTGACGTGTATGACGGATGCGGGCTTATCGATAAGACCGTCTAGCTCGCCGGCGGTCTGATAGCTCAACGCGGCTCCTGGGCCAGCCCGCAGAACCGCGGCCCAGAGCGTTGTCTCGCGATCCGGAACACCGGTGAAGACGGCATAGATTCCCGTGTGCAGCCGCTGCCAGCGTCCGCGCTCGAGTCTGGACTCGATCAAGTCCGTGGTCAGGCCGGCTGACAGTGCCTGACGGCGGGTTATCACGCCGCGCTGACGGTCCGCGAGTTCGCGGAGAGGCACGGGGAGTTCGCAGGGCATGGCGCCCAAATTCGCGCGGCGCGCGATGGCGGGCAACGCGCTGCGACGCGGTTGTGGATAACCGGATGCCGCTGTTCACAGCTTCATCGGACAACGGTGAAACTGGCCGAGTCCCGGTCGGGGCGCGGGGTAGGCGGAGCGGCGGCGTAGCCGACGCCGACGGCGCCCATCGGCTCCCAGCCTTCTGGCAAGTCCAGCGCCGTGGCGGCGATCTGGCCGCAGAACAGCGTGCTCGACACCCAGCACGAGCCGAGGCCCTCCACGGCCAGCGCGACGAGGAGGTTCTGCACGCCGGCGCCCATGGCGACCAGGAACATCGCCCGCTCGGCGTCGTTGCGGCGCCGGTCAGGGTAGGTGTGCGCGGCGTCGGCGAGCAGGCACGGCACGATGATCAGCGGCGCCCGGCGCAGCGGCTCGCCGCGGCGCGTTCTGCGGGCGATCTGCTCCTCGGTGAAGCCGTCGCCGCGCAGGTCAGCGACCCAGGCCGCCAGCATGTCATCGAGCAGTCTGGTCCGCGCGGCCTCCGACTCGACGACCGCGAACCGCCACGGCTGGCTGTGGTGCGGCGCCGGCGCGGTCAGGGCCGCCGCGATCGCGCGGCGCACCGCGGCCTGGTCCACCGGGTCGTCGGTGAAGTCCCGCACCGTCCTGCGCTCGCCCAGGACATCGGCGGCGCCTAGCCGGAACATGTCCTCAGCGGCGGGCCTGATCAGTGCGGCCGCGCCTGGCCCGTCGCCGCCGAAACTGGCCCGGTCGGTCTCGGCGGCGAGTGTTGGGGATTGCGGGCCGACGCTGTCCGGCCCGCGACCGGCCGGGCCAGCGCCTGCCGCGATGACAAGCTCGGGCAGGCCGCGCACCACCGCGACCGGCACCTGATCGGTCTTGCCCTTGACGAGCTCGGCGGCTGAAGCGATCTCGTCGGCCACGGCCGCGACCGTCACCTCGAGCAGGTTGCCGAAGCTGTCGGCCTGGCCGCGGTGGTCAAGCAGTGGCAGCACGCCGGCCGCTCCGATCGCGACGTCGGTCTGGCCGTTGCGCCACGGGCGGCCCATGGTGTCGGTGATGAGCACGCCGATGTTCGCGCTGGTCAGGTCGCCAATCGACTTGCGCAGCCGCCTGGCCGAGCCGTCGGGATCCTCGGGCAGCAGCACGACGGTGCCCGGGGCGGTGTTGGACCTGTCGACACCGGCGGCCGCGAGGACCAGGCCGTGCCGGGTCTGAGCGATCGTGGTCGCGCCTCGCCTGGCCACCACCCTGACGGTCTCGGCCGCGATCGCGTCCTCTCGGTCGGCGCTGACCACGCGTCCCTCAGCCTTGCTGATGATCTTCGAGGTGACCACGAGGATGTCGCCGTCGGCGAGGTCGGGTATCGCGGCGACGATCAGCTTGGCGAGGTTGGCGCCTCGGGTTATCTCCGGCAGGCCCGGCACGCGAGAGACGGTGATCGCGCTCATCGCGAGAGCTCGCTGGCCAGCTCGATCGCGGCCCGGGCAATCGTCGCGGCCGCCCCGGCGTCGGTCATGAGCAGGGGCAGCGCCCGCACCGCGATCCCGGCGAGATCGGCTGCCTCGGTTGCGCCGGCGTCTGACGTGTCGACTAGCCAGCCGTCGAGTAGCGGGGAACCATAGTGCGCGCCGACAGCAGCGGCAGTGGTCTTGACGCCTATCGCGGCGAGGCACGCGTCGGCCATGCCGCGGACCGGCGCGCCGCTGATCACGGGCGAGACGCCGACCACGGTCTTGGCGGCCACCGCGTCGGCGATTCCCGGTATCGCGAGGATGATGCCGATGCTCACCACCGGGTTGGACGGCGGCAGCACGATGAAGTCGGCGTCGTCGATCGCCTGCAGGACGCCGGGCGCGGGGGCGGCTTGGTCGGCGCCGGCTGCCACGAAGTTCAGCGCTGGCACTTTCGCGTGCAGTCTGACCCACCATTCCTGGAAATGCACCGTGCGCATGCCCGCCTCGTCATCGATCAGGACGTGAGTCTGGACGTTGTCGTCGGTCATCGGCAGAAGCGTCACTCCGGGCTGCCACCGTTCGCAGAGCCGTCTAGTGACGGCCGACAGCGGCAGCCCGGCGCTCAGCATCGAGGTCCGGACGATATGCGTAGCGAAGTCACGGTCACCGAGGCTGAACCAGTCCGGCCCAGCGCCGTAGGCGGTCAGCTCGGACTGGACTACGTGGGTCTCGTCCGCCCGTCCCCATCCCTGCTCCTCGCTGACCCCGCCGCCGAGCGTATACATCACGGTGTCCAGGTCAGGGCAGACGTGCAGGCCGAACAGCGTGATGTCGTCGCCGGTGTTGCCGATCACGGTGATGTCGGCGCCGGGCGCCGCGATCCGCAGCCCGCGCAGGAACCGGGCGCCGCCCACACCCCCGGCGAGCAATGTGATGCGCATGCGCCGAGTCTGCCAGCCC
>WNFI01640050.1_pt1 | contig 10454 bp, 8 predicted proteins | sample 5400471 | NCBI WGS metagenome assembly WNFI01 (sample SAMN13153348, study PRJNA577476) | soil metagenome | isolation source: 100 cm saprolite on Douglas fir-dominated hillslope | place: USA:California | collected 2013-09-17 | reverse complement strand
AATCATTGAACGTGGGCAACAAGAGAAGCTGCGGATCAGTGAGATGCACGGACGCTACTATGCGTACGTCCGAGAACGGGAGCGGGCCTATTCGACGACGGAAGAATACTACGTTGCCGCACTCGCGGTGGTCGATGCGAAGGCCAGGCATGGCATGGAACGATTCGACGCTCGACGGCAGAAGATGGATGACCTGTATTGTGGGCGCGATGATTTACCGCTCTTCTCGAACACCGGTGAATGAACAGAGCAGACCGGCGAAGAGCACGCTTGGGTGCCGACTTCTCGAAGCGGTCGGACAGCAAGGTTAGCTTCTCGGTTGCGGGCCAACGTGTCTCAAGGTAAGCGCCGGTAGAAAGCCCCGCGTCGCAACCGAATCACGATGTGGCTTTCTTTCGACGAGAGGAGGAAAGGCGTATGGCAATCCTTGGATTGACGCACGATGCGCGCGGAGCCGCGGTTACACGGCTACCGGTTGCGATAAAGGTCGCAATCGGCGAGAAGATTGCGCAAGAGAACGGACATTCCCACCCTTCGCGGCTGGACCACTTTGTTTTCAAGCGCCGAAGCCAAGACGGTCAGGAAGTATCCTGGGTGCCCGCACAGGACATCACAAGTCTCTTTGAGGCCAATCCGCGAGCGATCGGAATTATCTTTACGAGTAACGACATCGATGATGTTCTAAAGACGGAATCCGCGTGGTGGTCGGCACTCGGATATCGCTGCCATGGGAAGTTGGTGCAAATTCAGGAAGCCACTGGCGTGCGGTTCGAGATGCAAGCCGTTCGACGGACCCAACGACACCCTCAAGGCGAGCCATGGCCTGGGAAATACCGCTACGCCGCGGGCGACCTTAAAGGTCAACCGATACCGCGTTGCGGTGAGAATTGCCCTGAATTCAGGAACAAAAAGTGCAAATACTCCGGCGATCTCTATTTTCGCCTTGAGAAATATCCGATCTACGGTGCCATTTGCCGAATCCATACAAACAGTCCTCGATCGATCACCTATCTGTCCAGCGGCCTGACGCAGATCTACGATCAGAACCCCGGCCGACTGGCCGGCGTTCGAGCAATTCTTCGCGTCACGCCGCAATTGACGTGGTACAGAGACAAGGACGGAGTGCCACATCCGACGGTAATACACGTTTTGAGCGTTGAGGCGCGCGGCGCGGACATCCAAAGGAGATCACAGAGGAATTTTACCCGGATTCCTCTAGGTCCAGCGAAGACGAAGAGGAATGCTTCGCGTCCCGGACGATGTCGGTGACGAAGACGCCGTGCAGGACAAAGAGCAGGAAGCCAGAATCCGTGGGCTGGCCACCCGCCTTGGATATACGGAAGCCAAGCTCCAGATGTTGTTAGGTCAATCCGGCGCGAACCTCTGCGCGCTCGAGCAAAAGCTGCAGGACGCATTACTGGGCCGAGAAGGTCCAGAAGTGGCTAAGGATTCCGGGCAGGTGGCAACTGATCGGCCGACAGAGGCATGCAAGGTGAACGACCTCGAGAAAATCGCAGCGACCCAGGCGACACAATCGCATAGCAGCCCCAAGCAAGGTTCTCTCTACCGATAACCCACACAAGGACGTCTGAACACGAACCGTCGAACGGCGATTTGTGTTTCCAGAGCGAACTCATTTCCAAATCCAAACCTCCCAAATTCCGACACCGGTGAAGTGTCGAAGGAGGTGCGCCAACCCGCGTTGGAGGACTTCCATGAAAGTGCTATGCCAGCGAACTTGGAATTGAGGTGGACCTGGTTGCCATCAACCACTGGCCGACCGCAATCGCCACACACACGGCGAATCATCCCTGGGCGAGGCACATCTGTGCGCGCGTGGAGGAGATTCGTCCATGCGAAGTTGTACCGCGTGGTCGCTTACACCTTTTGGTGGCCTCCCCGGAATGCACGTTCCACTCGATCGCTCGCGGCGGCAGGCCAATTGAGGATCAAAAGCGTGTCCCCGCTTGGGGTGTGATTCAGTGGGCGCAAGAACTGTATATCGACAACATCATTATTGAGAACGTGCCCGAATTTATTCGCTGGGGCCCACTGGGAGCAAACGGCAAACCCTTGAAGTCCAAGGTGGGTGAAACCTACCAGGCTTTCCTTCAAGCGCTCCGCTCGCTCGGCTACCGGGTGGAGGAGCGTGTCCTTTGCTGCGCCGACTATGGCGACGCAACAACACGCAAACGTCTGTTCATTATTGCCACCCGCAAAGGAGCTCCGACTTGGCCGCTGCCGTCCCACAGCCGGCGAAAGCCGGCTTCGTTGCAGGCCTCAATGTTTCCAGGTTCGAACGTTAAGCCGTGGCGCCCTGCGCGAGAGATCATCGACTGGGCACTGAAAGGCGAAAACATCTTTGCACGGAAAAAGCCGCTGGCCGAAAAGACCCTGAAGCGAATTGCAGCAGGGATGAAGAAAATCAATGGCTTGGACATTGAACCGTTTCTCGTCATGTTCTACGGCACGAACAAGACGCGTTCGATAGAACGGCCGCTGCCGACAGTCACCGCAACGGGCGGACACATCGGGCTGTGCGAGCCGTTCCTCCTATCGCAAGCCTCGGGCGGCGCACCGCGGCCGATGAATGAACCTGTGCCCACCATCTGCGCGAAGGGTGCCGTGCAGATGGTTCAACCGTTTCTGGTTCCATTTTTTGGGGAAAGAGCGGGGCAGGAGCCTCGTACGCACGCCGTCGATGAACCGGTCCCAGCGGTTACAAGCCACGGAGCAGGCGGTTTGGTTGAGCCATTTGTGGTTGCCATCGACCATCAGGGAGGGAACGGTCCTTATATAAGGTCGGCTGATGAACCTGCCCCTACAATTACAACCAAAGCCAGGCTCGGCATCGCCGAGCCTTTCTTAGTTGGCGCGGGAGGGCCAGAGCGCGCTGCTGAGCCGCGCTCGGTCGAACAGCCGCTGAACACAATTCTTACCCGCCAATCCATGGCCGTTGTGGAGCCGTTCTTGGTTGCGGCCGGCGGGCCGCAAGGGAAGGGCCGAAATCCGAAAAGCGTTGACGATCCCCTGGACACCGTGTTGACCGAGAACCATGACGCGTTAGTTCAGCCGTTCGTAGTCGCGGTCAATCACGGAGATGAACGCGCGGCTACCATGTCAGATCGCTGCCGACCAGTCGATGATCCTATGCCGACAGTGACCTGCAAAAACGGGTTCGGTGTGGTTGAACCATTCCTGCTACCGCACCAGCATGGCAACGACACGGAACAGAACGTGCGGAGTGTGACGGAGCCGATGCCCACGGTGACCGCGACGAGTTCCGACATGTTCTTAGTTGAACCATATGTCTCCAAGTACTACGGAACTGGAGTCAGCCAGCGCATTGACGAACCTCTAGACACCGTGACGACCAAAGACCGCTTCGGCCTTGTCGAGCCCTATCTAATTCCGGTTGGCAAGGATCTATATCTCGGAATCCGTTTCCGAATGCTTCAGCCTCATGAGTTGGCGGCGGCGCAGGGTTTTCCGAAGGGCTATCAGTTTGTTGGGAACAAGTCGACGAAGGTGAAGCAGATTGGCAATGCCGTGCCGCACTATACGGCCAAAGCGCTATGCATGGAACGGCTCCGGCGGTACGCCTGCTAGGGACCTGTTCCTGAAAAAGAAGCTGACTCCGACCGCTTGTGCAATAGACCCCCTTAGGTAAGCGAAATTTCCGATACAGAAAGGTTCACGATGGCAATCTGCAAACCCTGTAGTGAGAGTCGCCACCAATTATGTGCGGGCGAAAACTGCCAGTGTGTGGCCACGCACGTAACGGCAGCCACGGCAGCATTTGAGAAGGCGAGATTCGCGGTCGGTTCGCACGCAGCGGGATCAATCTTGATTGTTTGCGAGGGAGGCCTCGTCAGGGAGGTCGTCGGAGCGGAAAAGCGCTACGAAATCTGCGACATGGACTCATTCGAGGACGTGAGCGAACGAGACCAGCTTGAGTATTACGATGGACTAAGCAAAGAAATGCAGGACTATCTTCAGTCGACTTCCTGGAAATCCGACCTTCCGGCAGCCCGCCAGTTCTGATCGTCAGAAGCTGGGACGCAATCGTTTCTCGTGTCCGGTCGTTCCCCGAGGACCGCTATGACTCAAACTCTGCACATTCCGCCCCTTCGACAAAGCGTCTATGAGGACATGGCGTGCCCACATCTTTACGGTGCGAAGCATGTCGCACAAATCATTACGCCCGGAGGTCCTGCGGCCTCGCGAGGCATCGAAATCCATGCGGTCTTCGCGACGTACATCTCCCACCTGGTTAAAACCAGGCGCAGACGGGATCTGGAATTCTTCGACGAACTGATGGAGGGCACGAGCGCGGATGCCAGAGCGGTCCTTGAGCGCTTCAAATACAATCATGACTTCGATCCCGAGAAAGTTGTCGATACCGAACTGGAGATCGCCCTCGATGAACGCTTTGAACCTGTTGATACCGAGGGAGTAGGCGCGTACGCAAATGCGACGCGTGCAGACCGTCGGGTTGCGTATCTCGGTCGTCTGGACCTGGTGCAGCTGCATTCCCGCACGAGGGCACAAATCGATGACTGGAAAAGTTACTTTCAGATCATCAACGCCGACACGTTTCAGTCCAAGTTCTATCCACTTCTCTTGTTCTGCCGCAACCCAGCTCTGCAGAAAGTAACGTTCGTTCTTGAATTCGTACGATACGGGACGTCCCGCAAGGTGGAGTACTTGCGCAGTGAAGTGCCGTGGCTTAAAGAAATCGCGCAACGAGAGCGGAAGCGCCAGCGACAACTGCATGAGCTGATTACGATGGGAACGTCCGAGATCAGCGCCGCCCCCGGCAGGCATTGTACCTGGTGCCCACTGCTCCTGAAGGGCTGCCCATTGGAACGCGATACCAACCCGTACGCAAGCAAAAGCCCTGAGGAGCACTTAAGGTACCTGCTCTGGCTTCGCGAGGCCGAGAAAACCACGAGCGACGTTCTGAAGGACATGGTGCGAGAACTCGGACCAGTCCAATGCCAGGATCAAAATGGCATCACCTATTGCGCAGGCTTCACTCCAACACCTAAGACCGAGTACCCGTGCGCTGAAACCAGCCAGCTCCTGCAGGGTTGGCTCTCGAGACATCCGGAAGACCGCGCGGTAGCTGCGGGTTTAACGATGTCGGGTATCACCTCCTTTCTAAAGGCCAAAAAGCGGAAGGAACTCGCTCAGAGTTTGGCGTCCATCGCACAGACGCGGATGGAGACGCAGTTCAAAGTTGATCGGAAGTCGGCAGAGCAACTGACCGCGGACATGGCGACTACCGAGGAGGAATGAAGACCAAGGGGACTCGCGAGGCTTGCTCTAGAAAAGGATGAGTGGTGAGGAAATTCATCGTTCCCGATAAAACCATCAATCGCGTGCTCAGTTGGCTTGTGGAAAACGAAGCGAGTGCCACAGGGCTCGAGGGCGAAGATCCAGAATCCCTGGCGAAGCTTGGCACATCCATGCTGGAGATGAACTGTGACGCCGTCGACAAGCTTTACGGGTACGGCGAAGCGGCGGAATACCGACCCCTGGACTACGAGTTTCAGTGGGAGCGGACGTCGGAGATCCAGGTGCTTAAGTCGTTGCAATGCTGGCTCGACCAATGTTGCGGCGACAGAGTCGTGGGAATGGATTTGTATCGTCAGATGAAGGTGATCGAATCCAAGCTTGCCTGCAAACTGGTTTCGGAACTCAAATCCTACGCAGCCGCTGAGTGGGGATAAGCAACAATTCAACTTTCTCGGGGAGGTGGGAGTATGGCCGCCTTACCCTGGAAAGACGGCCAGGCTCCCTTGCCGGTAAGGACCGCCCAAAATGTGCCTACTGCCGCGAGCCGTTGCGTCCGCGCGTGTATCGCGTTTATGAAAAGCAAACTGACGACCATGGTAGCCGGACCGTTCCCATTGCGCGGGAGTTTCTTGGTTACGGAGATGGCTTCTTTTGTGGACAGCTGCACGGCTACAAGTGGGCGCTGCATATTTTCCGTCAAATCGTGAATGGGACCATCACGGTCAAGAAGATCCGGACCTGAAAGAATTGTTTTCTCTTCGTATCCCGCATCCACGCCCTTGAGTATGAATTGCCTGAAATGTATTACTGCGCGCGACCGAAGATTGTCTGACGTCGCGGGAAGTTCGCGCTGACCGCTGCTTGCTCGCCTACCTGTCCTCGCTGTTAGTCACGCCGTGTCGTGTGGTTCCCAATCCTCTCGTATTGCCTTCGAAGCACTCTCGTTTTCTGGGGAGAAAACAGTGAACAAGAAATGGCTCACCGAACGACTCTTGTACCACATGGAAGTCGCGAAAGAGGAGCTGGCGCGCAGAAGGCGAGTCGAAGCGAACGAGGAATTTATTCAAACCGCAATCCTTATTCTCCCGGACGGAACGGAACAGGAGTTGTCACTCGCCTTTTACGACTGCTGCGAACAAAAGATCTGCATGAGCGAGCTGTCGGCCGCATGCTTGGGATTAGACGCATCGGCCCTCATTATTCGTGCCCGAGCACTCCTGCTGAACACAGACCGGATCAAGAAGGAACTTGACGTCGACGGAGGGGACCGGATGGCGCGTCGCGCTGCGATAGTACGGTGGGTGAAAAAAAAGACGCGAGATGGCCGCGTCGTAAGTCTCCCGTCGGAATATCAAAAATGGTGCCTCCTGGTTCTTGGTCTTGGTCCGAGGCTTCCCAGCATTGGCCTGGTGCAATACTACGATCGGAGAAGTAACGAGACAATCTTCATCGGCCAGCCGGCGCTCAGCTTGGGGTTTGAATTTCCTCTTATCCGCAAGTGGTGGCAGTGAACTAAGCCGCTGACATCCTAGCTTCAGACTCCCACCTCCAATCTCCCACGTCGACCCTCTCTTCCATTGCTCGAATTCATTGTTCAACGAACGTACAGGCATGACGCCCTCATGCAACGGCATCTGGCTCCCGGTGGTGTCGCGCCGAGAAGAAAGGAGGATTTAATGACTGATCCGCTGATTCCCGGCACGCACGAATTGATTGACGACCTGGTTCGGCGACTCCACGCAGGAGAATCCTTCGATAATCCGAAGCTGGCGGAGCTTGCCAAGGAATCGTTCTTCGGAACGCGAGCCCGAGGCACGTATACGGTGCGAGATGCTTACGATGCGTTCGAGATCGCCGTCAACAAGTTCCTGCTCGAAGGGAAAGCCCGAGAACTGATACAGGGCGGCAGAGAAGCCTTTGACGATCTGCGTTCGCTTACGGACCGCCTAGTGACCCAGGCGGATCGTACTGTAGAACAAGTCGAGTCTCAGCAATTCTCGACTCCACCGTCCCTGGCGCTCCTCGCGGCTAAGCTACTCGACCCTAGCCCAGACGATCTTATGCTTGAGCCTTCGGCCGGGACCGGCAGTTTGGCAATCTGGGGGCACGCGGTTGGAGCACAGCTCGTCTGCAACGAGACGAACTCCCGGCGGCGCGCTCTGTTGACGAGCGAACTCGGCTTTAAGGTTCACGACGTCGACGGGGAAATCATCGACGACGTTCTTCCCGCCGAAATTCTCCCGACAGCGGTGTTGATGAACCCGCCGTTCTCCGCGACCAACGGCCGCGTAATTCGGCACAACAGCAAGTACGGGCTGTGCCACATCGAGAGTGCGCTGCGTCGCCTAAGGGTCGGCGGCCGGTTGGTCGCGATTGCCAGCGAAAGCGTTAGCTTTGAGCATTCAGCCCTTACTGGTTGGTGGCAGAAGATTGCCGCCCATTACAACATCCGCGCCAACTTCGGGTTGGACGGGAAAGAGTATCGGAAGTACGGAACCAATTGCAACGTTCAGTTCCTGGTCTTTGACAAGACCGGAGCAACGCCGGGCGGTAACTGGGAGGCGCAACTCAGCAACATCACTTGGGGGCAGGCCAGCACCATTGAAGAAGCATGGTCCCGCCTGCAACATCTTCCGCCGCGCGTCAGCCCTTCGTCCCTAACTGATCTGAAAGAGACAAAACCAGAACGCACACCACTCTTTGTGCCTTACGTGCCGGCGAAGCTATCCGGAGGAAAAGACCATCCGTCCGTGATCGTTGAAGCGATATCGATGGCTTCGGTAACGCCGCCTAACATCACCTATCGGCCTCGCCTGCCTCTCGAGATCGTCACCGAAGGTAAACTATCCAAAATTCAGCTGGAGCGCGTAATTTATGCGGGTCAACGTCACGAACAACGACTGCCAGACGGCGCGCGGAGCGCATTCTTTGTGGGCGACGGAACGGGCCTGGGGAAAGGAAGAATCCTGGCAGGGATTTTCGCCGACAATTGGTTCCAAGGCAGACAACGTGCTTTGTGGCTTTCAGTGAATAACGATCTCCTCGACTCAACCCTGCGTGATCTAAGAGATCTGGGGGTGGAAATGCCCCTTGCACAAATCAACGACTACCCGGCAGACGGAGAAATCACCTTGTCTCGCGGGGTGGTCTTCAGTTCGTATTCGTCGCTGATCTCCGGCGCCAGAACCGGCGAAAAGAGGCTGGACCAGATCCAAAGATGGCTGGGCCCTGAGCCAGTGATTCTGTTCGATGAGGCTCATAAGGCGAAGAACGCATTCGCGAGCGGAAAGGGTGAGCCGACGCAGACCGGCCAAAGCGTCATTGATCTCCAGGATCCGAAGCGCAATCCGGACTATCGCGTGGTGTATTCCTCCGCTACGGGCGCGACGGACGTGCGCAACATGGCCTACATGACGAGGCTCGGGTTGTGGGGTCCTGACACCAGCTTTCCGAGCGGATTCCAACAATTCCTGGCTGAAATCGAGGGTGGTGGTGTTGGCGCCATGGAGATGGTCAGCCGCGACATGAAGAGCCTGGGAATGTATCTGTCGGGCTCGATTTCGTTTGGCGTCGACCCGCGCAGCGGGAAGGCGGTCGAATACCGGGAGCGCGTTCATCGGCTAACCGAGGACCAGCAAAAGATGTACAACCGAGCGGCTCTGGCCTGGCGCGTGGTTCTGCAGAACGTTGATAAAGCTTTAGAAGTTACGAATGCAAGCTCTCGAGCAAGAGCCAACGCGTTGCAAAAGTTCTGGGGCGATCATCAGCGCTTCTTTCGGCAGGTCATTTGCGCGTTCAAGGTGCCCAGTGTCATCGCCGAGGCCGAGAAGGCGCTCCGGGAGGCGAAGTCCGTTGTCATTTCGCTGGTTGGAACCGGAGAGGCAAAAACCCGCGAACAAGTGGCGCGAGTGACAGCCGAGGGCGGCACGCTCGAGGATTTAGATTTCTCCCCTCGCGAGATTATCGCGGCCATGATCGAACGAGGCTTCCCGACGCAGCAATATCAGGACAAAACGGATCCGGTTAGCCAAAAAACCATTCAGGTTCCAGCGCTTAAGAATGGCGCTCCGGTCCATAGCAAAGACGCGTTGAAGATGAAGCAAGCGTTGCTCGATGGACTTTCCTCGTTGCACCTCCCAGAAAACCCGTTAGACCAACTGGTGAATCATTTTGGAGAGAGGAACGTTGCGGAAATCACCGGCAGAACGCGCCGTCTGATTCGGGATTCTCAGACGCAGAAAACCGAATACAAGAAGCGCGCGCCAGAAGGCGTAGCGATGCACAAGGTTAACGTGCATGGGATGAGACAGTTTCAGGGTGGGGAGTGCCGCGTCACCATTATCAGTGATGCCGGTTCGATGGGCATTTCGTTGCACGCCTCGAATCGCGCCCCAAACCGTCAGCGCCGCGTGCACATCACGCTCGAATTGGGCTGGAGCGCAGACAAGCAGATGCAGTGTTTCGGACGGACTCACAGAAGCGACCAGGCAGAACCGCCCGAATACGTACTCCTGGGTACGGAATTGGCCGGGGAGAAGCGCTTTAGCTCCACCATTGCGCGGCGCCTCGGAAGCCTGGGCGCACTGACCAAGGGCGACCGCGGGGCCGCCGACAACGCCGATTGGGCTCGCTACAACTTTGAGACTTCCGAAGGTAGAGCGGCGCTCAGCTTGATGTATCGAAGGATTCTGGCAAATGAGGCGATTGCCGGCCTGGAAGATCCAAGACAAACCTTGCAGGACATCGGACTGATTAAGGAGGGTGGAGCGGAGATCCGTAAGGAAGATGAATTCAATGTTCCACGATTTCTCAACCGGATTCTGGCGCTGCCCGTCAAAGAGCAAAACGCCTTGTTCGATTATTTCGCCGAGCTCTTTGACCAGACCGTACGCTACGCGAAAGCCACGGGCACATTCGACGAAGGAGTGACGGATATCAGAGCGTTGGCGATTCGGGTTGCAAAGCCTCCTATCGTCGTCCACGTCGATCGTATTACCGGCGCTGAGACCATCCTCTACACTCTGCAAGTCGACCAACCGAGCCAGAAGGTCACCTTCTCAAGGGCCGATCAAGTGCGGCTGGCCAACAATGGAACATTCTTGCAGCATCGGGAGAAGGGCGACTTCATTATGGTGCTTCAGTCTGGTCACCAT
>WNFI01464718.1_pt1 | contig 10454 bp, 10 predicted proteins | sample 5400471 | NCBI WGS metagenome assembly WNFI01 (sample SAMN13153348, study PRJNA577476) | soil metagenome | isolation source: 100 cm saprolite on Douglas fir-dominated hillslope | place: USA:California | collected 2013-09-17 | reverse complement strand
GTGTTTCCCACAAGCATACTCCATGAGTGACCTCCATGCCAAATCTTCTTCTGAATTTTGACAGAACCTCCATGGTGTCCTTTCCTGCTACAACCTTTCCAAAAAGTGCAAACATCACGCGCTCGCACTTTCCTTGGACATCACTTGCCTCTTTAGCAGCATCCCACCCAAGGTAAGCAGGGCAATGAAATTGGTGAAAACTGTACAATTATTCTCGTAATCAGATATACTTGGAGAGGATGGTATTGTTTGCTCCTTCCATGGGAGAGGGAGCAGTGTGAACAAACCGTAAGAGGTTCCACAATGGAGACTCCAACCCAAACAGCGCTGGTACTCGCCGCTCAGACGGGCGATCGGATGGCTTTCGAGACCCTGGTAGGAATGTATCAGCGTGAACTGCTCGTGCATTGTTATCGAATGCTGGGCTCGCTTCACGACGCCGAAGACCTCGTGCAGGAGACCCTGCTGCGCGCCTGGGAGAAACGTGCAACCCTCACAAGCCCGGGATCGTACCGGGCCTGGTTGTACCGCATCGCCACCAATCTGTGCCTGAATACGCTCGCGCGTGTTCCTCGACGGTCCTTGCCACCAGACACGCATCCCCAGAGCGATCCCGGCAGCCCTGCGCCGCCCCGGCTGCGGGAGCCGATCTGGCTGGAACCGTTCCCTGATGAGTTGCTCGCCAATCAGCACAGCGATCCAGAAGACCGCGCGCTCCAGCGCGAACAAACCACCCTGGCTTTTCTGGTAGCGCTCCAGCACTTAACGCCAGAGCAGCGGGCCATTCTCCTCTTGCGTGAGATGCTGGAATGGCCCGCAGGCGAAGTGGCCGAATGGCTCAACCTCTCCGTTTCCGCCGTCAATAGTGCCTTGCAGCGGGCACGACGCGCTTTACAAGAGTACCATGTACTCCCAGAGACTCCAACCGTTCTCCCAACCCTCCAATTACAATCCTTGCTTGACCGCTATGTGACGCTCTGGGAGCAAGCGGATATCCCTGGATTCGTGGCGCTCCTGCGAGAGGACGCCTGGTTCACCATGCCGCCCTTTCCCGTCTGGTTCCAGGGACGAGCGGCCATCGCCATGGTACTCTCAACAAGTATCTTCACTTCCGGCAGGCAACGGCGTTTGCTTCCGACGCGCGCCAATGGCAGCCCGGCATTCGGACTCTATCAGCGAGAAGCCGGAGCAGACGCCTATCAGCTTCTTGGTTTGCTAGTTCTGGAGGTGGTGGGCGAGCAGATTGGGAACCTCGTCGCTTTCCTGGAGCCGTCCCGTCTCTCGTCATTTACCCTGCCACCTACCCTCCCTTCCTCCTCATGACAGGGTACGTAGCTCAGGGCCATTGGCGGAAAGAGGGGATCCGGGAGTCCCTTTCCCTGTCTCCAGGTAGGACTTCAGGCTGACCAGGAAGTGTTCCCACCAGGCGCTTGTCATTTCATATCGCCCATCAGCTTGAGCGAACCCGTTGTGGTTGAAGAGCACCCGTGTTCCGTTGTGGACCGGCTCAAGTCGCCAGGTGACGCTGGTCCCATCCCAGTGTGGGGCAGGGCCTCGTCTGGAAATCCAGCGCACTTGCTTATCCTGGTCCAATTCGGCCACCTCAACCCGAACGACAAAATCCCCCCACTCCCCAAAGCGAAACTCAGCGAGCGAACCCACCTCTGGTGTGACATTCAGATCGTTCGTCCACCAGTGGCCTATTTCGTCAGACTGCGTCAGTGCGCCCCAGACGCGCTGCGGGGTAGCTTCTACGATAAATTCTTTGACAATAGCTGCCATCGTTGTTCCTTTTTCTGCTTCTCTGTCGCTGTGTGACTCTACACTCTCATGATTACCTATGTGCTACGATAAATCTAACTCCATTCTGTGTCATTCTGCGCTCCATTCTCTCACGAAGAGGCATTTGTACACAGCGGAGAAATCAATCGATGACGCTACCGCTTGACGCATTGAGAATCGCGCCGGTAAGGGTTCGCGCCCCATCCGACGCGAGAAACGCAGCCAGCCGTGCCGTGTCGTCAACGCTCGAAAGACGCTTGAGAAGTGATCTCTGTTCAAACATGGATACGACCTGCTCTTTCGAGATCGCGAGCCGGCGAGCGGTATTTTCAACCGATTGCTGGATAGTTCTGGTCTCCGCCATTGCCCCGGAACGAATGCCAACAACCCTGACTCCAGTCGGCCCCAGATCCATAGCAAGACATCTCAAGAGCGATTCCATGGCCCCGAAGGCCGAGCTAATGGCAGTGGCGCTTGCAGAGCCACGCACGGGGATCGCTGTCACAAACAGGATAACCCCTGAGTGCTGCCGGATCATGTGTCGCGCGGCTGCACGCGCCGTGATGAATTGCGATGGGACGAGCGTTGAGAGCGGCAATAGGTACTGCTCAAGGGGAAGTTCCAGGGTGCTTGTCCCGTTGCCATAGTCTTTGGCCTGTGGACCCATCGCATTCAAGAGGATATCAATGCTTTCCCCCTCTTGTACTACGCGCTCCTCAAGGTAGGCGTTCACTGCCTGCTCATCAAGCGCGTCCACCTCCGCAGCGTAGGCCACGCCCCCGTCCTGGCGAATCTCCTGAGCCACTTTCTCAATAGCGGCAAGCTTCCGACCTGACAGGAAGACCGTGGCTCCCTGAGACGCGAACTCTTTAGCCACTGCCGTTCCAACGGCACCACCTGCGCCAAAGATGACGGCGCGTTTATTTTGTAACAAAGATGTGGATGTTGATGCAGTATTCATCCATTCATTTCCTTTCAATGCTTGTTTCCGGGAACAGTTGCCTTTTCACTTTGATTTGCGAGAGGTGCAATCACCTTTCACATATAGGACACCAGGTTGATCCAAAACTCATCGCAGGCTGAAGACAAGGTGAGAATCGATAAGATCAATCGACTCTTGCCCCAGGTGCAGGAGGATTATGCGGCGAATAAGACCATTGTGTTTCCCAGCCTCTGCCTCACACAAGAAACCATCGGCAAGAGGTTGTGCAATTGGTAAGGACACACAATCCTGTGTGTCCTTACCAATTGCACAATGCTCATACATAGATCAATAGCAGAAATTTGGCTCCTTGGAGGCAGGATAGCCCTTATCGTCCTTTTTACGCATCAGAAGGCGCGTGGCTTATCCTTTCTCTGTAAGCACCTGCCAGGCAAAGCGCAGCATCCGCTCCTGATGGTCGATACGTTGTGCTGTCTCAAGGGAGCCATGACCAGCATCGAACCAGAAGACTTCAACAGGCTTACCCAGTTCTCTGGCGCGCTGCTCATAGACCTCGATGGAGCGCGGGGGACAACGCGTGTCATTGTGGCCTTGAATGATGAGCAGAGGGGCACGAACTCCATCCAGATAAGTCATGGCTGAACTCTTTCGGTACGCCTCCGGTCTTTCCTGAGGGGTACCGCCCATCAGACCGCGATCGTAGGCCTTGAGGTACTCGGCCTCATCTTTGTAGGCGATCACGTAGTCGCCAAAAGCCACCCCAGCCATCCCGCCTGCCCAGAGATCGGGTCGTCGGCCCAGTCCCAGGAGCGTCAAATACCCACCATAGGACCAGCCGGTGAGAAAGACCTGGTTCGGGCGTGCAATGCCCTGATCAACCAGCCATTGGCGAGCTGCGACCATATCCTCCAGCTCCCAATCACCGATGTGGCCATTGATCTGTTCCTGGAAAACTTTTCCGAAGGTGGTCGAGCCACGATAGTTAATCGAGAGAAACGCAAAGCCCGCATCTAACCAGCACTGCGCCTTAGGGTCAAACGTCTCGCTCTTAGCCCACGTGGGACCACCATGCATATCCAGGATTGTTGGGAATGGTCCGATCCCCTCTGGCACGCCAAGCCAGGCCTGGATTGGTTGACCGTCAGAGGAGGAGAACGTGATCGATGTCCAGGGTCGGCTCGCAGGAGGCTCGTTGGTCGCGAACACAACCTTCTTCAGCATACCTGTCTCGCCATCAAGCAGCACCAGCCGCTTGGGGGTGGTCGCATCCTCCACGTGAGCGTAGATATCTCCATCCGGGCTAAAGAAAAAGGCTGCCTCGACAAGGCTTCCCCGTGGCTGTTGAAGGGGTATCAGTCGCCTGTTTGCCAGGTCATAGAGATAGAGCCGCTGCCGGGCCTGCCAGAACTGACAGAGGAGCAAACGTTTGGCATCTGGGGACCAGTCCGCGGCATACACCTCTCCTTGCAGGTTACCCAGCACCAGTTCTTCGCGCTCCCCGCTCTTTGCGTTCCAGATCGCCGGCCGTTTGACGCCGCTGCGGTCAGAAGTAACCAGCACGCGCGAGTCGCCCGTCAGTGGAGAGAATCTGCCTCCCTCTACACTTGCATCTGCATCCGCGAGTCGCCCTAACTGTGCTCCACTCTGGACATCAAACGCGAGCACGCTGTAGTGCAACGTGCCGGGTTGATCTGCTGTCGTAATCGTGATCATCTCACCATTGGAGGAGAGTGCCGGAGTTCCTGTCAGGTTCGCGGTCTGAAAGAGCCTCTCTGGCGTTCCGAGCAAGCCCCCAGAAGCAAGGTGCATACAGTAGAGCGCAAACCCTTCTCCTGTGGCCGCGATAAAACCCAGGTGCTGGCCTGTCCGGCTAAAACTATAGCCAGAGCATTCATATAAAGGGAACTCTGGAGTAATATCTTCTGGTGTGCCACCGGCGAAAGGTACACGCACTAGATGGCCAACCTCGTTGCCTTTCTGGTCCTCATGGTAATAGATCAACGCACCATCAGGCGAGAGGACTCCCTGCCTGAGACCCTCCGGCCTGAAGGTCACTTGCGTGAAATCTCCCGTGGCAACGTCCCAGCTATGCAGTTGATAGGCCCCAGAGCGATTGCTAAGCACCAAGCCTCGTGTGGGAGCCTGTGCAGCAATCTCCAACCCAGAGGTCTCCGGAATGTGATAGCGCTGTTTCCACGGAGCCTCTGCATCAAAACGTGGTTCTGGCAAGATATATCCCTCCTTTTGCTTTGTTGTCCCTCAGCTTATCATATTTTTGCAAGTCATATTCCGCCCTTCTGGAAGGGAACGAACAAGTTGTCTCTACACTGAATTATAACAATCAGAGGTGGCTCTTGACTTTTCTGTCTGGCGGTTGCGATGAGCGGCAAGGTGACGTGAGAGAACTCCCTCCAAGGCCTTTCCCAGGTTATGAAGGAGGTGGAACCTGTCCGCGCACTGAACCGCCTGAGGCGCGCCTGCGTAAGCCGCAGAAGCATAGTCTCCTCCTCGATCCCGGCTGACGAGTTCTCTTTTCATTCGCTTTCATGTCGCGGAGTGACATCACGCTTTTAGGGAATGTCGGTTTGACCAATTCCTAATAGTGGTGGTTATTATACGGCTTGCGCTGGAAAAATGCTAGAGAGAAGGCAGGAGCATGCGCGAGGGCGGTGATTGCTGCATCGAGAATCAGGACAGCGTTGATGTACGATGGAGCAACCTGCCACGGGGAACCCAACTTGAGCGCATTGCACAATACCTGGCACAGGAATGACTGGACAGAAAACAAACTCCCTGGACAGCGAAGCCAGGAAGTTTGTTTTGTTGGTCAATAGTCTTGTTTGTGATCTCGGACACTCATACCAACAGAGACGCGCACTCTTTTATTTCCGTGCCTGTCTTCGATTCTCCCGCAAGCCCACCGTTGCGCCAGCCAAAGCAGTCAGGAGAAGAGAAAGAAAACTGCAAAGGTAGAGTTTCTCTAATATACAAACGGGTGTTTTCAATCAAAACCGTTGACAAGAAGAATTGTTATACGCTAGCATTAGCAATAAAGCGTTAGGAAGCAGGTAAATTTACGGTGAAGCGCCAAGGGAACAAGGCTGCACGTGCACACGGGTCGCCCGAGCAGTCACAAGCGGATGCTCAGCCCCCTCTATCTAAAGCAGGAAACATACCATCGGCCTCCATGTTCCCTACACAGAAAGGTATCAGGCCAGGCTCAGATTATAGTACGGTACAGATAGATAGCGCGAGCAATGTACCCAACCCTCCGAAAGCACCGAATATGCCTGTAAGCACCCGGAACGTACCAGGGTTTCTTCTGGGCATCCCAAGTATACCAGGACGGCCCAATCCTCCTGGCAGCTTTCCTGGTTCGCCAAACATTCCTGGCCATCTCAGTAACGCACGACAGGTGGATGCCTCTATAGCCAGGTCGGAGCGAAACATCCTGGTCCTCGAAATCAATAGCACCACGCAGCCAGAAAAAAAGCGCTATTACCTCACCAAACGTATCACCAGTATTGGACATCTTGAGACAAATGATATTGTTCTTAACGAGAGCATTGCCCCTGGCTTTCATGCCCAGATTATCCACGAAGGGGATCAGATCTTCTTTACCCATCTTCATTCCGAGCACATATACATTCTCAGCGGTAGACATTACCATGCTCTCAGTGGTTGGCGCTACCACCCTCGCGACGGTTGGAGCTACCAGGGGCACCTCGCGGGCGATGGGTCCTTTAGTCAACCGCTGAAACCTGGAGACAGCATTCTCATTGGGGAGAAGAACCTTCTCTGCATCACGCTCACCTACAACTATAGCAAACAACAGACCCAAAACGATGAGAGCCTGGGCATTCGTGTTGACGCTCTCCACCTGAAATTGGCGAGTAAACGTCAGGTTGTTCTGCTTAACGATATTTCTCTGGTCCTTCCTGCCTGTACATTTGTTGCGCTGGTTGGGGGTTCAGGTACGGGTAAATCTACATTAATGAATGCACTTAGCGGTCTTCACCCTGTCCGCGAGGGCCAGGTTCTGTATAATGGGCAGGATTACTCCCGTCACCAGGCTGCTTTTCGCGACCAGTTGGGCTATGTGCCTCAAGATGATATTGTGCACCGCGATTTAACCGTTGAACGGGCTCTTTACTATTCAGCCAGATTACGTCTGCAAACTGACGTGACAGACAAACAGCTTCAGCAACGTATTGATGAGGTGCTTGAGGATGTGGAGATGCAGGAGCGACGCCACCTCCAAATCAGTAAATTATCTGGCGGGCAGAGAAAACGCGTCTCAATAGCACTGGAATTGCTTGCTCATCCCAATATCTTTTTTCTTGATGAACCTACATCGGGTTTAGATCCTGGCCTGGACTATCGCATGATGCATCTTTTACGTAACTTAGCTGACAAAGGGCAGACCGTTGTGCTTGTGACGCATGCCACCAGTAATCTTCGTCTGTGCGATTATGTCTGTTTCCTGGCGCCCGGCGGTCGGTTAGTCCACTTTGGTCCGCCGGGCGAGGCGCTTACCTACTTCGGGACTGACAACTTCGCGCAGATTTATAGCCTGCTGGAATCAAGCGAGGAGCATCCTGATGCACCTGAAAAGGCAGAAGCCCATTTCAAAGCTTCTCCTACTTATCAAAAATATATCGCTGTCCCTCTCGCTGCGAAGTCTACTCGCGAAAGGCCAGCGCGCCAGCCACACATGGTTAAAAAAAACAAGCGCGGGAATGCCTGGAAACAATTTGTGTTACTCTCCTTACGCTATCTTGAGTTGCTCAAGAATGATACTGGCAATTTGCTTATTCTACTCTTACAGGCACCCATTATCGCGATACTGATTATGCTCCTGGTAAAGGTTCAAATCGGTAGCTCGACGTTTCGCGTCACAACTGTCACTCCTTGTCCAACTACACAGGCAATCCTTAGCACTACTAATTTCCCTGATATCCCTAACCCGACGAATCCTATTGTATCTAATACTTGTGATCGCGTCGAGACTTTTCTCAAACATAATCCCAGAGGCCAGGCTTATGCAGCTAAACACGGCGGTGTACAAACAGCATTGCAGAATTTTATTCCCATGGACGCAGGCGCAACCACGCAAACAATGCTCTTCATTCTAGGTATCACAGCTGTGCTCTTTGGCTGTGTCAATGCCGCCCGTGAGATCGTGAAGGAAGCTCCTATCTACCGGCGCGAACGAGCAGTCGGCCTTGGCATTCTCCCTTATATGTTTTCAAAGATTGTTGTCCTGGCGCTCTTGTGCCTGATACAAAGCGCCGTTCTTGTAATTCTTATTAATGCCGTCGATCCATTCCAACAGGGGATTATCTTCCCTCCCTTTGTTGAGGTCTACATCACAGTAGCGCTGACCTCTCTCGCCAGTATGGCGATGAGCCTGTCTCTCTCGGCTATTGCTCCCAGCACTGATCGTGCCGTGAGTTTCATTCCAGTCCTGCTTATTCCTCAGATCATTTTTGCGGGTACAGCCTTTCCCTTTAAAGATTGGTTCATACAAATAATTGCAATGATGTTCGCCGCACGCTGGTCTATCGGCGCATTAGGCACGACGATTGGTCTGCATAGTGAGAAGCTTGGCGGTGATAAGCTGTTCGGCAATATAGAGACCTACAGCGGAACGCTCTTTTCTACCTATACTCATTCGCAAGCCATATCGCATCTCCTCACTATGTGGATTGCATTGACTGTGATGATTGTTTTCTTCACCTGTCTGGTTGGCACCTTTCTAAAGCTGAAGGACAGGCGAGTTTAGCACAGATAGGTTTCCAAAAGTACGAAAGGGCCCCGAAAAATGATCACGTTTACCGCAAGGAACCTCAAACCTCGGACCATGATCGTGATAGGTTATGTAGCCGCTATTGGGGCAATCATTTTCATAGCCATTGCGCTTTTCGCTTCTATCGGAGTTCTCAGTTTTTTTGCCTGGCACAATGACCACCACTGGTGCTATTACTCATTGTACGATGGTACAAGTTCCGCAAACGGGCAGCAATGGTCACCCTGATGGTACGACAGAGGATTGTCAACCAACAGTCAGTTTCAGAACGCAATCGGGTCAGCAAATCACTTTTACCTCAATTTCCCCACCAACCTCATTTTTGGAAGAGAGGAAGGGGCAAATTGCCAAAAGGAATATGGGCCGAGTCTACACTCTCGACTGATTCTTCTCTTAATCAGCTCTACAATTTGCACCGAGTCGACACTACCATTCGGTGTGCTCTGGCGCATGACTCACTCGTAGCGGCAGGCGGAATAGGCAACCAGATACTCCACGGGTTGCTCCTGTTCCTCCTTCACTGACCCTCATGAAAAAAGGTTCCACAATGGGGATTTGGCTTCTCTCTACGGGTAGAAAGCCAGATCCATCTGGTTCTCATTGCTCCAGTTTGTGAAGCAAGATACCCTGTGCTGGCTCCGGGGAAGATCCGTTCTGAAAACCAGAACGTTTATCCTCAAATAGAGGAGTCAAGCAGCTCTGAAATGGCTTTTTCCCGAACAGACCTTCCAAGTAGCCAGCACAGCTCTAGCGGGAATACGACACAACGTCGCCGAGGATCTCGTCAATGTGGTGAAGCATGTCCTGGGACAGCGTGATTTCGCTGGCTTTGACATTCTCCTCTACCTGCTCGGGACGCGAGGCACCAATGATCGCGGAACTGACATTGGGCTGGCGCAGCACCCAGGCTAACGCGAGTTGTGACAGCGTATACCCACCCTCCTGCGCCAGGCTCTGCAAATTCTGTACTGCAGTCAATGTCTTATCGCTCATAAGATCGGTCATAAACATGTTGAGCTGGGAATTCGCGGCACGGGTGCCCTGTTGCGGTTGCTGGCCAGGTTTGTACTTGCCAGTCAGCACGCCCTGAGCCAGAGGCGAGAAGACAATTTGCCCGATGCCCTCACGTTCACAGACAGGAATCACCTCGCGCTCGAGAGACGATCTTATCCAGGTTCAGTTCGCGTGCAGTATGGACAGCATCGCTAATCTGGTAGGCCGCCCACTCAGAAACACCAGTATAAAGCACCTTGCCCTGAGTCACCAGATCATCAAGTGCTCGAAGGACTTCATCTAATGGCGTCTCCGGGTCATAGCGATGACATTGATAGAGATCGATATAATCCACATTCAAGCGGCGAAGGCTCGCATTGCATTGCTCAACGATATGTTTGCGAGATAAACCGCGATCATTGGGCCCTTCACCCATAGGGAAATAGACCTTGGTTGCCAGCACATAGGACTCACGAGGAAAAGCACGTAAGGCACGGCCTACCGTTCTCTCCGCGCTGCCCCGATTGTAGGCGTTCGCGGTATCAAAGAAAGTAACGCCAGCTTCGTAGGCTTTCTGAATACAGTCGATGGCAATCTCTTCTTCAACGGCATTGCCATAGGTCAACCAGCTTCCCAGGCTGATCGTACTCACACGAACGCCAGCTCGGCCCAGATGTCGGTATTGCATGATTTCTCCTGAATTTCTATTTGGTGGATGTGGTGATGGGATACTGCCCCATCCCAGGTTATTTTAGACCTTTATAAGGTATTGGAAAAACTTCCCATCTTGATTTACCAAACCTTCTCATGAAACATCTGTGCTATACTCCTTCTCACTTGAGGCTCTGCATGTTGCAACCTCCTTTTGGCTTGAGTGGTTCGCCCATTCGCCGCTTTGCGCAATGAGTGCTCTGGAGAAGCGTCTTC
>WNFI01378136.1_pt1 | contig 10455 bp, 13 predicted proteins | sample 5400471 | NCBI WGS metagenome assembly WNFI01 (sample SAMN13153348, study PRJNA577476) | soil metagenome | isolation source: 100 cm saprolite on Douglas fir-dominated hillslope | place: USA:California | collected 2013-09-17 | reverse complement strand
AGTCACGACGTTGGCAATAAACCCAAGCTCGTTCCAGAAAGGCGTCTCCAGCCAGAGATGGAAACAGCGCCAGGCACGCTCAGCCAGGGAGAGCGCGAAGAATTCCTGTGCTGGCACAGCGTGCAGCGTCCCCTGACGATCAACTAGCAGGCCCAGCTTCATCAAGAGCAAGCGCAAGAAGAGCAGATAGGGCACATCCCCCTCGGTATGGATCTGTTCCATAGTTAGACCCGACCAAAACCGGCTCAACGAAGCACACTGCTCCAGCACCTGACGCAAGGACGTACGCGAGAGTAGGCGACTATTCACCAGAGGCAGGCCATCGCGCGCGCTCGCCACCATCGACCAGTAAAGATAGATCGCGCGCTGCAAACCATGCATGCTCTCGCCAGGAAACTCATCTCGCGGGACCGCTGGCAAGTCATCCAGCCGCCACTCTTGTTTCGCGCATTGCATAACCGTCTGCGGAACAATCAACACGCCATCGTAGACCCCGCTGGAGTAATCGCGACCCACAAAGTTGGTCTGCTTGCCCCAGAAGAGCAGGCCGAGCAGAAGCAGATGGTGCAACGCCAGCTCAAAGGCCCCATGCGGGTGTGGCGTGGGATAGAGTGATGGCGCGCCCGCCGCGTGTCTCGGCATAAGCGTAGAGGAAGCGTGAACGGCAAAGCTTTCACTTTTTTCCTGGGCATGGATATGAGAAGCAAATGGCGAGCCAGGAGAGCCAAGATACAGAGCCAGGTCACGGCTATTCGCGCGCCCACCGCAGCTCACCAGTTCGCGCAGCACGCACGCCTCGGCCTCGTCCAGAGAGCGCGACACTTCGCGGCAGGCGCGCGGATCAAAGAGGTAATCAGCGATTTCTTCCAGATCTACCGAAGCCGCGTCCGGAGCCGAGTTACCATTTTGGCTCGCTGAAGATAGCGCGGTCAGACGAGTTTTCAGCATAGCCTGCACATGATATGGTGGTACTGTTTGCAGCAAGTGCAAATCGCTCAATTCCATACTGCTCACCCAATGCGGCGCTTTCTCTCCGAATGTGAACATCTGGGGAGAAAGCGCCTCCTTCTTGCTTTTTTGCGACATTTGTGCGAGAATAGAGAGGTAGGCTTAGGCACTCTCGTTCGCGAGAGAGAGACGGTTCGCCTACGCGGAACCTTTCCAACTGAACGGATGGCGTTCTGAGCGAGAATCCACGCTCAGGTAAAACGTTCTTGGTCGATTTTGACGTTTCTTGCTCGGCACATCTGGGCAAGAACGGGTACCTTGTCAGAGTGCCCAGTGCAGCCTTCAAGCTGCCATGATGTGTCGGTCTATGAAGCCAAAACAGCCTCTTCGGATGCTGAATTGCGGTCGAGGCTAGGCACAAGCCCTTGAGTTCACTCATAGGGTATCTGACTCCTCCCCATGCAAGAGAGGAACTTGCCCGCGCCGTTTCAATTCTTCCAATAAGCGTTCCGCGCCCTGCTTTTTGAGCAGCAGGAGAGTTGGCTGGATCGGGCGCACGACCTGCTGGTCTAGCGACGTAATCGCGGTGAGCTGCTGCATCACGGCAGTATCAGCCGTCTGGAGGAGCGCCACATCGGTATACAGGCGCACGCGTCCATACTGTGCAATTCGGCGCTCCATGCTCGCCAGAAGTTGCTGGAGGGTGTGCTCTTCGTCAGGGGAAGAGGATCGGCTCAGCAGCGCCAACAGGGTGCGAGGATCGCGTCCCTGGCTAAGCGCCGCCCCCAGCGAGTGCGCGGTCAAACAATAGAGCAGCATTTCATCCTGTATGCCTTTGCTCTCAGCGAAATCCTCGACGCAAGTAATTAATGGCCAATTGTCAGGAGTGCAGGGGATTAATAGACGCCCCTCAGGCGAAACACTGAGCGCAGGAGAAGGGGCAAGTGCCTCGGTCTGCTCTTCCCGCGCAGATAGTGGGTGGCCATGGAAGAGGAAACGGGCCATGGGTGTCAGGCGAAAGGCCAGCAGTTGTTCTTTGCTCGAAAGCGCGAGATCGCAGAGACCCCACCAGTGCAGCGGCCCGCGCACCAGATATGTCAGGTAGCGCCCCTCGGCCCGTAGCCAATCCGCAAGCTGAGTGGGATGAAGAGGCCGCCCCTCCTCCTCTTCTATCCACCAGTGCGGCGAAGGAAAGAGACGCTGGCGGCGTTGTAGAAAAGTCGGACGCAGGCGATAGAGGAAACGCGCGAAGGCTGAGAAATTGACCCATTCGCCCACAGGCACCTGAGCCAGTAGAGCCAGCACATCCTAGCGAGCCTCGCTATTCTCCTGCTCAAGCTCTCCCCGACGCAAATCCGGCTGGTTCAGCGGCGTGGCCCGACAGCGCACGCGCATCCCATTCTCCGGCAGCTCGTAGAGTTCCGCGTAAGAGGCCTGGCCCAGCCAGTGGGTGAACAGATCGTGAAGCACATCGCTACGCGTGGGACCAAGCAAAAGCTGGGTCGCGTTGGGCAGGACACGCAACTGTGTCTGCCAGTTCTCCGCTTTATAGAGGATGTCGCCCAGACGCAACAGGCGCACCGCGAAACGGAGAGAAGCCGGCGAACGCGCCAGCACCGAACGCAACGCCTCGATCATCGCCGGGGCAGGCTGATCGTCGGGTGGAGGCAGGGACAGCGAGCCGTCCGAGGGCAAGCGGTTGCCAGAGAACAGGGAACTGCCGCGCTGTACACGCTTGTCAGACTGCTCAACCGGAAAGCCATCCAGCGCGCGCGCAACCAGCAGCAGGTCGGCCAACAGGGTATAGGGTTCAGCCAGTTTGAGCGTTGGCAGCGAGGGATTGGTACCCTTGCCGTAAGGAACCTCGACATTAAAGGGAGTGATTGGCAGCGTGACATTCAGGGCCTCGCGCACTTCCTGGGGAATGTACCAGCTCAGGTCCAATGGAGACAGGCTGAGATTAAAACGCTGTTGCAGCGAATGGTTAAAGCTGGTGCGCACGATCAACAACTTCGCCTGCAAAGCCAGTAACATCTCCTGCAGCGCGCCGCTATTGCCCAACGAAAAACGCTCAAACAGGCCGCGCAGGTCTTCATCGCTCATCGAGCCGCCAGCCAGAGCAAAGGCAGCCAGCAATTGACGTGGCGGCTTCTCCAGCATTCCCACGATGCGGCGAATGGCCTCAGGCTGGCTCATCGTCTCAATCATCGTCTCAATCAATTGCTGCTTGCCCAGACCGGTCAGCCCAATCCCATATTCACGGGCAACTGCCCGCAACTCGCTCAAGCCAAACTGGGCCAGCGTCTCACCGACAGTATTGACGGCCTGGCGGCGGGGAGGCAGCGGGGCATAGCCAGGAGAGACAGCGGAAGCAGCGGGAACAGAAGCGCGAGTGGAAACCGCAGAACGCGCTGGCAACTGTTTTGGCGCGGCAGATATCCCTTGAGGCAGGCCATCTGACACCGCGCCATTCGTCGCCTCGCCTGTGGATAGAAGCGAGACAAAGGCGTGGGGTCGAGTGATCCATTGATAGAGCAGCGCGGCGGCATGGGTGCAGATCAAAGTTGCCTGCCGACCGCACGTACATACAGCCTGGCAGGAATCGCGACTGAGAAGCTCGACGGCAACTTCAAAAGACCGCACCGCATTGGCAGTCGGATCAGAAAGCTCTGTTTCACCCTCTAGCTGCTCAACAAGCGCCAGCGTGCTCTCGTTTTCAGAAGGCGCCTCAGGGAGCGTGACAACTCCTGAGAGGCGTGCTCCCTGGCGTTTCGTTGTAGACACATACCCGCGACGGCAATACTCTTGCCCCAGAGACGCGCCAGCCAGACCAGCCAGACCAACGATATCAGCCTCGCGGAGGCGTTGCAGCGCGCCGGGCACAACATCATCCATACCTGTTACCCACATTCAAACACATCAATTACAAAAGATTTCAAATATCATAGCATGAAGCAGCTTGAGCGGTCAAACGGAGTTTCCAATTTTCTTTACGCGTGTAGCCTGGTACCTGGGTCGGCTTTTTCTGCTATAATAGAGAAGTTATCTATTACCATCTCTTAGGAGCTTTCATATGGAAAACCAAACAACTGTGGTGGCAACGCACGCAGCCACAGAGCACCGCGAAGCCTATGGCACCGCGAAAACCGAGAACTTGCGCGACTCCGGCTGGTGGCGCATCCTGTTGCCTCTGCTCGTCATCGGCGGCTGTTTAGCCATGATCGCCATTCCGCTGATCTTTCTTGTGCCCCTGCTCGTCAATTCCTTTAGCCCGAATTACGCGGCCAATCTCCAGGGCACGCCGCTGACCTGGCTCTGGATCGTAATGATCCTGTTGATCATTGCGATTGACGTGGTGATTATTCGCGGGCTGCTCAAAGTATTTTTTACCCAGGCTGGCAATTATCGCTAGCAGCCGCTGCTTGCTCTACAGGCAGCACTCACCCTACGACAAGAGGGGCCAGCGCTGGCCCCTCTGTTCACACTGGCAACGCCACGCCCTCTAAGGCCAGCAGCCACTCTTTCATGGGCAGGCCACCACCATAGCCGGTCAATGTTCCGTTGCTGCCGATCACGCGATGGCAGGGCACGATGACCGCGACCGGATTGGCCCCGTTGGCCGCACCAACCGCACGTACGGCTTTGGGATACCCGATCGCGTTGGCAATCTGGCTATAGGTGCGCGTCGAGCCATAGGGGATGCGGTAGAGTTCCTGCCAGACGGCCACCTGGAATGGGGTGCCGCGCAGATCGAGTGGGCAGGAAAACTGAATGCGCTCGCCCGCGAAATAGCGCCGTAACTGGCCCATCGCCTGGCACAGCGGCTCAACCTCTTCACCTTCAACCACGCGCGCGACTGCTAAGCGGCGCTCCAGCCAGGCCAGACCCTCTTCCCGGCTCGTGCCAGGCGTGCCAGTCCAGCAAACGCCTTTCTGCGTGGCAATCACTGTGCAAACACCCTGAGCGAAGGGCGCGCTACTCCAGTAAAGCAGCTCAGCCGGTGCCTGCGTCTTCGCAATTGTAATCACGACCATCTCCGATCTTGACTTGCACGTCTGTTCGTCTGGCAAAAGTGTAACCGGAAAAAGCGGCAGCGTCAAGATACAGCGATATGTTGCTAATTTTTCGCGCCCTGAGCCGATGCAAAAGCCGCGTCAGTTTTGGCAGCCATAATGAAGTCGTTTTTGTGCAGCCCCTTGATGGCATGTGTCCACCATGTGACTGTCACCTTACCCCATTCGGTCAGCAGAGCCGGATGGTGACCTTCCTCTTCAGCCAGCGCGCCAACGCGATTGGTGAAAGCCAGAGCATGCGCGAAATTGTCGAACAGAAATGTCTGGGTGAGATGTTTGACCCCATCCACTTCGATGATTTTCCAACCCTGTACCTGGACGAGATAGGACGTGATTTCCTCATCGCTGGCTGGCGGAATGCCTCCCTCACAGGGCAGGCAGCGGGCCTGATTGAGATGTTCCATAACTTTCCTCCTGAGACATGCGAAATCAGCAAGAGCCTTTGTCCTGGATTCATTTCCACCTTGTATTATACCCGCTTTCGCTACACTCTACCTCCACAACCTCACATTGCTACGGCAGCTTAAGAATGGGTGAGTAGTAGGTAACGGAATCCCGCTTTCTTTATAGAACAAAGCAAGATTCCGTTGCAGCCAGTTTCTATTTTAGGCTGATTTTAGCAGGGGGCTATTAACACCTTTTGCAGAAGATTGGATGATGTTATACTATGGGGCATGGGATTTACAAAAAAGCAACGCAGAGAACAAAAAAAGCATGCAGCCGCTCAGGTGATGCACGCGAAAAAACGCAAGCCACAGCGCCGCGAGATCAGCGAGCAATCTGCGGCAATCGACCAGCCTGTGGCCACTGGCTTGCCGGAGCACCCGATGATTCTCGTCAAATCCTCTTGGAATGAACCTGGTGGAGATTTGCAGCAGTCTTTCCAGCTCATTGAGCTTGCTGCCAACCAGAGCCAGGAGGAGATTCACCAGAGGATCCTTGACCGCCTTCAGAATCGCGATCTGAAGAACTGCGCTGTAGAGCTTTTCGACCCCGACAATGTCCCACCAGACACGCTCCCCGCTGGAGCAAGAATTACCCTCGGCGAACCATTATTGGATTATTAAGCAGAGTGTGATGGATAAAAAGAAGAGGGCGGGGTGGGAGTTGGTATCCATGTGGAAGAGCCTGCGGATGACCCTGCGGGAGAGCCACATTTTTCTTCTTCTTTTTTACGAATAAGGGATGGACACGCAGCACGACGAGTGCGGGAGAACCACAATGACGGAGATTAATTCAGTGATACCCTTCGTCATTTACAGCCATCCCTTGCTTCCTCATAAAGAAGATCTCCTGATCAGGGGCGATCGTGTCAGTTCACGATCTGATTGCCTCCGTTGGCGCCATGATCCTCGTTATAGCCGCTATTCCAACCCTGGTTGCCGGTATTATTGATATTGTTTCCTATAAAGTGGGCTCTGTTCCAACTATAGCTATTGCCAGCGAAGTGCTGGTTGACTCTCGACCTGCCGTGGTTGACAATCAGATTTCCGCCATTCGAGCCATAGTCCACATTGTACCCGCGATTGCGCCCCTGGTTGCCACTATTATTGAGATTGTTTCCTGCAAAGTATCCCGTGTCCCGGCTATAGCTATTACCAGCGAAGTGCTGGTTGATACTTGAATAGCGGTTTGTTCTCCCCCCGTTGGCGGCCAGATTTCCGCCATTCGCGCCAAAGTTCACATTGCGCCCGGAATTGTCCCCCTGGTTGCCGGTATTATTGAGATTGTGCCCACGGAACGTCTCGTGGAGATGGCTATAGCTATTCCCATGGAAAGACTGATTGTGAGCCGACCAGCAATGTGGATAACAGTGGGAACTGTGTGTTTTGATATTCACTGTCGATACCCGGTGAGCCGTTGTGGCTCTTCCTGCAGCAGCAAAAGTGGTTGGAGCAGGAGTTGCCAGGGACGATAGCGCGATTAGGATACCCAGGATCGTGGGATAGAGACTTTTTTTCATAAGAGCACCTCCTTCTTTCTTATTCTACACAAAGAAAAAAGAGGAGTTTGAATTGTGTAGCATATTGGCCTACCTGTAAATCCCAACTCTAAACGGCTGATGGCCACTCTTGATACTGGCGGCGAAGTCAATTTTCACGTTCGGAATGGACGTATTCAAAATGAAAAAGGGCATCGTTTTCGACTTCGCCACCACTCCTGATGAGGTCATGTATAATCTCATCAGGAGTGGTGCGCCTACAGCGCATGACGTTGGCGTAGAACATCTGACATTGTTCCTGGCCGTATTGATTGGCAAGGACGAGTTGCAAGTGGCTTGCGGCTTTTCTTTCCCCATCATATACTGAAGCAGAGAGTTGGTCGATTGGCATATCTCGCTCAAAACGTTCTCAGGACAAGATTTCTTCATGGAAATAATGCAGCCTTTTCAGCGCATCAATCTCAGCGAACTTTCCCAGCGTATGACTGAACACTACCAAAACGTCGTCGTGAATGAGGTTAACGAGAGTTGCCTGCGTTTAGCCGTCTTTACCGGAGAGTATCCCTGGCATCGCCATCCAGAATCCGATGAATTATTTTTGGTTCTAGAAGGCGAACTCATCATTGATTTCAGGGATCATGAGTCAGTGATCCTTCATCCCAACGATCTGTTTACTATCCCGGCAGGTCGTATCCATCGCACACGTTCTTCACAACGGACAGTCAACCTGTGTTTTGAGCACACACAGGCCACCACAGAATTCATGGAATAGCTGGCTCGCTTTGTCCATCGCCTCAGCTTTCGGAATGTTGAGAGTTTGGTAGCTCACTCTTGGATATTGCAAATGGAAGCAAAATTACGTGCGAGATGGCGTAAGATCCTGGAGTTCTGGCAAAATACAGATATCCACGAACCACTCATACACAGCAAGGCTATATTCTAGCAGAAGCTAATCAGTACCATATCCCTTTTAGTGGCTCGTTGCTGTCACTGGGAAAGAAGTGCTGTTCAGATACGCGTCGAGGGGCCTGGGGAACGGGTAAAAAGAAGAGGGCGGGATGGGAGTTGGTATCCATGTGGAAGATTCACGTGAGCAAAGGTAGTCTGGGGCACATCCAACTCCATCTCCCCTCTGTAGAACAGTATACTCCGGCTCCGAAATCAAGCAGCCAGCATATGACCTATGTAAAAGATAGGGGGGAACGAAACTGCTTTTTGGTGGGCTGGATCGGCGGTGTACTCTGGCGCGACCCAAGTGTCTCTGCAATCAGATAGGCCTCGTCCAGGGCATGGGCAAAGTCGATGATACACGGAAAACGGCTGGCTGGATCTTTGGCAAGCGCGCGCTGCAGCGCTTCTTCTACCAACAGGGGCACTTCGATGCCTTTCGCGCGCAATGTAGGCGACTGCTCAAACAGATGTTTACGCGCAACCTCCTCGAAGGTACCCATAAAGGGCCATGAGCCAGCAAGCAGCTCATGGGTCATCACGGCCAGAGCGTACTGGTCACTCGCACGAATGGAGCGTCCTTCCAACTGCTCTGGCGCGGCATAGAGGACAGTTCCCTCAAAATCGACCGCGTTTGGTACAAGACTATAAGAAATCGTGGTGGTGCCGAAGTCGTTGAGGATGATCTCGTTTTGCGCACCCAGCAGCATATTTTGGGGCTTGACATCGCGATGCACAAGCTGGTGCTCATGCACGTATTGCAGTGCCTCGGCGCTCTGTGTGATGTAATGTACTACCGCATCAAGCGACAGACGCGTGCCACGGGGATAGCGCTGGCGCAACGTGCCGTAGGGTGCGTAGCTCACCACCAGATAGGGCACATTATCATCAGTCAGGCCAAAATCATAGATATGGATGATATGGGGATGATCCAGCTTATTGAGCATAGCGGCCTGAGTGAGAAAACGCTGCACCTCGCGCTCGCCGGTCCAGGCGTGCAACAATTTCACAGCGACCGGGTGGTCAAGCCTGGGATGCTCGCCCAAATAGACTTCCGAAGAGTTACCCCGGCCCAGCAGACGCAGCACGCGACAGTCACCAATGTACTGCCCTGGCGGAAGCTCGCTGATGCTCATATGCTGTTCTCTGTTACCTTCTATGGCCGGTTCTGATGCCTGTGAGAAAACTTCTCTGCGATGGTAGCTCGGATAGTGTTAATAGTACCATGATCGCATAGAAATTCTTCTCCATTGTAAGATGGTTGGTAGAAAAGTACCGCTTACCCGAAAACAAACGATGGGCGTCATGTTCATACTATGATGCCTATTGGTTGCTTTAGGATCACTCCGAGTCAAACAACTTTTCGTAGAGAATATGAGATTGGGGTACAGAGGCAGCAGCGCTCAGTCCAATAGCTCACGCACAATATAGAGCGGTCGGGCGCGAACCTCATCATAGATGCGGCCAAGATATTCGCCGATTATTCCGAGAAAAATAAGTTGAACTCCACCCAGAAAGAGCACCAGAATAAGCGTCGAGGCTTGACCGACGATCGCGTCCGTGAAAAGTCGGAGAATGATAGCAATAATAATACCAATCAGGCTAATACCAGCCAGGATAAAGCCGAAAGTGGTCGCTAGTTGCAAAGGAACATGGCTAAAACTGGTAATTGCGTCAAGCGAGAAGCGCAGCATTTTGCGCAGGGGATATTTCGTGGTACCAGCAAAGCGCTCATGGCGCTCGTACTGTACTGCCTCCTGGCGAAAGCCCACCCACACAGAGAGTCCGCGCATAAAACGGTGCTGCTCACGCATCGCCACCAGGGCTTTGACCACCTGGCGATCAAGCAAACGAAAATCCCCGGTATTGCGGGGAATATTGATCGAGGTAATCCGCTCAATCAGACGATAGAATGCGGCGGCGGTCCAGAGTTTGAAGCGTGTCTCGCCTGAACGTTTGCTCCGCTGTGCATAGACCACCTCGGCCCCAGTTTTCCAGGCAGCAATCAACTGGGGAATTATTTCGGGTGGGTCCTGCAAATCAGAGTCAATGATCACAACCGCATCCCCGCGCGCGTGATCGAGTCCCGCTGAAATAGCTATCTGGTGCCCAAAATTGCGCGAAAAATCCACAACACGCACACGGGGATCTTGCTGATGCAATTGCTTCATCACCGCATACGATCCATCCTGGCTTCCATCGTTGACCAGCACTACCTCAAACGATTCACCAAGTTGCTCCATCACACCAACGATACGCTGATAGAAGTGTGGCACTGTTTCCTCTTCGTTGAAAACCGGAGCCACAATTGAATAGGTAGGCCGTGTTGTTTCTTCGTCAACAGTTTGTTCTGTTTTCATGACCCTTGCACTCATGAAACTGTTCCTCTCTTCGTTACATATAGCCGAGATTGTGGAGACGAGGCTTATGGACCAGGAATCCAGCTTTTTGGGCTTACTAGAGCAGCTATGTTCTTCATGGCGATACCTTGCCTTGAATGATAGCGGGATTGACCTTAACCACACAAAAAGGAGCACCTTCGAC
>WNFI01069907.1_pt1 | contig 10455 bp, 6 predicted proteins | sample 5400471 | NCBI WGS metagenome assembly WNFI01 (sample SAMN13153348, study PRJNA577476) | soil metagenome | isolation source: 100 cm saprolite on Douglas fir-dominated hillslope | place: USA:California | collected 2013-09-17 | reverse complement strand
CAGACGTACAGGAGCGTTTCTGACGGATGTTGCGGGTGTGGACGGCGGTGTTTTCCGCGCGTGCGCGTGGCTGGACCACCAGACAAAGGGGTCCATACCTGCCAGAGAGGCGGGATTCTCTTGCGCGGTCTGGCTCGCTCTTGCCGGCGTGCTAGTGGGAGAAGTGGTAGGCGTACTCACTGTGCCCACCTCCTGGGGAGCCATCTGCCACTTGCCTGATGGCGTAATGTGTTCATCGAACCAGTTCACCGTAGGTGGCAAGGTAATCGGCGCGGTGGGTTGCGCCTGCCCATGCCGCGCGGCCTCCTGAGCCTGCACCACGCGCTCAAAGGCTGCAGCGACATCGCCCGCGTGTTGAAATCGTTTAGCCGGATCACGCTCCAGCGCGCGTCCGATGATCAGGTCAAACGCTTTTGGCAGATCGGGGTAGATATCGTGAATTCGCGGGACAGGCTGCTGCAAGCGCTGGAGCGCGGTATCAAGAGGTGTGCTTCCGTGAAATGGTTGGGCGCCGCTGAGCAGTTCAAAGAGCATGATGCCTAGAGCGTAAATATCGGCGCGGGCATCGATAGACTGGGCCAGCACGCGCTCCGGCGAGATATATGACGGGTTACCCAGGAAGATGCCCTGTGTACTGGCAAGGTACTCCTGGGGACGCGCGCTGTGCGCCTGGCCATGCATCTCTAACATGCTTCGCAGACCAAATCCGGCGATGCGCGCATTTAATCTATCGCCCACAACCACATTCGCCAGGCTCAACATCCCATGTGTGACTCTTCGGCTATGCGCGTAGTCCAGGCCCGCCGCCACCTGCTTGAGCACTTGCAGCGTTTGTTGAGGAGTGAAGCGCGTATTCTGTTTCAGAACCTGGGCAAGCGAGGCCTCTTTGACAAAGGCCGCAACCAGGTACAACATGCCAGACTGCTCGCCAAAGGCGTAGATTGGCAGAATATGCGGATGGGCCAGATGGGTCAGTGCTGCGCCTTCCAGCGAAAAGCGGGCGAGATACTGCTCTCGTTCCTGTGCCGTTATTCCTTCCGGGAAATGGAACATAGTGACCAGGACCATGTGACCCTGTATCGGCTGCTGGGCCAGGTAGGCTGCCCCTAGCTGGCTTTTGCCAAGTAAACGCTCGATTTGATACTCCCCCAGTGTTTCCCCTGCAAGCTGTTCTATTCCTGGCATAGTACTTTCCTTTTCTGCCTATCATTTCCGCCCGTATAGGAAAAGAGTGTATCTAAAAGTACTAAATCGTGTCAACGTGCCGCGCTTGTAGTAGTATTTGTGGGTGAGGAACTACATAAAATCTTAACCTGCACGATTTTTTTTCCACTAATCATTGATCTGGACAAATGCAATCACTGCAATGAATGCGAAGCTGCTTGTGAGCGGCGACACGGACACTCGTGCATGAACCGCAAGGGCATGGTCGTTGGCAACATCAGCATTGCTACCGCCTGTCGCCAGTGCCAGATCCGCGCCTGGCGCTACATTTTCCTCTGGCCTGCGCCGCGCTCGCAGTGATCGCGTACCACGGTATTTTTGAGCTGTGGCAAATGCTGGTGATGCGCTAGTCAGGAACTCCTGCTGGTTCTGGTGCATGAAGGCGAATGGAGAAATCCTCTGCATGACAAACATGTTAGATAGATGATCAGCATGTCAGAACGATTTAGCTAAATAAATGAATATTGTTTCATTCTTTGAAGGTACAAATTCATAGAATGTTCATACATGTATGGTATGCTTTGACCGGTACGCGAGATGTTTGTTTTTATTTCGTGGAAGGGTAAAGTGGAGCATGAAACAACAAATTCCCAGCGATCAGCACATCACTTATCAATTGCAGTATCGCAAATGTGGCAAATCGTCGTGTAGCACGTGCCGAAACACCCAGGGGCACGGCCCCTACTGGTATGCCTACTGGCGCCAGGGTTCACGTTTGGTGTCTGGCTATGTGGGCAAGAAGAAGCTCCTGCCAGAGGCCGAGAGCAGCGGCGTCCCGGTCGCCTCTACGTAGTTATAGCAAATCCATTGAATGCTAGCGATTCCCCTTTGAGCACGTTTTTGACATAGCTGATACAATAATGCGTACAGCAAAACGGCAGAGAAAAAGCAGGGGAATCATGCAGTATGAAATGTCCATTTTGTGGGTTTACCGAATCGCGCGTGAAGGACTCGCGCGATGTGGGCGATGCGATCCATCGTCGGCGCGAATGCGAGCAGTGCAAGGGGCGTTTCAGCACCTATGAACGCGTAGAGAAAGCACAGTTGATGGTCGTGAAACGCGACCAGCGCCGCGAGCCATTTGACCGGCAAAAGCTGTTCGTGGGTATCAGCAAAGCTTGCGAGAAGCGTCCTCTCTCAGTGGCGGAGATTGAGAACGCGGTAGAAGAGATTGAGCAAGAACTGTATCGGCAGGGCAAACAGGAATTGCCGGGCAGCGTGATTGGCGAACTGGTCATGGAACGCCTGCGCCACATGGATAAGATTGCCTATATCCGCTTTGCCAGCGTCTACCGTTCTTTTAACGATGTCGAAACGATGTTGGAAGAATTGCAAGACCTGCTCTATCGCAAGCAGGCTGATACGGAAGATCAGGCGAAGTAATAGCGAATTCTATTGAGTACATTCCTGCCTGTGAATAGAGCGGAGGCCATGGCCTCCGCTCTATTCACAGGCAGGAATGTACTCAATAATTGTAGCTTAGTCGCGGTGGTGGCTTTCGGCTTTGCGCAGGCGATGGCTGAGGGCCGCCAGCAGCTTCACCGCGATCTCCGGATTGTCGCGCAGGCTGGTGCGGAAATCCCAGATGGGCAGGAGCAGAACCACTACATCGTCAACCGCAGTCACGGTAGCTGAGCGGGGCAGATCGTCCAACAGAGCCATCTCGCCCAGTACCTCGCCAGGGCCTACAGTGCCCAGATTCTCTTCCGCGCGGTCGGGATCAGTCGCCTGAGTAATTTTTACGTGGCCGCTGGTAATCACAAAGAGTCCGGCGCCGGTATCGCCTTGCTTCATCAGCACAGAGCCAGCGGCGAACTTTCGCTCGTGGCAACTGTTAGCAATGTGGCGCAATTCTTTTTTGTCGAGGCCAGCAAAAAGATCAACATGCGTCAGCGTGTCTTCATGCATAAGAGTCGCTCCTTAAAAAACCGTTGAACTGTGTAGGTAATTGCCATTTGATCGCCATTAGAGAGTACCTTATCATAGCAGAGCTGTCAAGCCAGTAGACGTTTTTTGACTTTCGGCAGCGAACACACTAGAATACTAAAGGACAGGCAATCATTCAGAGCATGCCCTCAAAGGAGAGCGAAGAGGGCCTATTCTATTGAATGGCAGGGGATGAGATTTATATGGCAACACAGGAACAAGACAGCAAAACGGCGGAAATGCGTTTTGATAAAGGCATAGAAGCATTTAATGACGGAAAGCTGGATATGGCTGCGGAGGCTTTTGGGGATGCGGAAATCCGCTTTCGGCTGATAGGCGATTTTAAACGCGCAGCTGATAGTCGCATGTTGATCGCCGATGTGCAGAGGCAGCTCAACCAGTTTGAGAAGGCGACGATCAGCTATCAGAAAGCTCGCAATCAATATCGAGAGGCGAAACGCCCGCTCAACGAGGCCGGAGCAATTCTTGCTTTGGGGCATATCGAGCGGCAACAGGCACACCTGGACCTGGCTCAGCAGGCGTACGAGGACGCGCAGGCGCTCTACCTTTCCCTGAACAGCACGCTTGGGCAAGGGAACGTGGCGATGGCAATGGGGCACATTTTTTTGCAGCGCGGGTGGCTCGAACAGGCGCTTGAGTATTACCAGCAGGCCATCGAGTTGTATGTCGGCGCGCAAGATGCGATCAACGAGGCCGACGCCCGGCGAGCCGCCGCCGACATCCTTCGTCTGTTTGATCGTTACACCGATGCCAACGCGGAATATACGCGCGTTCTTGACGTGTATCGGCAGTTGCACGATACTTTTGGTGAGGTAGATGCCCTGGTGGGTCTGGGCAGAATCGCCCTGGAGCAGCGATCTCTGGAAAAGGCAGGCGATATTTTTGCTGAGGCGATGACGCAAGCTAGCGCCATTGAATATGAGCTGGGCGTAGCAGATAGTAACCTGGGGCTGGCCGAGGTTGCTTTTTACACCAATCGTCCTGATCAGGCACTAACCAGCGCAGAGCAGGCCCTTCAGAGATATGTGGCAGAACATAACGCGCTGGGCACAGCCAACGCGAATAGTCTTCTTGCCAGGGTGCATTTGAGGCGCGGTCAGCCAGGATACGCCAATTCGCTGATGGATCGTGCTCTGCGTACCTATCAGGCTATCTCCTATCGTGTCGGGCAGGCTGAAGCGGCGGCTGGCCTGGGCGAGATTCTGCTCCAGCGAGGATTTTTGGGGCGCGCGCTGGACGCCTTTCACGAGGCCCGGCGCTTTGCTCAAGAATTGAACAACGAACCGGTTGTTTGTCTGGCTATGCTGGGCGCCGGAGATGTCGCTCGCCAGCGTGGACAACTGGCCCAGGCGAAGGGACAGTATGAGGAGGCGTTGGAGCGCAGCGCGCGTGTGACTGGTCCGACGCAGGTCGCCGGACAGGTCGCGCTCGAACTGCGCGTGGCACGTTTGGCGATCCTGTTCGGCGAGTTGGATAGCGCGGAACATGCTCTGAACAGTGCGCAAAAGCTGCTCGCCGATAACCAGCTTGCCCAGAATCTCTTGCCACAGGCGCTGCTGCTAGAGGGTCAACTCCTGCTGACCGAGGGAGACTTTGCGCTGGCCGAGGCACGTTTTGGCGAGGCGCAGAAACATGCCGAGGCTCTCCAGGAGCCACTGCTGGCCGCGCAAAGCCTGCTTGGTCTGGCGAATACGCGACTGGCGCGCAACGAACTGCAAGAGGCGCACGCCACCTTTGTCGCCGCGGGCCGCCAGTTCCAGTTGGTAGAGAGCGTTGCTGGTGACGGCGGGGCTATGCTGGGTGTGGCCGAGACGCTCATAGCTCAGGAGAGCTGGGATGAGGCTGGCGCGGACTGCGAGGGCGCGCTGTTGCGTTTTAACCAGGCAGACGATCAGTTGGGACGCGCAGACGCGGAGCTATCCCTGGGCCTGGTCCAACGCGGCAAAGAGACTTTCGATGAGGCGCTCAAACACTTTGACCATGCATTAGAACTGTATCGCCAACAATCACAGCCGCTGGGCGAAGCCGACACACGCTACGAGCGCGCGGGCATTTTCCTGCTACGCGGAAATCCCCAGCAGGCCCTGACGGAACTGGATCAGGCCATTGTGCTGGTTGAACGCGTCATGAAAACCCTCAATACCCCGGAACAATGGAAGATGTTCCTGCGCCAGTACACAGAACTGTATGCCCAGAAAGCGATCACTCTGGTGCGCCTGGAACAAGAGAACGCTGCCCAGGCCTGCCTGCAAGACTTCGCGCGCATCGCTGGCGCGGATGAATTGAGAGCGTATCTGCAAACGTTTGAATCCTCTATCCCTCTCCAGGACGAGGAACTCACGGCGGAACAGAACGCCGAGAACCAGGCTCTGCTCAAACGCCTGAAGCAGGTGCGCAAAGGGATCTAAAGAGCAGTCTGGAGGAGGCTAATGGCTTGCTATGCAGAATAAAAGAGCATATGATACAGAGAGAAGAGATAACACCTGGCTAGCGCGAATGGAAAGGAGTGGCGGCGCTTTCTCCCTGGAGTAATACCCAGGCAGAGGCAGACCGCCGGGCAAGAGAAATGAGCATACAATTTTTACGAGGCGATCCCCAGGCCCCTAAAGGGCACGCGATTTTCGTGGCGCGGAGCACAGGCGATCCGCGCACAGTACTCTGTACATACTGTGTTGTGCCGCCTATGCCTCTTTCACTGGCTAAGTATCTCCCCTCCTTCCTGGCCTCGCAGCTCTCACCCAATCCGCGTGACGAGGCCGCACGTATGCAATTGGTCGCGCAGGGCTGTCAGGAATATGGGCAGTTTTACATGAATCATGCGAGCAGCTTTAAGCTGGCGTCCCCGGCTCTGCCTGCTATGGAAGATGAGCCAACGCCGTTGGACGACATGGATACCGAGGAATTGCTGATCCAGACCATGACCGATCGCCAGCGTCTGGCAGAGTTGAGCAAACTGGTAGGAGTTGTGCGTTACGCACTGGATGGCAAGGACACACATCTTCTGCAAGAGACGCGCCAGCGCATGCAGCGCGTTGCGAAGCAGTTGCCGGAGAAATATCGCGGCACCGACCTGATTGCAGCCGCCACCAACTCGCAGGAACGCGGGTCCAGGCTGGCGGAACTTTATATAGAACGCGGTTATAAATTGCTCGATGAGGAATATGCTGATATCCCTAACATTGAGCGCTCAATTCGCGAATTACAAGAATAGGAGATCCGGCCGGGGCGACTGGCCGGACAAGAGGGTACACAGGTATGTCATCAGTTGCAGTTCGTAATAATCTTTCTACATTTATCGATGCCGTCGTCGCTAGCGATAGCCAGGAGTTGACCAGAGCGGCGCGCGAGTCGCGCTGCGCTATGTGCTCGGTGAAGACACACAGGGCCAGGCCAACGGCGTGCCCCTGGTCGTTCAGGCGCTGCTGGCTGTCGCGCCAGCAGTCAAAGCGGGCAAAGATGTGCAGGTCAACGAGCCAAATGCCATCTTCCCCAGCGCGCTCAAGGAAAACGAGACGGTTGCCATGAAGATGCGCGAGGCAATCTATGCTCACGACGCTGTCACGACCGAGCGTTTATTGCTTGGCCTCTTCGGCACTGGCGCTGATTACCGGGCCATTTCTATCTCTATTTATGACACCATTTCGCAGACCTTCCAGGAAGGTGGGCATTCGCTACTCTACGCGGTGCGCGGCGCAGAGGTGCTCGACACAGCCGAATGGGGCGGGCACGAGCCGAACTATATCCACTGGTTGGCACCACATTTGCCCCTGCACACCGAAGAGCCGTCCTGGATCGAGTCGGTGCGCGGCTTCTTGCAGGAACCACAACACAGCCTGGCGAGCTATCGCACGCGGCTGGCCGCGCCGCAGAATGAGCGCGCCCTCCCCTTGCGCGCGCAACTGCTCAGCGATGCATCCACACCGCAAATTTGCCAGAGCGTCTATGACGCGCTCATGAAAAATGGTGCCTCCGCGCGCGGGATCGGCTCGGTGATCGCGCTGGCCGCCTGCGATCTACTGCAAAATATTAACGCTGACGATCACGAGCTTTTTGTGCGCGCCTCTCACGCGCTACTCTTCGCCTCGGCCACTCGCCTGGTTTCCACACAGGTCCAGGAAGTGGAGGCACTGCCGCTGCTCTTCACCGCCGCGGCCTCAGTCAACAAGTTGTATAAAGATCTCGGCCCGCAAGCGGCTCTCGCGCCCGCTGCGGCACGTCCGGGCATCGGTGGTGGTCTGATCGCGCCCGCGCTGCTGGAGACTTTGAACGAGCAGATTGAGGCGCAGGACGTAGCCGGCGCGCTCTCCACGGCTCGCCGCTTCATCCATCTCGGCCACGACCCGCGCGCGCTTTTTGCCATGATTGGCCTGGGAGCCGCGCAGGCCGACGCGAGCGCCGATCAAGGACACACTCTGCAAATCGTGCTGGCGGCTGGCGATGAGTATGTATCCTGGCCGCGAGAACTGGCCCAGACAAGCATCGAGGGCTTCTTGCAGGCCGCGCTACGTGCCGCAGCCATGGCCAAACGCAATACCCTGGCGAGAGCGTAAGTGAGAGGAGGTGGAAGTGGGGCGGAAGCAGCAGGGCCCTGCTGCTTCCGCCCCACTTCCACCTCCTCTTGTCCCATGTGTTCCACGAATTTGTCCTACTCACGCATCATCTTCGGGCCAGTTTACGTTATTATCAATGCAATCAACAAATCTCACTCAAATAGTATGAATGTCTTCACGAGGAGAACCCTACGCATGCGTATAAGCAGGAAAAAGATCCGAGGCATGGCCCTCTCTCTCTTCTGTCTCACTACCACGCTTCTTTTCACCGGCTGCTCCCTGTTTGGCGGGAGCGGGCCGACTAAAGCGGGCAAGGCCCCGGCTAGCAAACAGGTCTACACATCTCCATTGCTTCTTTTAAATGGTAGCACCGACCTGACCACCCTGGATCCCGCGCTGGCCTATGATCAAAACTCGCTTTCAACTATCTCTATGGTGTATACCGGCTTAGTGCAGTTGGATGACCATATGCAGGTTCAGCCAGCGCTAGCCAGCAACTGGAGCCAGAGTTCAGATGGCCTCACCTGGACCTTTCATCTGCGTCCAAATCTGAAATTCAGCGACGGCACGCCGCTCACGGCCAGTGATGTGGCCTATAGCATCGATCGCGCGCTGCAGCCCGCGACTAAATCAACGATCGCGCCCATTTATCTGGGCGTTATTCAAGATTCGGACAAGCTGCTGAGCGGCGGCCTCACCACGCTGATCGGCGATAGCCTGCAAGCTGTGGACGCACACACCCTCAACATCGTTACACAGAAGCCCGCGCCCTACTTTCTCAGCATGCTGGCCAACGCTTGCTCCTATGTGGTTGAGCAGAAGCTGGTCAAGACTTATGGCAATACCTTTACCGATCATCTGGGTGAGGGTGGTGGTGCTGGACCATTTATCGTGAAGCAGTATGTACATGGGCAGAAAATCGAGTTCGTGCCCAACCCCAACTACTATGGTTCTAAACCCCAACTGCGTTCGGTTGTCTTCCCATTCTATACGCAGCAAGCGGCGGCCTACAACGATTACGCGGCGGGCAAAGTGGATACCGCTGGCGTGCCGCTGGCCGCGCTGCCCGGGATCGCCAAACGCCCGGATTATCATCAGATCCCTCAATTGTGGATTAACTACTATACCATGAACTATAACGTTCCGCCGTTTAATAATGTGAATATCCGCCAGGCTTTCGCATTAGCTATCAACAAAACAGCCATCGCGCAGAATGTCTGGAAAAACACCGTGATCCCGACCAACCATATTATTCCGCAGGGCATGCCGGGCTACAATTCCAACCTGACCGGACCAGATGGAACAGACTCGCTGACTGGCAATCCTAAAGAGGCGCAGGCGTTGCTGCAACAGGGCATGAAGCAGGAGGGCTGGACCAGCACATCGCAGATCCCGGCCATCACGCTGACCTATGCCACCGGGTTAAGCAGCTTCGATCAGGAAGTTCAGAGCATGGTCGCCATGTGGCAAAAGGTGCTGGGCGTCGCTGTGACGGCCAGTCCGGTGGACTCCAGTACCCTGCTAGACCAGGTTTCGGCGGCCACCGGGAACTCCCAGGGTTTGCAAATGTGGGGACTCTCCTGGGTTGGCGAGTATCCTGACCCGCAGGACTGGCTCTCGCGCCAGTTCGCTAAAGGTTCCGTGTTTAACAACATGAACTACGGTCAGAATGTCGCCAGCACCGATGGCGCGCGTCAGCAACTCACTCAGAATCAACTGGCCAGCGCTGACAGCAATTTCTCGACCAGCGTGCGCCTGCAGAGCTACCAGCAGGCGGAACAACAACTGGTCAACGATGTCGCCTGGTTGCCGATAGAGCAGGTGAGCAGTGTTTTCTTGCGCAAGCCCTATGTGGTAGGGGTTGTTGATAACGGCATGGGCATCATCCCGCCGGATGACTGGGCTGGCATTTACATTTTGCAGCACTGATTTGCTACGGTCTCCCACCGGACGCCTCCACCGCCCCTGGTGTGCGTCCTCGTGGGAGGGGGCCGTGGGGCGGGGTGTCCTGCTACCAACACTGGACTCCGCCTGTTTCTGGGGGAAAAGCTAAATCTGGGCAATTTTCTCACTTGCCGAAGACCCAGCCAGATTCCGTGTGAGATTTCTCACTGATCCGGCGTAGTATTACTATGCCACTGTTTGCACTGGTTCTTTCGCAAAACAGATTTCTCTGCAGAAATGATTCTACGAGGGGCACCGAGGACTTATGTATTTACATATGCCTGGATTAAACAAGCACCGTGACTCACGATAAGAGGGTATCAATTCCCGTGGGTCATGGTGCTTGTTTGTAGAAAAGCACCCGGAGCAAGCGCTTTTGTGAGAGAGAGGGAGATGTATGGCATCTCTCTGGTAGGCGTGTATTTTTATTCCTTTTATGATGAGGAGAAATCACACATGAGATCTGGCAAGAAATTCACCTTGGGGTTTTTGCCAACCTTGCTTGCCGTTGTGGCAATGCTCGTCGTAGCGTGCGGCGGGCCGGGTGGACCCACTAAGGCAACCGCAGCTCCCGCGGGCCAGCAGAATTATCGCATTGATGAGCCGGTCAGCGATATCTCGACCTTTGACCCTGCTCTGACGACAGACCTCTATTCGTCGCAGGCCATCAACATGGTCTTCACGGGCCTGATGCAGGAGAACGATCAGTTGCAGGTCACGCCGCAAATGGCGACCTACAGCGTCTCTTCGGACAACCTGACCTACACGTTCCATATGAAGCCCAACCTGA
>WNFI01053958.1_pt2 | contig 10455 bp, 8 predicted proteins | sample 5400471 | NCBI WGS metagenome assembly WNFI01 (sample SAMN13153348, study PRJNA577476) | soil metagenome | isolation source: 100 cm saprolite on Douglas fir-dominated hillslope | place: USA:California | collected 2013-09-17 | reverse complement strand
GACAAGCGCGCGCTGGTTTTGTGGGGGGCGGCGGGAATTCTCGGAATTGTCTTCGCGCAAAGATTTTTTTTCCAGGCGTTTCCCGAAGCGTCCGTTAATTTCCAAGTTTCGCGCGAAGAAGCCGTTGCACGCGCGAGACAATTTGTCGCCGGCGTCGGTGAGAACGTCAAAGGCTATCAGTCCGCAGTCGCGTTTGATGTGGACGACGAGGCCAAGACTTACCTGGAACGCGAACTGGAGCTGCAGCAAGCGAACCAGCTCATGTCGTCGGACCTGCACGCGTGGTATTGGGAAGTGCGCTTCTTTAGGCCGCAGCAGGAGGAAGAGTTCCGCGTGCGTGTGAGCCCCGCGGGACAGATCGTCGGATACGCCCACAAAATTGAAGAAGCGCGGGCCGGACCGTCATTGGAACGCGCTGCGGCCGAAACTGCAGCGCAAGGTTACTTGACCTCGAAGCTGGGGATGGATTTGAAGGACTGGGATCTGCTTCCCGAAGAGGCCAATTCGAAGAAGAAGCCAAACCGCCTGGATTGGGACTTTACTTGGGAAAAACGCGGCTTCCGGGCGAAGGACGCGCCATACCGGCTGCAAGTAAGTTTGCACGGAGACCGCATTGGCGGGAGCGAAGAGTTCTTGAAAGTGCCGGAAGCATGGCAGCGGAGCTTTTCGCGGCTACGGTCCGGGAACAACACGCTGGCGAGCGTTTTTTTTCTGCCCTATTTCGCGCTGCTTGGTGTCGCACTGTGGATGGCGATTCGATTTACAAAGCGGGGACAAACGTCGTGGCGAGGCGCGATTCTGCTGGGGTTAGCGGTTGCGGCGCTGATTTTCCTGCAGGGGCTGAATGACTGGCCGCATTGGGCCTCCAGCTACGACACCAATCAACCCTACGTGAACTTCCTTGCGGTAAAGATCACGATGGCTTTGCTCTTTGCGGTGCTTTCCGCGCTGACGGTGACGCTGGTGTTGCCTTCAGCGGAACCGCTCTATCGCGCTTCCCAACCTGAGCGAATGCGGCTGTCGCGAGCCTTTACGCTGCGCGGATTGCGCTCGAAGGAATTTTTCTCCGCCGCGGTGGTTGGAGTTTCCATGGCGGCGGCGCACATCGGGTATGTCGTCGCGTTTTACGTGGTGGCGAGCAAGTATGGCGCGTGGGCGCCGCAGGAGCTGAATTTTGATGATTCGGTGAACACGGCTTTTCCGTGGATCTCCGGCGCGGCCATCGGTCTGCTGGCGTCAACGAACGAGGAGTTTACTTTCCGGCTCTTTGCGATTCCCTTTTTCAGGCGAATTACAGGTTCGCGCTGGATCGCCGTGATTCTACCTGCTTTTCTGTGGAGCTTTCTGCACAGTAATTATCCGCAGGAACCGGCGTACATTCGGGGCATTGAAATTGGCCTGGTGGGGATCGTCGCGGGCATCGTGATGCTGCGCTGGGGAATTGTGGCAACGCTGATTTGGCACTACACCGTGGACGCGTCGCTGGTCGGATTGCTGCTGATGCGCTCGAACAGTCTGTACTTCAAGGTCTCGGGAGCGGTGGTGGCCGCGGCCGCGCTCGCGCCACTGGCATTCGCGTGTATTTGCTACTTGACGCGCGGCGGATTCGAAACGGACGAAGAGCTGCTTAACCGCGCAGTGCCTGCGCCGGAAATCGATTTCAAGGCGGAACATGCCGTTGCAACTGCTGAAGCCGAGTCAACTCGGTATGAAGCGCTTGCTCCTGCGATGATTGCGTTCCTGGCAGTTTGCGCGGTGGTTGGCGGCGTCTTGGTATGGCGCCTGAAGCCTCAGGAGGTAGGAGAGTACCTAAAGCTTTCCGTGGACGCGCGTTCGGCTCGCGTGCTGGGGGACGAGATCCTGCGGCAGCGCCACGTGGACCCGAATTCCTATCGCCACGCCACGGTGCTCGCGGATATTGCCAATCCGATCACAAACGAATACCTCCGCCAGCGCGTGGGCATCGCAGGAATCAATACGATTTACGCAAATCAGATTCCAGTAGCGCTCTGGCGCGTGCGTTATTTTCGCGACGGCCAGCCGGAAGAGTATGCGGTGATTCTGCGGCCCGATGGCGGGCTGCACTCCATCCACCATACGCTGGCAGAAGAAGGGCCAGGGGCCGCACTGACCAAAGAGGAAGCCAAGGCGCGAGCAGAGAAATTCCTCGCCGAAGAAAAGAAGATCGATCTTAAGGCCTGGACGCTTGTCGAATCGAGTTCCGATAAGAGGCCGCATCGCATCGATCACTCGCTAACCTGGCAACAGAACGCGCCCCTTGACGGGGGTTCAGCTTCACCCTCCAACTCGGCCGATCATGCCTATGCACGCATCGATGTTGAGGTTCTGGGTGACGAGCTGGCGAATTACCGCACCTACGTCAAAATTCCCGACGAATGGGTGCGCAAACAAAAGGAGCTTACTCTTCTTCGCACCGCGGTAAATTATGGGATTCCTGGGCTTTTTTTCTGCGGTCTCGTCGTTATGGGGCTGATTGTATTCTTCAAGAACTTTAAGTCCGAAACGGCGCGCGCAATTCCTTGGAAGCGTATTGGCCTCTGGTCGTTCTTGGGAATTTGCGGGTTCCTCTTGGTTTTCGGGTTCGGGAGCGAAATCGCTGAGCAATTGAACAGGTACGATACTTCGAATCCTTTGAAGTTCACATACGCAGGAATCGCTATTGCCGTGCTGCTCGGAGCGCCATTCGTTTACGGCTCCATCGCGCTCTTGTTTGGGATGGCCTGGTTCTACGCCGCGCGGGCTTTCGGCAAGGAGCACCTGCCCGGCTGGCTTGGAATGCCGGAGAACTACTATCGTGACGCGTTTTGCATCGGCCTAGGCGGATCCGCCGCTCTGCTCGGCTTGCAACGTCTCTTTGCCGTGGCGTCACCGCTTTGGCCAACGGTGCATCGCGCCCTTCCCGCTTCCTTTGGACAGGAGTTTGACGCCGTTCTTCCGGCGGCCTCGTTCGCCGGAGGCATTCTGCAGCATGGCTTACTGTTGACGGGAATTGTCGTCGCGGTCGCCGCCTTCGTGGCATCAGAAGTTCGTCACCCGGGAATGCGGATTCTGTTACTCGTCCTCGGAGCTCTTTCTGTCACGCCCGGAAACTGGGGAAACTTGGAGGATCTCGTCAAACAATTCCTGACGCAGCTCATTCTCCTCGGCGCTCTTATTGTCGGCGTGCGCTACATCATGCGCTTCAACATTCTCGGCTGCTTCTTGGTCGTGGCTGGGACTTCCTTGCTCAGCGGGACTTCCGAACTGCTTGCGCAGCCGGATTCGTTCTATCGTGCAAATGGCTATGCTGTTCTGGCGGTGCTGATTTTGCTTTTCGCCTGGCCCCTGGTGGCGTGGCGCAGGGGGGAGAATTCGGGGACAACAGGAGTCCCTGCTTCTGGTCTTTAGTCATGCACAAAGCAACTTAAGCCAAACCCGAAGCATCAATTAGGACGGAGAATCCTGAAACAAAATCCACAGGTTGGGCGTTGTTATAATGGGAAGCGGTGCTCACCCAAGCGCGTTGCAGTGCGTCCAAAATGGGTGGTCGCGTGGTGCGTAGCGCTGAGCCAATTGCCGGCATTGGCGCTAACGTGTTGCTTTACAAGCAGCAACACCGATTCACGCGAAGAGAAAGCGAAATATGCCGCTCCCCAGATGGGCTCTGGCTTTGGCCGATAATAACGGTCGTTCGAGCAGCACGGACGCCGCCCTGGCCTCGGTGATCTCCTTGTCCCAGCTTGATGAGCGTGCCCTGGTGGCGGAAGCGCAAACGGGCAGCCGCGCGGCTTTCGAGGAACTCGTGCGCCGCCATGACCGGGACGTCCTGCGTCTGGCGCTCAATCTGATGAAACGGCCCGAGGATGCCCGGGACGTCTACCAGGAAGCCTTCCTCAAGGTCTACCGTAACCTCCACCGTTTCCGCTTCGAGTGCAGCTTTTACACTTGGCTCTACCGCATCGTCACCAACGTTTGCTTGGATCACTTGCGCCGCCGACAAGCGCGTCCGGAAGATCAATCTCCGGAATTGAATTCCGCGCACCACGAGGAAGGCATCACCGATTTTTTCGAGCGCCAGCGCGAGCACCGGCCCACGCTGGACCCCGAAACCGTGAAGAATTCGCTATTTCGCGCCACGCGCAAACTCCGCCATGAATTGGGAGGCCTGCGATGAGCGTCTTTGAAAAGAACATTCGCTGCGAAGACGTTGCCTCGCTTCTAGTTTTCTACGCCTGCGATGAAGTGAGCGACAAGGAACGCAAACAGATTGAAGCGCACGTTGCGGTTTGCACAGCGTGCGCCGCGCAGCTGGCCGAAGAGAACCATCTTCAGGAAACGATGATAGCGGCGATGCGGCCCGCCGACGAGCTTGATGCTTCCGGTATTCTGCTCTCGCAGTGCCGTAGTGAGCTTGCCGAGGCCCTCGACGATCTTTCCGCGCCTCCGATCCAGGAACATTGGCGTCCCTTTGGCTGGTTGCGCCGCTGGATGGCGTTGCGTCCGGCCTGGAGCGGCGCCTTGCTGGTCCTGTTTGGAATCGTAGTAGGAGCTCAGGTTGTTCCATGGGTGCAGAATGGCAATCGCGGCGATGCGAGTGGTCAGGCTATGAACGTCACGGCCAAGCCGCCGTTCACGAAAGATCAACTGGATAACATGGCGATTGCCGGCGTCAATTTTTCCACTTCCTCAGATTCGGGAACTCCCAGTGTACAACTCCATCTCAGTGCCGAGCAGCCCATGATTCTTACGGGCCGCGCCGACGATGGCGATATGCGCAGCGTCTTGACCTACGTGGTGGAAAATGGCGAGCGCTTCGACGCCGGTGTCCGTCTCGATTGCCTCGAAGCATTGAAGGCGGCTTCGCGAGATTTGCAAGTGCGCCGGGCGCTGATCACCGCTTCTCGCAGGGATCAGAATCCTGCGGTGCGCATGAAGGCTCTGGAGTCGCTCCGTGATACGGCGTCTCACGATGACGTCCGGCAAGCCCTGCTCGATGTGCTGGAGCATGACCTCAATCCGGGCGTGCGAGTTGAAGCCGTCAACGTGCTTGTTGGATCTTTGCAGCATGGTGAAACGGCAGAGAACGCACCCGAGCCGAATGATCCCGGACAATTGGTAAAGACTGGCGCTCCGGAGACGGACCCATCAGTTGATCGCGTAGTTCGCGTGCTGCAGCAGTTGCAACGCCGGGATCCCAGCCGCTACGTGCGGGTGCGCAGCGCCGCCGCCTTGCGGCAGATTGGCCCGCGCGAAGCACAGTGACCGGTCAGACGGCTAGAAATCAAGTTCGAGCATGAACATGTGTTTTGATCAGAAGCTTTTTCCCATGGCACGCCCCGTGGCGTTGCTCCGTGCGTCGATGCTCCTGATTTTCTTGGCGCACCTCGGGCAGCCGGTCTTTGCGGCCGATGCCAAAGAACCCGCAGCTCTCGAACATACGCAACCCTCTGAGCCGGGCTCGCAGCATGCCAGCGCTGTTCGCAATGGCGTGCTTAGCACAAGAGACAATCTGACGCTGCGGCTGACGACGGATCTTGGCTCCGTGAATATCGTCCAACTTGAGGCTGGCACCGCCCCTGTTGTGCGCTACACCGTGCACATCGAAACCGACGCTCGCGGCACCGTCGCCCAGCAACTGCTCGATTCTTATTCTCTCAAAGCGAAGTCGCTTTCCTCTGGAGTGGAGATTACCGGGACGCTTCCGCCACACGTGGCGCGCTCGGCGGATGCCCAGTTCTGGGTGCAATTTGAGGTCGCTGTGCCGCGCGGCTACACCGTGGACATAAACACCGAGGCCGGCGACATCACGACGGCGGATATTGGCGGCATCGCTTCCCTACACACCCAGGGCGGAAACATCAAGACAGGACGCATCGGCGTTTCGGGACTGCACGACGCATCGTGGGGCCGCTCCGCCGCAAAAATTGAGACGGAAGGCGGCCATATTCAGGTTCTTGACGTTGCGGGCGACCTCACGGCCATCACCGGGGGCGGACACATCAACGTCGGCAACATTGCGGGAGACGCTTCGCTGCGTACAGGAGGCGGCCACATCCGCGCGGGCCAGGTTGGAGGGCGCGCTGAGCTGGAAACCGTTGGCGGCAACATCACCGTCGCACATGCAGGGAGCCTGGTCAGCGTACGAACCGGCGGCGGGCAGATTGATTTCGGAGAAGTGCGAGGTTCGGTGCGCGCCCAGACAGGCGGAGGCGGGATTCGCGTCATGTACGTTTCTGGGCCGATGGAATTGGAATCGAGCAGCGGCAGCATCTGCCTGACTCGAGTTGCCGGCGCGCTGCAGGCGGCAACTTCCGGCGGCACGATTACAGCGTGGATCAATCCGGATACGCCTGCCGGAGGCGGAAACGTGCGGCTCGCGGGCGCGTCGCAGCTTGCTTCTGGCAATGGCGACATCATCGTGTTTCTGCCGCGGAATCTCGCCGCGAACATTGATGCCACGGTGATTAACGGAGGCGAGCGCCATATCGAAGCGGATCCAGCGCTGCATTTGACGATGCAGGCGTCTGCCAATGGTTCCGGTCCCGTTCATGCCATGGCCATTCTGAATGGGGGCGGCGCCCCGCTCAAATTGAAGACCACTGCCGGAAAGATCCGCCTTAAGTTCCTGGATTCGGATGTTGCCCTTCACCAAATGCTGGTCAGCGAACAGGTCGACCGCCTCAACCATCGATTGGAAGAATATGGGTTCTCTCCTGAACCTTTTCCCTTCGGAGCCGGGCCAACGCCCCCGGCATTGGCCGAAGCGCCGACTTCACCCGATCCGAAAACGGACTGGCTGGAAACCTGGCTGACCTGTTTGGAAATCAAGTTCAGGGGAGGCGTGACCGAGGCTCCGGAGGACTTCCAGAAGCGGCTCGTCAATTTTCCGAAGCCTTCGTATCCGGCGCTCGCGCAACGGGCTGGTTTGCAAGGCTTCGTGAAGTTGCAGGTGCGAGTGAAGAAGGACGGCAGTATCGAAGTGCAGAAGCTCCTTGAGGGAGAACCGGCTAACCGCCTCGGTGCACGCGAATTTTGTTGGGTCCTCAGTTTTCGTTGGTGACAAGTACTCGAAGGGGGTAGAACGTTATGTTCCGTCAAGCTCTCCGCGCGACTGCTTTGTGTGTACTGCTTCTGGCTGTCATTGGGGCTGTTCCCAGCTTTGCAATCAGCAAGGAATTCAATCAATCTTATCCCTTGCAACCCGGAGGTTCCCTGGAGTTGCAAAACGTCAACGGCACCGTGGACGTGCAAGGATGGGATCGCAACGAGATTGAGGTTCGCGCGGTAAAGACCGCTAAACAAAAGGAGTCCGACCTGGAGCGTGTTTCCATCGAAATTGACGCCAGGCCGGATGCAGTCTCCATCGCCACGCGCTATCCGCAAAATGAGGGTGTGGAAGTGGCGGTCGATTACACTATCCATGTTCCGCACGGCGCGCGCGTCGAGCACATCGGCACGGTAAATGGAACGCTGCGAATCGCCGGCGTCGAAAACGTGGAAGATCTTCACACCGTGAACGGCAACATCGAAGTATTCGAAGCCGGCGGGACGATCCACGCGCACACCACCAACGGTAATGTGCACCTGGAGCTGGCGCATCTTGCCGACAAGACCGGCGCCAGCGCGGAGACCACCAACGGCTCACTGGTTCTTGCTGTGCCATCCGATATGCAGGCAGACGTGGAAGCTCGCTGCCTGAACGGAAACTTCCATTCCGAACTGCCCATGACGATGGAGAGTAACCAGCGTCCACGGGAAATACACGGCAAATTGGGCCGCGGTGGCGCGCCGATTCATCTGCGGACCGTGAACGGCGGAATCCGGGTCGTCATTCTACGGTCGACTGTCTGACGCTTTTCTATTCGGTGCGTCTAACCGCCAAGGAGGATGGGGACAATGAACAAACGAAATTTGCTTGCCATCGGTGGAGCCCTGGCGCTCGGGCTGGCTTTGGTTGCATTGCCGGCTAGTTCTGCAAGACCTCAAAGGCATGATGATTCAAAGATCGCACGCTTGCAGCGAAAGATCGAAGAGCTGCAGGCAAAACTGCAAGCTGAGCTTGAGAACCGTGCAGATCAAAGGGTGGAACTCGGCGAAGCAGACGAACCAGTGGATTCTGCGCAAGCTATCGTTACCGAGCAGTATCCCGGGCAGATCGAAGTTCAGCCAAAGATCGAAACGGACGACATGAATATTGTCATCGGCGACGACGGTTCGAGCTGGCTGGGCGTCGAAACGCACGAAGTCACTTCAGAAAAGGCCAAGGAACTGAAACTCTCCGCGGAGCGCGGCGTGGTCCTGGGAAAGATCGTTCCAGACAGTCCCGCGGCCAAGGCCGGCCTCAAGGAAAATGACGTGGTGACGGAAATCAACGGGCAGCGGGTCGAAGGCGCGGCACAGTTTCGGCGCATGATTCATGAGACTCCCGCTGGGCGCAGTATCCAGCTTACGGTGTTGCGCGACGGGCGGACGCAAACCATCAGTGCGACCCTTGGCAAGTCCCAGGAACGCCACCGCACGATGAGGATGGTGGCGCCAATGCCAGGAACATTCGCCTTCCGGATGCCGGAGATCCTGGACATTCCTTCAATGGAGTGGAATGGCAACCTGCTCTTTGGCGGCGGGCAGCCCCGGCTGGGCATTGACGCGGAAGACCTCAGCGGGCAACTGGGCACGTTTTTCGGCGCGCCCGACGGCGAAGGAATTCTCGTTCGCGATGTAAACACCGGTTCGCCCGCGGAAAAAGCCGGCGTAAAAGCGGGCGATGTCATTACCTCGCTGAACGGCGAGCGCATCCGCANNNNCATCCGCACCGTCGGCGAGCTTCGCGAGAAACTCTCCGCGAAGCGTGAGGATAAGGACCGCACCGTGAAGCTGGGTGTTCTGCGCAACAAGAGCGAGATTTCGCTCAGCGTTGAGTTGCCGGCGCCCGCCGCGCGCACCAAGCGTCTTGTGTCGCATCGTACGAATATTTAATGCGAGCGAACTCCCCGGCGCCGCTCGGGGCCTTTTTACTTGCAGTTGCTGGGGCAGTTGCACGCTGCCCGGTCAAGAATCTTCCGGCGGTAGGGCGGAGACCGCATCAAATGCGGCATAGTGATGGTGGTGCTCGTCCGGCTCGTTGAGCGCGGCTCCACCGCGCTCGACCCAGGCATGCGCTTCAAACGCTCCATTCTCTTTCCGAATGCCGATGCGAAGGTGTGAGGAAATCCCCTGACGCCCGAGAAGCCACCAGAGCGCCATGGATTTTGCCAGGCAGGAAGGATGAACCAGCCCGTGGCGATCGGCGGTGTTAACCATGTGCGCGGTCGCCGCCACACGCTTGCTGACAAGAGCGGCGTCCGGTTCGTGTTTGGGATCGAAAAGGAATTGCTGAAGCGTTGCCTGCGTGGCCCGGAAGCCTCGCCATCGCAAACTCAGAGCCACCAACGGCAACAACACCAAAGCGCGCAGAAAAAGCTTCTGCGCCGGGCGTTCCACTGCGCTAAATCGCCGTAGCTGTTCCCACATCTGCAGCGAGAACTCGGAGCAGCCCGCTGTCCACGAGCCGGCTCAAGAGTTCCATGAGGTTGGAGCGAAGCAATTCAGGTTCGACATCGAATTCCGCGAGAAGCTCCTGGTAGGCCACGTCAATGTTGGGCGATTCCGTCAACAACTGCCACATACGCGTGCCGGTTTCGTCCAACCCGAAGTACTGCTCGGTTTCCAGGTTCAGCAAGACGGACTCCCGATCGAGAACACGTACCAGCACGTGTGCTGGTGATGCGGCTCGATCCGTAAATGAAACCATCGGCACGACTCCCCGGGAGCCCGGGTGCCAATTCAATCGCACGCGGAAAGGATTGCCCCTTGAAAGCATTCTACTTGGGATTGCGGTGTTTCGCCACGTACGTTAACCCAGAGAACTTGGCCCACGCATAGCTAACGAAAAAAAGGCCGGCCCCCATCGCGGAACTGGCCTGAAAGGCTCACTCAGCTTTGATTAGGACTTCTTTTTCTTCATATTCACTTTGGTGTCGATGCCTGGAGCCATCAACTGTAACTGGTCGAGCCCCTGCTTAGCCTGCTGGCCCCACGTCCCATTAGGATCGAGTTCGACCGCTTTCTGGTAAGCTTCGATGGTTCCAGGCGCAAAAGTAAATACCTCTTTGTCGCCCACCTTCTTCGACGTCATTTTGTAGACGAGACAAGCACCCAGCAGGTACCAAGTCTGTGCATTCTTCGGATCTAACTCAGCAGATTTTTGGAGGGGCTCCACTGCATCGGCCCCGCGATTCGCGTTGTACAAACTGATTCCAAAGTTACGCCACGCGGTTGCGGCATTTGGCGGATCAAGCTCCGCGCTCTTCGTATATGCGCCTTTGGCATCATCGATCTTTCCGGCGCGCGCCAGGACGTTCCCGAGGTTGTTGTAATACCCCGGCACGTCACCCTTTACGGCGATAGCTTGCTGAT
>WNFI01043488.1_pt1 | contig 10455 bp, 8 predicted proteins | sample 5400471 | NCBI WGS metagenome assembly WNFI01 (sample SAMN13153348, study PRJNA577476) | soil metagenome | isolation source: 100 cm saprolite on Douglas fir-dominated hillslope | place: USA:California | collected 2013-09-17 | reverse complement strand
CACAGGTTCTAGAACTCCCGCAGTGGAATCTCGCGGAGGAGCGATTGCCCAGGCGAAGTATGCTCTATGCGCCCGCGCCAGTTGGTATGGGAACAGCCATGGGGGAGAGCTTGACCAGCTATCTTGCCCGCCTGGCTGCCGCTCACTGTGTCTACCCTGGCATTTTGCTTCGGGAGATGATCCTTCCCATGCTCGAAGAGGCAGAGACGCAGGACAATGGGCCAGAGCAGCATCCTTTGTGGAGACGTGATGGAAGCGGCTCGCATTTGATTAACGTAACTGGCTCTCGCGCCCAGGCCGCTCTCCAGGTTTTGGAAACGCTGACCATGCGTACTGATCTGAGCGGTCTTTCCCTGGCCTCGCTCACGGAAATACTTCCGCTCCGTGGATTAACTCGAAGCAGATTAGCTTGGTGCCCCATGTGCTACGAGGAGTGGCAGGCAAACGAGCAGATCGTGTACGATCCACTCCTCTGGAAGTTTCGAGAAGTCTCTTTGTGCGTCCGCCATGGTGTGCGCTTGCAGACTTTTTGCCCTCATTGTGTTCGATCACTGCCTCACCTGGCCTGGCGTTCCCGACCAGGATACTGTCCATTTTGCGCTTGGCCACTGTTCGGAGAACAAGCCGAAAGGCAAGAGTCGATTGATCCAGCAACACCTGAATTTGTCTGGCAACAATGGATCACGGAGACCTTGGGAACCGTTGTTGCACACCTTCCCTCGGTGCAGGGTGGCCCTCGGCGCAGGCGCATTCGGTTGGTAATCAACCATGTCGTGGAGCGGCTGACTGGTGGGAATATTGCTGCATTCGCTCGGCTTCTTGGCCTCTCGCGAAATACGATTGAGAACTGGTGTCAGGGCAAGCGCATTCCTGAAATGGATATGCTTTTACGGCTCTGTTATCGGCTCAAACTTCCTCTGGATGAGGTGTTGTTTCAGGATGCAGAGACGCACCAGCCATGTCTTCAAACACCCTTCCCAGGAACTTGTTTCCAACCTCGGAAACGAACTGCCATCGACAAAGAGCAGATCTTTCACTTGCTTGAGGAGGCTGCGGGCAGCACAGAAGATCCCTCACCCTCACTACAAGAGGTGGGTCAGCGGCTCGGCTATCAGCCAACGACTTTGTACAAGATCAATCGAGCCGCTTGTCACGCGATTGCTGAGCGATTCACTGCATATCGCCGAGAACTGCGAGAAACACGATTGCAGAGGTATCGCGAGGAAATCCGGCGGATTGCAATGTGTCTTCAGGCAGAGCAGGTGGCGCTTACGCAGAAGCATATTGGCCGGTACCTCGCGCAACCAGCCATTTTGCGCGATCCGAAAGTACGGGAACTCCTGCGAGAAGTCTGTTGTGAGTTAAAGACAAGCAATAGAAGCAATGGAGAAAAGCCACGATGAACCCTGTTCGCAAGCTCTTTGGCGTGATGTTCCACAGCAAGCAAACACAGCAGATTGTTCGTGCTCCATTGCAGCCCTCGCCTACATCTCCTGAAGAATGACGTGCATATTGGCGAGCAAAAGGCTTTCTGTGGGGGAGAACTGAACCGGAAATTGATACAAATCGTCAGGAAGAATTGAGCAAGCATCGTGCAATCATCCCTGATATTGCACAAGGAATCTATCCTTTCAAAGGGGTGAAACTCTCCCGTGCCGATGTTGAGTGGCTCCTGGCAACACATGAAAACGGACGAGGTCCAGTGATTTGGTTTGATGAGAGCCAACAGCATCGCAATGGACTGGATTTGCGTGGTGCCGATCTGCGCGGAGAAGATCTAAGCCGCCTTCCACTTGCACGAATGCGCGGTGGGCTGCGTTTTGATGAGTGGGAGCAAGCGACCATAGAGCAACGCGATTGGGCAAGTATTCGCTTGGAGAACTGTAATCTCTTCTGGGCACATTTAAACCATGCAAAATTGCGCAAGGCTCATCTGCAAAGGACTGAACTTAGTCGGGCCCACCTGGAGGGGGCTGACCTGTGCGAGGCCCATCTGGAAGAAGCCAATCTCACGAGAGCGCACTTGGAAGGAACGCATCTCATTGGGGCACACCTAGAGAAAGTGAATCTCAGCGGAGCTCTCTTGGAGAAGGCACGACTCGAAAACATTACACTGAGTGACGAAAAGCGTACGGGACCTCAGATGGTCGATGCACAATTAGGAGATACTAACCTTGCCATCATCAAATGGTCACAGGTGGAGATGCTAGCTGATGAGAACCGGGCACGAGAAAGAAAGCACGATGGAAAAGTGAAGGACAAAGCGACACAACTCGATGGGTACGAACGAGCTGTTCGGGCCTATCGCCAGCTTGCCATCGCACTCCAAAACCAAGGAATCAATGAAGATGCAGCACGCTTTGCCTACCGCGCTCAGATTCTCCAACGAAAGGTACTTTGGAAACAGCGAAATTTCTGGAAGTGGTTGGGTTCCGCATTATTGGCTTTACTGGCAGGATACGGCTATCGCATGTGGCGTATTCTCGCCGCCTATCTGATCATTGTCTCAATATGCGCGGGAGCGTATTTTATCATTGGTATCTACTACGCCCCCCATTTATCCTTGCTTCAAGCATTTCTCGAAAGCATTACTGCCTTTCATGGGCGCGTCTTCTATGAGGCATTCACTCCTGATACTCCACAAATTTGGGTTACAGCTTTTGAGGCGATCATGGGTCTTGTCATTGAGGGGGTGTTTATTGCTATGCTCGCTCAAAAGTTCTTCGGCAAGTAATGGGGGATGAAAGAAAAGTATGTACAAACTTGTTACGGAATTTTCCAAAAACACCATATCTTGGCCGAGGTGGCCATTTTATGCCGAGAGTCACAATAAGAGAGGCAGGGAAGTCGAGCAGGGGGGTAAAGGGCATGGATAGGATCATGCCTATCATTGTACCGCAGCGATAATTACGGCGCATCGATAGGTTCTTTGTGACTCAGCCGGGTCACAGCGAGATTGCAAGCTCGACTTCCTATATTTAGTGTACTGCGAGCTCCAACAAGCAAGGTGTGTGATGTGTCATGGTGTTTCTTTTTGCTTCAGAGAAAATAAGCAGAGAGGACAGGAGACGGAAAATTTTGCGGAACAAAATTTTCCGTCTCCTGTCCTCTCTGCTTAGAAAAAGAGTTTTACACCCGACGAGCCGTCCTGCGGCGCAGTGGCGGAAGCAGGACTACGCCCAGAAGCAGACCCGCAACGATGCCGCCGAGGTGATCCTGCCAGGCAATACTCGAATTGTAAAAGTCAAAACCGACGTTAATCAGCAGCCAGAAGGCCCACTGACCGATCATGGCGTTGCCAGCTGGGCCAAGGGCGCGGCGATTGACAAAGAAGAAGGCACCCAACGCCCCAAAGACACCTGCAATGGCCCCTGAGGCTCCTACAGCGAAGCCGCCTGGAACGAGGACGTACATCGCAATGCCACCAACGATGCCAGAGGCCAGGTAAATCAGTAGATAGCGCCACTTGCCATAGAACATCTCGACTGCCGGACCAATAAAAAAGAGCGAGAGCATATTGACGCCAATATGGAAGAGGCTCAAGTGCAAGAACATTGCAGTGAAGATACGCCAGAACTGACCCTGAGCAACCAAAGGATTATATTGCGCCCCCAGGTTCAAGAGCGCCAACGCACCGTTTTGATCCTGGCTAAAATCGACGAATTCATGGCTGACAAGCGCCACGATGAGATAGGCAATTGCATTCAACGCGATTAGCATGTACGTCACAAAACGCGGGTTCTGGTTCATCCAGAAGCGCGCGCGAATCATGCGGCGGCGCATCATGTCGGGTTGCGAACCTGAAATCTGGTGTTGCTGCTGTTGTAGCGTAGACGGCGCGATCTCAGGCGAGTCTGCGGGAGTCGCTGCGGGCGGCGTGATGCTGGTTGGTTGGTTGCTGTAGCCTTTGGTGTAGGCAGCGTCGACCTCTGGGAAACAATTCTCGAACTTGCCTCCGAATGAGAGACGCGAGGCGCGTGAGCGCGCGAGGCCAGCGTCGTAGCTTTGATTGGTTACGCGCAACAGATGGGCGCGTAGTGCGTGGGCGTAGGCGTTGCCTGGATCATCTTGCAGCGCGGCGTCGACTCTTTGCAAAGACTGATCGTAGTGCCGATCGAGCAGATCGAGCAGGGCCTGAGCCAGATCATACATGGGGCCGCTCGCTGCCAACTCCTGCACTTTGCGGCAGGCCATATGCACGACGCCATAAGAGCCAAGCGCCAGATTGGCCTCGGCCAGCCCCAGGTGAATCAGTGGATTTGCTGGCTCAAGTTGCGCGGCGTGGGCATAGGCAATGGCAGCCTCGCGCCCCTTCCCTTGCGCCAGAGCCTGTTTGCCCTGTTCCAGATAGGTTGTTACGTCTGTTTGTGCTTCCAACGGATTATCCTCCGACAACATGGATAGTAATAAGTGCGATCAAAACGGTGGGAACGATCACCAGAAAGGCCAGGGACCAGCGGCACTTCAGGCTATGCGCGTCTGCTTCTCTTTACCTATACGTTTGATGGGAACCAAAGTTACCCGGACATTTCTTGCCTGCTTATTCTAACGATTATAGCGTACATTTGGACGCTTGCCCAGACTGAGTATCCGAAAAGCACACCATCGCTTTGATATATGGCAATCTAAACCGTTATCATAGATGGCAGTTCATAAATGAGTTTTTTAGCAAAGCACAAATTCATGATGCTTTAGCTGAAGAGCTTTGTTAGTACAGGTATAGGCCTTTAGAGATGTATATGCGCGAAGGCGGCGATGCCGTTGAGAATAAATTGCACAGCTAGCGCGGCCAGCAGCACGCCCAGAATGCGCGAGAGCACCAGAATACCGGTGCGACCCACGCGCTTGACGATCAGCAAGCTGCTGCTCATCACGATCCAGGCCGCCACCAGTGAACTGGCGATGGCTGCAGCCACGGCCAGCAGCTCATAGATATTCGGCGTGGCTTGACCAACATAGAGAATCGTTGTGGCGATCGTGCCAGGGCCAGCGATCATCGGAATAGCCAGCGGGAAGACGCTGATATCCTCCCTGGTCATGGCCTCCTCTTCCTCTGCTGGCGTCTCGCGCGCGCCCGACTGGCGACCAAAGAGCATATCGACCGCAACCATGAAGAGGAGCGCGCCACCGGCGATATTAAACGCGTAGAGATTGATCCCCAGGCTGTTTAGCAGAAAGCGGCCGACGAGCGCAAAAAACGCGATAATTCCCGCGCTAATCAGCACCGCGCGCGTGATAATATGTTGGCGCTGCTTATCACTCATGGCCGCAGTCAGACCAATCACAACCGGTGCCAGCCCTACCGGGTCAATAATGGTAAAAAATGTTACAAAGGCTTGAACGGTAAATAACAAGGGAGAAGACCTCAAAATATCGCTTGTTTGCTGCCAATTCCTGCGCTTTCTCCACTGATTCCCCTCTAGGTACCCCCTACTTCTCCGCTATCCACATGGAGAAAAAGGCAGAGTGAAGGCGGGACTTTTTCCGCCTGGCTCAGTATAGCATAATCTCTGCCGGCTCGTTAGAGAAGTAGGTAAATAGGGCTTCGCCAATAATCAGTGCCATTGGCGTGTTGAGATGGGTGTAGGTGGCATGGCAGCTCCTAAGGCAATCTGCCAGCGAATGCTGCGGTCAGGTCGCGGTTGGCACAAAGCCGAAAATAAGAGGAACTCCAGGAGAGTTCTTACGGAAAGAGCGTTGAGGTCGCGGAGTTGGGGCTGAACTTGCTGCGCCTGCAATATTCCCAGGTCTTCGTTGAATAACGGGTAACGATTGATGCTGGATAGGATGGAACGTTAAGGATGAACAAACGTTCCATCCTATCCAGCATCAATCGTTACATATCCTTTTTAGTGGCGGGGTGCCAGGCGACACGTGCCGGTCTGGTTATCCCACTCTTTTTGCACAAGGTAGGGATGGCCGTTCCAGACCACGTTGGCGCGCTGGGCATTGCGCCAGCCGAACTGCGCGACACACTTATCGCCGATCTCGTTGCCGCTGGCATCGACCCAGGCATCGCCCAGAGGATCGGTCACGGCCTCCATCAGCTCGTGCGAGGCTCCATCGATGGTCTCATCAGCATCGTTATGGTTAGGGCCGAACGTGTTTTCACAGCCGAAGCTCGCGGCGTAAGGCATACTCGCGTAAATTGTGTCGGTGCCAAAAGCGCTGTGATAGGCACAGAACATGTTGGTCGCGCACTGCGCGTGAGTGCCGTCTATACATACATTTTCGCCAGCTTCGGTGAAAACAAAGAACATGTTGTGCATACTGGATTGCCAGCCATTCGTCTGTTGGGCACGCGTGACCTCGTGCTGGATATCGCTATCCAGGATCGGGTTGCCCGCGTAGTGCTGGTGGTCCATCCACGCACCGGACAGCACCGCGTTCGTTGGCGCAGCGCCGTTTGCCTGCTTATATTCGTGCGCGATTAGAACCGCCGCCATAACGCACATTCTGGTTTCTCGTCTGTTGAGCCGTGGCTTGCAAGCGCAGATGCGCTCTGGGCAGTGGATCGTCATCAGCCCGAGCATGAGTGGCTGCGCTCGCGAGCGGTGCCATGGTCAGAGATGTGCAAATAAGCATGAGGAGAGCAGCCGCGAGAGCCAGCGGTGCCTGAGCACGGAGTTTCATAGGAAAGTTTCCTTTCACGAAAAAGCGCCCAAAGAGTTCCTTTCATGAAAGCGCTGAAAAAGTAAAAACGTCAGCCGTTTCTGGGTACGGATGTCGCTATCCCGGAACGGTCGAGCGTCTGTCGGGCAGAGGTATGGCAAAGCAACCTCAACTTGTGTCAAATAGTACAGTTCTATATATTGATGCGTCAATCTGTATAGGCCAACCGGGCTAGCTGATCAGAAATTTTTGTGGCATTTTAATCGTTGAATTCATTGACAAAGCTCTTGCTATCTGATTATACTTAGACTTGGTGCTACTACTATCCCGGTTTGATGTCTGGCATTTGGAGATATGCGATATTAAACCGCGTATGTTCCAACCCTGATGGCTAACACGTGGTCTGATCCCAGTCTTGTCTTTCCCTTGGGCGTTTTTTTTGCTGACTTCTGCAACATGCAGTCTGGTATAGAAAGGAAGTGTCCAAATGTTCGTGTGCCGGTATGTTGCTTCACGACGAATAAACAATTAGCGGCTTGTAGATGATCTACCCCTAGTGTGTTTAACATACCTAAATGAGCAGGAGACGTTCATGAAGAACAAGAATCTTAAATTCGCTCTATGTTCTGTGTTTGCAGCTCTAGCTATGTTAGTCAGTGCGTTTACCTCTGGCCCTGCTTTCGCGCAGGGAGTGAGCCCCAGGTCAGGCGGAGGCGGTGTTACCGTCTCAGCGATCAAAGGACATGCCCCCACGGCTGTCAGCCATACCATGAATTTGCATAGTCTGCCAGTGGCAAAGGGGAAGTTAACAGCAGCCACAACTGGCCATCGAACATCACCCCTGATCGTCAGCCCACGGCTGGCGCAGGCGAAAAAGAATAGCAACCGAAAAGCCCCGGCGGCGCAGGCCACGAGCAGTCCCGCCGCTGCTTCTGCCGCGCAACCCGCCGCCGCCGGTTCCAGCGGTTTCCAGGGCATGGCTGACTCCGCCAGTATCTGCCCTTATTTCGGTGGCTGCCAACCGCCGGACATGGCGCTTGCGACCTCTCCAACCCTGGTTCTGCAAGGCGTCAACACGTCGTATGCGTTCTACAATACATCGGGCCAGCTCGTTGCAGGCCCGATCAACGACACTGCCTGGTATGGCGTTCCGCCTCTGCCGAACAACTGCGACCCGGCAGGCCCGTTTTTAAGCGACCCGCGCGCTTTCTATGATCCCAATACCGGGCTGTTCTGGACGGCCACCCTGCAGGTCGAGGCGGCTGCCTTTGGCGTTGGCAGCAACTGCCCGACCCTGTCGAAGTATTGGGTTGCTAATATCAATACGAAGACAGGCGTCATGCATGTCTATAGCTTTGATATGACGCTTGGTGGCACGCTCAACGATGGTGCCGACTACACCCAGTTCGGCTTTAGCGGTTCGACCATCTCTTTTACCGGCAATATGTTCAACCTCACAAGTGGGAACTACGATTTCGCCGAGACGCAGTTTGCCGACAAAGCGAGCATGGAGCAAGGTTTGCCTGTGACGCCTGCCGCCTTTACGCAGCTCTCTGCTGGCAACGTGCTGCTCGATACTGTGCAGCCTGTTGAGACCGAGACCACCTCGGCCAACGATCCGGGTGTCCAGTATCTGGTGAACTCGTTCAACATCAATGGCGATCCCTTCGGCGATGACTGCCTCTTCACCGCCTGCCAGGGCTTTATCGTGTGGGCGTTTGATCCCGCCTCGCAGTCGCTGAGCGGCACCTTCGTCGGGGCAGGAGTTCCCAATCCCACCTATATCGTGCCCCCCAACGCTGATGAGCCAGGCTGCTTCCAGTGCGTCGAAACCATCGACGCGCGCATCACCGGAACACCGGTCTACAGCGTGGGCGGCGGACAGGGATTGATCTCCTTCTCGCTTGACACGGGCGTCAGCAATGGCGGCGCGATCTTCCCCAATATCGTGCCGGGTATCCTGTGGGGTCAGATTCAGGTGGTGCATGGCATAGGCTTTGTGCTTGCCAACCTTGCCCAGAGCGGCTACCTGTCCTTCACCGGCGATCGCGCCGCTTCCTTTGGCGCGATGATGCAGGATAAGAATGGCCGGCTCTTCATGGTCTTCGATACCATGAGCGCCAATCTCAATCCGAGCATCATGATCGCGTCCCGCAGAGCATCGGACCCGCTGGGGAGTATCGGCAACGTCCGCTTTATTGTCCAGGGACCTTCGGCAACCTTCGATAGTCGCTGGGGAGACTATGAGGCCGCGTCGTACACCGGCTTTAGCTCGAACCACGTCTGGGTCGCGTCCCAGTATTCGGTTGCAGGTGACTGGAACACCTTCATCGAGCGAGTGTCCTGAAGACTCTCCCGGCTAAAGCGCGGGAGGTTCTGAGCGGTCCTTCCACGCTTCCAACCACCCGTGCCGAAGCAGGAGGGCTGGCTCTTGTGTGGGTTCACTCAAACTGCCAGGCCGACGGGCTCCGGCACGGGCACAGCCCATGCTTCCGGGCAACGACTGCCCCTCATTCGCCCGTTGTTGCACCCGTTCATGTGCGGCCCGCAGCCTCGCCTCCGAAGCCTCCCAGGGAATGACGGCCTGGGCACATGAGGGGATGAGATGATCTTGATCCAGGGTCGAGGCCAGAAACGCCGAATAGAGGTCCCGCTGAACGGGACCCACTCCACAGGCACAGTGATGATGCGACCCTGTTCATCATACTTGTTGGGGTTGGCCGCCCGGCGCTGCCGATCCATCCGGCGTTGGAGCCGACGGATGTGCTGCTCATCGGGAGCCAGTTCCTCACAAAAGACTGCGAGGCTCGCGTCAGCCCCGCGGGGGACCAGGGCGATGCTTGAGGGTCCCAGGTCGGCTCCGATAATCTCGTGACCTACCGTGTGCTTCGGTTTGTGGTAGGGGGTGCCTTCGAGCGCCAATTGGACGGAATAGCGAGAGCCCTGGCGATCTGCTCCCTGCGCCTCTGGACTGCTGGCCTTGCGCTGCACCAGGCGGGCGTATTTGATCCGCTGATCCAGGCCATGCTTGACGACGGGGTCATCCCAGTCGATGAGGGCCGGGAGTTGATCGTGCTGCCAGATCAGGAAGCCCTGACGCCCCTCTTCGGGCTTCTGGAGCACGAAGCGCAAACCGGTATCGTTGCGCTTGTTCTCGATGCTGGAGAGGCCGCGTCCCCGACTTTTGAAGCGAACCCGGCGAGCCTCTCCCAGGCAGACCCGATTGAGCGCCTGATAGGCCCTGGTCGCGAGCGTCTGGGCGAGCACCGCGTCCAGGTGCTCAGCTATCCAGGACACGCGTGCCGTGGTGGCAAAGGCGTGCAGCGCGTACTCCGTGAAGCCGTACTGCTCCCGCAGCGCGCGAAAGGCAGTCGCTCGCTCCTGCTTGTGCGCGTGAGGAATGGCGCGAGCCGCTTGCCACGCCGGATCTGCCCGCATGCGACGCAAGCGTTTTTGTCCTTCCGAGAGCAGCGCATTGTAGAAAGCCCGTCCAGCTTCCAGGTGGGCGCGCAGGCGTTTGGCCTGCCCGTCTTCGACCAGCAAGGGCAATTCGAGCAGAAAGGTCGGGGTCCGGTGGCTTTGCTTGCCGGTCTCCTGTGTGGAACTGGTGTGCTTCGTACGCTTCCGTGCCATCCGCCTGCCTTTCTGTAACAAGAATATTTGTTCTGATTTTACCAAACGCTGGAGAGGTCTGTCAAGTGTTTCATTGGCGCTCGAACGGTCCAGGACCTACCTTCCCCTCACCCAAGGAATGGCGCTTCCTCCCCTGGTTCAAACACAGGGGCTTTCGCGCTCGGATCACTGTAAGCTCTCTTAATCGGCCCGCTCCATTTTCGGGGGATG